>OBXO01000004.1_pt1 | contig 361559 bp, 344 predicted proteins | sample 1501431 | NCBI WGS metagenome assembly OBXO01 (sample SAMEA2580163, study PRJEB22360) | human gut metagenome | biome: human gut; feature: human-associated habitat; material: faeces | place: Denmark | collected 2008/2010
CGTCAGATCTTGCGATGATTCCGGCAATCAATTTAAATAAAGACAAAAGGAGATTTACAATGATACTGATACTGGAAACGTGCATTGCAGTCTTTTGTGCGGCATTATCGGGATTCGATTTACTCTCCACTTTAATACCTCCTTCTTTTATAATTCTTTTTGATAATCATGGCAAAGCGGTCCAATGCCGCTCTCAAAATGTCTTTGGGCTTTATTCTCTTCATACATGTTTGAGATGTATACCGGCTGAAGCCGCGGAACAATACCTTGCAACAGGCACAGGCTTAATAATACAACAATCGCAAGGTGACTCCCATGGCGAAAACCTTGCGATTTCCTTGCGATTTGACAAGAATTTAGGCGGGCTGAAACCGAAAGTGGTCTCAGTCCGCCTATGTTATAGTTGGTCATTAAATTTGTACCCGATGCCCCAGATAGTCAAAATATACTTCGGCGCATCTGGATCAGGCTCAATCTTCTTTCTCAGTTTTCGGATAAATGCCATGATGTTGCTGTCATCCAGCAGATAATCCTCTTCCCAGACTGCACGATAAATCTGCTCTTTAGTAAAGACCTCGCCCCGATTCTGGGAAAGAAAATACAGAATGTCAAACTCTTTTGGGGTCAAGCTGATTTCTGAACCTTTCAGCAGAACCTTTCTACTTTTCGGATGAATCTCCAATTCTCCAATTAGAATCCCGTCCGACAGAATACCGGCAGGTAGCTCTGTTTCTTCTGATGCTCCCAAAAGCAAAGAAGATACCTCCCCGCTGATCATATCCCGGATGCCAGACAGTAAATCTTCTGCACAGTCACTTTTCGGCGGCTCTTTAATCAGCTTTTCCAGCATCCAAATTTCAAGGGCGGAATCCATAGGGATAAAACTGATATTCTTTTTCACGATGAATTCCTCCTTTCAAATCAACTCATGGTACTTTTTCTTATAGAAATATTTGGCTACCGTAGTCAGCAGCATATACACAAGCGCTACGATCAGCAAAAATGCAAAATACCAAAGTGGCAGCTTCGTCAGGCCGAACAGCGACGCACCGCTGGTAAAGGTAATAGCTGTAAAGGCAACGATTCCGGCAAGCGTTATGCAAATCACAGGTGTAGATGACCTGCTCTGCATAAAAGGAACTTTGGGTGTTCGCAGAAAATGCAAGATCAGCACCTGTGTCCACATGGATTCCAAAAACCACCCCGTCTGGAACAGTGACACATACTGAAGCTGCAAAGAAGGATCGGTAATATTCAGATAAGTTGCTCCTCCACACAGCATGGGACACAGGAAATAATACAGGAACAAGAAGGTCGCAATATCAAATAGAGAGCTGATCGGCCCGAATGACATCATAAACCGTCCCAAAGTTTTGCCCGACCAATCTCTCGGAGACAGGATTTCTTCCTCGTCCACATTGTCCCAAGGCAGAACAATACACAAAATATCGTACAGCAGATTCAGAAGCAGAATCTGGATGGATGTCATGGGCAGAAACGGCAAAAATGCGCTGGCGCATACGATGGCGAAAATATTACCAAAGTTGGAGCTGGCGGTGATCTTGATATATTTGAGCATATTGGTAAATGTCTTTCTCCCTTCCAGAATGCCCTGCTCTAGCACATTGAGATCCTTTTGCAGCAAAACTACATCCGCTGCATCCTTGGCGGCGTCAACAGCGGTATCCACAGAGATACCGACATCCGCTTCGTTCATCGCCGGAATATCGTTGATGCCGTCGCCCATGAAGCCCACCGAATGGCCGTTTTCCTGCAGAGCGGAAACCAGACGCACTTTCTGTCCGGGAGTAAGCTCTGCAAAAACATGGATTTTCTCAACCGCCGTGCTAAGCTCACTGTCCGTCATTTCATCCAGCTCCGCACCTGTCAGTATTTCCTCGGCGGAGATTCCCACCCGGCGGCAGACAGACACCGCAATGGCCGCCTGATCTCCCGTCAGAATTTTAGGGGTTACTTTTAACCTCTTGAGGGCTGCCACGGATTCTTTTGCAGTTTGCTTGGGCGCATCAAAGAAAGACAGATAGCCCACCAGAGTCATATTAAATTCGTCAACGGGTGTAATTTTGCTTTGATGGCCTACATTTTTCCGTGCGATAGCAATGACCTTCATACCATCCTGGAGCATATCATCTACCACAGAAGATACGCTCTGCATCCCATCCTTTTCAATCGGCAGAATTTCACCCCGATATTCCACATGGCTGCAACGGGAAACGATATGCCCAATGTCACCTTTCATAATGAGCTGACACTCACCATCGCTATCTCGCACAAGGGTGCTGACAAACTTGCGGGCATAGTCAAAGGGAATTTCGTCCGCCTTTTGATACTGGGCCAAAAGGTCAGTATAATGGGTTTCACAACCCGGCATAGTCTTACAGGCAAGAATTGCGTTGTCAATAGTGTTGCGAACGCCGGAATGATAGGAGCTGTTCAGATATGCCAGATCGAGAACTTCCGTATTTTCATTGCCGAGAATATCCATGTAATATTCCAGCAGGATACTTTCATTGGTTAGCGTGCCAGTCTTGTCCATGCAAAGCACATCCATACTTCCAAAGCCCTGCATGGCATTGATGTCTTTGATGATCGTCTGCTTTTTACTTATGGCAAGGCTGCCCTTGGCAAGGCAGGCTGTAATAACCATGGGCAGCATTTCGGGCATCAGTCCGACGGCCACCGACAGAGCAAAAGCAAAGGACTCCAGCAATTTTCCGCCTGTGATACCGAGAAGCACAAACACAATCGGCACCAGCACTGCCATGAAGCGGAGCATGACCCAGGCAATGGAATTGGCACCCTTTTGAAAGGAATTTTTGTCGTCAGAATCGGGCTTTGTAAAGCTACCATACAGCGTGTCTTTGCCGACGGCCAGCACAATTCCTTCGCCTTTGCCACTGATGACAGTTGTTGCCATAAAAGCGAGGTTTTCAAGCTGTGTCAGCGTCTCCTGCTCGCCGTAGCTGAGTTTGCGGCAGCTCTTTTCAAGGATGGCGCTCTCGCCGGTGATGGCAGCCTGGGAGATAAAGAGATCCGTGATCTTCGTCAATCTGATATCCGCCGGAACACGATCACCTGCGGAGAATAGAACAAGATCCCCGACCACTAATTCTTCGGTGGGAATCTCCATTAACTCCCCATCGCGCCTCACCGTGACGCTTTCATGAATCAGGCGGTCAATCTGAGCAGCAGCGCTCTTTGCCCGCAGCTCCTGAATCAGACGAATTACACCGCTAATTAGGATCATGGAAAAGATGATAATGGCGGTGGTGGCATTTCTCGCAAAATTGGAGGCTACGAAAACATCCGTAACGAGAGAAACAATGCCCAGAACAAAAAGAATCACATTAAACGGGTTAATAAATGCCCGTCGCAATCGTTGCATCGTCGTATCGTTTTTTCGCTCAGTGAAGCCGTTCACTCCATATTTCTCGCGCATCGCCTCGATTTGCTCAATGGGTAGACCATCCGGAGATGCGCCAATGTCTCGATATATTTCTGATGCCTCACGGTAAGCGTATTTTTTGATACGACTGTCAAATAGTGTTGCTTTTGACACGAGACATTCCCTCCTTTATAAGTATAAGTAAGTATATTTTAACATAGTGCCATGAAAATGCTATGTTTATATTCTTGCTTTTTTCTTGCAATTTACTTTGATGCAGCATTTTTCAGCTCGATCAAATCTGTCTCGTCAGGGTGAGAAAAAGCCTTATCAAAGTTTTCAATCATTCCTTCTAAATTGGGAGCATGAATGGGCGCGGAGAGCATTTTCTCATAGCGCTCTCGCACAGACATAGGCATTTTCCCCTGACACATATGAGTGCAGACAATGGTGTTGCTACTGTTTAGTTTGTGTAGAGTGTTTTTCAGTATTTTTTCAAAATAGGCAGCTTCTCCTCCAAAACCAGCGGCACCAAAGAGGAATACTTCCTTGCCTTGCATCTTTACAAGAAACGCAGCCGCAGTGTCGTCACAGGCTCCTTTGTCTGTCCAGAATCCAACATCCAAACGCTCTGCGGACAGTGCCGCATCAGCAGGGATTTCAAGGTAAAAGCAATCAGTCTGCGGCCAATCGCATATTTCATTTTCAACTTCCTCTCTATATAGATAGATTCCACTTCGTTATAGGCACCCTTATTGAATTTGTATGAAATCAGCTTTTCATGGCATTTTACCTTCAGGATCTATAATTTGCAAGTAATGTAAGCGCAGGTACGATATCTTTAACTATGGGAAACTCCTTTCTGCTATTGGCTGAAATATATAAACGTAAATATACGCTTATACCATTTTTAAAAAGGGAAAGGCATTAAAAAGCCCGCACAAACCATATAGTTTGTGCGAGCTAAATTAGTGGCATTTTTAGTTACAGAAATCTTTTTTCTTTACTTTTTCTTCTAAATCAAGAATTTTAGCATGAATGGGATGTATTGTTTTTTTTGAACTCAGTATCACTTTTACCCGTAGGGTCATCTAGTCCCGAATTTTCTCTGTATTTGCATGGAATGAGAGGACAGTTCACATTATGATTTTGTCAAGATTAGTTGACACATTTTCCACAAGGATTCTGTACCTATGCAGCTTCCATCGTACGTTCACTTGGTATATCAATATTTTCAGGCTGTTTAAGGATCAACGCCTGATACATACGAATCCGCCCCTAGGTGTCATTACATTCGTCTTCCGCATGGATCTCCATCATAACATCTGCCAGAGGCTGATACTTCCAAGGACGGTCTTTATTAACAAGATATTGATAAAATCCCTGTCTGCTGACATGCAGCATCCTGCAATAAAAAGCGATTTCTCCTTTCAATCCGCCGTCTTTTTTTGAAAAAGCAATCAACTTCATTCTTTCGTTTTTGCTGACTTCAGACGGCTCGCGGCGAAAAAAGCACTGGCTTTCTCCAAAAAGTCATTTTCTTTCTTTAAGCGGCGGATTTCTTTGTCCTGTTCCTTAACCTGCTGACGGAGCCGGATGAGCTCTTCGTTAAGCGTCATAGCGCTTTGAGGGGTCTGTGAGCCTGCTCCAAGATCGAGATTGCCGAGACGGTTGGCCCTCATCCAGCCATACATTGTATTCTTGGGGATCCCTAGCTCTTTGGCAGCTTTCGCTTGTCCAATTTCTTTTGGGAGTTTGACTGCCTGTACTTTGTACTCGTGATCATATTGCCTATTTTCTGCCATTTTTGTCCACTCCTTATTCTTTTATTTATATACCAAATCCTTGAGAATGGAGTGTCAACTTTATTTATACAATATCATTTTGACCATGTGGTTTAGTTTTACGATGTCAGAGATCCGGGGTTTGACGAAGTCAAAATCCATCTATAAGGGCTATATCACCATTAGGGAGGTAGTCGTATCCCTGGACCGGGAAGATGTCCGTAAAACGGATGCAAAGGAGGAAACTAGTCTCCGGAGGCATAAAATGCCACCCTATATTAAAAAATTAGTGGATGAAGTTCACGGAGATATCCTTGTATCATTAAGTGCCAGGGCACTTTCCTCCCGCTTTGCTTATATGATACAAAAAAGTGGGCTACCAAAGATCACGTTCCATGGACTGCGGCATATCAATGCATCTGTCATGCATCTACTTGGTATTCCAGAAAAATACTTTTTGGAGAGAGGGGGATGGAAAACAGATAAGGTTATGAAGAAGGTGTACAGACATACATTTTCAAAAAACCGCCAGGAAGCGGACACCAAAGTGGATACTTTTTTTGAAGCTCAGATTGCAAATTTGAACTCCATGGATGACGCCGTATAGTAAAAGTATCACACGAAATATCACTCAAAACTTTTGGACATAGAAAAAACCGCGTAAATACGCGGTTTCCAAAATGCACCAGGCAGGAGTCGAACCTGCGACCAACAACTTCGGAGGCTGTCACTCTATCCACTGAGTTACTGATGCAAAGCGGTAATTTAAATGTCCGTGTTATATATTACAACAATTCAAGATTATTTGCAATCATATTTTTCAAATTTCAGGACATTTTCGCCGATTATCTGCCGGCAGAAAGAAGAAATCATTCCGGAATGATTTCTCTATCCTGCAGACATTATATCCATTTCTATATGATTGTAGAGAGGCATTCTAAGAGCCGAACGGGAATCATATAGAAAATGTCACAGATATTGTTCCAGGTCCTGAATATCATTCGTATACTTCTTTGCCGATTCTCTCGATATAGTACCTTCCGCCACCAGTCTTGAAAGATCCCGGTTCAGCGTGTGCATTCCATGTGCCATTCCGGACTGCATGATCGTATTCAGCTGATGACATTTATTTTCCCGGATCAGATTCAGCGCCGCGTCTGTGCCGATCAGCACTTCCGTCGCGGCGATTCTCTCCATCCCGCTCAGTGTCGGGATCAGACACTGGGTCACAACTCCGGCCAGCACTCCAGCAAGCTGTGTCCGTATCTGGCTCTGACTTTCTCCGGGACAGGCATCGATGATCCTGTCGATAGTCTGAGCAGCCCCTGTAGTGTGAAGAGTCGACATAACCAGATGTCCGGTCTCTGCCGCTGTCAGAGCCGCTGAGATCGTCTCGTAATCCCTCATTTCTCCTACCAGAATCACATCCGGGTCCTCTCTCAGAGAAGATCTGAGCGCAGAGGCAAAATCCTTCACATCAACACCGGTCTCTCTCTGATGAATAATTGATTTTTGCCTGTCATAGACATATTCGATCGGGTCCTCAATCGTTATGATATGCTCCGCCCGGCTGTTGTTGATATAGTCGATCATAGCTGCCAGTGTGGTAGACTTTCCGCTTCCCGTGGGACCGGTGACCAGAATCAGGCCTCTCGGCTGGTCAGCCAGATCTTTTAAGCACTTCGGAAGCTTCAGCTCACTGAGTGTGGGAATATGATCATTGAGCAGACGGATCGTCGCCGCAATCTTTCCCTGCTGGCGGAAAACATTGATCCTCTGCCGGTTTTTATCAGGGGTCTGGAGCGCAAAGTCCGCATCCTCCCCCTGGTCAAATAATTCTCTCTGTCCCACCGGCAGGAGTCCTAAGATCATCTGTCTGATCTCATCGTCAGATAGTTCGATTCTGCTGTCCACAAGGCGTCCGCAGCTGCGAAAAGCAACGGGCATCCCTTCAGACAAATGAATATCCGATACATCCCTTTGTCTGGCCATGCCGATCATTTCTTCTATTGTCATAAACGCCTCCTATACATAATAAGCAATCTTCCAGAATTCTTCCATTGTAGTGATCCCCTCTTTTACGAGATCTGCGGCACTTTCCTTCAGCGTCTTCATGCCCTGCTCCCTCGTCACATAGTCCTGGATTTCATCCACCTGTCTGCCCTCAGAAATCATTTTTCGTATGCCCTGATCGATCACCGCGATCTCGTGGACTGCGATACGGCCCTGATATCCGGTATGGCTGCATTTAGAACATCCCACTGCCTCTTTCACATACTCAATGTCCTCTCCGAGAATCTTCCTATCCTCTTCTGTGGTCCTCACTTTTTTGGCACAGTCCGGACACACTTTCCGGACCAGTCTCTGAGCCACCAATCCAATCAGGGAATTGGCAACCAGATACGGCTCCACTCCCATGTCGACCAGACGGACAATAGAGGATACTGCATTATTCGTATGCAGGGAAGAAAGGACGAAATGTCCTGTAATAGCGGCTCTGACAGAAATCGAAGCAGTCTCCGCATCCCTTGTCTCCCCTACCATGATAATATCCGGGTCCTGTCTGAGCAACGCCCGAAGCCCCGTTTCAAATGTCAATCCGGAAGTGTTATTTACCTGCATCTGATTGACCCTTGCGATATTTTTTTCCACCGGGTCTTCGATCGTGGAAATATTTGCATTTCTCTTGGACAGATATTCTAAAACCATATAAAGGGTCGTAGATTTTCCGCTTCCCGTCGGTCCTGTTATATATAAAATACCGTTGGGAGATTTCAGAAGCGACTGGAATTTCTCATAATTTTCGCTGTTCATGCCGAAATGCTCTTTATGATCGATCGGCGTCCGGTTGCTCAGGAGCCGCAGCACTGATTTTTCTCCGTAAACCGTTGGTATAACGGATACACGCATGTTGATGTTGTCTTCCTCCAGACGCATTTTAAAATGTCCGTCCTGGGGAATCCTTTTCTCCGCTATGTCCATGCCGCCCATGATCTTGATTCTGGCCGTCAAAGATGCGTGAAGGGAACGCTTCAGCGTCACATAATCTACGATGGTTCCGTCAATCCTCATCCTGACCACAGTTTCTTTCTCAAAAGGCTCGATGTGAATATCGCTGGCATTGGTATTGTACGCCCGGAGCACCAGAGTATTCAACAGTTTGATGATTGGCGCATCGCTGTCAGCCTCCTCATCCATGTCGTCCAAAAAGGAGATGTCCTCTGCCTCCTGGGTCGTCTCATTAGCCTGTCTGGCCGCCTGCCTTGCGGATACTTCCGCGTAAAAATATTCCAGGGCCTTTTTCAGAGGGCTGAGTTCTGCCAGAAATACTTTCAGCTGCATGCCGGTCAGCTGGCGGATATCCTCCATAGCATAAAAATTCAGCGGGTCATTCACGGCAATATATAATTGATGATCCTTCATATCTACAGCCAGAATGTTGTATTTAAAAGCCAGCTGTCTCGGTATTTTTTCCACCGCCTCGCTGTTCACCGGGTAGCTTCCCAGACTGATGTGGCTGAGTGACAGCCTCTGCCCCAAAGCCTCCAGCATCTGCTGTTCTGTAATAAACTGAAGTTCCATCAAAATGGTGCCCAGCCGCTTGCCCGGATGTTCCTTCTGATAATCCAGCGCCTGGTCAATCTGCTCTTTGGTTATATATCCATACTGCAGCAAAACTTCTCCAATTGGAATATTCTTCATAATCTCCCCCCTGCTTTCCAGATATTACTTCCTGCACATATAGACTTCCAGCACCAAGGACAGAGTCGACGCATCGATCACTTTATTAGATGTGGTCAACGCCGTCTCTGAACTCATTCCATAACTCACAATACGAATGGAAGGATAATCCGCATATATTTTATCGATCAACTTTTTGGCATTCGCCTTTGTACCGAGAATATTGACAGATACAGGATAGGAATAGAGTACATTTTGAGAAATGGCGGTCTTGCTGCTGTCCTCCGCTGTACTGTCGCCGCTGCTTTTCACTCCCAGGCTTTTTGCCAGAGAAGACTCGATGTAAGGAGTGAGAACGCTGACAGACGGCCTTGCAGAAATCTCAAAATCTCTGGAAGAAAGTCCGCAGTTCAAGATCAGCTTCGTGATCATACGCTCCACTTTATGGGACTCCATCATCGGATAAATATCCTTTGTCTCCTTTTCAAAGTCTGCCCTGGAAGCTTTCAGCCGGGCCTCCTTCTGGGGAATGGAGGCTATGGCCATCTCCATTGTCTCTTTTGTCTGCTGCTTTTCCTTGAATTCCTCAGCCAGCTCACTGCGCTGTGCAAGGAGCGGGCGGATCACAAAGTTTCCGAAGACCACTAGGATCAGCACGACGGAAAGCACACTTAATATTTTTTTGTCACGACTCGTTATTTCCATTGCTGCTCCACCTACTTTCCTGCATTCTCACTTAGATAAGTGCTGATATGAATATCGTACTGCCTTGTTTCTTCTGTATAATTGTAGCCCGAGTATTTTAGATCCGCAAACAGTTCAGACTTTTTCAGACGGTTGATAAAATCATAAATACTCGTAACTTTCGGAGCCATGGCAACAAATTCGTACATTCCCGTGGAGGAATCGTACCGGTCTATAGTGATGGAAACCGTTGTCCCGGCGCTGTTTCTGACCATCTTCTCCACCCTTGAATTCGCCTGGGGATAAGATTCCAAAACTTGTTTTACGACTGCAAACTGCTCTTTTCCTGTCTGCTTGTTTGCCAATTCCAGATCCAGATTTTTGGCATTGGTGTAGTCTGCCTCATTTTTTGAGTCCTCAATATAAGTGTCCATTCCACTGATCTTTGATTTGTTGATCGTATTCATAGCAAATAGGACGGCTGACACGGCAATACACAAAACCAGAGCGCCCGCCGCTGCAAACACACCCGGATATACTTTGGAAGACGTTTTGTTATCCTCCCTGGCCCTGATCTTCTGGGCAAAGTCGATGTCCTGACCTTTCTTTGAAAGAAAAGCACCGATTGGAAAAATATAATTTGAAAATTCCTTTTGGTCGGGCATGTCAAATCCCGTCAGTGGAAAAGACTGTCCAACCTGAAGACCCAGATCCTTTAGAGGCGCTGCAAGGATTCTTCTGTCTTCTTCCGGGAAGCCTCCCAGATAAATGCTTTTAATTTTTTCTCCTTTTTGCTCTGTGGCAAGGAACTGGATCATAGAACTTGTCGTATTCCCGACTTCTGTGGCGATCCCGTCGGTTCCATGCTCTGCAAAAATCCTTGTGCGGTTCAGATATTTATAGACACCCTGCACAAACAGGGTGCTGATCAGAATCTCAGCGTCGAGCTTCGAGAATATAAAGGTCTCGTTTTTCAAAGATTGTATGCGGTCAAAAGCTTTCAGCTGAGCATTCAGGGCAATATCCACCGATTCTACTTCCACGCCCATAGCCGCAAATACATCCAGATAACTCTTTAACATTGATTCCTGTACTGCCGCTCCAAGCACTGTTGCCATACCGCTTTTTTTATCCATGCCGCAGACGCGGTAATCGTAAACATACTTTTCCGGATTCTCAATGCTTGACAATTCTTTTCTTACTGTTTCCAGTGTCTTTTTTTTATTCATCTTTGGAATCGTCATGAGCTTTGCGGCAATCTGCGTGCTGTCTATGACGAGACTGATCTTCATTGATATGCCGTGGCTCTCCCAGGCTTTTTCCAGCTGATGTTTCAGCCCGTCTTCCGATGTGATGACTCCGTTGATCAGACTTCCTTCCCGGAGATCAAACTGAACCAGGTTCTGAATCTTTATTTTGCTCTTCTTTGCCTCCCCCACAGCGATCTGCACTCTGTGATTCGATAAATATACTGTTGTCTTCATAAAAGCTCCCCCTTAATATCCCTGGTCAATCGTAGAGTAAGATTCATAAATCGGCAGTATGACTGCCACCACTACAAATCCTATGATCACTGCCATCAGGATAATCAAAACCGGCTCCAAAAGTGTCACAAGACGCTCTAAAGCTCTCTCCGCCTCAAATTCAAGGCTTTCTGCTATGGAATCCAGCATTTCGTCCAGACTTCCTGTTTCTTCCCCTACCTGAATAGCCGAAGAAAGTTTCTTTTGAAACCCGTCAATTTCCATCAGGGAAACTGATAAGGACTCTCCTCTGCGGATAGAGTCGACAGCCTGACCGAACTGTTCTTCTATATAACGGTTTCCCACCGTTGAGCTTCCGATCTGCATTGCCTGTATGATCGGTATCCCGCTGGAATACAGGGAACACAGCGTTCTTGCGAACCTTGCGGTGTAAATCTTTCTTAAGAGCTTTCCGATCACCGGAAGCCTCAGTTTCAGCTGGTCTTTCTTCCAGCGCACCTTTGGGATGCGGAGTATGAGACGGATTCCGAAGATCACAGCCGCCAAAATCAGCAGAATAAACGGCCAGTACTTCCGGATTCCTCCGCTCAGTCCCAGCAAAATCACAGTGGGCAGCGGCAGGGATACCATCGTATCAAAAATATCCTGAAACTGCGGTACAAGATATGACAGTATGAAAATGATCACACCTACGAGCAGTACAGACAGAACGATCGGATAAATCATAGCGTTCCTGACTTTTCCGTTGAGCCTGTTTTCTTTCTCATAATGCTCCGCCATGCGCAGTGAGGTCTGGTCCAGGTTTCCGTTGGCCTCCGCAGAGCGCATCATACTGACCAAAAGCACCGGAAACGTCCTGCCCTGTTCGTCCATAGCTTCTGAGAGAGGAATTCCCTGGCGGATGGAATTTAAAAGATTCTGATACGTCTCTTTGTCGGTGCTTCTGACTCCGATCTCGTTGGCGATGATATTCAGGGAGCGGACCAAGGAAACGCCTGCTTTTAAGAGCGTCCCCAGCTGTCTGCAAAAATCTGCAAGCACAGATGCCTTCATCTTTCTTTTGGACTTTAATTTTCCTTCCTCTAAGTCTTTGCTGGAAACCAGATATTTTCCGTCTGTTCTCAGAGCCTGGTATAAGGCCAGCTCATCGGCAGCCTCCAGGACACCCTTTGACAACTTTCCACTACTGTCTTTCGCTTTATATTTATATTTCGGCATATTTGATTCCCCCCTCAGGCATCATCTCACGGCAAAAGGCCAAGATACCAGCCGATGATCTCATTTCCCCAGCAAATGGCCGCCCAGATGCCCAAACATAAAAACGGTCCAAATGCAAAATGGTCTTTGCCTCCTTTTTTCTTTCCGGCCAGCAGATAGATTCCGTACACACCTCCGGCTAACACAGAAAAGAAAAATGCGGTTCCGGTAAGCTTTGCCCCCAGCAGAATTCCCGCTGCGGCCATCAGCTTAATATCACCGCCTCCGAAAGCCCCGGGGATCAGCACCGTAAGCAGCAGCATCGGAACACTGACCGCAAAGCAGCCGATCACTCTCATAGGCAGAGATACTTCCGGAAACAAAAAAAGAGACACGGCTCCAAGACACGCTAACGCCAGTACAAAGCCATTGGGAATTTCCATTGTGTCAATATCTACAAATGTCACTGCAGTCAAAAGAGCCCCTGTTATTAATAAAAATACTGTTTTTAAAAGATAGATGCCCGCTCCCGACTCATCCAGAGGAACAGATGCCGCACACTGGACAGCTAAAATTCCTCCAAATAATTCTACAAAGAGGTAGCGGACCGGGATCTTTGAGCTGCACTTTCTGCATCTGCCTTTCAGGAGAATGTAGCTGAAGACCGGTATCATATCGTATGGTTTTAGACTGGTTTTACAGGACGGACAAAAGCTTCTGCCGCCGACAAAAGAAATCTTCTTCGGCACCCTGTAAATTAAGACATTCACAAAGGAAAAGACGGATGCTCCGATCCAGAAGAATATAAAATAGATAAGTCCCATGTTTCCCCCTTTTGCGAAAGAAAAGGATACCCCAGAAGTAAAAATACTTTTGGGACACCCTTTTACTTAAATCTCTTATGAATCCCCTATCATCCGGCTCAATCGGTACACTTTCCAGACTGGTTTTCCCTTCACTTCTTTGTAGCTTACGATGTAGCCATCCTCAATATAAACAAGGTCCGTCACTTTTACATCCCGTCTGTCATAGGCAATGGTGTCAATCCTTCCATGACTCCTGGCTGTCTTTAAAATGTCCTTCTCCACATCCCCGGAAAGCACCTGGCGTTTTCCTGCGACAGGGACTTCTTCTCCTTTTGCATATGTATCGTAGAAATAAATCTGTGCTGAGACACGGACATCTTTGGCGTTTCTTAAGATTTCACGGGCCTTTTGGCGCTGGAATGATGTCTTGACACGAGGAATGACTCCAAGGAACAATACAGACAACAGCACCAGAAGCAAAATCCATTCTGTATATTCTATAAACTTGTGATTTTTAAACCTTCTTCTTGTGACCAAGTTATACCGTCCGCTTTCCAAAAAATGCTATCTCAGCGATTCTTAGTTCTTAGTTGTACTCCATGCAGATCCATCGAATGTTGCCGTAAATTTTTTACCTGTGTAAACCAACTTTGATACCGTTCCATCAGCATCAAATGTAATAGAAACATTTGTATATTTGCTGTCCTTTACCTCGGAAAGTTTCTCAATCGTGGGATCATCCGCAGCTGCACCTGCAGCAGAAATCTTTAAAGTATTAATTGTTTTGCCGCACAAGTTTTTTGTAGCTTCATCACTGTTATAATCATCCGCCGCAATAGTTTTAGCTGCCATTAGAATCTGCCTTCCCTCTGATGCTACTTTTTTCTTATTCGCATTATCAATATATCCAGTCAAAGTAGGAACCAACAATGCAATCAAGATTGCCAGAATAACCAATACAACGATCAATTCTACAAGAGTAAACCCTTTTTTATCCTCCCTCATTTTTTGTCTGAAATCACTTAATTTTTTCTTCATAATTTTCCCTTCCTATCCTTTGATTTACCAAAGTGCATATTTAAATTATATGCTGAATCCCTATACTTGTCAAACAATATCGAGATTTAAAACAGCGGCATTTTCTGCCTTATTTAAACCTCCTGCGGAAATTCCGTATCAGCGATAAATCCCCTGTCGTCCAGCTTGTAGCACTCCACGATTTTTGTCCGTCTATACGTCTGCCCTGTCTTTACATTCCGGACCGTCAGCGTGATCTTTACAAGATTGGTATCTTCCTTCCGTTCAAACTTCAGTTCCTTAATTTCCTGGTTCATATACATCTTCTTGGAAAAGGTCCAGTCAACTCCCTTTGTCGCTGCCGCTCCTCCCTCGGCTATCGAAGATGCCTGATAGTGAAGCACCAGCCTCTTTTCTCCGTCTGTCTCCTTTGCGTACATGATGACCGAGCGCCCCTTCTTGTCGGTATAAGAAATCTTTTCATTTCCGCTGTCGATCTGTACCTGGCCCGTGGAGCTTCCCACTTCCCCGCAGACTTTTTCCATCAGAATATCTGCCACACCCTGGGCCCGGCTCATGTTCGATATCCTCGCCATGACATTCATCGCCGGAGACAGTGTGGCGATGGCCGCTGCCATCAATATGCCCAGCAGCAGAAAGGTAACCATCAATTCCACAAGGGTCATTCCTGACTTGTCATGCAAAAGTACTTTTTGTAATTTACTCCTGATCCGCCGGCGTATCATTTCTCACTTCCTTCCTGCCCGAAGAAATAGATAAAATATCCATCGCTGCTCTTGGCTTCTCCAACCTTCACTTCCATACCCCATTGGGACACAGCAGTGTCGGAGTCCTGTTTTTTTACGGTGAGCACGACGGTCTGTTTCTCCGAAGACTCCTCTGCCTTCTTCTCATAAAATTCAGAAACCGCCCGGTCTGCCTGCTCCTGCACTTCCCTCGCTTTCCTGATCTGGTTTAACGACATCACCGTACTTTTGTAGAGAAAAGCGATGCCCATCAGCAGAATGGCAAATGCAGCCAGGACTTCCACCAGAGTCATTCCGTCTCGCCCTTTTAAAATATGCTTGATCCGTATTTTTCTCATGTAATCACTCCTGCCAATTTGTAGCCCAGATCCACTGTTCCGGCTCGCCTGTGTTTACCTTTAAAGAATACCTGGTCGTTATATGATATTCCTGTTTTCTGGAACCCGCGCTTACTTTAGTCACAAGTACAGCCTTGTCAAGGGGATCATCTTTTTGGGATTCCCAGTAAACCGTAACCTTGATGTCTCCCAGTGTATCTTTCGCCGACTGGATCATCTCAATGTCCAGAGTGCGGAAAGCTTCATTTTCGCCATGACCTTCCTCTTTCTCATTGTAGTAGACCCACTTATCGTTTTTTATCTGGTCGTAAAGAAAATACCGGATGTTGTCATCTCTGATTCCCTGTCCTTCCGGGGCAGTAATCTCTTTTTCCAGCAGTTTATTAAACGAAACCGCGGAAATCCTGCATTGGTCTTTGACTGCCGACTGCTGGGCATTTGTCAGTACCTGATAAGACACGAGAATCATAATCAATGCCGCCGCCATAAATACACAGAGGATACACATGACAAAGATCAATGCACTTCCTTCATTTCTTTTTCTGAGTCTTTCCATAGTTCTTCATCCTCTTAGTTCAAGCCGTTATAATAACCATTGATTGTGCGCTCGATCTTAGCATAAAAATCTTTTAGATTTGCTTCCGAAAGCAGCGTCGGATCTACGGTAAAGTTGCTGATCGTAACCTTTTTGCCTTCTTCGGTTCCCGATGCCCTGTAATACTGGGTTCCTTGTTTTTCCACCATCAGAGGAATACCGATTCCCACATTGCCTTCTGTCTGATCCCCAGCAATAAAATAATAACATTTGGATATTTCTGCCTGTTCAAACGGTTCGCCGGCCAGAGGATATTCCAAATCAGAAACACCGAAGCATTGATAAAGTTTTAAATTCTCAGCCGAACCCTTCTTAGAGCCGATCAGTCCGGACATTTTCGTTTTGCCGATCGGAAATCCATAGTTTCTGCACTGTATTATTTCCATGCTGCCCGATGTAAGGTCTGACTCTCCTATTATGCCTCCTGCCCTGCCTGACTCCAATGCGGCGGCGCTGTTACACCCGAAAATCTCCAGCTTTCCATTTTCTTTGGTCTTTTCTGCCAGTCCGATCATGCCTCCTGCCGTCTCTTTCGGGCTTTGAATCACAACTCCGGGCCTCACAGATGAAATTCTGATCAGCCCCTCTTTTGAAATCCTGCCGATGACTCCCCCTGCTGTATTTCTCTCAGAAGTAATTGTGCAGTCTTTTACATAAGCTCCCTCGATGACCAAATCTTCACCACTGCCGCAGATTCCTCCGGCATTTCCGTATTCGGAACTGATGTTGCCAGTGTTGCCGCTGTCTATAACCGTTGTTCCTTCTGACATCTGTCCGCAGATTCCTCCGGCATCCCCGAAGTCTGCCGTAATATCCGCCTGGTTTTCAAATCCTTTCAGATCTTCCCCGCCTTTCTGGGCTCCGGCAACTCCTCCGACACAGTCTTTTCCATAAATAAATCCTTTGATTTCAGAGAAATTTCGGATCTTTCCTTTCTGTTCATTGTAGCCTGTAATCCCACCGATATAGGTATCCCCGGCTACATATGCCGTAACTTCTGTCCTCTTGTCATTTTCAATCAGCCCGTTATTGTAGCCTGCAATACCGCCGATCTGGATACCTAATGCTCCATATTCCAGCAGAAGTTTTTGTATCTTCTCTTTGTCTTTTTCCTCTGTCTGCATCTGAGACGTACAGTTTTGTATTTTCCCGGTATTCAGACCGGTAATTCCTCCTGCAAAGAGCTCATTCGCCGTCACAAGTCCCTTGTTCGTCCAGTTTTTGAGAACCGCTTTTGACGTGTATTCTTCTTTATTGACAATAAAATTGTTAAGATTAACATCCTGATTGAGTATATCCGAGATTTTCCCCTGCACGCTGCCGTTCACCCCTGTGATTCCTCCCACATACTGGCTTCCGATCACATTTGCGAAGTTTGCAGAGCCGTCTCCGTCCATAACAAGCTCTGTATCTATGGCACCTGAATTCTCGATCTTCATATGGAATCCGGAGATGCCTCCCACGTATCTCCTGCCTGCCACAAAGGACTTTTCATCCTCTTTTCCGGTGCTGCATTTCGTGATGATGCCGTCATCATTGAGACCGACGATTCCTCCTACGAAGTCGCCCTTCAGCTGATAATTTTTCGCCGCTTCTCTAAGCTTTTCTTCCTCCTCTTTTGTCAAAACAGGAACACTTAAGCACTTCTCAATGGATGACAGCCTGTTGTATCCGACAATTCCGCCGATACACTGTCCGGTTCCCGTCACATAGCCATAATTTTCGCACTCTTTGACAGAAATACTCTGCACGTCCTCCGGTTTAGACGGATCTTCTATACAGATGCCGTTTAAATATCCGACAACGCCTCCCACAAACTTTTCTCCTTCAACCCTGGCGCTGTTTTTCAGAGAATCGTAAGTCCTCATGGTACCTACTAAGATCAGCTTCTCCGTTCCTGTATCCAGGGGTTTCCCTGTGATATCACTTCCTGTGATGCCCCCTACAAATTTTTTCCCTTTGACCGTGCTCTTTTTATCCACAGAAATATTTTTCAGTGTCCCGTAGTTGACTCCGCAGACTGTTCCCACATAGTCAGTTCCCTGGGAAGATATCTGTTTCAGTAACATATTCCTTATCGTACCTTCATTGACTTCAAATAATCCGGCCGGAGTTTTCTGGTCCTTCGCTCCGAATTTAAATAACTGAACAGCATAGGACTGGTCATTTTCATCCATCCCCTGCAAGGTATGTTTCTTATTCAGTTTACTTGCCGAAGGAAAAGGGATCCCCTCCTCCGTCTCTGACAGCTGTTTCGTCTTCTCAAAAAGGAAACCTCCTGCCGCCATGCCTTTCTCTCCGTTCCAGAAAATGTCGCCTGCCTGGCGGTATAAAACCGTATCATCCGGCGCGTCTTTCTCCTCAAACCTAAGATTGAAGAGATGCCTTGGGTTTTTAAGGTCATAAATTTTTGTGCCGTCCTTCTTTGCCTCTTCTTTGGCAAAATATGAGTGTTCTGTATTGGTCTGCTCCCACTGGCTGGGCCGGTATCCGGTTCCTGAGGCCTGCATTCTTGCATACATGGGACCCGCTGAAAATCCCAGTCTGCGTATGCTGTAAGTGCCGTCATAATCCGGCGATTTCTCGTTTACCTGAGATGCGGCTTCTAAATCTGCTGCATCCAGAACGAGGATCATCTTCCCTTCCTTTGAGATATAACCCATAAATTTCAAATCTTTTTTTGTCTCTGTAACCTTCTCGTCTTCATCATAAAATAAAACATCACTGGTCAATGTAAGCTCTTTATCACTGCCTTCTTCCTTCAGAATGGTCTCCGCCTTATCGAGATCGTTGATTTTGAAGGAACACACAAGCCGGTTGTCCGCTGCATCGTAAAGTTTTATGTCATATGCAAGGCCCAGTGCAGAAGCCTGATATGCGTCTTCCAACTCCCATCGGATAGAAAGCGTCTCTTTGTTGACCAGCTCAAGGCTTTTGAAAACTGACCCCTCCATCGGCTCCGGCGTGGAAGAGACAGAATCCACTCCGTAGTAGCCTACGAGCCGGTCATAACGGTCATTTCTGCTCCTGCCGCTGATATCCGCGCTTCCCTCACCGCCTTTGGACTGGGTATTTCCGTAGTAAAAACTCTTTGCTTTGTCTGAATAACAGACTCCCAGAGCCGTCCCTTCGTCGGGGTCAAACTCGACGCAAAAAGACGCATTCAATACATCTGCGTCATATATATACGGCGCAATCATCTCATATACCGTCTTTTTAGCCCCTTCGTAATCCGTCCTTTTTTCGCCTTTTTGAAAGAAAAAATAATACATGCCCTCAGCATCGTCGGGAACCGGAGCGCCTTCGTCGATCATTTTCCCATTCAGGCGGTTATCTTTATACTCTGAACCCGAAAGTTCTTTGGACAGTTCATCCAGACTTCCGCCTGCTTTTGCATGGGCCATGGAAGACTGAAGTGCCGTGAAGATCGTCTGTGCATATTCATTGTTCTTTTTAAACGCAGAGTGCTTCTGATAGGCTGCAATCCCTCCTCCGGCGATAGCCAGAAGAATGGCGAAAATAACCAGCACCGCCATCAGCTCTACCAATGTGTATCCTCTGTTGTCTCTCAGCCTGTTTTTCATAGAAGCTCTCCCTGCTTTCTGTTTCTTTTATGATACAATATAAATCTAAGAAATTCAACGATTCCCGCAAAGATGGGTTAGACATGTCAGGATGTTTTATTATATACTGATAGAATTGACAAAGCTAAGAAAGGATGATTTTATGTACACATCAAAAATCGTTGTAAGATACGCGGAAACTGATCAGATGGGGATTGCCCATCACAGCAACTATCCTGTCTGGTTTGAGGTAGCAAGAACTGATTTTATTAAGGCCTCAGGAATCAGCTATTCAGACGTGGAAAAAGCCGGCATTATCACTCCACTTACCGGCCTTACGGTCAGGTATAAACAGGCCGCTTTTTATGAAGACGAACTTTCCATCCATATAAAACTGACAAGGCTTACACCGGTGCGCCTGGAATTCTCCTATGAAGTCATCCGGGAAAATCCCCGTGTCCTGATCGCCACCGGCACCACTTCTCACGGGATGGTCAGCAAAGACCTGGTGCCGGTCAATGTAAAGAAAGAACATCCAAAAATCTACCGGATGTTTGAGGAATGTATGGACAATTAGAGTTCAGACCATGCGTTTGTCTTCCTGTTCAAATAAAAAGAATTTCATTTTGGCAGGCCTGCTGCGGACAGTGAAAATATGGGTATGTTCCCTGCACCGGTTCATACCCTGATGTTCATAAAATCCGAAATTACAGCTTGTGTCTGTAAACAAATAATAATTTTGAATTTCTTCATGTTTCATATAGGTTTTTATATTTTGGAACAATACTTTTCCGACTCCACGGCCCCGAAATTCAGAATCAACAGCAAAAAACGTAATCTCTCCCTGATAATTCTTCCCACTGTCCTTTAATAATTTTTTATCTATCCCGCTTATACATCCAAACATCTTAATCACCTGTCTTCCCTCTCCGGATAACAGCAGAGAGAGTATGGATGTAATCTGCTTCACACGGTATTTAAACGGACATTTGTGTTTATTCAGATTTTTCCCCATAATTACCCCGACCGGCATTCCATCTGCCAGGGCTACTTGTGCAAAAGTCTGGCTGCAGAGGCAGCTGTAAAGAAAAACTTTTGCCAATTTAGATGCTGTCGCAGGCCCTGTAAGTTCATCGTATTTCCATGCTTCTCTGATAATGTTCTCCAACGCTCTGCTGTCTCTGTCCCGATATTCCCTTACCCTGATTTGCTTTTTCATCTGATTCCTCCTATTCTAATAAAACTGATTGGTATATAATTACCTTAAAGTATTCAGTAAGTGTAATGTCAAGGAGGAACTATCATGAATCGCCGCTCAATAAAGCTGACAACTTCACAGTTTGCAAAAATCCACGGACTCAACAAACGGACTCTGCACTATTATGATACGATCGGTCTGTTCTCACCGCACTATAAAGGAGATAACAATTACAGATACTATGATGACTCACAGAGTATTCAATTAGAATATATCCGTATGCTGAAAGAATTAAATATGAGCATTAAAGAAATAAAAGAATATCTGAACCATCCGAACCAAGCAGATTTTTTACGTATTGCAGACACAAAACTAAAAGAGATCGGCTGTGAGATCAGGCGGCTGAAAAAAAGCAGACAAATTCTTCTTATGAAAAAGAAACAGCTGGAATTATGCAGTCAGATAAAAAACAGAGAAATCAGGATCATAGAGTGTGAAGAAGAATATCACCAAAGGATCTCTTTTGCTTTTGGTGATGAGGATATTGAACAAATATACGCTCAGATTAAAAATTTCTGGGACACGAAAGACTTTATTATGGGCATTGGAAGTTTTATCTCCACTGAAAAGATTAAGCAAAGGAAGTTCGATTCCTATGACGGTCTTTTTACTCCGGCACCAAAGAACAGTAGCAACGATATATTTAAAAAACCGGGCGGAACTTATATATGCGGATTTTTTACGGGTGATTGGGACGGCCTTCCGGAATTCTATGAGGAAATCATAGCATTTGCAGAAAAACACCATTTAACACTAACGGGATACGCATATGAAACCGGGCTCAATGATTTTGTGATTTCCAGTGCAGACGAATACATTACACAGATCATGATACAGGCAGAAAATGAAGAGGAGTAAGACATGAAATTAATTCTATTTCTTATCATTATAGGCGTGAAATCCTTAATCACAAAAGCGGCCGCACTGGGACTTCTTTTTTTGATCTTTTTGATGAAAGACAGAGCTTTATGCTTTGCTCCAAGCAGATGGATCTGGTTTATTTTCGGTCTGTCGAAAAAACAGATCAAGACATACGCTGCTTTTCTTTACACCGTATCGGCATTGCTGTCGACGGTTTTTATGTGGTATGCCTTGTCATTTGCAGGATTCCGGTACGCATCCGCCACTGCAGTCCTTATATTTTTCGCCGGGTTTGCTGCACGCGGCTTTCAATTTTATAAACTGTGGAATCGTTATATCCTGGATGAATGGAACAAGTATCATCCGTCAGAAGGAAGTTCGACATAGATCCACAGCCAGCCTTCCTTTTTTCCTGCCCTGGCAGTTCCCCCCATCTGTTCAGCCAAAAGTTTTACAATAGCAAGGCCCATACCTCCAGGCCGGCTTGTTGATCGGTCTTCCCTGTAAAACCGGTCAAACAGACGATCCGGGTCTGCTGTTGCCGTTGTTTGGTTTCCAAAGGAAAAAACCGCTCTTTTCGTTTTTTCAACTCTGACCACAGCATTGGAATCTGCATAAGCAAGACAATTACGGATCAAATTCTGAATAATTCTGATGAGCATTTCCCTATCCGCTTTTGCATAAACCGGATCTGTCTCCTCCATTCGGATGGAAAGTTCATGTTCTTCCAGCAGCGGAACCATTTCCGCAACGCATTCGGCAATCAGGGCTCCCAGGTTGATCCGTTCATATTTTGGCTCTGACTGCTTATAAGAATAAAGAGAATACTCAAAAAATTGTTCGATCATCTTTCCCAGTTCATCCGCATGTTTCTGGGCGGTCCGGAGTCTTTGTCTCTGTCCTTCCTCCGCTAGTGTTGCCATGAGCAGCTGCTGGTATCCCTTGATTGCCGTCAAAGGTGTTCTGAGATCATGGGATAAGTCGGCTATCATTTCCTTCTGCTCTTTTTCCCTGCTCACAGTTTCCTCCCGCAGTTTTTCCTCACTTTTTAAACACCGGTTCATATTTCCCGCAAGTCTTGTAAGCCCGGAGTCTATGAATTCCAGGCTTATTGGCTGTCTCGTATTCTCTTCTCTGCGTTTTTCCAGCTGACGGGTTATTTGATTGATCTGTTTCCGGAGTAAAATCACATATCCAGCCAGAAACAAAATCACCGCTGACAATATAAAAACCATCTGTATATCTCCTGTTTGTTTATTTTATCTCGGCTCTCCTGAAAATGAACATGGCCGCCAGGATCATCAGGATGGCAAAGCCGGCTCCGGTTCCGACACTCTTCAAAAACATTTCCGGTTCTGCGTCCATAGAAAGCCGGGTTAAATTTTCAAGATGAAACGGCGTCAGACTAATCATTTTTTCAAATACTTTGTTTCCTCCTGCCTGAAGCATTCCACAGGCCATTGAGACCAGATATCCGATCCCGATGACCGGCACCGGCCTGCGGAAAATAAACGCCAGAGGAAGGCAGATGCTCAGCTGTCCCGCGTAGACCACACATACCGACGCCGTGATCCCAAGAATTTTAAGTGCAGAATACAGTGTGAGTGCAGTTCCCGATTCTCTGCAAATCAACGTGAGAAACACAGACGGGATATACAGCTGATACTGGCTGTCTATAAAAAATGACGCGGCCGTAACAGCGAAGTACGGAAGAATCAATAGAAAAATAATCAAAAAAAAAGAAAATGCTTTCCCCAGAACCAGCTGACTCCTTCCGATGCCTCCGGACACTGCATCCTGAACGGTCTTATTTTCAAAATCTCCGCAGAGAAACATTCCCGCGGCCACGGTTCCCAATAGGGCCACCATCTGAGGATCTGCCAGAAAAGAGGCATTGCCGGCGGCGTTCATGCCAAGAGTACCGTCCCTGAACAGACGGGCCACGATCACCATGAGGACTGCTCCTGCCCCAGAAATCAAAAATATTACTTTTAAAGCCATTGATTTTTTAAACTTTAGCATATCAGCCCTTAAAACATTCATCATCCTGACCGCCCCCTATCACAGATACAAAATAATTTTCCAAACTATCACCTTCTACGGAAAATCCCTTCACTGTCAATCCGTTCTGATATAATGTTTCCGCGACCTTTTCCTGCCGGTCCAGGTAATCATACAGCTTTACAGAACCGTCCGGCATCACCTTATAGTTTGAGGTATGAAGGCTCTCTTCCAAAACCGCAGCCAGCTTAGATGTGTCCGCACACCGGACCCTGATATGACGCTTACATTTTTCTTCCAGTTCTTCCTGGTTCAGAGTTTTTACTACTCTTCCTTCGTGGATGATAATATAATCTGTAACCGTCTGGTAGAGTTCCGGCAGATTATGGCTGGAAATCAGGATCGTTATATGATTTTCCCGGCACAGTTTTATCAGAAGGCGGCGGATTTCCACTACGCCGAGCGGGTCCAGACCATTAACGGGTTCATCTAAGATGAGCAGTTCCGGAGTGCCGATCAGTGCATCTGCGATACCCAGTCTCTGCTTCATACCCAGAGAAAAATCCTTTGCTTTTTTCTTTCCTGCCTTAGAAAGACCTGCCAGTTTAAGCAGTTCATCTTCAGTTTCCTCGTTTGGTATTCCCTTTAAAACTCTGCGTACTCTCAGGTTCTCTTTTGCATTCATGTTTCCGATAATACCCGGATATTCGATCATACAGCCGATCCGCTTCCGCTCCTCCTGCAGGGCTTTTTCGCCCCCGCGTCCAAACAAAGAGATACTTCCTCCTGATGGGAAGCTGAGCCCTGCCACAAGCCGCATCAGTGTGGTCTTTCCGGCTCCGTTCCGGCCGATCAGCCCATAAATTTTCCCAGACTCAAGTTTTACTGAGACCCGGTCAAGTGCACGAAAACTGCCGAAATCTTTCGTCAGATTTTCTGTCTCCAATACATAATTCATGTTTCTCACCTGTCCTTTCCTTTTGTAAGTACAGTATATCTGTCAATCGTAAAGAAAAGGTTAAGTTCATACGATCAATGGTAAAGAATTTGTGGGTTTATTCCTTGTACATCCGATATCCAATGCCCCACACCGTTTCAATATACTGTTCTAAGGGACTGGCCTTTTTTAATTTATTTCTTAGATTGCTTATATGAGTTTTTACTGCGTTGTCATCCCCCAAATATTCATCTTCCCATACCGTCTCGTATAAATTTGCTTTTGTGTAGACCTTCTTCGGGTGCTCCATCAGCAGCTGAAGGATCGCGTATTCCTTTGCGGTAAGTTCCAGATCCTGTCCTCCCAGCAGTACACTCTTTGCATCTTTTGACAGTACCAGGTCTCTATACTGAAGTGTCTGTTCTTTGACTTTGGAAGAACTCTGCCGCCTTAAATTCGACAGGACCCTGGCCTCTACCTCTCCCAGGTCAAAAGGCTTCGTAATATAGTCGTCGGCCCCCAGCTTTAAGAGATCGATCTTTGTTCCTACTATGTCCTTTGCCGAAATAACGATCACCGGAATATTCGAAAATCCTCTCAGTTCCCTCAAAACCTGATCTCCGCTTTTATAGGGCAGCATCAGATCCAGGAGTACCAGGTCATAGCTCTTTTCTCTCAGCTTTATAAGCCCGTCCGTTCCTGAAAAAGCTGCCTCCGGCTGATAGCCGGACTCCGAGAGAAATTCTGACAGCATCCGGCTGACATCCTGATTGTCCTCTATGATCAATATTGACTCCATCACTCCTCCTTCCTCCCTGCCGCGTATACGAGCTGCTCCAGAAGGATCAGCCGCATCAGCTGATGCGGAAATGTCATTGCACTGAAGCTCAGCTTAAAAGCCCCCTTCCTCTGGACCGCACTGCAGAGACCCAGAGATCCTCCGATGACAAACGCAACCTCCGTATCCCTCTGCCTGTTCCATTTTTCCCACTTATGCCTGAGTTCATCGGAAGTCATTTGTTTTCCGTCAATACAAAGCGGAATCACAATACTTCCTGCTGGAATCCGCTTTAAGATCCTCTCGCCCTCGATTTTCCGGATGCGATCCTCCTCTTTCTCACTGGCGCCGTCAGGTGTTTTTTCATCTTTCAGCTCAATAATCTCCAGACGGCAGCTCCTGTTCAGTACTTTTACACAGCGCTCAATCAGTTTTCTTACATATGGCTCTTTTATCTTTCCTACACAGATAACCTTTACGTTCATTTCCCGTCTCCCTCGGCCTTTGTCACATCCACCCACTTTACGGCCTTTGCATATTCAAAGAGTTCTTCGGGTTTGAGCTCAATCGCAGAATTTGAGCTGCCGCATGCCGGAAAAACTGTCTCAAAGCGCTTCAGTGACTCATCTAAATATACTTTTGTCCCCTCCGGATTTGCAAACGGGCAGACGCCGCCCCTCTCATGTCCGGTAAGCGTTTTTACATCATCTCCTCTCAGCATCTTTGCCTTTAATCCGAACATCGTTTTATATTTTTTATTGTCGATCTTTACGTCTCCGGCGGTTACCACAAGGATACAGCTCCCGTCCGGCCCGTAGAAGGATAACGTCTTGGCGATTCTCGCTTCTTCCACACCCAGGGCTTTTGCCGCCAGTTCTACCGTAGCGCTGGAAGCTTCAAACTCTCTCACTCTGTCAGCCCTATTAAATTCATTTAAATAATTTCTGACCTCTGTTACAGACATGTCACTCATCCTTTCTCTTCCTGAATACTCATTCTTCACTATTTTAAGCTTTCTTTATCCGGTTGACAAGTTTTGCTTTTCGTGATCCGTGCACCCGGCCTTTTTCCGAAACAAAAGAAAACAGCCGGGTTTATTTCTCCCGGCTGTCCACTCCAAAGGTGCCACCTGCGATAGTTTTTCTCCATTGTCGGAAGGAGGCCTGTTAAGAGCCGACTGGAGATAATGGAGAAAAACTCATACGTCATTTCCCAAAAACAAAAATAAGGATCTGAAATAAGTACTTATTTCAGATCCCCGCCTATTTAAAAAAGCTCACTAAATTTTTAATCGTCCCTGCCGCCGCCAAATAAAATCACCAGACGCAACAAACTCAAAATAGCTGCTGCCGCAGAAGCTACATAGGTCAATGCTGCCGCAGACAATACCTTTCTTGTGTCTTCCACTTCATCTTCATACATCATCGCAGAGTCTTTCAATACTCTCAGCGCACGACTGGATGCATTGAACTCTACCGGGAGAGTTACTAACTGGAAAATTACGGCCAATGAAAACAGGAGTATCCCAATATTCAGGAGTGTCTGATTGGCCCCCATAATGATACCCAAAATAATGAAAATCCAGGAAAGATTAGAACCGATATTCGCTACCGGTACAAGACTTCCGCGGAGTTTGAGCGGTGCATAAGCTTCTTTGTCCTGCATAGCATGACCGCACTCGTGGGCCGCTACGCCGATAGCTGCTACTGATGTGGCATTATAAGTAGCGTCAGACAGTCTCAATACCTTGCTTCTTGGATCGTAGTGATCGGTCAAATTGCCGGATACACGCTCTACTACTACATCATAGATTCCTGCATAATTCAAAATTTTCGCAGCCGCCTGTGCCCCAGTCAGCCCTGAATGGCTGCGTACCTTTGAGTACCTCCTAAAAGCCGAATTCATCTTAGCAGATGCCGCAAGCGTAATAATAACACCTATTATGATCAAAATATAAGTCGGATCAAAAAATCCATACATCGGAAACATAAGTCATCCCTTCCTCTTCAAAAAGTTTATCTTTTCTTTACAATATCATGCATTATATCTTTAAGCAGTTATAAAATCAATAGATTTTATAGTTATTTTAGAAAAAATCACAGGATGTTCACAAAGGAATTTTGTCCTGTCTTCTTTCATTGAATCCCAAAGGATTAAGGTTATTAGTATCTCATAGGAGATCAAAATCCATACAAAGTTTACTTTCTGATTTTTATTGTCTTCACTTTGCTGTAACTGCTGTAAATTTTCCTGCCTCCGGCTGTCTTATAAGACCGCATGCGGACCCAATATTTTTTGTTCTTTTTCAGCCTGGAAACCGTTTTCTTTATCTGGCTTTTCTTTATCATATATTTTTTATATTTCTTAAATTTTGAATTGGGCGCTATATAGATCTCATAACCGCTTGCTCTTTTTTCCTTTTTCCAGCTGAGACTTAATTTCTTCTTTTTTATATTCTTAATGCTGAGTGAAGGGCGCTTCAGAGAAACATTGATCGTGATATTTTTAGAAGCACTGCTGTAAATACCTGATTTAGGAACAGATGCTTTGATCACAGCCCTGCCGGTTCCCCTGATGGTCACCTTTCCGCTGCCGTTGACAGAAGCCACTTTGGCATTGCCAGATTTATAAGACAAACTCCCGGAGCCCGCAATTTTAGCATTAAGGGTAAACGGCTTCGTCCCATAGGACTTCTTGTAAGATGACGTCCCTGAAATCTTCCGTGGGATATAACTTCTTCCGTACTTTGCTTTCTGCACAGCCGTCAGAGGCTGAATAATTCCATATCCGTAGTGCTTATCATACCCTTTGCTTCCTGCGTCCATTGCCGTGGATGTAATAATATCTGCACATTCTTTTGCCGTCAGGGACGGATTGGCTTGAAAGATCAGCGCCGCCACCCCTGCTGCATACGGTGTCGCCGCACTGGTCGTACCTCCCGGTGCAGAAATGTCAACCCGGTTATTATAGGTTGATGCGGCAGCCGTGTATTTCCGGGTATTGGAAGAATAGTTCAGGGCAGAGACAGACAGTACATTCCGATAGGACGACGGATAGCGGTATTCCTCTTTTCCTTTGTTGCCTGCTGAGGCAGCAAATAATATACTATTTTTAGATTTGGAATATGCTTCATTTATCGCTGCTTCCATCTTAGCATCATATATAGTATCACTAAGACTCATGCTGATTACCCTGCATTTTTTATTAGCAGCATAACGAATACCTTCCATCACTGATTTTGAATAGGATGACTGTGAACCATTTGCATCTACCTGTATCAGATACAGATTCACATTATATGCAACTCCAGCGCCGGCATACCGATTGTTGCCTGCGGCTCCCAATATTTTTGCCACAGAAGTTCCATGGCTGTATTTCGTAATCTGTCCTTTTCCTTCCCGTTTTGTAACTGCATTGTAGCAGCCTTTTATATTTCCTTTCAATTCTTTATCATTCACGTCAAAACCGCCGTCCATGACCGCAACATTCACTCCCTTTCCGGTTGCATAATTCCATGCCGTCAGCCCCGGTCCGGCCAGTCCCATCTGAAAAATACTGTGATATTTATGCTTATTAGACTTATACCTGACACTGGAAATCTCCGTATCATTGGTAAAACAATCACTTCTGTTCGTTCTTTCATAAAAATTTCCTGGATTGTGCAGCGAGGTACCCATCATAAGTATCATTGCTGCCAGAATCAGAAAATGTCCATTTTTCCGCATAAATCCTCTCTCCTTTCTGTCTGTAAACAGACAGTATCTGCATGATATATTGTTCTTTTATTATTGTTTCATTATATCATAAAAAGACCCTTCATCATGGCATAAATACATGATGAAGGGTCTCTATTTGGTCTGTACAGTCTATTCGTCCCAGTTATGCCAGACATCCTGGACGTCATCGTCTTCTTCCAGCAAATCCAGCGTCTTCTGCAGATTCTTGATATCATCCTCAGAAGCAAGCTCTACCATAGTGTTCGGAATCATGGTAACTTCTGCACTGGCCATCTCGATGGATTCCGCTTCCAGGGCCTCCCTGACTTTAGAAAAATCATCCGGGTCCGTAACGATCTCATAGCTGTCTTCCTCTGCCGCAAAATCCTCTGCTCCCGCATCCAGCGCAGTCATCATAAGATCATCCTCATCCATCTGACAGTCCTCTTTTGCGATAATGATCTGTCCCTTTTTCTCAAAATTGTAGGAGACACATCCAGGTGTTCCAATGCTTCCGCTTCCCTTTGTAAAAGCACTCCGGACATTGGAAGCCGTCCTGTTTTTGTTGTCTGTCAGAGCTTCTACAATAATCGCGACTCCGCTCGGGCCGTATCCTTCATATGTAATAGACTCGTAGTTGACGGCATTTGCATCGCCTGCAGCTTTTTTAATGCTTCGGTCAATGGTGTCATTGGGCATATTGTTGGCCTTTGCCTTAGCGACAATATCGCGGAGCCGGCTGTTATTTTCCGGGTCCGCCCCGCCTTCTTTTACCGCCACAGCAATCTCTCTTCCGAGTTTGGTAAAGATCTTGCCTTTTTTCGCGTCATTTTTTTCTTTTTTGTGTTTAATATTCGCAAATTTACTATGTCCTGACATAACTGTATTTACTCCTTCTCTGAATCATTTTCTTCTTTTTTTGTACGCTTTTTCTCCACTTTTACCTGTTTGATCACATTGTCGTGAATATCCACGGATTTAAAAGACCATCCTTCATAAATAATCTCTACTTCTTCTCCCTGTTCCGGAAGATGACCCAGCTGGTCTACCAAAAATCCGCTCAGCGTTTCAATCTCTTCTACATCAAACTCGATGTCTAATACTTCTTCGATCTTTTCCAGTCTCGTGCTTCCCCGCATCAGGAAAATATCGGCCCAGCCAAGCTTTGTGATCTCCCTGTCTTCCACATCATACTCATCGAGGATATTTCCAACGATCACTTCCAGCATATCTTCCATGGAGACAATACCTTCTGTCTGACTGTATTCGTCCACAACGATCGCCATATGGATCTTTTTTGTCTGCATTTCCTGAAACAGCACAGACAGATTCATGGTCTGGTGAACATAGAACGGCTCCCTGGCAATCTCATAGAGTTCCAGGTCTTTATTATTTATATAGGCGTCAATCACATCCTTGAGATACAGAACACCAATGATATGATCGATATCCTCCTCATAGAGAGGAAATCTTGAATATGGCTCATCCAGCATAAAATGAAGGGCTTCTTCCAAAGACATGGTGCAGTCGATCCCATCGATCTTCTTTCTGGAAGTCATGACATCGGTTACATCTTTGTCTCCGAACTCAAAAATATTGGTGATCATCTTGGCTTCATCTTCCAAAATAGCCCCCTGCTCATGCCCCTGGTTGACAATGTTCATGATCTCTTCCTCATATTCATTGTCATTATCGTCATCCGCTTCCCGCTCTGTCTGGTCGGTCTGCTTACCCTTGGGCTTATTTTTGCGTTTCGTTCCAATTATGTAGCCGAAGACGGCACCTAATACCAATGTAAGCAGCGGTATCAGGATCATCGCGGCACTTAAATCTTCCATATACATCTCCTTTATTCATCAGTCGTAATAAAATATACCATTTTACGAAGAAAAGGTCAATCTGTCCATCTATGTATCAAGACTTAAACTGATCTTTAATGCCTTGTCAACTTTCTCCAATATAGAACTGTTCAGATGACAGACCTTTTCTCTCAGCCGGCTTTTATCGATCGTCCTGATCTGTTCCAGCAAAATGACCGAATCTTTTTCCAACTGGCATTTCCTGCAGTCCACCGGCACATGGGTCGGAAGTTTTGCCTTGTTCATCTTGCTCGTGATCGCTGCGCAGATGACCGTGGGACTGTATCGGTTGCCCGCGTCGTTCTGCAAAATAATGACCGGGCGGACGCCTCCCTGCTCTGAGCCGACAACAGGCCTCAAGTCTGCATAAAAAATATCTCCTCGCTTAATTACCATAAGCCTAATCACTCTCCATCTCTTTCATAATAGTTTATGAAGAGTATTGACATTTCTTTCAGAAGTATTCAACTTAATCCTATTTTCCAGACGATTTTCGTCCGGCTTTAGAATTTCTCAGTCTTCCAGATAGTCCACTGCCTCTTTTGCCTTCCCGTCCTGAAAGTATACTCTTGGAACTCTTTTTCCGATCCCGCAGACAAATTCATAGTTAAAGGAACCTGCCAGATCTGCCGCCTCTTCCACCGAAATGTTTTTATCTCCCTCTGTCCCTACCAGGGTAACCCGGTCCATGACGCTGACTCCTTCAATATCGGTCACGTCCACCATGAACTGATCCATACAGATCCTTCCTATGATCGGCGCATACTGTCCCCGGATTATGACCCTTCCCCTGGAAGACAAGGCCCTCGGATAGCCGTCAGCGTAACCTACCGGTATCGTCGCGATTCTGGTCTTTCTGTCCGTAACGAACGTGGAGCCATAGCTGACTCCTTCTCCCGGCCCCACTTCTTTTACATGGATCACATGACTGATCAGGGAAAGTGCCGGCTTTAAATCAATGGCTGATTTATCCACTTCCTCGGAGGGATACAGCCCATAGGTGATGATGCCGGAACGGACCATATCCATACGGCATTCACGGAGGTCCATAATGGCTGCGCTGTTGGAGACGTGCTTGACCGGGATCTCGATCCCTTTTTCCTCAATCTTTGAGACAAACTGATCAAACAGTTCCTTCTGATGTCTGGCCGATGTCTTGTCCTCCTCGTCCGCACATGCAAAGTGTGTAAAAATTCCCTGAATTTTAATATTAGGAAGTTTTTGAATACGCTGTACCTGCCCGACCGATTCCTCCGTGGGCTTAAAACCAATCCGGTTCATTCCGGTATCCACTTTGATATGTATCCTGGCGTCCTTCTTCATTGTAACTGCAAATTTAGAGATCGCCTCCGCCATCTCATAAGAAAATACCGTCTGTTCAATTTCATGCTGGATCAATGAAGCATACTGATATTCCGAAGTATATCCGAGAATTAGGATCGGTTTTGTGATTCCCTGTTTTCTCAGAGCGATCCCTTCCTCAATGATCGCCACCGCAAAACCGTCGACGCCGATCTTATTCAATGCCTTCGCCACCGGGACCGCCCCGTGTCCGTAGCCGTCGGCTTTGATCACCGGCATAATCTTTGTATCCGGCCCCACAAGTTTTTTTATCTCACTGATATTATGGCAGACCGCATCCAGATCAATGGCTGCGTATACCCTATAATACTGATTCATCGCTGATTCCTCCTAAAATACTGCTGATTGACTCAATGATGTCTGATGCCAGCATGCTGTTGTGTCCAAAAATTTCTGCGGCATGGTCTCCTGCAAGCCCATGGATATAGACACCAAGGGCGGCAGCCTCAGAACATTCCATGCCTCTCCCTAGGAGGCTTGCGATCATGCCGCTTAAGACATCGCCGCTCCCCCCTGTGGCCATTCCATTGTTTCCGCTGCTGTTATAATAAACAGGCCGGCTGCCTGACACTACAAGCGTTGCCGCATCTTTCAGCACAACAGTGGCGCGGAATCTGTCCGAAAGCTTCTGTCCCGCATCCGTCAGAGTTTCTTTCACCTGCTCTGCGGATATTCCAAGGAGCCTTGCAGCTTCCAGAAGATGCGGTGTGAAAACGCACCCTCCCGGATGATCGATCTCCATTCCATAACGGCTGACCGTATTCAGGCCGTCCGCATCCAGCAAAAGAGGCTTTGTTCCGCGCTGTAAAACTTCTTCTAATAATTCTTTGGTCCGCTCTGAGACTCCCATTCCGGGTCCGAATAAGATACAGTCACACCATTCGAGGGCATCTTTTACATCCTCATATGTCCCGAACAGCACTTCCGGAAGCATGGACTGCAGAATCGGACGGTTGGCTTCGCAGGAAATCACCTTTACCAGTCCGCTGCCCATGCGCAGGGCACTCTTTGCCGAAAAATAAGCAGCCCCAGACATCGTCTCATTTCCTGCTATGATCAGGACTTTTCCGTAGGTGCCCTTGTGAGAATCCGCAAAACGGCCCGGAAGTCTTTCTAAATCTTTCCTATCGTATGTGAAGCCCCCTGCATGTTTCTTCAAAACAGAATCAAAGAAACCGATCTTTTCTACATACAGCCGGCCCGCATATTCTTTTCCCGGATAGAGCAGATGTCCTGCCTTGGGACCGCCGAAGGTCACCGTAGCGTCTGATTTTACGGCGCATCCAAGGACTTTTCCCGTATCCCCGCTGATTCCGGAGGAAATATCGACTGACATGACTTTAGCTCCGCTTCCATTAATCCTTTCCACAGCAGTACGGTATGTCCCCGATACCTCTCTGGAAAGGCCTACGCCAAACAGTCCTTCCAAAATCCAGTCATAATCCTTATAATCTATCTCTTCTTTTTGCTCATATCCAAGCCGTGCAAGGATATCGTACTGCGTCTTTAAGTCTGCGGATGCCTGAGACAGATCCCCTACGACTGTAAAATCCACTGAATACCCTTCTTCCAGAAGGATTCTGGCCGCAGCCAGCGCATCTCCCCCGTTATTTCCGCATCCTGCCACAGAAAGAATCCTGTTATTTTTTCTGACTGTTTCCATGAGCCTTCGGGCAATTTTTTCGCTGGCCCTCTCCATCAGCACCAGGCCAGGAATCCCTATCTTCTGTATGGTCTCCTTATCAACATCCTGCATTTCCTGATTTTTTAAAACATATTTCATAGACACTCTCCTATGACAAAAGCCTGTGCCAGCCCCCCTGTGTTCGTAACCGACACATGAAATTTCGTAATCTTCCTATCTGATGCCATTTTTTCGGCTCTGCCTGTGAGTTTCACATAAGGTGCTCCTTTTGAATTCCGAAACACTCCGATCTCATAGGGCTCCAATCCGAAGAAGCCGGTTCCAAATACCTTGGAAACGGCTTCTTTAACTGCAAAATTACCAGCAAGAGTCGTACTGTTTAAACCTGCGCATGCCAGTTCCTCTTCTGAAAAAATCCGGCTCAGGCGGTTCTTTCTCTCCACCATCTTCTGTACCCGCCCGATTTCTATCAGGTCAGTTCCTATACCGACAATCATGGCGTTCCTCCCGTCTTTACTCCGCGCCTTCGCTGTCTTCCCTGCTGTGAATATTGTAAGTCAGCGTCATGAGGCTTTCTGCCAAATGGACATTCTCCACGGTCACACTGTCCGGCAGCGTGAGATCCACAGGGGCAAAGTTCCAAAATCCTTTGATGCCCCACGACACAAGATCTTTGGCAATCTTCGGCGCCTGGTCCTGCGGAAGCGTGAGGGCTGCAATCTTGATCTCATGATTCTTTATAAACTCTTCCATATCGTCAATATCGTGCACTTCCACTCCGTGCACCGTGATGCCGATCAGCTTCGGATTCACATCGAACAGCGCAATCACCTGAAAACCAATGCTGTTATTGTTAAAATCCTGATAATTAGCCAATGCCTGCCCCAGATTGCCGGCACCAACGATGATCATCTGATTGCTTTTGTCAAGTCCCAGAATCTTTCCGATCTCCACGTAAAGATTTTCTACATTGTAGCCGTATCCTTGCTGCCCGAAACCTCCAAAATTATTCAGGTCCTGCCGGATCTGGGATGCAGTTACTTTCATCCTCTCGCTCAGCTCTTTGGATGAGATCCTCGTAATATTTTTTGCTTTCAAAGCCCCCAAATAACGGTAATATCTAGGTAATCTCTTTATAACTGCCGGTGATATATTCTTATCCATTGATGACATTATTACCCTCCCACTTATTTTATTAACTACTCAAATTAAATAAATTATATAAGATTGTCTAATATCTGTCAAACTTTTCAGTGCGTTTTTTCAGAAATTATGTTATGCTTATAAAGAATTTTTACAGCTTAGAAATTTTGAAGGAGTGCACTATGGTTTTATCTTGTCAGAATATACATAAAACATTTGTCGACCAGGAAGTCCTGAAAGGAATTTCCTTTCATATCAATGAAAAGGACCGGCTTGCCGTCATCGGCTTAAACGGTGCCGGAAAGTCCACCCTGCTCAAGATCATCATGGATCAGATGACACCCGATGACGGGGAGATCCACAAAAAGAAGGACGCCGATATCGGCTATCTCGCACAGCATCAGGACCATACTTCTTCCCGCACCATTTATGAAGAGCTTTTGACCATAAAACAGGATGTGATCGAACTGGACAAAAAACTCCGCTCTCTGGAGCATATGATGAAGCATTTAAGCGGCACAGAGCTCGAAGAAAAGATGGAGGAATACACCAGGGCCACTCATTTATTTGAACAGAAAAACGGTTTTGCTTATAAAAGTGAGATCACAGGAATCTTAAAAGGACTCGGGTTTCAAGAGGAAGATTTTCAAAAAAAAATCGAGACTCTGTCCGGAGGACAAAAGACAAGGGTCGCTCTCGGAAAACTCCTGCTGATGAAGCCAGAGATCCTTCTCCTGGATGAGCCTACCAACCATTTGGATGTAGATTCGATCCAGTGGCTGGAAACCTATTTAAGCCACTATGAGGGCGCTGTCATCCTGGTCTCCCATGACCGGTATTTCCTGGACAAGATCGTCAACAAAGTCATGGAGATTGAGTCGGGTCACGCGATGCTCTTTGACGGCAACTACACTTCTTTTATTAAAAAAAGGGATCAGGTAAAGGCAATCCGCTTGAAGGAGTACGAAAACCAGCAGCAGGAGATCCGTCACCAGAAGGCGGTCATTGAAAAACTAAAACAATTTAACCGGGAAAAATCCATCCGCCGGGCCGAGAGCCGTGAAAAGATGCTGAACAAAATTGATGTGATCGAAAAGCCTGTGGAAGTCGACGGAAAAATGCGCTTTGCCATCGAACCGTCGGTGATCAGCGGAAACGATGTCTTAACGGTGGAACATCTGGAAAAAAGTTTCGGGCCGCATATGCTGTTTTCCGATATAAATTTTGAAATATTCCGCGGTGAGCGCGTGGCATTGATCGGCGCCAACGGAACCGGCAAGACTACGATGTTAAAAATCATCTGCAAACAAATTGCCAAAAACAAAGGACTGATTAAGCTCGGTTCCCAAGTTTCCATCGGATATTACGATCAGGCACAGGACAACCTGCATCCGGATAAGACAATCTTCGAGGAGATATCTGATTCCTTTCCGGAACTGACCAACACAAAAATCAGAAATACACTGGCTGCTTTCCTTTTTAAAGGAGAAGATGTCTTTAAACTTGTTTCTTCCTTAAGCGGCGGTGAAAAGGGACGGGTATCTCTTGCGAAACTTATGCTTTCCCATGCCAATTTTCTGATTCTTGATGAGCCTACCAACCACCTGGACATTCACTCCAAAGAAATCCTGGAATCCGCCCTGTCCCAGTACACAGGCACGGTTCTTTACGTGTCTCACGACCGCTATTTTATCAACAAGACAGCCACAAGAATTTTGGAACTCTCTCCGAAAGACGGTCTGCACTCTTATCCGGGCGACTACCAGCACTATCTTATCGAAAAGGAGAAGGAAGGCACGAAAGAGGTACAGAACGCTGAAACTGAGTCTGTATCCGATACGAAGCTGAGCTGGCAGAAGCAAAAGGAAGAAGACGCAAAGCGTCGGAAAAGAGAAAACCGCCTGAAAAAAATAGAACAGGAAATCGAGGAACTGGAAGCGGAAAGCACAAAGCTTGACGAAGAAATGTGTCTGCCGGAGAACGCAGTCAACACAAAGAAACTGCTGGAACTCTCCGCTGCCAAAGTCCGGAATGAGGAACATCTGGAAACCCTTTATGAAGAATGGGAGACCCTGTCAGAAGAAACTGAGTGAAAATGCCATGGTATTTTTACAAAAATTTGTTATAATAGACTAAGTACCATTTTTAGGAGGTTACAAAATGAAATTAATATCGTTTGCTGTGCCGTGTTATAATTCCCAGGAATATATGAGACACTGCATAGATACATTGCTGACCGGAGGAGACAAAGTTGAGATCCTCATCATAGACGATGGTTCCACGGACAATACCGGCATGATCGCCGATGAATATGAAAACAAATATCCCGGTATCTGCCGGGCGATCCATCAAAAGAACAAAGGCCACGGCGGTGCAGTAAACACTGGTATCGCTCATGCCAAAGGGATTTATTTTAAGGTGGTGGACAGTGACGACTGGGTAAACGAACATGCCTATGAGGAAATCTTCAATCAATTAGAGACCTTTTACCGCCAGGGAACCATTATAGACATGTTTATGTCAAACTATGTCTATGAGAAACAGGGTGTGAAGAGAAAAACCGTGATTCATTACCGCCATACGATCCCGGTTGAACAGATTTTTACCTGGGATGATGTAAAGCGTTTTCCTCTGAGTCAGTACATTCTCATGCATTCCGTCATTTACCGTACTTCTCTTCTCCATGAGTGCCGTCTGTGCCTGCCGGAACATACTTTTTATGTAGACAACCTTTACGTTTTCAAACCGCTTCCATATGTGAAGACGATTTACTATCTGGATGTAAATTTTTACCGCTACTTCATCGGAAGGGACGATCAGTCTGTCAATGAAGCCAATATGATCAAACGGATCGACCAGCAGTTTTTTGTCACCAAAGCCATGATCGATTATATGAGCAGCTTTGAGCTGGTAAACAAGCCGTTATACCGCTACATGAAACACTATCTGAGCATCATCATGACGGTATCATCTGTCATTGCCATCAAATCCGGCATACCGGAGCATCTTCAGATGAAGAAGGAACTCTGGAAGTACCTGAAATCGAAAAACACAAAACTATACCGTCAGATCCGGGGATCTCTTGTTGGAAATGCCGTAAACCTCCCGGGCTACGGAGGCCGGAAAGTTGTCATCGCAGCTTACAAAGCAGCACGGAAGTTCATTGGATTTAATTAAATCAGTCGAAAAATGACATTGGGAACCATCAAACCAATGTCATTTTTTATTCTGTAAGAAAATTGTAACGCGGAGTCCAAAACCCTCCACTATATCACCATATTTCTGATCTGTGTTATGTTGGAGCCATGAATGGAGGTTTTTACATGAATACTTATAAAACATCTGAGGTTGCAAAGCTCATAGGAATTCATCCCAATACTGTCCGGCTGTACGAAAACGCAGGGCTGATCTCAAAACCGGAACGGCAGAGCAATGGATACCGCATTTTTACTGATCTTAATATTGAGCAGTTCCGGCTGGCCCGGCTGGCTTTTCAAATGGAGGTACTGCAGAACGGACTGAGAAAAAAGGCTGTCCGGATTGTAAAAACAGCGGCATCCTGTGATTTTCCCAGGGCTCTGGTATTGGCAGAAGAATACCTGGCACAGATCAGAAAGGAACAAGCCAATGCCGAAGAGGCAGTCGAAATCGTAACAGAGATTTTATCCGGCGGATCACAGGAACATACCCATCCCATGAAACGCAGGGAAGTCTCCCGGTATCTCGGCATTTCTATGGATGCTCTGAGAAATTGGGAAATGAACGGCCTTTTGACTGTAAAACGCAGGCAGAATGGATACCGCATATATACGAGTCAGGATATACAGAGGCTCAAAATCATTCGCTCCCTGAGGTGTGCAAATTATTCTTTGGAATCCATTCTGCGTCTGCTTGGGCACCTGTCAAAAAATCCCGGGATTGATATCAAAGAAGTTTTGGATACTCCCAATAAAGATGACGAAATTATTGCGGTGTGCGACAAACTGGTTACTTCTCTGCTGACTGCCGAGAATAATGTTTTGAAAATGATATGCAGCTTAAAAAGAATGAAAAAACAATTTTCTTAAACCCTCCACTTTACCACCAATGTTTTCGTTGGTGGTATTCTTTTTTTACAATAAAACAAGGAGGTATCCTTCATGAATGAAGTGATCAAAGCAGAAAAATTATGTAAAACCTACAACAAAACGCCTGCGGCAGACAATATCAGTTTATCCGTAAAGCGCGGAACAGTTTTCGGCCTGATCGGGGCCAATGGCGCAGGCAAGAGCACAACGATTGAATGCATTTTAGGTACAAAGACGGCAGACAGCGGAACCATATCCATTCTGGGAATGAATCCGCAGACATCCAGAAAGCAGCTGTTTCAAAAGGTAGGTGTCCAATTTCAGGAGGCAGCTTATCAGGATAATATTACCGTCTCAGAACTTTGTGAAGTTACCGCTGCTCTCTATCAGGAATCCGCAGATCCGAAAAAACTACTGCAAAAGTTTGGAATTTCCGAAAAAGCCAAAAGCCAGATCAAAGATTTATCCGGCGGCGAGAAACAAAGACTATTTATTATCCTCGCACTCATACCCAATCCTGAAGTCGTCTTTTTGGACGAGCTGACGACCGGTCTGGACGCCAGGGCCAGACGCCAAGTGTGGAATATACTCTCCTCACTCAAGGAAGATGGACTGACGATTTTCCTGACGTCCCATTTTATGGATGAGATCGAGAACCTGTGTGACTGCATCTGTATTTTAAAAAAGGGAAACATCATATTTTACGGTACGGCGGCGGAGGCAGTTGCATTGAGTCCTTTTGATCATTTTGAAGACGCTTATCTTTGGTATACAGACGAGGAGGAATGAATTGATGAAAACTTTTAAGACAATGCTGAAAACAGAATTAAAATTATCTCTGAGAGGAATGGATATGTTTATTTTTGCAATCTGTGTGCCTCTTGCGGTACTGGCAGTCATGGGAATTATTTATGGAGACAGACCCGCATTCGGCGGTGCCGGATACTCATTTCTGGAACAGTCGTTCGGAGCCGTCACCACCATATCCATCTGTGCAGGAGGTGTGATGGGATTGCCGCTGGTTGTCTCTGATTATCGGAGCAAGGGTATTTTAAAGCGCTACAAGGTTACGCCGGTCAGCCCTTCCATGATCTTAGCGGTACAGGTGACAATTTATACTTTATATGCGGCTGTTTCTCTGATCCTGCTCTATGCCGAAGCCGTTCTTTTCTTTGGATATCAGTTCCGCGGATCTTTTTTGAGTTTTCTGGGATGTTATCTCCTGGTCATTGTGTCTATGTTCAGCATCGGCATGCTGGTAGGCGGTATTGCTCCGAATACTAAGATAGCGAGTGTCGCCGCAAGTCTGCTGTACTTTCCGATGCTGATTTTTTCAGGCGCAACACTTCCCTATGAAGTCATGCCCAAAGTGCTGCAGAAAACTGCAGATATTATGCCGCTGACTCAGGGAATCAAGCTGCTGAAAGCCGCTTCTCTGGGAGAGGAGCTTGGCAGTGTGATTGTTCCGGCTGTGACCATTGTCTGCATCGCAGTAATCTGTACCTTCGCATCCCCCAAATTCTTTCAGTGGGAATAGCCTGCGCAAAATGTTCTGGCTTTTCTGTGTTTCCGGCGTATTCTATACTATAACACTTATTAGGAGACAATATTTTATGAAGCTAATATCACAGATCATCCATGCGGATATCGCCCATAAACATGGCTTCCTGGGGAAGAATATAGGGATTGCCTTCCTGGATACCGGTATCTATCCCCATAAAGAATTTTATCCGGCCGATCAGCGGATCGCCGGATTCATAGATTATGTACACCACAGATCATATCCTTATGATGACAATGGACACGGGACCCATATCGCGGGGATTGCCGCATCTGCAAGCTGCGGCATTGCACCTGCAGCACATATTATTTCCCTCAAGGTTCTGGATGCGCTTGGAAACGGGAATCAGCGCACGTTCTTAAACGGCCTGTCCTGGATCCACCATTTTCACAAACAGTATGGAATCCGGATTGTAAATATTTCTATCGGCACTCCTGCTTCCGGAAATGACGAAGCTGCCAATGCGATTGTGAAGCAGGTCAACCAGCTGTGGGATGACGGACTGGTCGTCTGCATCGCCAGCGGAAATAACGGCCCCAGAGATCATTCCATCACAGCGCCGGGCAACAGCCGCAAGATCATTACCGTAGGCTCCAGCGACGATGCCAGCCGTCCCATGGGTTCTCAGCGCTTTGCAAAAAATTATTCCAGCAGAGGGCCTACCTCTTCCTGCGTCATGAAGCCGGACGTTGTGGCTCCCGGAACAAATATATATTCCTGCGGCCTGAACGGAGGGCACAGCATCAAGAGCGGCACTTCCATGGCAACACCGGCAGTTTCCGGGGCCATCGCCCTGCTTTTGGAGCGTTACCCGTATTATACGAACAAAGATGTAAAAATGAAACTTCGGTACAATTGTGACAAGCTTTCCACTCCGAGAAATCATCAGGGATGGGGACAGATCAACGTTCAGAAACTTCTGGATCTATAAAAGAAACTCCATCATTACCTGATTGCTTAAAAACAAGGCCTGCTGCGGGATCCAGATTCTTTCGGCATCCTGTTCTAACAAGCCTTTTCCAGAGAGTTCTTGGATAGGTTCCCGGTAAACATCCAGGATACCTGTCCCGAACCGCTTGGAAAATTCCGTTTTTGAGATCCCTTTTGTCATCCGTAGCCCCAAAAACATATACTCTTCCATCTCTTCTTTTTTGGTCAGTTCTGTTTCTTTTTCAAATATGCCGCTAAAATCTGTTATTGACAGGTATTTTTCCATATCTGCCGGATTTGTAAAGCGTTTTCCCCTAAAATAAGAAGACGCCGCCAAACCAAATCCCAGGTATGGTTTCCCTGTCCAATATCCGCAGTTATGTCTGCATTCATATCCCGGTCTGGCATAGTTTGACAGCTCATACCTTTCATAGCCTAAGGTATGAAGGATCTTTTCCGTCCTTTCATACATGGCCGCGTCCTCATCTTCCGTCGGCAGGAGATCATCCAGCCCTTTCATATCATAAAAAGGTGTCCCTTCTTCGATGATCAGGCTGTAAACTGAGAGATGTTCCGGCTCAAGTTCTGCAGTTTTTAACAGGGTCTGTTCCATCGACTCCATCGTCTGCATAGGAACCGCATTCATCAGATCTACATTGATGTTTTGGAATCCGCAGTCCCGGGCCATATAAAATCCCGAGACAAAGTCCTCAAATGTGTGAATCCGGCCTAAAATCTTCAGTTCTTCTTCCCTCGCGCTCTGAAGTCCGAAACTGATCCTGTTGATCCCGCAGTTTTGATAGGCCGAAAGTTTTTCTCTTGTGACAGTGCCGGGATTGGCTTCGATCGTGCACTCCATGTTTTCTGCACAGGAAAAAGAATCTCTGACCGTATTCATCAAAGATTCTATCTGTGCTCCCGGAATCAGGGAAGGAGTTCCTCCTCCGATAAATACCGTGCTCACTGACGGGCGTTTAAGAAGCCTTCCCCAGTGCAGAATTTCCTGCCGAAGCTTTCGTATATAGCTGCTGATCTCATCATCTCCGGCCGGAAACGAACAGAAATCACAGTAACTGCATTTTTTTTTGCAGAACGGTATATGAAGGTACAGTTCAAGTTCTCTAGTCTTCATCTAATTTCAGCACACTCATGAATGCTTCCTGAGGAATTTCTACATTGCCTACCTGACGCATCCGCTTCTTTCCCTGTTTCTGTTTCTCCAGAAGTTTTCTTTTCCTGGAGATATCGCCGCCGTAGCACTTGGCCAGCACATCTTTCCGCATAGCCTTTACGGTCTCCCTGGCAATGATCTTGCTGCCCACTGCCGCCTGTATAGGGATTTCAAATAAATGCCTTGGAATTTCTTCCTTCAGCTTGGAACACATTTTTCTTCCCCTCTCGTAAGCCGTCTCGGCATGAACGATGAAGGACAGTGCATCTACTTCTTCTTTGTTGATCAGGATATCCAGTTTCACGAGCTCTGATCTCTGATATCCCTTCATCTCATAATCCAGAGATGCATACCCTCTGGAGCGTGATTTCAGGGCATCGAAAAAGTCATAAATGATTTCATTGAGCGGAAGTTCATACCTTAAAACAGCCCGTCCTTCCTCGATATATTCCATTCCGATATAAACGCCTCTGCGCTCCTGGCACAGTCCCATGATCGCTCCCACATAGTCGGATGTGACCATAATCTCTGCTGAAACAATCGGTTCTTCCATATAATCAATCTGGGATGGATCCGGAAGATTGGACGGATTGGTCAGCTCAATCATCGTACCGTCAGTCTTATATACCCGGTATACAACGCCCGGTGCAGTGGTCACCAGATCCAGATTGTATTCCCTTTCCAAACGCTCCTGGATGATCTCCAGGTGCAAAAGCCCTAAGAATCCACAGCGGAATCCGAATCCAAGCGCCACTGATGTCTCCGGCTCAAACTGCAGTGAAGCATCATTCAGCTGTAACTTTTCCAGGGCATCCCGAAGATCAGGATATTTTGCTCCGTCGGTCGGATAAAGCCCGCAGAATACCATTGGGTTTACTTTTTTATAACCCGGAAGCGGCTCGCTGCATGGATTGTCTGCATCTGTAATCGTGTCTCCGACCGTGGTATCCTGGACATTTTTAAGACTGGCCGTCACATATCCTACCATACCGGCGCTGAGTTCTTCCGACGGAATGAACTGTCCCGCGCCGAAGATGCCGACTTCCACTACCTCAGCCACGGCATCGGATGCCATCATCTTCATCTTTGTTCCCGGCCGGATCGTGCCCTCTTTGATTCTTGCAAAGATAATGACTCCCTTGTAAGCATCATAAATACTATCAAAGATCAAGCCCTGCAGCGGTCCCTCAGGATCTCCGGACGGCGCAGGAATCTTCATTACGATCTGCTCCAGCACGTCCTCGATGTTGATTCCGTTTTTTGCCGAAATCAGGGGGGCATCCTCCGCTTCAATACCGATGACATCTTCAATTTCTGTCTTTACTCTTTCCGGATCTGCGCTCGGAAGATCGATCTTATTGATGACCGGCATAATCTCCAGGTCATGGTCCAGAGCAAGATAAACGTTTGCCAAAGTCTGCGCCTCAATGCCCTGTGCGGCATCTACCACAAGGACAGCTCCCTCGCATGCCGCCAGGCTCCTGGAAACTTCATAGTTGAAATCCACATGTCCCGGCGTGTCTATCAGATTGAAAATATACTCCTCGCCGTTCTCTGCCTTGTATACAATACGGACTGCCTGTGATTTAATCGTGATCCCGCGTTCCCTCTCCAGATCCATATTGTCCAGCACCTGTTCCTGCATCTCTCTGTCAGTCAGGGTGCCTGTTTTTTGAATGATACGGTCTGCCAATGTGGACTTACCGTGATCTATATGCGCAATAATACAAAAATTGCGGATTTTACTCTGATCGATTGCCATAGTTTCCTCCTGTTGCAAATAAACATATTCGATTTAGTATAGCAAAAAAAAGGCTGAAAGTCTATTTCAACCTTTTTCTTTGTTTATATTTATGTAGGTCCTCTAAGGGTATAACACATCATTTAAAATTTCCGCCAGCGGTTTCATTGCATTTTTAGCCTGCTTTACCGTGTTGTTTTGAGCGCCCAATTCGATCAGAAGACTGCGTCCTCTGTAATGCAGATTGTAACGGTATCCCTTGATGTAAATCTTCCTGGTAAGACCCGGATATTTTTTCATTGCCTCCGCCTGAAGCTGCAGGCTGAATGCCAGATTCGTCTTTTTGTTTGGATTTTTAAGGTATTTGATATCTCCATTTTTGGCAGTCCGGCTGATGCCGTTAAAAAACATAAACTGGGCCATTTCCACTCCATTTTGTTTAGAGACAAGCTTTGTACTCTCCTTCACTCCGTCTCTGTGCAGATCAATCACCACCTGGATACTCGGATATTTTTTCAGATATCTCTCAACAGAGGCCGCAGCATAATAATATGCTTTTGACCGGTCTTCCTTTCCGTTTTTAACATCATAGATCCCTCTGTCATGTATCACATTGATCCCATATTGTTCCCTAAGAAGTTTTGTAAGAACATCTCCGGCTCCTATGACAGTGTCTGACTTTTCTCCTTTCCTGCTGTCTTTATAAGCTTCACTGCCGTGAGTGTGAAAGATCAAAATCTGGGGCTGCTTTGATTTCTTCAGAGAAAGGTCCTTATTTAAAAGAACCTTTCCGTTGATCTCACTGTTCGTCACCATCGTAGTGCTGTCTACCTGATAAATATATTTTCTTAAATAATTCGGATCGTTCCACTTTTTACTGTTGAACACGGTCTTCTTTGCCGGTACTTCATCTACCCGGACTCCGCTCTGTTCATTATCCTCCAGATCATAGAACTGATTTTTTACTAAATCAGAACTTTTAACCTCGGAATAATTTTCACTGTAACAGATAGACGGCACAATGTCATTCCGGTAGGTCGTTATGATCTTATTCAGCACTGATCCGTAAATCGGCTGTCCGCCGCTGTGATAGGACGGAATCAGCTCATTTACTGCTTTAAGATAATAATTCTGGACAGCCGTGGACACCATGTCCGGATGCCCGGAAAAATAACGGATTCCCATGATAAGAAAGACGGCAAGCAAGACACATCCCGCTGCTCTTCTCTTTTTTCCCATATCATCATTTTATTCAGCTTTTATATGATTATGCAGTAAATGATTAATTCCCTCTGAAATTGTGTAACTGATTCTTTTAATGGATTCGTCAATATTTTTCGGTGTCACATGCATAGAAGTAAAGTCCTCGTCAAGCATTTCCAGAATATCTTCGTTATCCGACTCATTTCCCACAATATCACTGATGATGGCGGGAACAGAAATGACCGTAGGAACTCCTATGGCAAGGACCGGGATTCCGATCGTTCTTTCTGTGATCTCATTTCTGTGGTTTCCCACACCGGATCCCGGTGCGATTCCGGTATCACTGATCTGAATCGTCTTGTTAAGCCTGGAAGAACTTCTTGCCGCCAGGGCATCCACAGCAATCAAAAGATCCGGCTGGATCTTTTCGGCCAATGCTTCCAGCACTTCTGACGTTTCAATTCCAGTCTGTGCCATGACTCCCGGCGCGATAGCGCTGAGTTCCATGGCATCCTTTAAATAACCCTCTCTTTTCAGGTGGCGGGTAATCCAGAGATTATTGACAACCTTAGGCCCCAGGGAATCGGCCGTAACCTCAGAATTCCCAAGACCTGCCACAAACACTTTCGCATTCCGCGGAATCATTTCTTTTAAGTTCAAATACAAAGCCTCACTCATTTCTTTATGATAGCTGCCGTCATTTGATGACAGATCTCTTGTCTCAATAGTAATATACTGTCCCATGGGCTTTCCAAGAATCTGTTCTCCTTCTTTGTCCTTAATCGTAATTCTTGTCTCTTTTATATCATTGGAGGCATCGATCCTCGTCTTCATAGAAACTCCCTTCAGACTGGATTGCTCCTCCGCTTCTTCTTTTAGTTCTAACGCTAAGTCTGTTCTGTTCTGCATCCTGATTCTCCTTTCTTCCTGTCCTTAGTATGAAAAGAATCCAAAAAAATATGTAAAAACAGGAACTTTTGCATTGACAGATCGGACAGACTTCTATAAAATAGAGGAGTATGTTTATAGAAGCTATAACCGTGTCTCGCTTCGAAGTAAACACCGAACGAAAAGATAAGTACAATTATTATATGGAGGTGCCCACATTGGCAAATATCAAATCTGCAAAGAAGAGAATTCTTGTAATCAACACAAAGACTGAAAGAAACAAAGCGATCAAAACGAAAGTAAAAACATATATCAAAAATGTAGAAGCAGCTGTTGCCGCAGGAGACAAAACTGCTGCAAACGAAGCATTAACAGCTTGTATCTCAGAGATCAACAAAGCAGCATCCAAAGGAATTTTCCACAAGAACACTGCTGCAAGAAAGGTTTCCCGCCTGACAAAAGCAGTCAATTCTGTAGCTTAATTTTCAAAATGAATCTATAAAAAAAGAGCTAACCGTCAGCTCTTTTTTTATTACTTAAAATCTTGAAGCGGGCTTTCCCGCTTTAATCTTACTTACTGAATTCTACGAGCAGCAGTTCCACTCCGATCCTGTCCGTAATTTTTCCGGTCTTGATTCCTTCGTCTGTGGCTGCGCATTTTTTTATCATCTCATATAGTTCTTCTCTCTTAAATAACCGCACCTGCTGCTTCAGTTTTCCCGCTACAAATGGGGGCACTTTCAGTTCTTTCGCCATTTCTCCCTGGGATTTTCCGGCTTTCAGAAGCGACTGTGTCTGTAAAAGCTGATTGCACTGTCTCACCAGCAGAGCCAGTATCCCGAAAGGTGATTCCTTCAGCTCGATCAGATCATAATAGAGCTTTAAAACGGTATCCCGCTGCTTTTTTGCGATGGCTTCCAGCATGACAAAAATCTGATTCGTCGTCTGTGCTGTGGTCAGGGCCTCCAGATCTTCCGCCCCAATAACCTCTCTGCCCTTCGTATAGGAAATCAATTTCTCCAGCTCATTTTTGATTGTAAACATATCCTGCCCGGTCTTATAGAGAAACAGCTGAATATCTTTCTGGGTCATTTTTTTTTGTTCCTTTTTCAGCATCTGCGCAACCCACAGGACCAGGTCCTTTTCCTTCGGCGTCTCAAAAGACACCGCACATCCTTCTTTGTTAATGTATTTGTAGATTTTTGACCTTTTGTCCACATCATCTTCAATGATCAAAAGGATGGTGGTCTCCGGCATTTCCTTGAGCGCATTTAAAAAATCATCATTGCTTTTCTTCCCAAGTTCTGTCTGATCCAGCACCAAAAGACGGTAATCATTAAAAAATGGCATGGTTTGTATCAGTTCTAAAATTTCCGGAATGTCCGTCTTTTTTCCCTCAAAATAGGAGTAATTCATCGTATCCCCGGATGGAATCAGCGCCTCTTTTAACTTATCCCGCGTCTGGGCCACCAGATATTTTTCTTTTCCATAAAATAAATATAGATTCTGATACTTCTGTTCTTTTATATGCTGTAAAACTCTTTTCATCATCAAAGCCTTTCTCTTCCATTATATTTTCTGCACAGAGCCGTAAAATCTAAAATCATGGTCTGCTCTTCATCTTCTTTGCGGAAAGCCAGGTAAAGGGTTCTCCCGGCTTTCCCGGGGTCCAGATGAAACATCAGCAGCTTTCCCCTTTTTGCCTCTTCTTCCACCGCTTTCAGCGGCATGACGGCGATGCCCATTCCCATACTGACGGAACGTTTCATGATCTCCTTATCATGGATTTTTGCAGCCACATGAAGCTTACTCAAATCAACACCTTGTTCTTCTAAAAATCGGTCTTCATCTTCCTCCGTATCATCTGTGAGTTCTCTTAAAATAAAAGGTTCACTGAGCAGTTCCTGAAACGAATAGCCATTTTCCAGCAGATTCCTGTACTTTTCCTGATTTGGCGCAATTACCACCTGCTGATCGGTCCCGTAAGGGATAAAGGTAAGTTCCGGCACATTTTCATGTTTCCCCAGAAATCCGAGATCAGCTTCTTTTTTAAGTAACATCTTGACCGTATCCACACTGTTCTTCTGGACAAGAGATATGTCAGCCTCCCTGTGGAGCTGCTTAAAATCCTTTAAGATATCAGGCAGGACATACTGGAGAGCAATCGAATCCCCGGCAAGTACGAGAGAAGGCCTCTCTCCTTTCGGCCGGATGAATTCATCATATACTTGATCTCTTAACTCCAGCATTTTCCTGGCATACTCATATAATCTCTCCCCATCTGCCGTGACTTCCACCCGTTTCGTCGTCCGGTTAAACAGACGGCAGGATAATTCCTGTTCCAGCGAAACCACATGGGCACTGACTGTGGGCTGGGAAAGAAACATAATCTTTGCCGCCTTAGAAAAACTCTGATACTTTACTACATTTATAAAAGCTTCAATCTGCCGAAATTCCATGCCTTTTCCTCACTCTGCCGTAATATTCCATCAGTCTCACATAATCCTGCGGTGTATCCGTATCCATCATGCACCCGGGATCGTCATCCACCGTAACCAAAACCGTAGATTCCAGGAAATGGAGCAGTGCCCGCCTGAGACCTCCTCCTTCTCTGAATCTTAAAAGATATGGAAAACACTCCTTCGAAATCACCGGAGGATGAATTCTCTGACCGTTTCTGGACGGAATAACGACCGAGGCCTCTGAGGCTTCGAGCCATGTAAAAAGCTTCTGATATGTGTTTTGTGCAATCATCGGCATATCCCCCGGCACCACCGTGATGCCGTCAAAGGCCAGAGCCCTGGCTATCCCCACCTGAACGGATTCCATCATATCTCCGTGCTCAAAATTGTCATTATGTATGATCTCTGTCCCGCTCATAGAAGCCAGTTCTTCTTCAATTTCATCTGCGCGGTATCCTGCCACCACGATGACCTTGCTGACACCGGCATTCAAAAGGCTTTTGACCGTACCGCTTATGATGGTTCCGTCACCAAACGGAAGCAGCGGCTTAAACGCCCCCATCCTCCTCGATAGCCCTGCACATGGGACAATACCTGCTATTTTCTTCTTTTTCATCATTGTTTCATTATATCAAGTTTGGGATTTAAATACCACCGCTTTCTTTCCATGGAAAACCAGAGCATTCCTGATCTGGAAGTCTCATAGATACTGCACCCCGAATCGTTCAGCCTTCTGACCGTCTCCCGGTGGGGATGCCCGTATCGGTTCTTTTTCCCCGCGGAAACGATGGCAATCTTTGGCCTGAGCTGACGGAGCAGCTCCTCTCCTGTGCCGTTTTTAGATCCGTGATGTCCCACCTTCAATATGTCAGCATGCTGTATCCCGCTCTGCACAAGCATCTCTTCCCCCTCGTTCTCCAGGTCTCCTGTCAGAAGAACACTCAAACCCCGTACCTTCAGCCGAAACACAAGGGAAGCGGCATTTTTCTCCAGCCCGGTATCCGGCCCGGGGTGCAGACATTCCATAGACCAGTCAGTCCCTGAAAACTTACTCCCCATGGACAGATAACTGACCGAAACGTGATATTGTCGGGCTTCCTTTTCTATTTCCATATATGCATGATCTTTTTTTACCCGGGGCAGATAAAGGCGCCTGATCATCCCCGACGGCAGAAGTTCTCTGATACCCGAATAATGGTCAGAATCCAGGTGGGTGATGACTGCTGCGCTGACCGCCTGATATCCCTGTGATTTTACATAGGGTGCTATGATATACTGTCCCACATCTTGTTTGGAGGAACTTCCGCCGTCCACCAGAATCATATCCTGCCGGTTTAACGACAGGGCGATGCAGTCTCCCTGTCCCACATCCAGAAAAGAAATCTTATCCTGCTTTTTCTGCACTCCCAAGATCAAAAAGCAGCCGCATGCCAGCAGGCAGGCATATTTATGGTAAGAGCTCTTCTTCAAAGTCTTATAAAGCAGACAGAGTCCCATATAAAATACGATGATCCACAAGAAAGAAGGTTTTCCAAGGACGAGATTCTGAACCGGCAGGCGGCGGGACAGACTTGTCCCTGCCACAACAAGCGAAAACAAAGCAGACGCAGGGACAGAAAACAGGAAAACCGGCAGAAAAGCACTCAGGAATCCTGCCGTAAAACCCGCTGTCACGAGAGGAAGCATCAAAAAGTTAAATATAAAAGATAAAGGATAGCATTCATACTGAAAATATAAGAGAACCGGCGTCATAATGATCTGGACCACGATACAGAAGACAAATCGCCTGATCTGTCTGTCCCTGAAAGTTTTCTGTTTTCCTGCCGGCAGCACTTCCCGGTAAATACCGGCGGCCATCACCGCTCCCATGGACATCAAAAAACCTGCATCCAAACATCTGAACGGACTTTCCAGCAAAAGCAGAAGCCCTGCCGCTCCGCCGGATGACAGCAGATCATAAGAGCGTCCGCATACCTGGGACAGCACGAAGAAAAAAAACATGAACAGGGCTCTTTTCGATGAACCGGTCATGCCGGTCATGACACAGTAAGACAAAGCAAAGGTCAGCCCGGCTGCACCGGACAGACAGACAGGAACCCCGGCCCCTCTCAGTCTGCGGTAAATCCCTGCGCCTGCCAGCGAAATGTGCAGGCCGGAAATAGCCAGGATATGAACGATCCCGCTTTGGGTAAAGGTGTCTTTCAAATCTTTGGAAATCCCCGTCTTGTCACCCAGGATCATAGCCTCAAACATGGGCCGTATCTTTTCGTCATACTGCAAGGAAAGATTTTTTGACATACGGTTCCGTAAAGAGAACAACCTGCTCTTCCAAAACTTTTTCTCCTGCCCCAAAATTTCCTTCTTATCCGGAAACATCGTAAATCCGATATTCCTGGAGAGATAATAGATCCTCATATCGTTCTCTCCCAGATTGGACGGCCCTTCATGAGGCAGAAGCTCTCCCGTCAGCACAACTTTATTTCCCGGCAGTATATGGCCAAAGTCATCGTCATAGACCATCACGTCCCCGTCCAGATATAGATGCCGGTCCGGCAGATATACATGGGATAAAAGCAGAAATTCTTTCTTCTTTGTCCTCCCTTTCCACTCTGCGGTTCCCGCCGCTCTTACCTGTTCAGAGCCTTTTAACACATTTTCCTGCCGGGTGAACCTTTTGTTCTGATAAACAAACATAAGTGCTCCCGCAAGAAAGCCTGCAAAGAAAAATAAAACAGCCCTTCTCCATCCAGAAATTTGTTTCTTAAAAAAGAGCACAAATATCCCTGAAAAGAGAAGCGCTGCGAAAACCATCCGAACATCATGACATGCTGTGATTTCTCCAAGCCAACAGCCTGCAAATACTGCAAGAAATGGTCTGTTATTCATTTTTACTCCATCGGAAGTTCTCCGAATATAAAGCTGTCCCGGTTCAGCGCGCCGATCAGTTTGCCGTCTGTATCAATGATCGGACGCCCGGAAACAGTAAATTCCACATATCCGACCCCTTTCAGCTGTGTCAGCGTATAGACGATGGCAGCTTTGCAGATGACATCTTCATTCGGTTCAATCTTCTTATATCCAACCGAAAAATCCACGTAGGCAATATTGTTGGAAACAGTCACATTGCTGATGTTGATATCTTCCGGAATGGCTGTCTTATACTTGCTGTTCCTGCCGACCCTGGACATCTCGTCCAAAAGTTCCTCTGCTCCCAGCTGACTGTTCATTTGGACATCGATGTCTTTGTCCTTTCGGATCAGCTTCGTGTATGTTTTGTTCGTGTAGTAAATTCCTGTCCCGTCTTTTGACTGTGTATCCTCATCATCTTTCTTTGAACAGCCCGCACAGAAAATGAGCACACTGAAAAGCGTCAGAAGGATACATAATAAAATCGTTCGTTTTCTCACCGCCGTATCCCTCCTTATGCCTGATATTTGAGCGGAATTCGGACTGTAAATGTAGTGCCCTCTCCCTCTTTGCTGTACAGCTTGATTTCACCGTTATGGACAAGAACTGCATTTTTGGTAATAGCAAGTCCCAGACCGGTTCCTCCGGTCTCTCTGGATCTGGCCTTGTCTACCCGGTAGAACCGCTCAAACACCTGTCCCTGACAGTCTTCCGGGATGCCGACGCCTGAATCCGCTACCTTCACATAAAAATATTTGTGGTCGGCATTTAAAGACACTCTCACCCATCCGTCGTCCTGGTTATACTTGATTGCATTCTCAATCAGGTTGGAGAGCGCCAGGGTCAGCTTTACCTCATCGATCTCGGCCGTTACCGGACGGAAAGATTCCAGAATCAGCTCAATGTTCCTCTGCCCTGCAATCGGTTTCAGCCGCTTCATGATCATCTCCAGCAGTTCATTGATATTGACGCTGGAAATCTCCAGCTTAGCTGCCTTTTTATCCAGTTTAACCAGAGATAAAAGGTCCGATATGATTACATTCTCCCGGTCGATCTCAGCCACAATATCATTCATAAATTCACGGTAGAGTTCCGCCGGCACCGTCTCTCCCTGCTGAAGAAGGGAATCGGCCAGAACTTTCATGGAAGTCATAGGCGTCTTCAGTTCATGAGAAACGTTGGAAACAAATTCCTGACGTGAATTCTCAAGAACCTGTGCCTTGGCAAGAATCTCATTCATGGCCGTAACCATGTTTTTAACTTCGGTGCATCCCACGACGCTGATCATCTCATCTTCATGTCCGGAAGAAATAAAATCCAGATCCTTTTGAATCTTACGGTAGTCTTTTGTAAGCCAGTAGCTCAGCAGCGCCCCGGCGGACATACCGCAGATGATAAACGCCACCACCAGCATATTCCTCTGCTGCTTCATCTCATTGGACACAGCGACAATATCGCTCTTCGGAATCGTTGCGATGACACTTCCCAGTACCTTCTTTTTCCTGTTCCCTTTGTTCATGATCGGAATCATGATCTCTACATTGCTGCCCACCTCGGAGACAATGCGTTTCTTATTTCCTTTCATGACGTTCAGCAGTTCGTCAGAGATATAAAACTTATCCTGATAATCTGTCATTGTGTCTTTTACTATTTTATAATTACTCTTTACGACAATAATCCGTCCATGCAGGCCCGCCGCCAGTTCATTGGTCTGGTTGGAAATAGAGTTGGAGCTGTCATCAATCAAAAAATCCACTCCGACAACCTGACCAGCCAGCCACTGACACTGGCTTACAATTCCATCGATCTTCTGCTGTTCTGCCTTCTCGCTGTAGGAGTCGTTTAAAAGCTTGCTGAACAGCACCACCACGAATACCGTGATCACCAGCACTGACATAAAAATGAGGAACTGCATGCTCTTAAAGTAGGAGAATCTGTCCTTCTTATGCTTGGAAATAATAACCTACCCCCCATTTAGTATGTACATAGTCTGGAACTCCCGGATTTACTTCGATTTTTTCACGCAGACGCCTGATATGGACATCCACGGTCCTGGCATCACCCGGATAATCATACCCCCAAACAGTGTTCAGCAAATCTTCTCTGCTGTATACTTTATTCGGATGGAACACGAGCAGTTCCAGCAAGTCAAACTCTTTCGCCGTCAAGTTAACCTCTTTGCCGTTGATATGGACTCTGCGGCTGTCACAATCAATCTTTAATCCGCGGCTCTCGATCACCTTCGGTGTCTCTGCCGGAGCAGCGTGGCTGACACTTCTCCTTAAAATGGCCTTGATCCGCGCCTTCACTTCCAGAATATTAAACGGCTTGGTTACGTAATCATCCGCGCCGTACTCAAGTCCGAGGATCTTATCCATGTCGTCGCCCTTTGCTGTCAGCATGATAATCGGTACGGTCGAAAACTCCCTGATGGCCTGACACACTTCATATCCCGTAAGCTTAGGAAGCATCACATCCAGAAGGATGATATCGTATTGATTTTCCTTTGCAAGTCCCAGGGCTTCCTCTCCGTCATAGGCACAGTCTACCTCCATCTCATCCTGCTCAAGGCTGAACTTGATTCCTTTTACTATCAATTTTTCGTCATCAACAACCAGTACCTTTTTCATATTTTCACCTCAAACTAAACTGTTATCATGTCTTTGATTTTACGGTAGATGCCCTGTTTGATTCCCCGGATCTTCATGATATCCTCCGGCTTTTCAAAGCCTCCGTTTTCTTCTCTGTAAGAAATAATGTCGGAAGCTTTGGCCTCTCCGATCCCTGTAAGGGTCATCAGCTCTTCTCTGGATGCACTGTTTAAGTTCACCCTTTTGTCCTGAGTCCCGGAACCTCCAGTCGGTGAAGATGTATCTTCCTTCTTCCCGGCTTCCTTTTTCGAAGGCACGTAAATCTGCTGCCCGTCTTTGATCCGTTCTGCCTGATTGACACCTGCGGCTGAGGCATCCTTCGTAAATCCTCCTGCCAAAGCGATGGCGGAGACAATCCTTGCGTCCTCCGGAAGTTCATAAACTCCAGGTTTCTTCACGCTGCCGCAGACATAGACGCAGATCTTCTCCTTCTCAGAAGCTTTTTCGGTTCTTTGGGGCTCGGACCCATCATTTATCTCCATTCCGGACTTCTGTGCACATCCCGCGATGCAGAATGTCAGAAGCAGAATACCGGTCATACATAACTTTTTTGCTCTATACAATCTAAGGACCTCCTTAACTGTACAAAGCGCCATCTAACCATGCGTAAAATCTCTATTGCTATTGTAACTAATCTGCCTCATTTTTACAAGGACATCTTTCAGGAGAGCCCTATGATTTCCATTTAAAAATTAAGATGCCTGCAACAAACAATACGACGCCCGCAAGCTTCATCCACTGAAACCCTGTTTTTTCGACCCCAAACAGTCCGAAAACCTCGATCAGGTATGAGACAATCAGCTGTGCAGCCACAATCAGCATGGCAGATTTTGCCGGTCCGAGTAAACCGATGCTCTTGATCACCGTAAAGGTAATGCCCGCACCCATGACTCCTCCCAGGAGCACATATTTCGGCGACACTTTCATGAGACTTAAAAAACTCTGATCCCTTTCCGCAAAGATCCAGACGGCAAGGCAGGTCAGCAGTCCGGTAAACTGCACGAAAGAACTGGCTGTCCACAATCCGGTCTGCTTTGAAACTTCGGTGTTAAATACACCCTGAATACTCATCAGGGCACCTGATACTAATGCTATTATAAATCCAATCATAAAAAAACCTCCAAAGATTTGTTACCCATAGTTTATCCCTGGAAGTTTTTGATTATACATTTAAAAAGAGGCTCTGAGCTTTTCAGTCATCATATCCACATGTTCCTTTTCAATGACAAGGGGCGGTACAAACCTCAAAACATTGTTTCCGGCAGAGATAAGAATCAGTCCGTTGGACAGAGCCTTCGATACAATCTGCCCGGCCTGTTTCTCTTCCGAAAACTCCAGTCCCTGCATCAGTCCGATGCCTCTGTGGGCAGTGATAAAACTGAACTCATTTTTCAGTTCTTCGAGTTTGTCCCACAGATAGCCGCCCACTTCCCGGACATGTGCGACCAGATCAAGCTTTTCAAACTGGTCAAAGACAGCATTAACCGCTGCTCCCGCCAGAGGATTCCCCCCATAAGTCGTTCCGTGGTCTCCGGGCACTAAAACCCCGTCTGCTTTTTCACCTGCGACAAATGCACCCACAGGAATACCGCATCCAAGGGCCTTGGCAAGGGTCAGTATGTCCGGTTTTACTCCATAGAGATCATGGGCAAACATAGAACCGCACCGTCCCATGCCGCACTGGATCTCGTCAAAGATCAGCAGAAGGTCATGCTCATCACAGAGTTCCCTTAAACCCTTTAAAAATTCAGGGTCGGCAGGATAAATGCCTCCTTCTCCCTGTACCACCTCGCAGATGATGCCGCAGGTCTTATCCGTCACCTTGGAAGCCACATCGGAAAGATCATTGAATTCGGCAAACACCGCACGGAATTCCTTCGGCACAAAGCCTTCCTGATACTTTTCATTGCCTGTCACAGACAGGGCCCCCTGGCTTCTGCCGTGGAAGGACTGCTTCATTGCAATGAATTCATATTCCTTGTCCGGGTCCTCCTGATATTTGTATTTCCTTGCGACTTTCAGCGCTCCCTCGATGGCCTCTGTACCGCTGTTGGTAAAGAATACTCTTTTCATCTTCGCGGCTTCCACGATTTTTTTTGCAGCCTCAATCGAGGGCACATTGTAATACAGGTTCGACGTATGGATCAGTTTGTCGATCTGGACTTTCAAAGCATCATTGTATTCCCTGTTTCCGTACCCCAATGCGAAAACAGCGATCCCTGCCCCAAAATCCAGATACTCTTTCCCGTCGGTATCATATAAGTTTACGCCGTCCCCGCGGTCTAAAACCACGGGAAAACGGTTGTAAGTCTTTAATATGTATGCTTCTCCGTCTTCTATAAAATGATTCATGTTCTCCTCCTAAAAAATCGGATCTTTTAAGATCGCCGTTCCGATACCTTTTTGTGTAAAGAACTCAAGCAGCAGACAGTGATCCAGGCGTCCGTCCAGAATATGCACTCTTGCAACACCGTTTTCGATGGCCTCAATACAGTTTTTAAGCTTCGGAAGCATGCCCCCGCCAACGACTCCTTTGTCTACGAATTCATGGGCCTGGGTCAAATCCATTTCAGAGATCAGTGTGCTCTTATCTTCAGGGTCAATGAAAACCCCCTCAATATCCGTAAGGAAAACCAGCTTCTCTGCGTTCAAAGCAGAAGCAATGGCACAGGCCGTGTCATCCGCATTGATGTTATAGCCCTCGTAATCCTCCCCAAGTCCGATGGGAGAGATCACCGGAACAAAATCGTCCTCAATGAGCGCCTCTAAAAGGTCTGTATTGACTTCTGTTACATTTCCCACATAGCCGAGATCTTTCCCCGGAACTTCCTTTTTTTCAACCTTCATCATCTCCGCGTCTTTTCCGGAAAGTCCGACGGCCTTAATGCCCTGCTGGGCCATCATGGCAACCAGTTCCTGGTTCACCTTAAACAGCACCATCTCAGCGATCTCCATCGTATCTTTGTCTGTGACACGGAGTCCATTGTAAAATTCAGGTTCCTTTCCGGAAAGCTTCACCCACTTGCTGATCTCTTTGCCGCCGCCGTGTACGATGATCGGCTTCATACCGATCAATTTTAAAAGGGCCACGTCCCGGATCACATTTTTCTGCAGATCTGCGTCCAGCATGGCGCTTCCGCCATATTTGACAACCACATATTTTCCGCTGAAATAACGGATATAAGGCAGAGCTTCGATCAACACCTTTGCTTTTAATGATTCTTCTTCCAACATCTTTTCGTCCATAATTTCTCTCCTTAACTCCTGTAATCTGCGTTGATAGATACATATTCATGGGTCAGGTCACAGCCCCACGCCGTGGCCGCCTCTTCTCCGCTGCGGATGTCGATCACCGCTGTCACTGCATCTTCGGATAAAATTTCCGTAGCCGCATCTTCCGAATAATCTGTGGCAACCCCATCCTTTACGATGGCAAGACTTCCTTTTTTGCTCTCAAATGAGATATCCACTTTCAGCGGGTCAAACGCCGCTCCCGAATATCCCATGGCACAGAGGATTCTTCCCCAGTTTGCGTCTTTTCCGTAAATGGCCGCCTTTGTGAGGCTGGATGTGACTACTGCCTTGCTCAGGGTTTTGGCACAAGCCTTATCCGGTGCATGGTGTACCTGAACTTCAAATAACTTTGTACAGCCCTCACCGTCTCCGGCAATCTTTTTGGCAAGCTCCCGGTTTACATAGAGCAGGGCCTTTTTAAAAGTCTCATAGTCCTCATTTTTCTCTGTGATCCTTGTGTTTCCGGCCATTCCGTTTGCCAGCACAAATACGGTGTCATTGGTGGACGTATCTCCGTCCACAGAAATCATGTTGAAAGTATCCTCAATCAGTTCTCTCTGGAGTTCTAACAGCAATGTCTTTTCGATGGCGGCGTCTGTGGTGATAAAACCGAGCATGGTTCCCATGTTGGGATGGATCATGCCGGAGCCCTTGCAGATGCCCCCAACGGTCACCTCCGTGCCTGAGAGTTCCACGGAAACTGCTGCCTCTTTTGTCTTCGTATCGGTGGTGAGGATCGCCTCCGCCGCATCCCGGCTGCTCTGCCGGTCATGCCTTAACTCAGGAACCAAAAGCCTGATTCCCTTTTCGATGGCTTCCATCGGAAGCTGCTGACCGATCACTCCGGTAGAGCTCACTAAAACTTCTTCTTTTAAAACACCGAGCTCTGACGCTGCCATTTCCGCTGTCCTGACCGTATTGTCATAACCTTTTTCACCGGTACAGGCATTTGCGATCCCCGTATTGATAACCACTGCCCGGACCGTCTCCTGGTCCTTCACCAGTTTTTGTCCCCAGAGCACCGGAGCTGCCTTCACAACATTTCTCGTAAATGTCCCTGCCACAGCCGCGGGCTCTTCACTTAAAATCATAGCCATGTCTTTGTTGGTTTTTCCGGGCTTAATTCCTGCACGAAGTCCTGCTGCCAAAAAACCTTTCGGGGATGTCACCCCTCCGTCTAATATCTTCATAAATATATCTCCTTTTCCATCTCCTACGGGAACATTGGAACCAGATTAAGCCCCTCTGTCTCATCGAGTCCGAACATCAGGTTCATATTCTGGACCGCCTGACCAGCCGCTCCTTTCACCAGATTATCCATAGCACCCATCATGATCACCCGGTTCGTTCTCGGATCAATCTTAAAATTCACATCTACATAATTGCTGCCCTCTACCCATCTGGTCTCCGGACATACGCCCTCGGGAAGCACTCTGACAAATGTTTCTTCTTTATAATAGGAATCGTAAATATCTTTTACCTGTTCATATGTAACTTCTTCTTTTAAGGAAGCGTAGGCTGTCACCAGGATTCCCCGGTTCATCGGAACCAGGTGCGGAGTGAAATTCAGTACCACCGGCTGTCCGCACGCATAGCCGAGCTGATCCTCGATCTCCGGCGTGTGCCTGTGGGATGCCACTCCATAGGCTTTGATGTTTTCATTGACTTCACAGTACAGGTTGTTGACCTTTGCGCCCCTTCCCGCCCCGGAGGTTCCGGACTTGGCATCGATGATGACGGTATTCATATCGATCAGTCCCTCTTTTGCCAGCGGATAAATGGATAAAATAGAACAAGTCGGATAACAGCCCGGGTTGGCGATCAGTCTGGCTTTCTTTACATCTTCCCTGTTGATCTCACACAGGCCGTAGACTGCTTCTTTTATAAATTCCCTGCTGGGGTGCCTGATCCCATACCACTCTTCATATCGGTCGGCGTCCTTGATTCTGAAGTCTGCACTTAAATCAATGATCTTTGTCTTAGACAAAACTTCTTCTGAGACGAGGGAACTGCACAATCCCTGCGGGGTCGCCGTAAAAATCACATCCGCTTTCTCTGCCAGTTCATCCATATTGTCATCCATACAGTCGGCATCCACGATCTCGAACATATTATGGAAGACCTCATAATACTTTTGATCTATGTAGCTTCTGGAGCCGTACCAAACAATCTCTGCATCCTTGTGCTGCATCAGCAGACGGACCAGTTCCTGTCCGGCATAACCCGTAGATCCTATAATTCCTGCTTTTATCATAAAATTCTCCTCTTTTCCTGCGTTTACGAATTGTTTATAATTATACATCTCTGTAATGTAATATGCAACACCTTTTTTACCGATAAATCAGAGTTTTTAAATCTTTTCACCGTAAAAGGATTATGAATATTTATTCATTTATTGCTGTGTATATTCATTTATTTTGAAATTTTATGCATTATTATATGAAAAAGTCCTTGCATCTTCTCCTGTTATCCCGTATATTATTGGATAGAACACAGATAAAAATCTGATGGTATGAACTATATGAGGAGGAACAAGAATGAAAGAAAAAGTTGTTTTGGCATACTCCGGCGGGCTGGACACCACCGCGATTATTCCATGGTTAAAAGAAAACTATGATTATGAAGTCATCTGCTGCTGCGTGGATGTCGGACAGGGAAATGAATTAGACGGTCTGGAAGAGCGGGCAAAGCTTTCCGGAGCCACAAGGTTATATATAGAAGATGTTGTTGACGAATTCGTTGACGACTATGTGATCCCAACGGTCAAAGCCGATGCGGTTTACGAAAACAAATATTTATTAGGTACATCCTTCGCCCGTCCGGTTATCGCTAAAAAACTCGTGGAAGTTGCGAGAAAAGAAGGTGCTGTTGCGATCTGCCACGGCGCTACCGGTAAAGGAAACGACCAGATCCGTTTTGAGTTATCCATCATGGCACTGGCTCCGGACATCAAGATCATCGCCCCATGGCGTGAGCTGGACACATGGAAGATGGATTCCCGTGAAGATGAGATCCAGTACTGCAAAGACCACGGTATTGACCTTCCGTTCTCTGCAGAAAACAGTTACAGCCGTGACCGGAACTTATGGCACATCAGCCATGAAGGCCTGGAATTAGAAGACCCGGCGGTAGAGCCCGACTACAATCACTTGCTTGTATTGGGAAATTCTCCGGAACAGGCTCCGGAAGAAGGAGAATATGTAACGATCGGATTTGAATCCGGCGCTCCGGTATCCGTTAACGGAGAAAAGATGAAGGCTTCCGATATCATCCGTAAATTAAATGAATTAGGCGGAAAACACGGCATCGGTATCATCGATATCGTTGAAAACCGTGTAGTCGGCATGAAATCCCGCGGTGTCTATGAGACTCCAGGCGGAACAATTTTGATGGAAGCTCATCAGCAGTTAGAAGAACTTGTACTGGACCGTGATACTATGGCGTTCAAGAAAATCGTTGCTGGTAAATTTGCCGATCTTGTCTATGAAGGAAAATGGTTCTGTCCTCTGAGAGAAGGCTTACAGTCTTTCATCGAGACCGTCGATAAAGACGTGACCGGAGAAGTAAAATTCAAGCTTTACAAAGGAAATATCATCAAAGCGGGTACTTCCTCTCCTCATACTCTTTACAGCGAATCACTGGCTAGCTTTACAACAGGTGACCTTTATGACCACCACGACGCAGAAGGATTCATCCGTCTGTTCGGCCTGTCAATGAAAGTAAGGGCATTAAAAGACCAGGGACTTGCTGATTAATTGCCAGTACAAAGTAAATAATGATGATTAGAAAACTGCCGGGCAGCTGTATATTTTCAGCTGCCCGGCAGTTTTCTAATCCGTTGTATTTCCATTTCCGCTGACCGGAACTGCTTTTCCTAAATACTTAGGTTTCGGTTTTACTGCGGTATATCCAAAATCCTTGATCCTTGCAATGGCTTCCCGGAATTTTCTTGCTTTGTCTCCTTTATAGACAGCCTTATCGCAGGAAATTCCTTTCACCTCAAGTCCCAGCGCTTTTGCATCATAGACGGCACGATACAGATGATACTTTTGTGTGACCACAACAATACTTTTCGCCTTAAAAACGTCTCTTGCCCGATACATTGTCTCATAGGTAGAAAATCCTGCATGATCCTTAAAGATATGTTCGGACGGGATTCCCTGTTTTATGGCATATGCTTTCATGGTACTGACCTCATCATATCCTTCTGCCCCATGGTCACCGCTCATAATGATCCGGTCCGCAAGTCCCTGTTTGTAAGCCTGGATCCCTAAATCAACACGTTCTTTCAGCATCAGGCACATGCTGCCGTCTTTTCTCACTTTTGCCCCAAGCACGACAACTGCATCTGCTTTTTTCCCTTTTTGTTCCAAGGCCAGCTGACGGGCTGTTTCTATATCTTTTTTAGACTGGTGAATCATAAACCAGTTGATCCCTCCTGCAGTCAGAATCCCTGCAAATATAAGGATCAAAAGCAGTTTCAGCCACCGGCTCCATCTTTTTCTCTTCTGTTTCATACCACTCCCCTTGCTGTGTTTTTAAAGTTTCAGCTTCGCTAATGCATCCGCAAAGGCGTTATTGATCGGCTCCTGTGCTTCTTTCTGCTGCTTTTTCAGATACCGGTTCACTTCCTTTTTGCTGACTCCGGCGCCCTCTTTTTTCTTCCGCTCTTTGAAGGCACTGAGTTTTTCTTTGTGCCCGCACACACAGACAAACTTCTGGGCATCTCCGTCTCCGACCATCTCCATCTTTTTATGGCAGACAGGGCATCTGGCGTTGGTTGTCCTTGAAAGTGTTTTTCTGTATCCGCATTCCCGGTCCTGACACACGAGAAATGTACCGTGTTTCCCTTTTACTTTCAGCATAAATTTTCCGCATTCCGGACACTTCTGCCGGGTAAGATTTTCATGGCGGAATGTTCCGTCGGCATGTTTGATCTCATCAATGATCTGTCTCGTATAACCGCTGATTTCTCCCATGAACTTTCTGTCGTCTTCCCTGCCCTCGGCAATCGCCGTGAGTCTGCGCTCCCACTGGGCTGTCAGTTCTGCTTTTCTTAAGTCCTCCGGAACCAGCTTTAAGAGCTGCTTTGCCTTTGCAGTAACCGTAACTTCATTCCCATTCTTTTCAAGAAGGAAACTGGAAAACAGCTTTTCAATAATATCCGCTCTGGTGGCCACCGTGCCCAGGCCCTGCCGCTCCATTTTGGAAATCAGGGTTCCTTCCGTATACCGGGCAGGCGGACTGGTCTTCCCTTCCGTGATCTTTAAAGAGTTCACCTTCACATTCATACCCTCTTTGAAGATTTTTAGTTTTTCCTGAGGCAGGGAATCATCTTTGTCGTCCTCTTCCCGATAAAGATCTTTCCATCCGGCTTTGACCATGACCGTTCCTCTTGCCTCAAATGTCTCTCCCTGGATTTTTCCGGAAACAGACGTCTGCTCATATTCACAGGCCGGTGACAAAACAGCGAGAAAACGTTTCACTACCAGATCAAATATCTTCCGCTCCTCAAAACTCATATCACTCAGAAATACCGGCTGTTCTGTCGGAATGATAGCATGATGGTCCGATACCCTGCCGTCATCGATAAACGAAGCCGAGGCCTTGACCGGTTTTGTCATAAGCTTTGCGGTCCACTGCTTGTATGGGCCCACACTCACGGCTTTCAGACGCTCTTTTATGGTATCTGCCATGTCGGCAGTCAGATATCTGGAATCCGTCCTCGGATAAGTCAGGACCTTGTGGTGCTCATAGAGACTCTGCATCAGATTCAGCGTCTGCTTGGCAGAAAATCCGAATCGTTTGTTTGCGTCAGTCTGAAGGTCTGTCAGATTGTAGAGGGCAGGCGCATAGGTTTTCTTCGGCTTTTTTGATACCCTCTGAACAAGTAGAGGTGCTCCGTCCGCCGCTTTCCTTATTTTTTCTATTCTTTCCCTGTCAAAACTCTGACTGCTCCCTGACTTATGTTCTTTCCACGTAAATGTCAGGCCATGGCTGACAGCTTTCAGTCCGTAAAAGTTCTTCGGCCGGAAACTGCGGATCTCCTCTTCTCTTTCCGCGATCATGGCAAGCGTAGGAGTCTGTACCCTGCCGCAGGATAATTGGGCGTTATACTTGCAGGTCAGTGCCCTCGTTGCATTGATTCCTACCATCCAGTCCGCCTCTGCCCTTGCCACAGCCGCGTGATAAAGGTTTTCATATTCTTTTCCCGGTTTCAGCCTCGAAAATCCCTCCCGGATAGCTTTGTCCGTGACCGATGAAATCCACAGCCGTTTTACCGGCTTTTTATTCCCTGCTTTTAAGAGAATCCACCGGGCCACCAGTTCGCCCTCGCGCCCCGCATCTGTCGCGATGATAATATCTGACACATCCTCCCTGAAGATCAGCTTTTTGACAGACTGAAACTGTCTGGACGTCTTCCCGATCACCACGAGTTTCCACTGTTTTGGCATCATCGGAAGGGTATCCATGCTCCACTGCTTATACTGATTCCCATACTGTTCCGGATCTGCCAGAGTCACCAGATGACCCAGTGCCCAGGTCACGATGTACTGATCCCCCTCCATAAAGGAAGATCCCTTCTGCCTGCATCCCAAAACTCTGGCGATATCCCTTGCCACCGAAGGTTTCTCTGCGATTACTAATTGTTTTTTCATTTTCCATCCTCATTTCTATCGCCGGCTGACGACCGCACGGTCCAGCAGAACCCGGATCTTTCCCAGATACCGCCGGCTCTGTTTCTTCTCTTCGTCGGTTAAGCGGCTGTTTTTCATCTCGGCTTCTATGTTCTTTCGTCCCATTTCAAAATAGTCCTCGGCTGTTTTTCCGTCTTTATTTACGGCAGACGGATCAGCACCAGCATACAGAAGACTCCGGATGATATCCACCGAGTTTTGATCTACGTTTCCATTTGCCATATAGCAGGCAAACATCAGCGGCGTTGTCCCGTCTTTATCCTGATAAGCCGCATCTGCCCCGGCCTTCAAAAGCTGACTGAGCAGCTTTCGGTCTCCGAAGGAGATGGCCTCATAGAGCGGAGTCCTGCGGCGAAAGACAATATCATTTTCTGCAGAATAATCCGCATTCACTTCTGCCCCCTGCCCGATCAAAAATTCCACCATACCGTACATCCGGTTCCGGTCGAGAGCATCAATCGCCATAAGCAGAGGGGTATTGGCTGCAGATTGATCAGGGTCATTCAGATCAAAGCCCTGCTTTACCATCCGTCTGATTTCTTCCTTGTTATTATAGAAAATATTGTATTGGACCGTTCCATTTTTATATACAGATTTTTTGGCTGTTTTTTTTCCGGATATATATAGAACACCCGTCAGAAAACAGCCCACCAATAAGACAAACAGCAGGACAGCTGCCAATTTTTTATGTACTGTCGGTATTTTTTTCATAAGAATCACCTCGCAGCTACCATTATATAAAACTCTTTCTGGCTAATTCTTATGAAAATACTTATGATTTTATTATAGTTTGATAAGAAATCGGTTCACCGCAATTCCACCCTGCCTATACTTTCCTGACAATAATATCATAAAAAGAGCCTGATGTCTGCCCAAAATATGATCAGAAGAAGGCAAGACAGCCTCCTTCTGACTGCTGGAAAGAATCAAAGGATTTTGTAATGAGGTTTTTCTTCATGAAACAGTTTATACCTTAAAAAATCATCCATGACAATCGCCACGCTGGACGCAAAAAACCAGAGCACCGAGTACAAAAGGCAGATCTGCCCTTTAAAATTATATGGCAGATCAGAGTAATCCCAAATATCCCAGCCAAGCCATACGTTAACGATCAGCCCCGTGATCAGCTCAAGCCCTGTGATAATAAACGTAGAGAGAACCATCTGGCTTACAAAGCTCATCTTGATCTTTACACTCTCGTTTAAAAGCCCGATGCACAAAAAACAGGCTCCTCCGCACAGGAACATCGTATAATGGGAATATCCCCTCACTAAAACTTCCAGGAAGAAATATCCCATCCCGCCCAAAACAAATAAAATTAAATGCTTTTCTATTTTTAATCTTCGTTCCATTCTATTCACCCGTTTTTTAAATATTGTGTGCGATGCCGGGTTTTGATATACGCTCTTTTTCCAATAAAAATATAGTAAATATTGCATTTATAGTGTAAAATATTATGGTTAGAATTTATCAAAAGACAAAATAATAAGAAATGAGGAAATACATATGGCACAATTATGGGGTGGCAGGTTCACCAAGGAAACCGACCAGCTGGTTTACAACTTCAATGCATCCATCGGATTTGACCAGAAATTTTACCGTCAGGATATCGAGGGCAGCATTGCACACGTTACGATGCTTGAAAGTATCGGTGTCCTCTCAGCGGCTGAGAGAGACCAGATCGTCGGCGGTTTAAACAGTATCCTCTTAGACATCGAGTCAGGAACCATTGAGATCACAAGTGAGTATGAAGACATTCACAGTTTTGTGGAAGCCAATTTAATCGACCGCATCGGCGATGCCGGAAAGAAGCTTCACACCGGAAGGAGCCGAAACGATCAGGTGGCTCTGGACATGAAACTTTATACCAGAGACGAAATCACTTCTCTCAAGGAACTTTTAAAGGATCTTATGGAAAATCTGCATCAGATCATGAAAGACAATCTTGATACATTTATGCCCGGCTTTACCCATCTGCAAAAGGCACAGCCGGTGACACTTGCCCATCACGCGGGCGCTTATATGGAGATGTTCAAAAGGGACTACTCCCGCCTTACCGATATCTATGAGAGAATGAATTACTGTCCGTTAGGTTCCGGAGCACTCGCCGGGACAACCTATCCGCTGGACAGAAAAATGACCGCAGATCTTCTGGACTTTTACGGGCCAACCTTAAACAGCATGGATTCTGTTTCCGACCGGGATTATATCATAGAACTATTATCTGCTCTTTCCACTGTTATGATGCATTTGAGCCGGTTCAGTGAAGAGATCATTATATGGAACTCCAATGAATACCAGTTTGTGTCCATCGACGATGGCTTCAGTACCGGAAGCAGCATTATGCCGCAGAAGAAAAACCCGGATATCGCAGAGCTGGTACGCGGAAAGACCGGCCGTGTCTATGCGGCTCTTAATTCCATCCTCACGACTATGAAGGGAATTCCGCTGGCCTATAACAAAGACATGCAGGAAGATAAAGAATATACTTTCGATGCCATTGATACGGTAAAAGGCTGTTTAAGCCTGTTCACAGGAATGATAAAGACGATGACGTTTCATAAAGACCGCATGGAAAACAGCGCAAAGAACGGCTTTACCAACGCCACCGATGCAGCGGATTATCTGGTAAACCACGGAGTTCCTTTCCGGGACGCTCACGGTATCGTAGGTCAGCTGGTGCTTTTATGTATTGAAAAAGGCATTTCCCTAGATGAGCTCTCTCTTGAGGAATATCAGGAGATCAGCCCTGCCTTTGCGGAAGATATTTATGATGCGATCAGCATGAAGACCTGCGTAGAAAAGCGAAATACCATCGGAGCTCCGGGACAGGATGCGATGAAAAAAGTAATCAAAATAAACGAAGCATATTTAAAGGAATTGTAAATGAAAAAGAAATGTTTGCTGTCTCTTATGCTGTTCTCTCTCATTTTTTTGTGGGGATGCGGACTCGAGCTGAACAGCCGCATGGAACTGAATAAAGATTTTTCCGGACACAGGCTCATGACCTGTACGGTCAGTTCTGCCGATCTGGCAAGATATTTTTCCGGTTCCAAAAAAGATTTAGACAAGGTCATACGGGATGCCTGCCCGAAAGCCCTTGTCTATAAGCAGACCACGGAAAAAGACGACACGGTCTACACCTTCCGCATGGACTTTTCTTCCCTGAAAGATTACAGAAAAAAAGTCGAGTCCCTGCTGAATTTTGCCCCGGAGATCAGTTACAGCTATGCAGATTCTCCGTTTGCAAAGGGACTTCGCTATTCAGAAAATTTCTCCACGAAAGATCTGATGTCCTGGCTCTATACAGCTCTCTATGAGAAGGGGTATGTGGATCAGAAATCTGTCAATGACCTGTGGAACCTGAAGAGCACAGAATTTACGTTCGCAGGAAAAAAATACGAGACAGATGAAAAGATCAGCATTGATGAAATGACTTATGTACCTGTCACATCCATTGATATCAAAACCCGGGAGACAAGCAGCAGAAAACTCAAAAGGACGATTTCCTTCAGGCTGCCGAAAGAAACCCTGGAAAAACATTCATCTGCCGTCAACAGCTATTTTTCCGGCTCCTCTTATAAGAAAAGCTGGAAAAATGAAAAAGACGGAAAAACCCTGATCATCACCTTTACCAAAGATAATTTTTCCGATCTGTGCGCCGTCACACGAAAGGTGCTTCACACATCAGATACAAGAGGCACATACCGGGTAGAGACAAAGAGCGGCAGCCCCTTTGAATTCCTCCTGGACTATGAAGAGACATTAGATTTTAAAAACTTTGCAGACGAATCCGGAAAAGTCCCCGTCACCTACACTCATATTTCCAACGCCGCCTATTCCGGCAGCGGCGAACAGACTCTGATCGACGGAAAAACAGGCAAAAAGAAAGTAAATTTCTCATCTTCCTTTGGACAGCCGGTGAGAAAGTATGAGATTGCGGAAGTTTACAAAAATAAAAATGATATCCGAAGAAGTTTCAGCTTTATTTTCTCTTCTGTCTGTAACAAACGGGAACTTGCTAAACTCAAAGAAGCCTTTATGGGCAGTACTGTCTCCAATGTTTCACTGGACAAAGAGGATGACTACCGCCTCTCTTTCACACAGAAAGGCACCGTAGACCAATGCGATGCAGATTTGAAAAAGATCTGGAAGGGCAGTTCTTCTTCCTATGAGACCAAGAAGACCCTTTTCCGCGGACAGACATCCGGCTATACCGGAAAATTCAGACTGCATCTGAACAATAAGAAAGCCAAAGGCACTTTCACTTTTGCCTCCGTGAGCAAAGATTCCTCTGTTGATATTTCTGTGACCGCAGATCATTCCAAAAACATTAAAATGGCACAGAACGTAGCGGATAAACCGATCTCCGCCCTGATGGAGGGAGACGAGGCAATAGCTTCTATTCATAAGGTAGAACTCACAGGCGATTCTTTTACTGTAAACTATGAAGGAAGCACTTCGGGTCATTTCTTATTAAATGCACTGAAATTCCTCCTGCCCCTAGTCCTTCTGCTCGTTGCCGGAATCCTTGTGTATGTCAAACAAAATTCGGTCCTCTATTGGCTGAAGAGAACAAAGGAAAAGATTCAGGAACAGCTAAAGAAATTTCAGAGGTGAAGATACAGTGAAACGTGATTCATATGAGAGCATAGAACGTACAAAAAAAGGATTTGAAGAAAGTTTTAAGTCAGGAACCTTTTACAATGAACAGACTCAGGACCAAAATCATCTGGAGTTGATCCTAAATTTCCTGAATATAAGCCCTGGAATGAATGTTCTTGATCTCGGCACAGGGACAGGCTATCTGGCTTTTCCCATTGCCGGGAAATATCCGGAAGCCGAAGTTACCGGACTGGACATCGTGGAAAACGCATTGAATCATAACAGAAAAAGGTCTGAAACCGAGGGCTTAAGAAATCTGATTTTTTTAAGTTATGACGGTCTTGCCTTCCCTTTTGCCGATGAGACATTTGATCTGGTTATTACCCGGTACGCCCTGCATCATTTTCCGCAAATCGCCGATACTTTCCATGAAATCAACAGGGTATTGAAACCAAACGGAAAATTATTTCTTGCCGATCCCGCTCCGAATGATAATGATGACAAACGGTTTGTGGATGCATATATGCAGATGAAAAAAGACGGACATATCAAGTTCTATACAAAAGAGGAGTGGCTTAAACTCGGCGAATTGACAGGATTACAGTTTGCAGACAGCTTTGAAACCCAAATACGGTTTCCTAAGAAAAAGGAGAATGCTCCGGAGTTTGATGAAATAATACACCGGTTCGATCAGCAGGTCATTGCCGGATACGATATCGAAATCACAGAAAGTGAAATCTGGATCACTGAGAAAGTAAACAATCTTTTGTTTCAAAAAAGAAATGGAGAAAATCTGTAAACCGCAGATTTTCTCCATTTCTTATGGATATTTTCGTCCCTATACTGTAGCCTGTTCCCGATCTGTTCCCTTTATTTCCGTAACATTGACATCCAGTTTATTGTAAGGTATTTCAATGCCTTCCCGGTCAAATGCATCTTTGATATGCTCCAGCAAAGACCACTTAGTGGAAACATACACCTCCGTAGATACCCATGCCCTCAGCCCCATGATCACGGAACTGTCGGCCAGATCACTGACAAATACCTGAATATTTTCATCCTGGGTCATATGCTCTTTTTTCGCCACACCGAGCATCGTCTCTTTTACTTTCTGTATATCGCTGTCATAGGCAATCCCAATCTTCAAATCAATCAGTCTGCTGTCCTGCTTTGTGTTATTAATCAAATTGCTGTTGCTCAGTGTTCCGTTTGGGATCACGATGACCCGATTGTCCACGGTCTTGAGCTTTGTGTAGAAAATGTCCATGGATGCCACTTCACCTTCACAGCCTGTGCCGTCCACCACAATATAATCTCCCACCTGGAACGGTTTCAGGATCAGCAGAAGAACTCCTCCTGCAATATTGGAGAGACTCCCCTGCAGGGCCAGACCTACGGCAACACCGGCTGATCCGAACAGAGCCACAATAGATGTTCCCTTCACTCCCAGACGCTCTACTGCCATGAATATGACAATGCACCTCAGGGCAATTTTCAGGAAGGAACAGCTGAAGGTTACAACTCCGAGATCTACTTTCCGCTTCTCCATTCCTTTCCGAAACAGAGAAACCAGCCATTTGCTCAGCTTAAACCCGACACCGACAATGATCAGTGCCACCAATATATTCAGTGCAAAATCTAAAATCTGATCTGTATAATGATTCAATACGACATTCCAATTCACGCTTGATGCTATCATCTTATGTTCTTCTCCTGTTATTTATAAGTATTTTTTATATCTTCGGCTTTAAAACAGAAGAAACACGCAGTGCGTGTTTCCCTATGTACTCTATTTTACGGTAACTTTGCATGTTTTCTTCGTGGATGTACCCGGAATCCATGCGGTTATCGTTGCCTTTCCTTTTTTCTTCTTTTTGACAACTCCCTTGGAAGAGACTGTGGCGATCTTTTTATTGCTTGTCTTATACTTCAGTTTGTCCTTGGACCGTTTATTATAAATGACACCTTTCAAAGGATATTTTTTTACTTTCATCAGTGTCAGCCTGCTGGCGTTCAGCTTTATGATTCTGGAACCAAGGGATACTTTGACCTTGCACTTCTTTGAAAGGCTGGTTCCATTGACTTTAACCGTTACATAGCATGTGCCCGTTTTGACTCCGGTTATCACTCCTTTTGAGGAGACTGTGGCAATCTTTTTATTGGAAGAAGAGAATATCAATTTATCTCCGCTCCTCTTATTGCCGATCGTTGCCTTCAGGGCTGCAGTAGCTCTGGTTTTGACCGAAAGGCTTGTCTTGTTAATACTCAATGTCCTTGGTTTGGACGTAGATGATGCCACCGGACTGCTGCCGTTTGACACTTCCCTGCCGCTTTTGTCATAGTAACGGAAATACTTCATCTCACCCTTTGATACGACTCTGTCCGCCTTGGCATAGGTCCTGCCTTTTTCCTGCCACTTCCAGTTCTGCTCAAGCAATGTGACATTGTTTCCGGAAACATTCTGAACAATAGCCCAGTGTGTGCCTGCCGATGCGATATCTCCCACCTTTGGTGAAGAAACCTTTTTGAACTTACCGCCTTTTTCATACTCCTCCGGCGTTGCTCCGGAAAAAAGATTGTACGGTGTAAATCCATATCTGGCCTGATAATATTTCTTAACCAGGGCCGCACAGGAATAAGTCTTGTCATTTCCGTCCCACTTTCCCGGACGGTAAACCGCGTTCACTCCCTGAAACTCATCGACGACCTGTCCTGTCTTTTTTACTTCTACAACTGTCATGGCGGCCTTTAATTTCCCTCCTGCCGGAAAAGCAACTGCCAGACCCAGTACCAGTCCTAAAATCCCCCATCTTATCCTTTTCTTACTCATCTGTCTCTCCCTTTGTCTCCGTAAAATGTTTTTACATTGAAACAATCTTATTATAATATAAATTGTGAACAAATACAATTGTTTTTGTAACATTTGTAACATCTCTGCCGAGGTAATTTGTGGAAGAAAAAACCAGCCATTAAACTGTTTAATGGCTGGTTCGTTACATCTTTTTATTTTTTTGCAATGAATCCCTTGGCTTTCAAAGTCTCTGCACAGAGAACCGCTCCGCCGGCCGCTCCGCGGACCGTATTGTGGGATAATCCTACAAATTTATAGTCATAGACGGTATCTTCTCTGAGACGTCCGATGGATACGCCCATTCCGTTCTCATAGTCCACGTCCATGCTTACCTGAGGGCGGTTGTCATCCTCTAAATACTGGATCATCTGTTTCGGCGCACTCGGAAGACTTAATTCCTGAGGAATCCCCTTAAATGTTACAAGCTTTTCAATCAGCTGTTCTTTTGTAGGGTTCTTCTTAAACTTCACAAATACTGCCGCAGTATGCCCGTTTAATACCGGAACACGGATGCACTGGGTCGTAATGACCGGAGACTCTGCCTTTACTATCTCTCCATTTTCGATGTGCCCCCAGAGACGAAGCGGCTCCTGCTCACTCTTCTCTTCTTCTCCGCCGATGAACGGGATGATATTACCAACCATCTCAGGCCAGTCTGTAAAATTCTTTCCTGCCCCGGAAATCGCCTGATATGTAGTTGCTACCACTTCATACGGCTCAAATTCCTTCCATGCGGTGAGTACCGGTGCATAGCTCTGGATCGAACAGTTCGGCTTTACGGCAACAAAACCTCTCTTTGTGCCGAGACGTTTCTTCTGGCTTTCAATGACATCAAAATGTTCCGGATTGATTTCCGGCACAACCATCGGTACGTCCGGCGTCCAGCGGTGTGCACTGTTATTGGAAACTACCGGTGTCTCCGTCTTCGCATAGTCTTCTTCGATCTTCTTGATCTCTTCTTTTGACATATCCACCGCACTGAAAACAAAGTCTACTTCAGATGCTACTTCTTCCACTTCGTTTACATTTTTTACAATAAGCTTCTTCACTGCCTCCGGCATCGGGGTGTCCATTTTCCAGCGCCCGCCTACTGCCTCTTCATAAGATTTTCCGGCAGATCTCGGACTGGCTGCCAGCGTAGTCACCTCAAACCAGGGATGATTCTCCAGAAGGGAAATAAATCTCTGACCTACCATTCCGGTAGCGCCAAGAATTCCGACTCTTAATTTTTCACTCATATTTTTCACCTCTATAATACTCTTAAACGAATGACACCATCGATCTGTTTCATTTTTGAAAGCACTTTCTCTGAAGGACGCTTCTCCACATCAAAGATAGAATATGCATAATCTTTTTTGGACTTGTTGAGCATGTTTTCAATATTATATCCTTCTTCTGCCAGAGCTGATGTAAGCTGTCCGATCATGTTCGGAAGGTTTTTGTGATGAACCGTAATCCTGCATTCTGCCTCGATGTCTCCCAAATCACAGTTTGGATAGTTAACAGAATTTACAATGTTTCCTTTTTCCAGATAGTTCATCAGCTGATCGACTGCCATCTCCGCACAGTTTTCTTCAGATTCTTCTGTGGAAGCTCCGAGATGAGGGATCGTAATCACGCCGTCTGCCGCTGCTACTGCCGGATTCGGGAAGTCTGTCACATAATGTTTAATCTTCTTGGATGCGAGTCCGTCCAGTACCGCCTGATCGTCCACCAGCTCACCTCTTGCAAAGTTTAAGATGGTCGCTCCGTCTTTCATCTTCTGGACAGCTTCTTTTCCAATCATTCCCTTTGTGCTCTCCATATACGGAACATGGATGGTCAGAAAATCACATTTCTCATAGATTTCGTCTAAGGAACTGCTGTGGTTTACCATTCTTGACAGACTCCATGCAGAACGTACAGATACATACGGATCATATCCGTAGACATTCATGCCGAGACGATTGCAGATATTTGCAACCAGAACACCGATGGCTCCGAGCCCGATGACACCGATGCTCTTTCCTTTCAGCTCATTTCCTGCAAATTCTTTCTTCTTCTTCTCGATCATCTTTGCAAGATCTGCCTCTTTTGCATTCTCTTTTACCCAGTTCACACCGCCGATGATGTCCCTGGAAGCCAAAAGAAGCCCTGCAACTACTAATTCTTTCACACCATTTGCATTGGCACCCGGCGTATTAAAAACGGTGATTCCTTTTTCAGCATATTCATTCAGCGGAATATTGTTGACTCCCGCTCCCGCACGTGCCACTGCAAGCATAGAATCCGGCACTTCCAGATCATGCATAGATGCACTGCGGACTAAAACTGCATCGGCAGCGTTTAAATCGTCGATTACCTCAAACTCGCTTGTAAATAAATCCAAACCGCGGTTTGAAATAGGGTTTAAGCATTTTACTGTATACATTTTCAACACTCCTTATTTGTTTTCTTCTTCAAATTTTTTCATGAACTCAACTAACTTCTCTACGCCTTCTTTCGGCATTGCATTGTAAATACTTGCCCTCATTCCGCCGACGGTGCGGTGTCCCTTTAAGTTTTCAAATCCGGCTTCCTTCGCCTCTTTGACAAACTTGGCATCCATCTCATCATCACCAGTGACAAACGGAACGTTCATGAGCGAACGGTCTTCTTTTACGACAGTTCCCTTAAACATTTCACTCTGGTCTAAGAAATCATAGAGGATCTTTGCTTTCTCTTCATTGTGCTTTTTCATTGCTTCAAGTCCGCCCTGTTTTTTCAGCCACTGGAATACTTTTCCGCAGATATAAATTCCATAGCACGGAGGCGTATTATATAAAGATTTGGCATCTGCCTGAGTCTTCCACTTTAACATAGTCGGTGTTCCCGGAAGCACATCGTCCGTAATCAGGTCTTCCCGGATGACTGCAACTACAACTCCCGCAGGTCCTACATTTTTCTGTACTCCAAAGTAGATGACTCCAAAATCTTCCACATTTACCGGCTCAGACAAAATACAGGAAGACATGTCTGCAACCAGGATCTTTCCTTTTGTATCCGGCACCTGCTGATACTTAGTTCCGTAAATCGTATTGTTATAGCATACATACACGTAATCTGCATTTTCAGAAATGTTCAGATCAGAGCAATCCGGAATATATGTAAAAGTCTTGTCTTCAGATGAAGCGATGATGTTTGCTTTTCCATATCGGCTGGCTTCCTTATATGCTTTCTTTGCCCACTGTCCCGTAATAATGAAGTCTGCCTCTTTGTTTTTCATCAGGTTCATCGGGATTGCAGAAAACTGTGAAGAAGCTCCTCCCTGCAAAAACAATACTTTATAGTTGTCAGGAATGTTCATCAATTCTCTCAAGTCAGCTTCCGCCGTCTCGATGATGTCAGAGAACATTTTAGATCTGTGGCTCATCTCCATTACAGACATGCCGCAGCCTTTGTAGTCCAGCATCTCCTCTGCTGCTTCCTTTAACACTTCTTCCGGCAGCACTGCCGGACCTGCTGAAAAGTTATACACTCTTGCCATTTTCATAATCCTCCAAATTTACTTTGTTGTTTTTTCCAAGTCTTCTTTTGTATACGCTTCCTGGATTGCGGCTCCCGGATTCACCATCGGCCAGACTTTGTCGTCCAGATCCACATGACAGTCCAGAACAACCGGTCTTCCTGCTTCGAGTGCCTCCTCGAACGCAAACTCGAACTCTTCAAGAGTCGTCACCCGTTTCGCCAGCGCACCCATACCTTCCGCAACCTTCACAAAGTCCACCGGATCCTCGAAGGTCGTGTAAGAATAATGCTCTGAATAAAACAGATTCTGCCACTGGCGTACCATTCCGAGCACACTGTTGTTGATGATCACTTCAATGATCGGAATATTATATCTGGTCGCCGTTGCAAGTTCATTTAAATTCATACGGAAACATCCGTCTCCTGCGATATTAATAACGGTCTTTTCAGGGCTGCCCACTTTTGCTCCTATGCTGGCTCCCAGACCGTATCCCATAGTTCCAAGCCCCCCCGATGTCAGGAATGTCCTCGGCTTTTTATATTGATAGAATTGGGCTGCCCACATCTGGTGCTGTCCCACTTCGGTAACAATCACCGCATCCCCTTTTGTTCGATTGTAGATCGCCTCTACGATTTGAGGACCGGAAAGCTTCGATTTGTCATAGGTCAAAGGATAATTTACTTTATCCACCATGACATTCTTTACCCAGGTATTGTGGTTCTGCTGTCCGAGCCTGCGGTTTACCATCGTGAGTACCGCCTTGATATCACCGATGATATGGGTATGTGCCATAATATTTTTATTGATCTCCGCAGGATCGATATCGATCTGCAGGATCTTTGCATTCTTTGCGAAAGAATCCGGATTGCCCAATACTCTGTCGCTGAATCTGGTTCCGATGGCGATCAGCAGATCACAGGCCGAGACTCCCAGATTGGACGTTTTGGTCCCGTGCATGCCGAGCATGCCGGTATACAGGGCATCTGTCCCGTCAAAGGCGCCTTTGCCCATCAGTGTATCGGCAACCGGAGCGTGGACTTTTTCTACAAATTCTCTGAGTTCTTCCGATGCGTCCGAGAGCACGGCTCCGCCGCCCACAAGTATAAACGGTTTTTTGGACGATTCGATCAGTTCAATGGCCTGCCGGATATCCATTTCTTTGATATTATCAATCTTTCTTTTGATTTCTTTTGGCTTGTGTTCTTTATAATTCGTGACTGCTGCCGTCACATCCTTCGGAATGTCGATGAGGACCGGCCCTTTTCTTCCGGTCTGGGCAATCCTAAATGCCCTTCGGATCGTGTCTGCAAGGTCTTCTACATTCTTGACAATAAAGTTATGTTTTGTGATGGGAAGCGTGATCCCTGTAATGTCTACTTCCTGGAAGCTGTCCTTTCCGAGAAGATTGACTCCTACATTACATGTAATCGCCACCATAGGGATAGAATCCATATATGCGGTTGCAATCCCCGTAACAATATTCGTGGCTCCCGGACCGGAAGTTGCAAAACACACGCCTACCTTTCCGGTGGATCTGGCATAACCGTCCGCCGCATGGGAAGCGCCCTGCTCATGTCCGGTAAGAATATGGTTAAAGCAGTCCTGCTGCTTATATAATTCATCATAGATATTTAAGATGGCACCGCCCGGATAGCCGAAAACCGTATCGACCCCCTGCTCTTTCAAGCACTCTAAAACAATCTGTGATCCCGTCAATTGCTTCATAAGAATACCTCTCTATTTGTCCTGATTGATTTCTAAGATGGCACCGCGGTTTCCGGAAGTCACAAGAGACGCATATCTTGCCAGATATCCTGTTGTGATCTTCGGCTCTCTCGGCACCCAGTTTTCTCTTCGTCTCTGCATCTCTTCGTCAGACACTTTTACATTCAGTGTATTTGCATTAATGTCGATGGAGATCATATCTCCTTCTTCCACAAGGGCGATCGGTCCGCCGACCGCTGCCTCCGGAGAAACGTGTCCGATGCATGCGCCTCTGGAAGCCCCTGAAAAACGTCCGTCTGTGATAAGCGCCACACTGGAGCCGAGTCCCATGCCCATGATGGCTGAGGTCGGATTGAGCATCTCTCTCATTCCCGGTCCGCCTTTCGGTCCCTCATAGCGGATGACTACCACATCTCCGGCATTGATCTCTCCGCCTTTGATCGCTTTGATGGCATCTTCCTCACAGTCGAACACTCTTGCAGGCCCTTCCATCTTTAACATTTCCGGAGCCACGGCAGAACGTTTTACGACACCGGAATCCGGTGCAAGATTTCCTTTAAGCACTGCGATTCCGCCGGTCTCGCTGTATGGATTCTCCACCGGACGGATGACTTCCGGATCTCTGTTGACACACCCTTCAATATTCTCTGCCACCGTTTTTCCGGTTGCGGTGATCAGATCTGTATGTAACAGTTCTTTCTTATTTAATTCATTCATAACTGCGTAAACGCCGCCAGCCTCATTTAAATCTTCTATATAAGTATGGCCTGCCGGAGCCAGATGGCAGAGATTTGGTGTCTTCGCACTGATCTCGTTTGCCAGCTCCAGGTTCAGTTCTACGCCTGCTTCATGGGCGATGGCCGGCAGATGGAGCATACTGTTGGTGCTGCATCCCAGTGCCATATCCACAGTCAGTGCATTCAAAAATGCCTTTTCGGTCATGATGTCTCTCGGGCGGATATTTTTTTCAAGAAGCTCCATAACTTTCATTCCTGCATGCTTCGCGAGCTTGATTCTCTCTGAATATACTGCCGGAATGGTTCCGTTTCCTTTCAGTCCCATGCCCAGCACTTCTGTCAGGCAGTTCATAGAATTTGCCGTGTACATGCCGGAACAGGAACCGCAGGTCGGACATGCCTTGTTTTCAAATTCATCCAGTTCTTCCTTGGAGATAGAACCGGCAGCATAGGAGCCCACCGCCTCAAACATGCTGGACAGACTGGTTTTCTGTCCCTTTACACGTCCTGCGAGCATTGGTCCGCCACTGACGAACACTGTGGGTACATTGACGCGTGCCGCTGCCATCAAGAGTCCCGGAACATTTTTGTCGCAGTTGGGGACCATGACCAAGGCGTCAAACTGATGGGCCAGTGCCATTGCCTCTGTGGAATCAGCGATCAGATCCCTTGTCACAAGAGAATATTTCATTCCGATATGCCCCATGGCAATTCCGTCACAGACTGCAATCGCCGGAAAGACGACCGGGGTTCCGCCTGCCATAGCGACTCCCATTTTTACTGCTTCTACGATCTTATCCAGGTTCATGTGTCCCGGCACGATTTCATTGTATGAGCTGACGATACCGACTAGCGGCTTTTCCATCTCTTCTTTGGTATAACCCAATGCATTAAACAACGATCTCTGAGGAGCAAAATTCTCTCCATTTGTATAAGTATTACTCATATCGCACTTCCTCCTAAATATTATCTATGCCTCCGGGATTCCGGAGGCTTTTTATATGCCTATGGCACTTTATATCATATTGTCTTATATCCTCTCGATGATCAGATCTCCCATCGCTTTGGTTCCCACCTGGACCATTCCGTCGGACATAATATCCACGGTGCGGTATCCGTCTTTCAGCACTTTCTTCACTGCCATTTCGATCATGTCGGCCTCTGCGTCCAGATCGAACGAATATCTGAGCATCATGGCTGCCGACAGGATTGTAGCGATCGGGTTGGCAATATCTTTTCCTGCGATGTCAGGGGCAGAACCATGGCTCGGCTCATATAATCCGAATTTGCCCTCTGCAAGGCTGGCCGATGAGAGCATCCCGATGGACCCGGTAATCATACTGGCCTCGTCTGATAAAATATCTCCAAACATATTCTCTGTCAGGATCACATCAAACTGTTTTGGGTCGTTGACCAGCTGCATGGCACAGTTGTCAACCAGCATGTGCTCGTAAGTTACATCCTCATAGTCCTTTGCAACCTCTTCCACTACCTGTCTCCAGAGTCTTGAAGAGTCCAATACGTTGGCCTTGTCAACACTGATAACATGTTTCTTTCGCTTGCGGGCGATATCAAAGGCTTTGACTGCAATTCTTCTGATCTCATTTTCATTGTATGTGAGAGAATCTTTCGCTACCCGGATGCCGTCCACCACTTCGGTGCTTCTCTCTCCAAAATAAAGTCCGCCTGTCAATTCTCTCATAATCACCATGTCAAAACCGTCGCCGATGATCTCGTCTCTCAATGGACATGCCTTCTTTAACTCTTCATATAAATAAGCCGGACGGATGTTTGCAAACAGCCCCAATCCCTTTCTCAGGGCAAGAAGCCCTGCCTCCGGACGAAGCTCAGCAGGCAGCCGATACCACGGCGATGTGGTAGTGTTGCCTCCGATCGACCCCATCAGGACTGCATCACTGTTTCTGGCAGTCTCCAGTGTCTCCTCTGTGAGAGGTTTTCCATAGGCGTCAATGGATGCCCCTCCCATTAAAATCTGCTTATATGTAAATTCATGTCCCGACTTCTCTGCCGCTGCATCCAGAACTCTCACAGCCTGGTCTACAATCTCAGGGCCGATCCCATCTCCTTTGATAACTGCTACATTAAAATTCATAGTCTTCTCCTCTTCCTTATAATATCACTGATACCATCTCCGCTGCCAAAGCTGCCGCACAGCTTAAACAGGCTACCGTGACGATGTTCATTTCTCTGTATGAGAGAATCACCGCTGCCGCAAAACCTGTGACGGATGATCCAAAACTCTTTGTAGCTGAAAACACTGCCGGTATGACCATGGCTGCCAAAACAGCATATGGCACATAGAAAAGAAACGATCGAAAAAAACGATTGGTTATCTTTTTCTGGAAGACCGTCAGCGGAATCATTCTTACAAGATATGTAGTCACTGCCATTGCAATGATATACAAAAATAATCTCCAAAGATTCATTCCTCTTCCTCCTTCACCGGAAACAATACAGCCCCTGCCCCCGCTGCGATCAGCGTGCAGAGAATAATGGAAAATCCACTGGAAATGAAAGAAAACAGTTTTACATAATGAAATAATAAACTAAAACATACAGACACAATGATAACTGCCACTATTTTTTTATTATGCTTTGCCGGCGGAATAATGATCGCAGTCAGCATTCCATAGATAGCAATCCCCAGCGCGTTCATCACCATCTGGGGCAGCAGCCCGCTTGCAGTGGCTCCCAGGAAGGTACCTAACGTCCATGCGAGCCATGAGAAACTCATGAGTCCATAAAAATATTTTGGACCTATCTCACCTTTTCGGCCGCAGGCCATGGCAAAAATCTCGTCGGTGACTCCAAATGCCATCAAAAATCTGTTCCAAAGTTTTGTCCTTGATTCAAGCTTCTGTCCAATCGCAATAGACATAATAGAATATCTTAGGTTGATGATAACCTGAGACAGAACCAGCTCGATCAGAGATCCTCCTGCGGTAATGGAAATCAGTCCTGCAAACTGGCCCGCTGATGTAAGGCATGTGGCAGAGATCAGCGTTACCGCCCAGACAGGAACACCCTTGGCACTCCCGGCGATTCCAAAAGCAAAAGAAACTGCCAGATACGCAAGCGCTATCGGAATGGAATCCAAAGCTCCCCGGCGAAAGCTGTTCTCTACTTTCATTTTCTTCTCCTGTCGCTATTACATTAATTGTTCTTCTTCTATAATATAGGGGGTTTCAACTCCCTCCTGAAGCGAACTTATATAATAGAATACCATATTTTAATATAGATTGAAAATAGTTTTTTCATTGAATATGTGATTCTCTGGGCCTTTTTGCTGTTTTAACAAGAATTATGACAATATTTTAAAATCTTCAGATCAAAGAAAACAGGGTCGCTTCGTCTCCCATGTCACTCACTACTTCAAAGGCCTTTAAACTTTGCACGCCGAATGCTGATTGGCGAAACCGGATACTCCCGTTCCATGATCTTCCATTAATGATTACGCTGTTGTTTCAGACAGAAAAATATATTATAATAGCAGAAAGAGAATAAAAAAGGAAAAGGGGAGTCCATATGAATCGAAAAACACTTCTGTGCTTTGGCCTGTCAGCATTGATGCTTGCCTCAAGCATCCATCCTGCTTCTGCCATCAGCGCGGGGACAAAATTTAAAGTACAATATACACACAACAAAAAAACCTACACAAAGAAAGCTCTGAACGCAAGATATAATAACACAGTCATTAAAACAAACATGCCCGGCTTTCTGGACGGATCTACTTCTATGTATTCTGCCTACTGGATTTTTGGCAGGTGCAAATCTCTTGGTACTTCATATAAATATACAAGCAAAACGAAAAAAATTACTCTGAAAAGAGGCAGCAAGACGGTTGTCATGACTTTGAACAGCAAGAAAGCTACTTTAAACGGTAAATCATTCACTCTTCCGGCTGCCCCCAGAAAAGTCCGTTATGTGAAAAAAAAGAAAAACTATATCATGGTACCCGGACAGACTGTGGCCGGAAAGCTGGGCATCTCATACACCTGGAACAACCGGCTCTTGTCCGGAGTGATGAAGGCATCTTCTTCGTCTTCTCCCTCATCCGGAACACCATCCGCCCAAGCACCGTCTGCCTCACAGACCACGGCACCGAAGACAAAAATAACCGCAGGCAGCGGCAATTATTCCATACGTTTAAAAAAACCGTCGGGCCTGTCATCCTCAGCAGTTACTTCAGAAGATGATTATTGGAACAAACGGCTTATCTTAAATATCAACGGCAATTATAAAACCCATTTTTCCTCTTCTGCCAACCGGAATATAAAAGACAGCCTGACCTATTCTGTATCTTACACAGGAGGAAAGACCAAGATCTACCTGAAGACAAGCTCTATCAAAGGATTCAGCATTACACAGGATTCTAATTATATCTATGTGAAATATGCTGCCCCGAAATCTATGTTCTCAAGGGTTATTGTCGTAGATGCCGGACATGGCGGCAGCGATCCGGGAGCCATTGGAAACGGTCTTCAGGAAAAAAACATGACACTCTCCATCGTACAGAAAACGAAATATTACTTTGATCGGAATGCCAATTATAAAGTCTACTATACGAGACTGTCTGACTGGTATCCGTCTCTTTCGGAGAGGTATCAGATGGCAAACAACGTAGGTGCAGACCGCTTTGTCAGTGTTCATATCAACGATGTAGGCAAAATCAGTTATTCAGCAAAAGGTACCGAGACACTCTATAACCCAAAAGGCGGAAAAGCTCCTTCCCCGTACAGCAGTCTGACCGGCAAAGCCCTGGCCAGTGATGTACATAAGAAAATCAGAAGTGCCACCGGTTTTACAGACCGCGGTTTAAAGCAAAGAGTCCCCGGAGTAAACGGAGTCGCTGTCCTGACTTATTCCAAAACTGCGGCAACTCTCGGAGAAGTAGGGTTCATATCCAACCCTACGGAGGCGTCCTCCATGAAAAACAATTATACAAAGATCGGAAAGGCATTTTATGATGGAATCCTGGCTTCCTTTTAGTATTACTGAATGACGACGATCGTAGCCTCATCCGGAATCCCATGATATTTCTTTTGGAGAGTCCTCCAAAAAGCAAAATATTATGGGATTTTTTATATGATTATTGCATTTTTATTACGATTATGTTACAATTTACGCGAAAGGACGGGAAAGTATGAATAATTTAAAAAAATCTATCGCTTATTTATCAATTATGATGCTGACAGCAGCTACGATCCCTGCATCCACCGTAAACGCAGCCTCTGTACCAAAAGCAGGCAAGTATTATACACTAAAGATTGCAGGAAAAAAGCAGAAAAAGAAATGCCGAAATGTAAAAGTCAACGGCAAAACAGTAAAAACCTATGCCCCCGGATTCTCCCGGGCCAACACTTCTATGTATTCAGCATACTGGCTATTTAAAAAACAGAAAAGCTTAGGGGTGTCTTACAGCTATTCGTCTAAAACAAAAAAAGTTACGCTGAAACGTGGAAGTAAATCTGTTGTCATGACACTCGACAGCATGTATGCCTATGTAAACGGGAAAAAGACAAAGATGCCTACTCCGGCAAGGAAAGTATATTCTTACGCAAAGAAAAAGAATTATATCTATGTGCCAGGGGCGTTCTGTGCAAAGAACTTAGGCCACAGTTACAAATGGAGCGGTTCACAGAAAAGCGGCCTGATAACAACGAAGAAACTGCCTTCCACTAATACAGGGGGCAGTTCAAATTCAGGAGCCTCCTCTTCCTCTGGTACTTCAAGTATCACTCCCGGGACAAGGATCACTGCTTCTGCATCTAACTACAGTGTGAGGATAAAAAAGCCAAAAGGGCTTGCGTCATCTGCCATCTCAACCTCGGACGATTACGATAACCGCAGGCTGATCATTAAGGTAAAGGGCAACTATAAGACACACTTTAGCTCCAGTTCCAACCGCTACATAAAAACGGACAAGTACTTCCGTTCCTATACGGTCACATACAGCGGCGGCTATACGAATATCTATATCCGTCCGAGAAAAGACGTGATAAAGGCTTATGCAGTCTCACAGACGTCCGACTATATCTATATAAAGTATGATTCACCGAAGAAGATATATAACCGTATCGTCGTGTTGGATGCGGGCCACGGAGGATCTGATTCCGGAGCTACCGGAAACGGGCTCAGGGAAAAGGATCTGACACTTAAAATCGTCAAGTCTGCCAAATCATACTTTGACAAGAATTCCGGATATAAAGTCTACTACACACGGCTGTCCGACTGGTACCCATCTTTGTCATACCGCTCAGATCTGGCAAACAATGTAGGGGCTGACCGTTTTATCAGTGTCCACATAAACTCAGCGACTCCTTCCGCCCACGGGACGGAGACTCTCTATAACTCCAAAGGTTATAAGTCAACCTCAGGTCTTACCAGCTACAACTGGTCAAACAAGATTCATGGATATGTACGGCCTGCCACAGGCTTTACGAACCGTGGACTTAAAAACAGGACTGGACTGGCTGTCCTGAGAAATACAAAGACTGCTTCCAGCCTTACAGAAATCGGCTTCATCTCTAACAAGACAGAAGCAAAAAAAATGAAAAGCAATACTGGTACTTATGGAAAAGCCGTGTACAACGCTATCGTAAACTCTTTTTCTACATATCCGAGCAAACGATAAGAAATTTATCTGTTACAGGAGGCCGGAACAACTCAATGCCGAGTTGTTCCGGCCTTTTATTCAGCTTCCAAAGTAATTCATAATCTTATACTCATCACAGAATCATTTGTAATATGGGACAACCAGGTACATACCTTCTTTGATCTCCCCGTCATAGATATGGTTGGTCTCGCATACTTCTTCCACATACTCACCAATAGAACTGTATTCCTCCGATATACGGCTTTTTGCTATACTCCAAAGACTGTCCCCTTTTTTAATTCGGATACTGGTAAAATACTTCTCTCTGCCGTCGGCAGCCCCCGCCACCTGCCGGCTCTCCGCCACAACAGCACCGGCGATACCCAAAATCGTAACAATAAATAAGACTGTGATCAAAACTTTTATCTTCAGTGTTTTCATAACGCATCCTCCTATCGAACATTTGTTTATAGTTCTATTATAACGAACGCGCGTTCGTTTGTCAATGTCTTTCCGAAAATTTGTTCGGGAACACTTGTTTCAATCTGTAATATATGGTAAGATAATAACAAGAAAATAAAGGAGGCACATTATGAGCAAACAAAAGCTGAGCCCAAAACAAGAACAAATCTTAGAATATATAAAATCTCAGATACTGGAAAAGGGATATCCGCCCGCAGTCCGTGAGATTTGTGCCGCTGTCAGTCTGAAGTCCACATCTTCCGTTCATTCCCATCTGGAGTCTTTAGAGAGCAAGGGCTATATTCGAAGAGATCCGACGAAGCCAAGAGCCATTGAGATCATAGACGATGACTTCCAGCTCACGAGACGCGAGGTAGTGAACATTCCTATAGTGGGAACCGTCACTGCAGGAGAGCCGATCATCGCTACTGAGAACGTTGAAGACTACTTTCCCATGCTTCCTGAGTTTATTGGCTCCAAAAACACCTTTATGCTCCATGTGAAAGGCGACAGCATGATCAACATCGGCATCTATGACGGTGACATGGTGATCGTCGAGGAAACTCCTTCCGCTGAGAATAACGATATCGTCGTAGCCCTCATAGAAGATTCCGCCACCGTCAAACGATTCTTCAAGGAAGACGGGCATTACCGCCTTCAGCCGGAAAACGATTTTATGGACCCGATCATTGTAGATGAAGTTTCTATATTAGGAAAGGTTATCGGCCTTTACCGCAGCATGTCATGATCCGACAGTTATACATTACGCAGTCTTACATACAAAAAAGAAGAAAAGCCGCATTCAGCTTTTCTTCTTTTTCATTATCTAAAGTTTTCTTCTCTTTCTATACAGCAGCGCCATTATAACAATACTTATTCCCATACGCCCTGCACTATTAAAAGTCATAGAATCTTCTGTTTTCGGCAGAAATTTTGATTTTTTGCTGCTGTTATTCGTAACACTCAGTGACCCTCCCACATCTGCGGACTCCTTCCACCCCGCGTACAAGACCTTGTTTTCTGTGATGATATCCTCATTAAAATTCCATTTATCTTTACATTCCTTTTGTTTATACCAGCCTGTAAACGAAAAACCTTTTCTGTTCGGAGTATGCGGAGCCTGAATGTGATCACCATATTTAATATTTTTTATACTCGGCACGCTGCTGCCGCCCCGGCTGTCAAACACTACCTCGTACCGTTCTTCTTTTGGTGTCTGTATTTGCGGATCCTTCCCTGAAATTCCACTGTCCTTATAGGCGATCGCATAGACAGAGTATTGATCACTGTCCACTGTAACTGTAGCGTCGCTGTCGTCCTGATCCGTCAGCAGTTCTGCTGTTATCTTTCCGTCCGCCTTATGTGCTCTTATGATAAAAAATTCTCTTTCGGCTCCTGACTGAGGAGCTCTGATTTCTTCCGGTATATCAAATACAATACGGATTGGAGAACGCAAGACTGACAGGTCCTCTATCGTTTTTTTATTATTTTCCACAACGGTCTTTATTACTCGGATATCCATATTTTTATATATAGTGGCTCCGTGAAGCTGTCCCTCTATCGCTTTTGCTTCTCCCCGATCCGGTCTCGTATCTGCGGCCACTACTTCAATTTTAAAGCTTCTGTCATTTTGATAAAGCTTCTGTACATCCGCGGAAGTCATATTATCCAGAAGCAGAGACTGATCGTTCAGCTGCAGGTTGCCGCTCACTTCGGTCTGCACCTGGGGCAGGCTTAAAATTGCTTCTCTCAGCTTTTTCTTCGATGCCTCCGGAACTTCTTCCTGTGATGTTTCCGGCAGAGCATCAAAATGCTGTTTCGCATCCAGAATCGAAATTTTTTCTTCCTCATTCAAAGGCTTTCCGCTGGCAGCCTGCGGCAGCTGATCTGCAATCTTCTTCATATCTGCCGCTGACAGTGGAGCAAATACTGCACTGATCTCATAGTCTGACTGAATATTATGAAGCGTATAAACATCATTTTCAATCTCTCCGGTTACATCTCGGCCATTCATGCTGACAGATTTAAGCCGATAACCCGCATCCGGTTTAATTCGAAACTCAGTCAGGCTTCCCTGCGCAGTCTCAAACTCGCCTTCCGGAGTGATGTGTCCGTGTTCTGCTTGATGCACTGTGGCTTTGAATACTTTTCCATCCACCAGATTCAGCACTGCTGTACCAGATTTAGAGGCATAATTATAATTTCCGTCCGTATTTTTATCCGGCACAAAGGTCCATCGGTACTCTTTTTTTCCAACCTCAAAGATCTGGTCTTTGTCCCAGCTTATAGTACCCTTGGTATCTCCTTTTGAGAGAGTAATCTGAGGCATACCTTCCGAGATATTTGTCATTCCTTTTGGATATACAGGATTCACTTCCGGTTCAGCCTGTCGCAGATGCACCGTAAAATCATGATCAACTGTATAGAACAGAGTTGCTTTCGTGCCATTTACAAGACACGCCTGAACACGAACACCGCACGAAATAGGGAATCTTGGTTCCCTGACATCTGTCACATTATAAGTATTCTCATCAAAGCCTTTTAAAACTGCCGAAGATGATGTGATCGTTCCCCATGACCATGTATAATAAAACACTACATCCCCTGTTTTCGCCTTCCCTATGGGCTTTGCCATCGGGTGTTCCGCCGTCACTTTTAACGCTGCCGGTTCACCGTCATATACTTTATCAATTCCGTCTCCGAAGGTAATGACCGGATCTTCCAGTGCACTGATGGGATACAGTTTCTCCTGCTTTATAATATCCGTTTCAGACACCGGGCTGACTGCATTTTCTGTGAGCCCCCACTTTTTCCCCTGTATCTGCGGAAACCTGTATGTACTGTCTGCACTCCACACTCCCTGATCATCTTTCGTATAATTATAGGGAAGGTTATACAGCCGATCAATCGGTTCAGCACTTCCTCCGTTTACAAAACTGACAGAAATTTCATATCCTGTCTTTTTGCTGAACTGAGATCCTAATGTACTGCAAACCACACTGAAATCCTCTTTATGACACACGATTGCCGTCAGTTTGCTGTTTGAGAACGTGCCGAACGTACCCGAGTTGATAAACGCTGTATTGCTTTCATCCGTCCTTTTTGGCAGATAGATCGTTTTTAAATTAGTGGAATCAAATACATTTCTTCCTATCTTTTGGACAGAAGGCGGTATCACAACCGCGCCGTTCAGACCGCAGTAACGGAAAACAGAATCCGGTATCTGAGTCAGCTTGTTCCCCTCAAATTCAACCGATGTTATCTTTTTATTTCCGGAAAAAGCAACGGAACCCAAACTTTCAACACTTGCCGGTATTGTCAGCTTCCCTGAGAAACCGACGAGGCTGCTGTCGCTGATCTTAAATGCATTTGACCCGATGGAGGTTACTTGATCGGGTATCTGTAAAGTTCCTCCAAGTCCCACATCAAAAAATGCGTAATCTCCGATCGTCTTTAAATTCCCAGGAGCACAAGTGTTCCGGTAAATCCGGTACATCCCCGAAAAGCACTGTTGCCGATCGCCGTCACCTTAGAAGGTATTTTCAGTGATCCACTTATGCCGGAAGCTCCGTAAAATGCATTCTCTCCAATACTGGTAAGCCCTGATGCATTTGAAAGATCCAGGCTTACGAATCTGCACCCTGAATACTTTGTATTATAACTGAGTTTAAAAGCATCTTTTGCAATCGATGTTACCGTCTGTCCGTTGATCGTACCCGGAATCACCAAATGAATATTCTGTTTCTGCTCATCTGTCAATCCGCTTAAAAAGTCGGTACTCAGACCAGTAATCGCCCCTGCGCTGAACATATAGTCCTCCTCCTTAGGCATTATATGATCAGCTCCGCCATTCTCAGCCATTATGGCTCCTGTTGTACGTATTGACAATATTAAGACGAGCAAAATAATAAGCGGCTTTTTTATCCCCTTCATTCTATCCCCTCCATTATACTATGCTTCCCTGTAGAATCCCCTTTAATTTACCTTTATTATACATCATAACCCAAAGAAAAGTCTCTTAATTTTTAATTTTATAAAAGAAAAAAACTGCCGCACAGCCATATTATTTCAGCCATTGCGACAGCAATCTTCACCTATTTTTTTCTTTATAACAGCGGGCTAGACACCGGTCTCCATTGAGACCTCCACCCCGTCCTTCCAGATTCTCTCAAGATCATAAAACAAACGGTTTTCCTGATCAAAGATATGAATTACAATATCACCGAAGTCAATCAAAACCCAGGTTCCATTTTGATATCCCTCCATCTGTTTCATCTCATATCCTGCTTTCTGCAAAGCATCCTGTACATTGTCGACTATCGCCTGCACCTGATTCTTATTTTTTCCGTTGGCGATGATAAAATAATCGGCAATGACGGAGATCTGGCGGATATCTAAGACCTTGATCTCCTCGGCCAGCTTTTCTTCTAACGCTTGATACGCAATTTTTGTCATTTCTAAAGACTGATTCATGTGTGATCACCCTCCTTGTAGTATTCATAAGTCTCTGTGGTCCTTGGATCAATCGCCTGATCCCTGCTTTTCAGATACTGCATGGTATTTTCAATTATTTTAAGAAGACATCGGTCGATATCCGAGAATGCCAGCCGCCTGATCTCGGAAAGACCCTGTATGTCTTTTCTGCCGGGCTCTATATAGTCGGCAATAAATATAATCTTATCTAAAAGACTCATTCCCGGCTTTCCGGTTGTATGACATTCTACCGCAGATGCAATCTCTGCATCCTCATTGCCGTAGCAGTCCCTTGCTATATACGGTGCCAGTGCAGAATGAAGAAGCTGCGGACTTTTTTTCATTTCTCTTGTGAGTATGATCCCATATTGACCGCAGAATTTCATCTGCTGTTCTATGGAATATCCTTTGGCACAGTCGTGGAGCAGCCCTGCCCTGAATGCCTTCTGAATGTCTGCTCCCATTGCCATTGCCATTGCAGATGCGGTGTAGGCCACACCGAGCGTATGTGTATAACGGCCCTCTTTCAGGTTTCCCGACAGTTTTTTCTTTATTTCATTGAGTTCCATACAAATCATTTCTTTCTATATAAAGTCTGACTTTTTCCGGTACAAAATAGCGGATGCTCTGTCCTCTGGACGCCCTCTTTCTGATCTCATTCGATGAGATTTCCAAATCTGGACTGTCCAAATGATAAATACGTCCCTGATACTTGTCCTGAATGTATTCAATCTGTGCATCCAATGCACTCCTGGAATCATTTCTGGATGCAACCAAAATCGTTGCCATTGACAAGATCTGTCCCGGATCTTTCCACGATTCGATCTGATACAGAGAATCTGCGCCCATGATAAAATAGTACTCCGCATCAGGATGCAGTCTGGTAAGCTTTCTCAGTGTATCTACTGTATAAGTATATCCTTCCCTGTCCAGTTCAATGTCAGAAAATTCAAAGCCGGGATGGTTCTCTATGGCCATTCTGACCATATTAACACGGTCTTCGATCTCTACATTTTTAGATATTTTTTTGTAGGCCGGATTTTTGGTCGGGACGATCAGCACCTTGTCCAACCCAAAATCCTCAAGGGCAGTCTGCCCCAGGATCAGATGTCCGTGATGGATCGGGTTGAATGTCCCGCCAAGAATTCCTATTTTCTTCATAATCCCTCCGAAAAGCCCCTTCCATGATATTATTTCGGCAGCTGGATCTTCTTGTGATCCCTGGACTCTTTATATAACACGATCTTCTTTCCGATAACCTGGACCACTTCTGATCTGGTCCGCTCGGCTAAAGTCTGCGCCACTTCCTTCGGGTCATCCATACAGTTTTCAAGAACTGCGATCTTTATCAGTTCCCTAGCATCTATGGCCTCTCTTACCCCCTCGATCAGTTCCGGGGATATGCTGTCTTTTCCAACCCTGAAGACAGGATCTATCTTCATTGCCAGGCTTTTTAAATAAGCTCTCTGTTTACTCGTCATTGCTTCTCCTTACTTGTAATAATCAAACTCTAAATCATATAATTTTACGGTATCCCCTTCTTCAATTCCCATGGCTTCCAGCTCTTCAAGGACTCCGTTTCGTTTCAAAAATTTCTGGAAGAAATCGAATCCCCGCTCTGACTCCAGGTTTGTGTAGCCGAGCATTCGCTCTACCTTCGGGCCTTCCACCGTGAAGACTCCTTCTTCCGGGTTTGCCACATTGATTCCGCCCTCTTCTTCCTCGAAGTCAAGGTCGTACTCCTGCTCGAATTCCATCGCGCCTTCCGGAAGTTCATCTAAAAGCTTCCTCACATGCCACAAAAGCTCTTTGACTCCCTCTCCGGTAACAGCCGAGATTGGAAATACTTCAATGCCGTTCTCTGCAAATTCTTCCTTCAGCAGATCCAGCACGGTTTCCCGGTCTTCTTCGGTCATAGCGTCGATCTTATTGGCCGCAATGACTTGTGGTCTCTTTAAGATCTCCGGATTATATTTTTCCAGTTCGCCGTTGATGGCCCGGATATCCGCAATCGGATCTCTGCCTTCCACAGAAGCCGCATCCACCAGGTGAATCATGACCTTCGTCCTGTCGATGTGGCGGAGAAATTCAAATCCCAGGCCGACTCCCTCAGAAGCTCCCTCTATGATTCCGGGAATATCGGCGATGACAAAGCCTTTTCCTCCCGCCAGGTCTACGACCCCCAGATTAGGATTCAGTGTTGTAAAATGATAGTTTGCAATCTTGGGCCTTGCATTGGTGACCCTTGATAAGAACGTGGATTTCCCCACATTTGGAAAGCCTACCAGTCCCACATCGGCAATTACTTTTAGTTCAAGGGTCACCTCGAGTTCCTGGCATTTGCCTCCCGGCTGGGCATATTTAGGTGCCTGCATCACGGCCGTGGCATAATGCTGATTGCCTTTTCCTCCGCGGCCTCCCTTTAAAAGCACTACCGGTTCTTTTTTATTTGACATATCAAGGATTACTTTCCCTGTTTCTTTCTCTTTTATGATCGTTCCCGGCGGAACCTTCAGTACAATGTCCTCTCCGTCTGCGCCATGGCAGCGTCTCTTTCCGCCTTCTTCGCCGTCTCCGGCCTTATATTTTCGTTTATGACGGTAATCTGCCAGAGTATTCATCCCTTCGTCCACAGCGAAGATCACGTCGCCGCCGCGTCCTCCGTCTCCGCCGTCCGGACCGCCGTTGGGCACATAGAGCTCTCTTCGGAAACTCACATGGCCGCTGCCGCCTTTTCCTGATCTGATATATATATTTGCTCTGTCTGCAAACATCGGCTTTTCCTTTCTGATTTTCAAAAAAACGGCTCCAAATTGTGAAATTTGAAGCCGTTAAACATTCAACTGTCTGCCTGTACAAACTTAAGTCGACAATTATGCAACTGGGTGTACAGAACACTGTTTCTTATCTCTGCCTTTTCTCTCGAAACGAACGATACCATCTGTCAATGCAAATAAAGTATCATCACCACCGCGGCCTACGTTGACTCCCGGATGGATCTTTGTTCCTCTCTGGCGGTAAAGAATATTTCCAGCTTTTACAAATTGTCCGTCAGCTCTTTTCGCACCTAATCTCTTAGACTCAGAATCTCTTCCGTTCTTTGTGGAACCCATTCCCTTTTTATGAGCGAAAAATTGAAGGTTCATTTTCATCATTGTCTTACACCTCCTCAAATACTACGTGAATATATGGACGATACTCCGATTCAATGTTGGTTATCCCAAGAACCAGAGAATCCAATAAAATCTGTCCTTCTTCAGAACATGTACCTGAAACTCTGAACTCGATCACCGCATCATCTTCCGATGTACGGCATGTGCCGGCATCCTCTGTCAGCTGTTCAAAAGAATTCAGGAAATTGATGACCAGTGCAGATACCGCAGAACAGACAATATCCTGTCCTTCCTCTGCATATCCGGCATGGTCCTTCGCCTGAAAGCCCACAGGCTTTCCTTTATGGTCCCGGTAGAATGTAATCTGTGTCATCCTCTCGGTCCTTTATTATCCAACAATGTTATCGATCTTCACTTGTGTGAATAACTGTCTGTGACCATTCTTCTTATGGTATCCGGTTTTTCTCTTATACTTGTAAACAATGACTTTTTTGTCTTTGCCTTCGCTTACAACTGAAGCTTCAACCTTTGCACCATCTACGTTCGGTGTTCCTACCTTTACAGTATCCCCACCAACTAATAAAACATGATCAAAAGTAATCTTTGCTCCGACTTCCGCGTCAAGTTTTTCAACTTTGATCACGTCACCTTCGCTTACTTTATACTGTTTTCCTCCTGTTGCAATAATGGCGTACATCTATGGCACCTCCTATAATCAAACTCGCCAGCTTTGGTGATCCTTGCAGATTCTTATACCTCGCTGTGCGGCATACTGTTACAGTATAGCAACTTATTTTTTCCATGTCAAGCAATAATCTTACAGAAAATCTTCTTTTTCTAGGGGTCTCCTGATCTTTTTTCTCGTAATCTCCATTAGTCCAAGCTTCGTCATGTCTACGGCCACCGCTTTCTTGGAATCCCGGTTCAGCATCTTCTGCATATAGGAGAGGAGCCTGCCCTCTTCTTCTTTTTCTTTCATATCAATAAAATCCACGAGAATGATCCCGGATAAGTTCCGAAGCCTGATCTGTCTGGCCGTCTCCCTTGCCGCCTCCCGGTTGATTTTTATGATATGGCCTTCCTTTTGTCCACGCCCGATCGACTTTCCTGTATTTACATCGACCACTGTCATGGCCTCTGTGCGCTCGATGATCAGGAACCCTCCCGACCTGAGCCACACTCTCGTATGAAACACTGCCTCAAGTGCGTGAGAAAGCCGGTATCCTCTCTCGATAGACTGATCCTGTCTGTCCATCCGGCGGACCTGATATCCATTCTCCTCTGCCTCTCTTAAGATCACCTCATCGTCGGAGATGATACGTTCCGCCCGGGAAGGAGAAAGTCCAAACACATAACGGGATGAGAAACTCTGATTTGTGGCCAGAAGCCGGCATGGCTTCATATACTGCTGTTTCTCCCGGATCTGAACATATCTCTCAGCCAGACTTGCTGCTTCTCTCCCGATTTTGTCTTGATCCGCATTTTCAGCCTCTGTTCTCACAATAAATCCATACTCCCCGGTGACAAAAGCAGAGACAAATCTCTTTAAGTCTTCTTTTTTTTCTTTGTCCCGAATTTTCCCTGATATGCCAACAAACGGCTTGTCAGAGGACAGCACAAGATATTCTCCGGTCAGTTCAATGTTCTCTGTGGCTAACGGCTCCTTCTTATCTGTACCGTCTTTTTTTACCTGAATGAGGATTTCTTCTTCGTTTTTGAGTTTTCCCGGTTTTCTTCGTTCGTCCAGAGGATAAAAACAGAGCCTGCCCTCGTCGATCTCCACAAAAGCTCCGTGAATATTTCCTACGATATTCTTCACCCTGGCCTTGTAAATATTTCCGACCAGACTGCCTTCCTCAGCCGGTTCAGAGGAAAATTCCGCGAATTCTCCGTCCTCAAGCCATGCACTGACAATATGTCTTCCGAGCCTTGTAATGATTACTTCATTCATATATTATTCTGCGTCCGGTATACTCGGGATATTCACGGAAGGGTCCAGATCTTTTTCATAATCCACTCCGTCCATATGAAAGCCAAACATCTGGTAAAAGTCTTCCCAGTATCCCTCAATATCGGCATACTCCCTGACATTTTCTGTATTGATTTTCTCCCAGCGCCGTTCCACTTCTGCCTGTACTTCCGGCTTTAACTCCCAGTCATCCAGACGGATCAGCCCCTGACCGTCTGTCTCTGCCTGTCCAAACACAGCCTTTTCTCCGAACAGTCTGGTAATCTGTTCGATGCATCCTTCGTGGAGTCCTTTTTCCTTCATGACACTGTAAAGCACCGCCATATACAGGGGAACGATCGGAATTGCAGAACTCGCCTGAGTGACGAGACCCTTGTTGACCGAAATATATGCACTGATTCCATTTTCTTTAAATTCTTCACTGATCTCACCTGCAGTCTTGTGCAGATGTTTCTTTGCAGCGCCGATGGTACCCTCAAAATAAATGGGATAAGTGAGTTCCGGTCCGATATAAGAATAGGCGAATGTAACAGCGTCCTCTTCAATGGCATCGGCATCTGTGAGGGCCCGAATCCATGCCTTCCAGTCCTCTCCGCCCATCACCTTCACCGTCGCTTCCACTTCTTCCTCTGTGGCAGCCTCGATGGTTTTCTCTCCAATCGTGTTGTCTTTCAGATTCAGATTCTTATTTGTAAAATCTTCTCCTGTCGTCTTTAGCACAGACTGGTACACGGTGCCGTCTTCGGCCGTTCTTCTCGGTGCGGCCAGACTGTAAATGACGGCGTCGACTTTTCCCAGATCTTTCTTAATCAGATCGATCACCTGATCTTTGACTTCCTTTGAGAATGCATCGCCGTTGACTGTCTTGGCATACAGATCCTCATTGGCTGCCGCATGCTCAAATGCAGCTGTATTATACCAGCCCGCCGTAGCAGTCCTCTTTCCTGCAGCCTGTCTCTCAAACATGACGCCGATCGTAGCAGCACCGCATCCGAATGCCGCGTTGATCCTTGATGCCAGTCCGTATCCGGTGGACGCTCCGATGATCAGGACTTTCTTTGGCCCGTTCTTAACTTCACTGTGCTTCTTTACATATGTAATCTGATTCTCAACGTTTTTTTGGCAGCCCTCTGGATGTGCGGTCAGGCACAAAAATTCCCGGACTTTTGGACTTATTTTCATGTATATCTCCTTTTCTTTTCCTGTTCATTCATTACTGAAAATTATAATCGTTCCTCATTCCACTGTCAAGTTTCCCCAATATTTAGGAAAGCCTGCTGGCCATCTTGTCAAACAATTCATTCAAATCGATCGGCTTATTGATATGGTCATCCATACCACTCTGCCTGCTTTTCTCCATATCTTCAGCAAACGCATTTGCCGTCATAGCAAAGATTGGCACAGTCCCTGCGTCCGGCCGTTCCAGGGAACGAATCTTGCGGGCAGCTTCATAACCGTCAAGGACAGGCATCTGTATATCCATAAGAATCAGATCAAAAAATCCCGGATCTGAAGCGTTAAAGATGTTCAGTGCTTCTTCCCCGTTCTCAACTGCAGTTACTTCTGCACCGGACATGGCAACCAGTTCCACCGCGATCTCCCTGTTTATTTCATTATCTTCTGCAATTAATATATGTCTGCCTGTAAAGTCGTGCCGCGCTTCTCTCTTAGACTGCGGCGGATTGGCCGGATCTGTCATTCTTATCGACTCAAATGCCTGCGACAGCGTCGTTTCAAATAAAGGTTTGCTGATAACCCCGACTGCTCCCGCTTCCTTCGCCGCCTCTTCAATCTCCCCCGGATCATAGGCAGTGATCAGTACGACAGACGTGCATTCATTTCCTACAATGTTTTGTATACGGCGTGTAGTCTCCAGCCCATCCAAGCCCGGCATTTTCCAATCCACAAAACACACATCAAAATCCTCGCCTTTATTATGAGCCTGTTCTACACGTGATACGGCATCATATCCATTATCCGTCCATGCAGAACGAATCCCCATATTGTTAAGGAGCAGTGAGACATGCTCACAAGTGACCATATCATCGTCTGCGACCAGAACTCTCAGTTTTCCATAATCAACGGCCGGAGCTTTTTTCTTCTCTGAAATCTGAAATGGGATATCTGCCGTAAAAACACTGCCTTTTCCAACTTCACTGTTCAATATAAGACTGCCGCCCATCAATGAGGCAAAACGCCTAGAAATAGACAGTCCCAGACCCGTGCCTCCATATTTCTGTGCCACATCTGATGTTTCCTGTTCAAAAGCATTGAATATTTTTTCCATATTTTCCGGTGCTACGCCGCATCCGGTGTCCTCTACCTGAAATCTGAACCAAACCAGCTCATCTTCTTCTCTTAATTCCTGAATTCTGAGCGTCACATTCCCGCCCTCCGGTGTAAACTTAATAGCATTGGAAAGCAGATTTGTAATAATCTGATTCAATCTCAAAGAATCTCCTATCAATTCTTCCCGCACTTCTCCAATCAGAATCGTGTCAAAATTCAATTTTTTGGACACGGCCTGAGCATAGTAAACCGTCGTCAAAGATTCAATGAAAACCTTAAAGTCGAATACTTCGTTTTTGATCTCAATCTTACCGCTTTCAATCTTTGACATATCCAAAACATCATTGATAAGTGCCAGGAGATGTTTTGAGGAAAGGCTGATCTTTTTCAGACAGTCGCTGATCTTCGCCGAATTTTGAAGATTTTGCCCGGCAATCAGCGTCATGCCGATAATGCCATTCATTGGTGTCCTGATCTCATGAGACATTCTTGAGAGGAATTCGCTCTTTGCCAGATTTGCCTTTTCCGCATGTTTAAATGCCTCCTCCGCCCTGTTTTTCTCTGCTGCCAGAAGCTCTGCGTTGCGCCGGATCAGATGAATGTACACCAGAGAAAAGCCCATAATGAGAGCCGTTATAAACAATACAGCCGCCACTGTACTGCGGGACATAAACCCACTGAGAGATTCAATCTGTGAATCTACCCCTCCGGAACGCATCGTCACGCATACCGTCCATTCGGTTTCCGGAATAGGACCGTAATAGACATATTCATGTACTCCGTCAATCGAAAGCGCTGCCATTCCCTCTCTGCGGCCGGAAATCTGATCCTGCATTTTTTTGAGAGAGAATCCCTTGTCAAGAACGGCCCTGTTCTCCAGCATTCCAAAATAATTCACACCTGCCCGGGTCTAAGCTCCCTTGGCGGAACGCATAACAAATGCACCCTTTTTCGATATGACATCAGCATAAGAATTCGTATTGTCCTTGTGAAGAACCAGTTTTTCACTGAGTATATGGGTATCCATTCCGACCAAAACCGCGGTAATCTGCTTCCCTCTGAATTTAATATCAGAAACCGGAGTTCCAAGTAAGATCATGTCGTCTCCAAGAATCGTTTCATTGGAAGAAATTAATCTTCCCTTTCCGCTTAAAAGCGTATCTAAAGAGTTGATCTTTGATATGGCTGAGTAAACATCATCAGGAGTATAGCACATACCATCGCTGTCCAGCACGGCCACATAGGAAAATCGATTGTTCTTCATCTGTTTTTTCAAAAACCGCTGCAGCGAATTCAAGTCTTTCAGGTCAGCTTCATTGATACTGTCCACAGTCGTGACGATCTGGGCAAACTGGCTGTCCAGACTCGTCTTCAAATGACCTACCGTCTGACTGCTCAGCTCACTCAGATAAGCTTTGCTGATACTGGAAACAGTGTCATCTGTCCGGCTCTGGAATTTTTGCAGCATAAAGAACATCAGGAAAGCACAGATTAATATCAAAATGAACGCCGGCGCACTGCTTCCCATATGCCTGCTTGATTTTTTGGCCATAAACTTCCTCCCTAATCGTCATTGATGTCTGTAATACGCCCCTCGGCTTTGACAGCTTCCAAAGCATCCGCATGTTTCTGAATAAAATTTTGCATAGCATCACGGTAAGTACCCACATTTTGTTTTACCGGCGTAACACCTTTTGCTTTCGGGTCTTTTTCACTGAAAAGATTGAGCATCGTATATCCGTCGCCGTTGCCCTCTAAATATCCTTTGGAACCTGCCATATAATCTGTGATCGCCACAGTATAGTCTTTCTTGTTCTCGATGTTTGTCCCATCCTTCAGCTTTGCATCTAAAAGTCTGTGTCCGACCGGCTTGGCGCTGTCATAAGTGAATGTGATACCGGATACCTGCAGGAATCTTCCTCCCGGAATTCCACGGCTGCCGTCAATTTCGGATAAACTGTGCTCCAGCATCTCCCTGAGCACTGAACCTGTCATTTTTACTACAAGAATCTGGTTATCAAAAGGACATACTGCCTTCAGATCATCTCCAAGAATATTGCCTTTGTATAAGCTTGCCCGGATTCCCCCTCCATTTGCCACGGCAATCGGAGCATCAGAATAATCGGCAATACTGTCGGCCACGAGATTTCCAAGAATCGTCTCCTTCAGCCGAGTGTTATAATTCTGATAAATAAAATCTTTCGGGGAGGTACCCACAACCGTAAGGTCCTGATCAGCCTCCTTTGATCCGTTAAGATAGTAATCATCCACAGCCGCCAAAACATCTTTTACACTTTTTTGTCCACTCAGATATTGTGTTCCCTGCAATCCCAGATACTCCACCACTTTCCCCGGAAATTTTACATAATAGACGTATCCGTCCTTAACTGTGCTCTCAAGTCCGGAAGGAGCTTTACTGTCACTTCTGTCAAATTGCTTTAAATAGGAGTTATCAAGCCTTAAATCTTTCATGAGCGCTTCCTGCCCTTTTTGAGTAGAAATAATATCCATTACCTTAAGACAGGCATCCATCTTTTCTTCATTACCCTCCTTTTTCAGAGCTGAATTAAGTCCAACATAGCCTGCCGGAAGCGTCAGCGTCCAATTCTTTGTTTTCTTTTCTCCCAGGAAAGGGAGCATTACATATTCATACTTTTTACTAGTCCCCGCTTTCACTTCTTTTTCATTCATCTGCCGGCACTCTTCAAGAAATGCCGAACTTCCATAGGCTGCGATCATTTTCCCTCTGCCCATATAGATTGTATTGTTGATCAAGTTGCCCTGCTTGCGCAGAGGCTCCAGGTTCATCAGATCCTTTTTCTGTAACTGTTCAAACAAAGAAAATGCTTTTTCCCATGTACCCGTCATCTTCCCTTCCTTTTTTTCATAGGCGGCCAGCCACTTTACCCCTTTTGCATTCCCCAAAAACTCAGGTGTTATACAGCCCGCAAGAAAGGTTCCGATATTTTCATTTGTCATTTCTCTAATGCCAAAAACGTGTCCGGTATCAGACAGGCCAATCTTTTTCTTACGGAATTATTCAAGATCCGATACTAGCTCCCGATTATTTTTTGGCAGACTAAGACCTGCTTCCTCAAATAAGGTCTTATTGATCACATAGCAATTATACTGTCCCGGCATAGGCAGGTAATAAAGCCTTTCATTTACTGTCAGATTTTTCAGCATAGTGCTCTCATAACGGTCACTGAATTCATATCCGTCCAGAGGAAGCACATCCGCTGAGCTCTCCTCATCTGCCGGCTGGGTGGAGACAACCAAATCCGGGCCATGTCCGGCTTTTAACCGCCGTTTGATCGTAGTGCTCAGCGGACTGGAAGCCATATGTTCCCACTGCAGATCTACATCAGGAAGTTTACTTTCCACATATTTTTCAAAATTATTTAACTTTTGATTATAGACAAGTGTCACTACTGTCTTCTTTTTGCTCTCATTGCTTTTCTTTAAACTGCACCCTGTAAATATAGAAGTCAAACATGCTATGCTTAATATGACCGCCAATACTCTTCTTTTCATTTCCTCCGTTTCTGTTCTCCGGAAGTTTCCAGTTCCTTTCCTGATTCATCCAAAACCTTCTGCAGTGTGTTCATAAGTACATTTAAATCGATAGGTTTTGCTATATGGGCATTCATCCCCGCCTGAAATGCGTTCTGAACATCCTCATTAAAAGCATTGGCCGTCATGGCAATAATCGGTATCTCCTCCGCATCCTCCCGCTCCATTCCTCTGATAGCGCGGGCGGCATCATATCCGTTCATCTTAGGCATCTGGATGTCCATGAGAATGGCATCATATGTTTCCGGCTCTGTATCCTGAAATGCCTTTACCGCCTTAGCTCCATCCGTCATGAGCACAGTTTCTGCTCCGCAAAGTCCAAGCAGTTCACAAAGTATTTCTGCATTAATGGCGTTATCCTCGGCCACCAGAAAACAGCAGCCGGAAAATGCCCTTTTCCCGGAAGAAAGGCTGAATGACGGCTCTGCATTCTTTATATAAGAACTGTTTTCTGCCTGTGCCCGGTCAAACTCTAATTCCACTCTAAAAACAGATCCCTCATTGATCCAGCTTTCCACAGAAATTTTTCCACCCATCAGATCAATCAGTCCTTTTGTAATGCTGAGACCAAACCCTGTCCCCTCAATATGCGCCGCATTTCCGCTGCGGCTGAACGGCTCGAAGATTTTGGAAACAAACTCCTCCGGCATGCCGATCCCTGTATCTCTGACCGTAAAATGGTAACTCACACGCCCGGCTGATCCTTCTGTTTCAACTTCTTCTGCCAGCAGTTCCACCATGCCTCCCTTATTTGTAAATTTTACAGCATTGCTCAGCAAATTAATAAGGATCTGATTGATGCGGAGAGGATCTCCATAAAAATCTTCATGATTCACCCCTTCCGCCCGTATGCTAAGTGTAAGGCCTGCTTCCTCTGCCTGAGATAAAATCATAACAGAAAGCTGATCCAACAGTTTAGGAATAGATACCTTCGAGAGATTCAAAGTGATCTGTGCCCTCTCAATTTTGCTCATATCCAGAATATCGTTGATCAGGCTGAGCAGGTGCCTTGAAGACACTTCTATCTTATCCAGATATCCGGCCACCCGTTCATCGTCACCAAGATAGGCGGATGCCAGTGTTGTCATCCCCATAATCGCATTCATAGGGGTCCGGATATCATGGCTCATAGCAGAGAGAAAATCACTCTTTGCTTTATTGGCTTCTTCTGCCGATGCGAGCGCATGTTCCAACCGTTTTTTCGCCTGTCTCTCCGCAGTCAGCATTTCCGTCACATCCGCCCTCACCAGGCAGAGTGTCCTATGATTTACGTCTCCCCACAGGACATTGATCTGCTTAAAACGTTCCCCGTTATCTCCTTCATAGGAGAACAGAAAATCATAACCGTTAGGCTTCTCTCTGAGGCGCTCCGTCATTGTCTCAATCCTAAACTGTGTCCGTGCTTCTTCCTTATGTTCTGAAGTACCGTGGTGCTCAACAAATTTAAGAATTGTCCTGTCGTAGTTTTCTACATAATGGGGCTGTAAATTGTCAAGTACGCTCTCCCTCGTATATAATGTCAGGCTTCTGCTGCTTAAATTAATGAACGCAGCCAATTCAAATGTATACGCAATCATATGGAGCAGTCCCTGCTGCTCCCGGATGGAGTCTGTGATATCGCTTCTGGACAGGCAGACCCTGCCAAGTCTCAGATCGACGGCTGAAACTGTCATGTTTTTTGTTCTGATATCCCCTTTATCATCCGAGATGCAAAAGGCAAATGTATACGGCCCGTCTTTTTGAAGCCTGCTCATCATTTTTTCCGGTTCCAGCCCGTTCTTATACTGCTCCCGGTCTCTTGGGACAACCCTTGACCGCAGCATATAGGCGGTCCATTCGGAATGTCTGCCCCTATGCGGCGGAACACAGAATGCATTCTCACTGCAGGAAAGCAATTTATAACGGTCTGCGGTCAGATCAACATCGACAACAAAATCACATCCTGTCACTGACAGCTGCCTGAGGATCAGATCCGAAATCTTCCGCTCGGTGATATCCGTTACCGTCAGAATCCCTGTGATATCTCCGCTGTCAGGCGCTGCTACCATATTCATATTAAATTGTACATATCTGCCCCTCTGATCCTTCGGCAGGCGGACAAAGCACTCAAGCTTCCGCTCTAAGTCTCCCCGCTCAAAGGCCTTTAGAGACGGCTCATTTAAAAATGTCTCCCGGAATGTTTTCCGTTCTTTCTCATCCGTCACCAGACTTGAAAGGCCCATAAAAAAACATTCTCTGTCGTCACTGAAGGTTTCCATCAGATCCGAACCGGTATAATCTAAAATATCGAGAATCCTGCTCTTCGTGACATTGCAGTGCCCCACGACCAGTGCATCGGGACCGGGAGTCCGGTAATGCTTCAGAAGCAGGTCTTTATACTGATTCCTGATCCTCTCCTGCTCTCTCACCGTCTGTGTGATATCCTTAACATACTGCACATAGGCGGGAATTCCATTCCAAACTGTTTTGTGGCAGCGGGCGCTGTACACCCTGTCTGAGCCGGGAATCTTTATCTCATGTTCTTCGCTTCCGGGTTCATATTGTATAATGTTGCAGTATTCACAAGGACTGTCTTTACCGTGGAGGACTTTAAAACATTTTTGACCGGTACATTCCTTTTTTTCCATAAAAAGATTTAAAGATTCATTTGCATAGAGCAGTTCAAAGTTCGATCTGTCAATCACATAGATGCCGTCGGCCGTTTCATTAGCAATCTCCTGAAACAGCCTGGCCTCAGCAGACATTCCGGTAAACACGGCATAAAATCTCATCTTCTCCGCCAAAGGCCCCATGCGCCGGCCATTTAAATGAATCCAGATCAGATTTCCATCTTTATGATACATCCGATATGAGACGTCCAGCACTTCCCCGCTTATAAGAGCAGTTTTTGCGGCTTCCAGCACTCTCTTCCTGTCTGGCTCATAAATAACATCAAATGCATTGCGCCGGACCATTGCTTCAAATTCCATCCGTGTATGGCCTGAAATCATCATCACACCGTCAGAATAAAACTCGGGTATGAATCGTTCCCCTTCCACCCGATAGCTGGCAATCCCTCCCGGTATAGAGTTAATCAGATGTTCCTTCTCCAGCTGAGCTTCTTTAAGATCGGTAATATTATGAAATACACAGAGCACAAGCGGGCACCCATCTTCTTCTCCAATCCACTTCATTTGTACATGGACCCAGACAATCTGCCCATTCCGGTGCTTTTTGCGGAATTCAAATTCTGAAGTTCCTTTTGTCTGAACCACTTCCCCTGCCTTGGAGATGATCATTTCTCTGTCTTCACGGCAGGTCATCTCAACAGCGTCCCTTTTGATCAGCTCCCTGTATTCTAAAGCTGAATATCCGGATAACTCCGATACACCGTCCGAAAAATATACGGTCTCAAAGAAATCAGATACTTTGTAGATCGCCACGCCTCCGGGAATCAAATTTATAATATCCTGCATCTGTTCATTGGAACGGACCAATTCCTCTTTCAGCTGTATCTGTTCACTCACATCTCTGTAAACAGCATAAAAGAGCACGCTGCCATCTTCACCGTGCTCTGCGGATCCATCGATATGGACCCACCGGTATCTTCCCTGATTGTCATTAAAAATACGGCAGGTATGTGATAATGCCGTGCCCTTACGCAATAATCTGTTTACTTTTTCCTTCACTTCCGGAAGGTCTTCCCTGTGTATTCCCTGAAATGCCGTCTCCCGGCTTATTTCCCCGGTATACTCCTCAAAACAGCCTAATGTTTCATAGAATGAGGAGTTGCGGAACACCGGATAAATCCGACCTTCTTTATACAAATACACACACACTCCGCCTGGAATCATCTCTAGGGCCTCCTGGACCTCACGCCTTATCTTCTCCATCCACAGCACCGCCTTTGTTACTGCTTTCCACATTGGACAGGAATAAAAATTCTTATCCCGGCACCAACTCTGTCCATATATATATTAATTAATTTTACCATACAAGGTATAAAAGTGCAATGATCACACACGGATCAAGGGCGAAACAAAAAAACTGCTGTATCAGTAGTATAAATACTAATACAACAGTTTTATGTTTATGTATACTTATTTAAAAATTCTTCTTACTGCGACGATCTTTCTGTATTTTGCATTCTTGGAGATCTTGATTCCCCCTCTGGGATACGGTGCAGAGTTGCTTGCGTGGACAATTTTATTTTTTCCCATATAAATTGCTACGTGTCCGCTGTAACAGATGATGTCTCCCGGCTTCGCCTTCTTGATTCCGCCTTTTACTTTCTTTCCTACTTTTCTCATTCCGTAAGAAGAGTGCGGAAGTCTTTTTCCGAATTTTCTGTAAACAGACATTACATATCCGGAACAGTCGGCTCCTCTCGTCAAACTGGTTCCGCCATATCTATATTTATTACCGACAAAGCGTTTTGCATAATTCACAACTTTCTGCCCTTTATTGGAAGCAGCTTCTGTCTCTCTTGTTCCGCCGATCGCTGAACATCCCACTACAGTGAGCATTATGACTACCATTGCTTTTACTACCAAACGTTTCATGTGTTCTCCTAATCAATCAATACAAATACTACAATAATGTTTCATGTATTTCTTTCACTGTTGCTATTGTAGCTTATATGTAATAAAACTGTCAAGAGTTTTTTAACATTTGTGTAACAATTATATTTTTTTCTTTAATATATCGACAAATCTCTTCACATATCTTAGTTCTTCGTCAGTGATTTCATGCTGGCTGAATCTGCCTTTTTCCGAGATTTTACGCACTTTTTCGAGAGTCAGGACATATTTTTCGTCCAGCTTCTTGCCTTCTGTCAGAGAATTTATTAAATTTTGATAAACTATGACTTTCTCCTTGTTCGTGCTCTTTCTCCAGTTTCTGTACCGGATAATTTCTGCCGTAATCTTAACAATTGTAACAATTACGAAAAAAGATAAGAGCAGTGCAGCCAGGCTCTGAAGAACCAGATTTTTTTTCAAAAAGGAATCCATCCCGTGTTCTGTGTATGATGCATCCCTCTCTGTCTGATCCTGTTCGGACAGCAGATTCCGGGTATTGGTCACTTCCACCGGAACCCACCCCACATTCTCTACGTATATTTCGGGCCATGCGTGAGCATAAAAATCCGTAACCTGGGCCGTATGATCCCTCTTAAACTTCCTTTCATCAATCCGATATCCCTCCACATATCTGGAAGGAATCCCCGCAGAACGGAACATCATGACCGCAGCGGAGGCATACTGCGTACAGTAGCCTTTTTTATTCTCATTCAGAAAATACCAGATGGGATCTTTCCCCTCCGGGGTAGTTCCGGAGTCGCTTGTATACTGATAGTTCTCTCTCAAAAGTGTCTGAATCATCCCGGTCTTTTTCCTCATGGAGACCACCTGCAGCAGTTCCGGAAATTTCTTTGTAAGCTTCTTCTTTAAATCTCCGGGAACCTTCAAATATTGGCTCCTGACATATTGATTGTAGGAATCCATCGCCTCAAAATATTCCCTTTCCAAAGTTACATCCCCGGTCTGTCCGTCCAGAAGGGCATCGGTGATCCTCCCGTCTGCCTTCAGGATATTGTCTAAGGATACAGGATAGTATGTAAGCGTTTCCTTTTCCCTCTTTCCGTTCCTTTTTATATTGTAATCTCCGTAGTATCTCCCCTTTTCCGGAGAAATACTGCTGAAATAAGGCCAAAGATAATATTCATCCGTAAATTTCTGATAGCGGATCTCTGCATTTTCCGTTTTTTTCTGAAGACCGGTATCTAAAAGTTCAAGGCTGAGCTCAGGAATCTTCAGATCAAAAAACTGGTAGGGCAGATCCAGGCTGTTCTCTCCCAGAATCACCTTTGCGTCTTTCTTTTCCTTTTTCCACATTCCTTTTTCATAAACACCGCTTGTGAATCCCTTCAGATACAGCGTCTCCGGTTTTGAAAGCTTTACTTGAAACAGCTTCGTTCCCCTGGGCGCCACGGAACCGATCTTTCCGATATCGCCGCTTCCGATCCCTCCTGCCACCTGATAATCTTTGCCCTGTGACAGCGTCCTTACAAGTTCCAGTGCCGTCTCCTTCACCGGATTGCTTTCTGCAGGCTCTCCGGCAGTTCCGGATACTGCGACAGCCCCCAGAAGAAGGCATACGGATATGACCGATGCGCTGAATGTCTTTTTGCGTGTCCAAAGGACATAGCCAGTCAATCCGCATAAAAACAGCAGAAACGGTCCCGTGATAGAGTACGGAGTCAGGATCAGCAGACAGGCTTCGACGGCAGATACCACTGCCGCAAAGATCTTCGTCTTCTTCGTCAGATAATGAAATACCACACTGCCCAGCAGGAATAAAAGCAGGATAAAGAGGATACTGTCCCGCCGCGTATACTCAGGCCGGATATCCACGTAATAATAAAATCCCATATCAAACACTTGATTTACTGCATCGGCCATCCGGTTGCTGATCACCTGAAATCCATTGGCAAGAGCGCTCCTTAAAAAAAATGCAGCCGCTACCGCAAAGCCGACTGCGCCGAAGACGGCTTTCGGATACCTTTCTAACAAAACGCAGAGCACTGTCAGGATCGCCACACCGGCACAAAGCAGATAATATTGAAAGGCTCTCGTAAAAAACCCGACAAACACACTGTCTGTCAAGCCAAGAAATATCATGCTCAGAAATATATATTTCATATATGGTTGAATTTTTTCCTTCATATAAAAAGACCCCTTGCAGTCTGATTTAAAATAATTCCAGATCATAGATTCCCTGTTCCAGCCCGCTCCTGTCAACTGTATTCGTCTCCGATTCTGTTTCGACATAAATCAGGTCAGGCTCTGTCTCTCTCATATAAATATGAATTCCCTCATACTCCCTGTTTTCAAAGTTTCCGTCGAAGTCTGAGGCAAACATCTCCCCAAACAATTCTTCATACTGCTGATACCGTTCCAGGTAGTATTCCTTTGTCCCCCAGTAAATTGTCTGAGGCATTCCCTGCTCTAAAAAAAACTTTGAGACAGAGAAAAATACAGCAAAAAAATCATCATATGCCTCTCCCCGCTCCGGAAGACTTAGAAAAATTAAGAGCTTTTCTTCCCTTTCTTCCTCCGTGTCCTTCACCATCAGCAGATTTTTTCCCGCGAGCAGTTTCCAGTGAATCCTGGAGCCTTTGTCTCCGGGCCGGTATTCCTTGAGGCCGTCATACTCATACGGGTCCATGGTCTTTGCCTCCACCGACTGATCTGACATCCGGCCCAGCGGATACGCATCCGGCATGATAAGCACCCCGGCTTTGACTTTTACAAATTTATCTGCCCAAAACAGGCCCGTCATATCCCGCATTTTTATTTTAGCTACCGTTATGTGCACCTCGTCACAGTGGTCAAATTTAAGCGGGATCAAAAAGCCCTCTGACTCCTTCCCGGAATACTCAAATCTCTCCTTTATGACTTTTTTCCGGCCCATGAGCCAGTAGCGCACCTGGTAAGTCACCTCGCACTCTGCGGCATCCAGACACCGGATTCCTTCAAAGATTCCCTTTAAATGAATCTCTTCCTTCCTTGAAGCCGCTTTCCGGTCAAGAGACACTTCAATCTTAAGCTTTGATGTCTTCCTCCGCACGTTCCACCAGGAAAATAACACCAAAACAAATAAGGATGCCAGAAGGCATCCTCCGATGATATTTTGATATAAGATAACATAAATCACGCTTAGGATGATGATTCCAATGATCATGGATGCTCCTTATCTGCTCTCTGGGACAGGGATCTCTTCGGCTATGGACGTAAGAATCTCCCTGACCGTCCTGCGTTTGATCCTCGCCTCTTTGCTTTTCATGACACGGTGGGCGGATGCGGCATAGAAAATCTGCTTAATATCATCCGGTACCATATAATCTCTGTCATCGAGATATGCATTTGCCTTGGCCATCTGAAGAAGAGAGATAGTTCCTCTGGGACTGATCCCCATGCTAAGATCCGGATGATTTCTGGTGGCACATACAAGATCGACAATATACCGGTACAGATCCTCGTGGACATATATCCGCTCCGCCTGCTGTTTCATCAGTATGAGATCCGTCACCTGTATGATCTCTTCCAGAGAATCGATGGCAACATTGACTCTCTCCTGTTTGAGCATCGCCACCTCACTCTCCCGGTCCGGGTATCCCATGGAAATCCGGATCATAAACCGGTCAAGCTGGGCCTCCGGGAGTGAATGGGTCCCCACCGCTCCCAGAGGGTTTTGTGTGGCAATGACCACATATGGATCGGGAAGTTCTCTCGTCACCCCATCTACGGTGATTCTTCCTTCCTCCATGGCTTCAAGGAGAGCCGACTGGGTCTTGGGCGAAGTCCGGTTGATCTCATCTGCCAGGAGAAGGTTGGTGATGGCCGCCCCCTTTTGGTATTCAAAGGATTCACTGCCCTGCTTATAGACAGAAAACCCGGCAATATCCGCAGGCATCACATCCGGCGTAAACTGTATCCTCTGATAATCCAGACCCAGAACCTTAGAAAATGCAATCGCCAGCGTAGTCTTTCCCACACCCGGAATATCCTCGATCAGAATATGGCCGTTGGCCAGGATCGCAGTCATGACCTGCCTTATGATATGATCTTTTCCGATGATCACTTTTCCTATTTCTTCTATTGCTCTTGTGGCCAAATTGCTCATCTTATCACCTCTAAGCCTTCTTTTTTAGATTCCACACGATGGAAGCCATGGCCACAGCCAGGGCTCCGGCCGCAACCGCCAGGCCTAAAAATCCGTTATTCAACGCTCCCGCCGTCAGGTATCCGACTACAGCGCAGACTGCCACAATAAGCGCATAAGGCATTTGTGTTGCAACATGGTCAATATGGCGGCATCCGGCTCCCGCAGAGGCCAGAATCGTTGTATCGGAGATCGGAGAAATGTGGTCTCCGCATACGGCTCCGGACAAAACAGACCCCACCAGCAGCGTCAGCGCAGAAATATCATTCCCCACGACAGCTACGGAGATAGGAATCAGAATTCCAAATGTTCCCCAGGAAGTTCCCGTGGCAAAGGACAGGCCCAGAGCAGCCAGGAAAAACAGGGCCGGAAGCACAGCCGCTGCGGATGTATTTCCGCTGATAATCCCGCTGACAAACTGTCCGATCCTTAAATACTCTTCTCCGCATATGCCGGAAAGAGTCCATGCCAGGCAAAGAATCATGATGGCCGATGTCATCGACTTAAATCCCTGGCTGAAACTCCCGCAGAAATCCACGAAGGCCACGACCTTCCTCGGAATATACAGAAGAAATGTAAAGATCAGCGTTGAAAAGGACCCCAATACAAGACTTCTTCCGCTGCTGCATTCGGACAATGCCGTTATAATATCTTTTCCCTCAAAAAATCCTCCGGTATAAAGCATAAATCCAATACAGGAAGCAATCAGAAACAGAATCGGAAGGATCAGGTCCTTTACCTGTCCTTTTCCGACGACCGGAACATCTGCCTCATGCTTTTGATCGTGTGTCTCATTCCCTTTCTCCTCCTCATACCGCTTCATCTTAGAAAAATCAGCATTCAGGATCATTAAAAATATAAGGAATACAAGTGTCAGCAGTGCATAGTAATTAAACGGAATTGCCTTTACGAACAGGGAAAATCCGTCGATATTGCTGCCCGAAGGCAGGGAAGATCCCACCGCAGCGGCCCAGCTGGAAATCGGTGCGATAATACAGATAGGAGCCGCGGTGGCATCGATCACATAGGCAAGCTTTGCCCTGGTGATCTTATATTTGTCTGTGATAGGCTTCATGACGGTTCCCACTGTCAGACAGTTAAAGTAATCGTCCACAAAAATAACCGTCCCCAGAAGAGAGGTTGCAAACATAGCCTGTCTCTTTGATTTGATTGCCTTCAGCGCCCATTTTCCGTATGCCCTGGAGGCACCTGATTTTGTAATCAGGGCCACCAGGATACCGAGCATCACGAGAAAGATCAGGATATCACAGTTGCTCCCGATCTTTCCGGTCATGATTTCAAATATGGTATTCATCGCTTCCACAGGCTGAAAATGTTCAAACATCAAAGCCCCGGAGGCGATCCCCACCATCAGGGAAAGGTAAACTTCTTTTGTGATCAATGCCAGTCCAATGGCAATGACAGGCGGTATCAGCGCCCAAATAGTTCCGACCATTTATACTGCTCCTCAGTTCTCCTCTTTATAGTAATTGATCAGGCATCCCTTCAGGATGATCTCTCTTTCGTCATCGGTGAGTTCCCCCAGAGTCAGAGCAAACTCCCTGAGTCCTCCGTCTTCCACAACAAAAGCCCTGATCCTGCTGTCTTTGTTCTCTACTGCCTTTCTGATACCAGGCAGGAATAAGAAGTCTTTATTCTTAAACGGAAGTTCTCCTTCTTCGATCGTAAGCGGCAACATGCCCCAGTTGATCAGATTGGAACGGTAGCGCTTTGTTGCATATCCGTTGGCGATATTCGCCCATCCTCCCAGGACTTTCTGGCAGGAAGCCGCCTGTTCTCTGGCAGAGCCGTCACCGGGCTTCACTGCAAATATCGTGCTTCCGACGCCGATATTTCCTTCGCCGGCTTCCGGATACTTCGTATGAACCGCTTCCATCACAGATTTTAATTCTTCCACGGCATCCAGAGGACAGTTCCCCGCCTCTATGGCTTTCTGTGCTTTCTGGATCTCCTTTGCGAGTCCCACATAGGCCGGATCTTTCCTGGACAGTGTAAACTCTGCGAGTCCGAGTGGATTAGAGCGGTAAGAAGAAGTCTCCCCTGACGGGATCAGTTCATCCGTGGTTGTCACTGGGTCATGGATCTCAGACACGACCTTCAATACCAGATTCTCCGGAAGTGCAGACATCTCCGGCCAGTCCTTGATGTTCGGCCCGAACTGTACTTCCACGGAAGGATCTGCCACACCTTTGCTGTCAAAGACACGGTTTTCGTAGATCGTCTTGTCAAAGAAATACTTCGGCACGCTGAAGTCTGTATCAATGTCTGTCGCCGGAGTCAGGTAACCTTTGTTTGCCGCAGTGGCTGCGATCGATCTTGCATCCATCAGTGCAACTGATGCGATCTGTCCGCTCTGCAGCTTGGAGCCTTCTCTGTTCGGGAAGTTTCTTGTAGAGTGGCGGATACTGAACGCATTGTTGGCCGGTGTATCCCCTGCTCCAAAACACGGTCCGCAGAAGGCCGTCTTCACAACTGCGCCTGTAGCCATCAGGTCTGCCACTGCCCCGTTCTTTACAAGTTCCATGAATACAGGCGTACTTGCCGGGTAAACGCTCAGGGTGAATTCATCGGAGCCGATGCTGGCACCCTTTAAGATATTGGCTGCCTCACAGATATTCTCATATCCGCCTCCTGCACATCCAGCGATGATCCCCTGATCCACATACAGCTTTCCGTCTTTGATCTTATCCTGAAGAGAGTAGTCTACGGCTCCGTCAAGGCTGACCAAAGCACGTTTTTCAACTTCTGCCAGGACATCCTTAAGATTTGCATTGACTTCTTCTATTGTATAGGTGTTGCTCGGGTGGAACGGCATGGCGATCATCGGCTTGATCTTTGACAGATCCACTTCCACCATTCCGTCGTAGTATGCGACTGCTCCCGGATTTAATTCTTTGTAATCTTTTTCTCTTCCGTGTATCTCGTAAAATTCTTTGATCGTGTCATCGGTCTTCCATATAGAAGAAAGACAGGTAGTCTCTGTGGTCATAACGTCGATGCCGATCCGGAAATCGGCAGACAGGTTTGCCACACCCGGTCCTACAAACTCCATCACCTTATTGTTAACATATCCGCATTCAAACACGGCTCCGATAATGGCCAGAGCCACGTCCTGAGGGCCTACCCCTTTTTCAGGTTTCCCGGTGAGGTAAACACCTACCACGGAAGGCATATTAATGTCATAAGTACGGTTCAGAAGCTGTTTTACCAGCTCCGGTCCTCCCTCGCCCATGGCCATTGTTCCCAGTGCTCCGTAGCGGGTATGGCTGTCGGACCCGAGAATCATTTTCCCGCCTCCGGCCAGCATCTCCCTGGCAAACTGGTGGATGACAGCCTGATGAGGAGGCACATACATGCCGCCGTAGCGCTTTGCTGCAGTCAGCCCAAACATGTGGTCATCTTCGTTGATCGTCCCGCCCACGGCACAGAGGCTGTTATGGCAGTTAGTGAGCACATAAGGAACCGGGAATTTCTCGATCCCTGACGCTCTCGCCGTCTGTATGATCCCTACAAATGTAATATCGTGGGAAGTCAATGTATCAAATTTAATCATCAGCTTGTCCATGTTTCCGGATGTATTGTGATCGCTGAGGATTCCATATGCAATGGTATTCTGTCTGGCTTCTTCTTTTGACAGTGCAGACCCTGTAAGCTGTGCTAATTTTTCTGTGTTATCTTCATCTACCAATTCGGTGCCGTTCACTAAATAAGCACCTTTTTCATACAAATTAATCATACTTTCCTCCTGAATCTTTTTAGGAGATTATATCATAAGATCATGTTTTAGGAAAGAAAAACAGTCTGGCACCATCAAAAACATTATAACTGGCATTTTAAAAGATGCCACATATTGTATTAAGATAAATGAAAATAATCGATATGATTTCGCAAGAGGAGGACTGATGTTATGAATCAAACAAAAAAACTTGTATATACTGCTCTGTTTACCGCACTCTGCTGCGTGGGAACCATGGTTATCCAGATTCCCACCCCTGCCACTCACGGATATATCCATCTGGGGGACGCCTTCGTTATTTTGAGCGGTGTGATCTTAGGGAAAAAGTACGGTTCCCTGGCCGCCGGTATCGGCTCCGCCTTTGCCGACATTTTCTCCGGCTATGCTTACTATGCTCCCACGACTTTTATTGTCAAATTCCTAGTAGCATTGACTGCAGCAACCCTTTACAAAATATTGACAAACCACGGAGTTAAAGAACTCATTGCCATGATTCCCTGCGGGCTGGCAGATATCTTTTTTGTGGTAACCGGCTATTTTATTCATTCTTATATCACTGAGGGCGTGGGACCGGCACTTTTAAGCGTTCCTTCCAATGCGGTACAGGGATGCTCCGGCCTGGTCGTCGCAGCGATCCTGCTTCCTATTTTAACTGCGGTTCCTGATATCAAACGCGCAAAATTGTGCATGAATCACGAGTAGACTTTAAAAACTGCTGCTCCATGACTTTATTCGTTTGTCATGAAGCAGCAGTTTTTTGATCTGTTTTAGATAAAAAATCTATTTCAACCGATACATATGATTCAAAGGACCGCTGCCTTTTCCCAGGTCCAGCCCGTCAAGCAGTGCGCCGGTAATATACTCTTTTCCATTCTGAATGCTCGTCTCCATATCACATCCCATTGCCAGATTGGAAGCAATAGCAGATGAGAGCGTACAGCCTGTCCCATGGGTATTTTCATTTTCCACCCTCGTGCCGCGGAACATCTTTTTCTTTCCGTGATAAAAAAGATAATCGTTTGCATCTTCCACCGAGTGTCCGCCTTTCATCAGGATATATCCGTCAAAATATTCTCCGATCTTTGACGCGGCTTCTTCCATATCCTCTTTTGTCCTTATACTGACTCCAGAGAGCACTTCCGCTTCCGGCACATTGGGCGTAATGATATCAGCCAACGGAAACAGCACCTCCTTTAAGGTCCCGATGGCATCCCCGCTTAACAGCCTGCTGCCGCTGGTAGACACCATAACCGGGTCCAGGACAATATTTTTTGCACCATACTGTTTCAGTTTTCCGGCAATTCCCTCGATTAGTTCTTTTTCCGAAACCATACCGATCTTCACCGCATCCGGATAAATGTCCGTAAAAATACAGTCCAGCTGCTGTTCCAGAAAATCTCTGGATACATGATAGATTCCCGCAACCCCTGTGGTGTTTTGTGCCGTCAGCGCCGCAATGGCCGACATGCCGTACACACCGTGGGCGGCCATGGTTTTTAGATCAGCCTGAATCCCTGCCCCGCCGCTGCAGTCAGATCCCGCAATGGTCAATACTGTCTTCATCGTATTCTCAACTCCTCTGCTTTCTTTCGCAATTCTTCCGTCTCTTTTCTAATGTTCTCGGCTCCGAAAATGGCAGAGACCACTGCGATCCCGTCCACATGGCTGCCTTTCAGTTCCATCATGTTATCCTTTTTGATCCCTCCGATGGCTACGACCGGTATGTTCACTGCATCGCATACCTTTTTTATCTCTTCGAACTCCACCACCCTGGCATCGGTCTTTGTGGGCGTGGCTTTCACGGCTCCAAGGCCCAGATAATCTGCTCCGTCGGCCTGTGCCTTTAATGCCTCTTTTACATTGTGGACCGATACTCCTATGATCTTATCCGGCCCCAGAATATCTCTGGCATTCCGGCATGCCATATCCTCCTGCCCCACATGAACACCGTCTGCTCCGCATTTAAGGGCAATCTCCACCTCGTCATTGATAACAAACGGCACCCCGTACTTCCTGGACAGCTTTGCCATCTCTATTGCTTCCTGTAAGAACGCATCATACTCCAAATCCTTCTCCCTGAGCTGGAGGAATGTTATACCTCCGTCCAGTGCATCTTTCACCTGTTCCATCAATGTCTGCCCGCCTGTCCATGCGGAATCTGTCACCGCATAGAGGGTCATTGCCTCAGATTCTACTCTCAACCTTTGCACCCCTTTCTAATTCCTCTGCCGTCAGGCTGCTCATGGCGTCGATCAGATGCATCCTCAGAGAAGAAGTTCCTTCGCATTTTGTCCTGGCCTTCTCCCCGCAGTATCCCATGGCACACACTGCTGCCGCTGCTGCTTCCAGAACCCTGTCCTGATTGGACCCCACAAATCCGGCGACGACTCCGTCAAGCATACATCCGGTTCCGGTGATCTTTGCCATCATCGGATTGCCGTTTCTTAAAACAAAAACCTTGTGCTCGTCGGCTACTATGTCAATGGCTCCTGTGATCACAATGACTGCACCGGTCTGTGCAGACAGACACTTTGCCATATCCGCTGCTTTCCAAAGGTTTTCTTCCGTCACGGCATCTGCTTCGCTGGCGTCCACACCAAGCGTAGCACCGCTGCCTTCAAATACCGTCTTGATCTCGGAAATATTTCCCCGGATCACGCTGAAGCGAACCTCTCTTAACAGTCTCTTAACAGTCTCCGTTCTCATAGAGGATGCGCCTGCTCCCACCGGATCAAGGATCACCGGATGACCCAGCTCATTGGCTTTCTTCCCTGCCAGCACCATCGCCTCAACGGTCCTCGCGTTCAGCGTCCCGATATTGATCACAAGTGAGGTACAGATACTCGTGATCTCCTCCACCTCACCCTTGTCATCCGCCATGATCGGCGAACCGCCGGATGCCAGCACAATATTGGCCACATCATTGACCGTCACATAGTTTGTCATACAATGGACAAGAGACGGATGCTTTTGTACATTATGTAATATGTCTTTAAACATAAACATTCCTCCTGATCATAATTTTTGAAAAAGCACAGACAAAATCCCTGCATCTCTTATTATACCTTATCGCGCGAAACACAGGGATCTTTTTTATATTGTTATCGGATTTTTACTTTGATTTTAGCATAGGACCGGGAACCATCCTTTGCCTTGGCATAGATCGTAACCGTCTTTCCTCTGCCCGCCTTCTTCGCCTTTACCACGCCCTTTTTAGAAACCGTGGCGTATTTGCTCTTACTTGTCTTCCATGTAACCGACTTCTTTTTACCAACTGTCTTTACTTTTGCATTGAGACGGTATTTATCTCCGGCTTTGAGAGTCAGTTTTTTCTTATTCAGTTTCACCACAGTCTTTTTAAATACTGCGGACACGGTTACATTTCCCGTGATGCGGAAGGAATAGCTGCTGCCTTTCACCTTTTTGCCTGCCGCTTTCATAGTGGAAGGCTTATAGCAGTAATATTTTGCGGCCTTCGGCTTTACCGTTACCTTCTGCCCCGGCAGGTATCCTCCTTTTCCGGAGATAGTTCCATGCTTAGTTTTTGCTTTTACCGTCACAAGCCCGGAAGTTACAGGATAAGAATACACCGTACAGCTGTCGTCATAATCCTCGTCGTCTACATCGCTCTGTGCTTTAGCCTGAACCGATGTCTTCTTCCTGTTTAAATTTTTATAATCGAAATCTTCCTGCTCCGTCACAGGCATGAAGAGAAACCTTGAGCCAACAGTGGTTCCTATGAGATCTTCTTTAAAGGCTGCCTGATAGTCCATGGCTTCAAAACGATCTTTGGAAACAGAATACCGGAACACATTTCCGCAGCCGTCTGTATTAAGCCCCACGTAGGCCAGACCATCTCTGCATACGCCCACAATGGCCGTATAGATCTCTTCGCCCTTATTTTTTGGTATCAGAGAAGCTGATTTTTTCACCCATTTCCTGCTCTTATCGCTGTAAACAAGATTCTTTGGAATCTCCCCTTTCTTTCCGCTGCTGCCCAGGGTAAGGATCAGCTGATTTCCCGACTGGACGGCCACACTCTGGCAGCGCCCTTCCGGAAGTCCCGGGGCTTTGGACCACTGTTTTTTCTCCTTGTCGTAACAAAAGACACTCTTTTCCATAGCTCCGGTCTTTTTATTCCGGCCTCCGATCACATAAATCTTCCCATTGTAGGCGGTCAGAGCTGATCCCTCCAGTTTGGCCCCGCCTGTTTTCGTCACATAGGAGTCAACTCTCGACCACGATTTCGTCTGAAATGAGTAGCTCACAAGAGATCTTTTTGTCTCATATCCCAAATCCGCCTCGGCTATCGCATAGACAGCCCTGTCACAGTAGACCGGTGCTGAATCCAGACTGAGATCTGACCGGTCCAGTTCTCCCTTCTTTATGCCTGCAAATGCTTTCTCCCGTGCCATAGAGGATATTCTGGAAAATTCCTGTTCCTCCTCATCCATCACATAAAGATTCAGCTCTTTGTCCAGATAATACATCTTCCTGCCGTCGGAGACTGCACCCCCGCCGTCTGTAATATCCTCGGCTGAAAAGACTTTTTTCGGCCCGTTTTTACCTTTTATAAAATAAAATGAACCAGTGACAGATTTTCCGCTGCCGGTCAGGATCTCGACTTCGCCCACCCGGTTTACTAACTGTCTGTTTTCCAGAACGATCTTTGTATCACTCCAGGATACTGCCTTTTCTGCCTTACCGTTGACCTTTACAGTACCTCCAGTTCCGAATCCCTTCCCTGAGAGAACGACTCTGCCCCCGGAAACTGCTGCGCCGGTAAGGATTGCATTCTGATCAGACAGCTTCCTGCCGTCCAGAACTCCCCTGGTAATCACGGGCAGATCCTTCACTGTTCTTGTCATTCCAAGGACTGTCTCCCTGTTGGAGAGTGCATCCTTCTTCCCATAGTACCAGGAAGTGTTTGCCACCGCACCGCTCACCAGAGGGGCAGCCATGGATGTCCCGCTGGAAAAATCGTATTTCCCGAAATCCCGGCTTAATACACCTGCCTTGCTGACTGCAGTGTCATCCAGACGGATCGTAAAATTCTGCTTCTCTAATACTACCAGTGAAATACCAACCGCACGCTTTTCATTCTTTGTTGTGCTGCGGGTTGGATAGGACAGATGTCCCCATACATCCGACTCGCCGTTGGCTGCCATCATAGGGATCGTACCCGTTATCATGTTTATGGTGACATCTTCCGACGTCAGAGGATCTTCGATCTGACCTTCTTCATCCAGCTTATAGTCCTTTGCTATGACCAGTCCGGCCCCGTCTTCCACTGCCAGACTGCTGGAAGCCTTGAGCATCGTGCTCAAATAGGAATCTGTGCTGCCCTTGGCGCTGTCATAAGGAAGATATACCGTATAGATATCTCCGGGCTCTGCATTCTTCACTGAAATCTTCGCTGACTTTCCGGCAGATTCTTTTCCAAAATAGTCACTGTCCTCAGAAACCGCCACCGTACCTTTTCCGATGCTGCCTGATCCCTCTGTCTTAATCTCTGAGACATCACCGTCATTATAGTTTTTATAAAACTGGCAGTTTGAATTTCTCTCCCCGTCACTGTAAATCGAAGGATTAAAACAGTCTTCATTGACCGTAGACAAAATCTGATTTCCCGGCGCGGCCATATGTACAGACTCTTTCCCATAGTTTGAATAGGACGCCAGTCCGTCTTTCTCATTGGATGCCGCAACCGATATCACATAATCGCTGTCAATGCCTGCCGGAATGGATGCGTTCCCTTCATTGTCCTCACTGTCGTTTCCGGCGGCACAGACTGTCACCGCCCCTTTCTTTCCTACAAGTTCGATCAAATATTTCATCAATTCCTGTTCGTCAGCCTCATCGATTCCCCAGGAATTGTTTATAGCCGCCACATTGACACCTTCCATCTGCTGCTTATAGATGTAATAATAGGCATCGATCACGTCAGATAATTCACCGTCTCCGTCTTCGTCCAGCACCTTCAGTGCCATCAGCTTAACATCGCTGCTCTGGCTGATACCCGCAACGCCCCTGCCGTTGCCTGCCTGAGCCGCAATAATACCGGCACAGTGGGTTCCGTGACCGTAATCATCGGAAGGATCTGCATCATGGTTGACAAAATCATAGCCATGTCTGCCGTAGAGCACATCTGACCTGTTTGTCCACAGCCTGTCCCTGAGATCCTCATGTTCAAGGTCAATTCCTGTGTCAACTACCGCCACAACCGTTTCTTTGCCTTTGGACCCGGATGTCTTGTCATAAAACTGATCATAGCCGACATCCTTCCCTGTACTGCCTCCATTCTGACCGCTGTTTTTATTTGCCCACTGAAAGTCAAAATAGGGATCGCTGCCTCCCAAAATCCTAATCTTATAATTGGGCTGTGCGGCAATCACCTGCGGATCCTTCTTCAGCTGTCTGACCAGATCCTCCGTGCTCTTTTGTGAAGTCACTCTGGCAATGGAAACTGCGGAATTCTGAGAAGCGCTCCTCGTCTTCTTTTTGGTATCCGCCGAAAAGTTCCAGGCCTGCTTAACCTTTATTCCGGAGGAAAAAGGAGCGGATCTGCCCTTTTGCCCTGATGCCGTCGTCCGGTACATGACCAGTGCTTCTCCCTCCTCATATCCTGCTTCCTGTCTGCCGGAAAGCAGCTTTTTCATCTCTGTCACCTGGTCTTTGCCGGAAGCCGCGCTGACCGCAGCGGGAGCCGATGTTCCCAAAAGAACCGCCGACATCAGCCATGCTGCCCATCTTTTAAAATACCTCATACTCTCTCCTTTCCCCTGCTTGTATCTCATTGTTAGAGTATAACATACCTTCTCATTACGTTTGTTACATTTGGTTTACAATTCTTTAAACCCCGTTTTCCCCCAGAAAAGCAGCAGGCAAATAAAAAGATTTTCTTTTTTCGGCACACATTGGAAGAGACCGAATAATATAAACTGTAAATATAATCAAGGAGGAAACAACATGAGTGATTTAGCTGCAACAGGTTGCGGAACATCATGCAATTCAGGATTCGGAGGAAACAACTGTCTTCTTCTTATTCTCTTATTATGCTGCTGCGGAGGCGACGGCGGATTCGGAGGAGGAGACGGATGCGGATGTGATTCTATCCTTTGGATCATCATCTTACTGTGCTGCTGCGGAGGCGGATTCGGCGGCGGCAGTGGCTGCGGATGCGGATGCTAATCTGATATGTCCTGATAAACCAAGGGCAGCGGGTAACAAACCTGCTGCCCTTTTTGCGTGCCGTAAAATAAAAAGTGTCCGGAAATGATCCTCCGGACACTGAAATATCTATTATTTAAAACAGCATAAAAGGGCAGCGATCAAAATCAGTATGCTTCCGCCTTCCATACTCTGCTTTTTCATGATTCCATTTCTCTGTCCTGAAAATCCCATTTCTCCTTTTCTTCTGAGACATTCCTCATCCAGTTCGTAAACGGTATTTTCTTCTTCTACAAAAATTTCACTCATAATTTTCTTCACCTCCTAATAATATAGGATATGAGAATGAAACCTAAGGTTGTGACAAAATGGATCAAAAACAAACCCACTGGGAGCACTTTTTCCGTGACGACTCGTCCAATATGCTGGAAGACGCGCTCCCTTATCTCCCTCCCACTCTGAAAAAATCTGCAGCTCTTTACATCAAACTCCATGAACTGCAAAACATCATGGAAGACTTTGACGATGAGGATACTCTCTCCGCATGCGGACTGGACCAGAACAATGCTTCTCTGGAAATGATGCTTACCGCGATGAGAATGCGGGCCCCCAAGGAAACCTCAAAACAAATCGATCAGATACTCCAGATGATGAAAATGGCAAAAATGTACCAGTCCTATCAGGATTTTCTGCAGGCAAATCCAAATGCCAATGCTTCGCCCGGCAATTCTTCAGCCGATTCAGACATGATGGCAAAACTAATGCCGCTGTTTATGTCCCAGTCTCAGCCTGAAAAGCAGGAAGCAGCAAATGCACCCAACAGTGACCTGTTAAATCAAATCAATCAAATTCTGAAAAAGTGAGGTATCCCGCATGAATGAACAATGGAAAATGAACCGCGCGGTCCAGAGCATCGACCCAAAGAAAATAGAAATCATGGAACTTCTCGTGAACCAATGCCGGGGCAAAAACCTGGAAGACATCCTGCCTGATCTTATGGCGGCCTCCAGCCGCCTGGCAGAACAGGGCATCGCATTTACCAACGAAGAAACCGGCATCATCATAGACGCTCTCTCGGAAACTATGACCGGCCAGGAAAAGCAGAGACTTGAAATGCTGAGAAATATGATACTTTAAAAAAATTTCCGGATACTTTTAAAAAGTATTCGGAAATTTTTTATTTCATAAATTATTCTTCGTATCTGATCCTTTCAACAAGAGAATCCTTCTGCAGTTTTCTGCTCATAAATGCGGACAGAATGATCTGCAGCATCAGAAGGATGCCTGCCATCACAAGGATCTCGGCCATAGGAAAATGATAGTCATTAATACCGATCATTCCGGTATCCTTACATTTCAGGAACAGCATGTATCCGGCGGCATTTCCAAAGGTAAACGATATCAGCAGAGTCCCCGCCGTAAAAATCAGCCCTTCCATCTGGAGCATTCTGGCCAGCTGCCGATTGGTCATACCCAATGCCTGCAGGATTCCCAGTTCTTTTTTCCGGGTAACAATGCTTGTGATCAGTGTATTGGCCATATTCATGAATCCAATGATCCCAATGACAAACAGCAGGGCATATAAAGAGTCCCTGAGAAGCCCGATGCCAAGCTGCGCAGTGCGGTATGCATCATCGTAAGAGAGCAGGTCATAAAACTCGCTGCCTCCTGTCAGATTCCTCAGCTGTTTTTCCACTGCCGTCTTTTTTTCCGGAAGGCAGGAAATATAAATTTCGCTGGTCAGATTCCCTTTCACGCGGAGTTTCTTAAATGTCTCCTCTGTCATAGCCCAGCTGGCTTCCAAATGTGCATTTGCAGAACCGGTGATTTTTAAAGTAAGCGGCACTTTTCTCTCTCCGTCCAGCAGATCCATAGATATCTTGTCTCCGATGTGATAGCCATTTTCATCGAAGAAGTGATCCCAAAGATAGACGGTTCCGCTTTCTTTTACTAATTGCTCATAGTCCGCACTGCCGCGCTCTAATCCGCTTTTTACAAAAGCATTAAAATCCTTTTTGGATAAGATCTGAATGACTGAAGTTCCTTCTTCTTCGTTACCACGGACTTTTACTGCGGCCCATTTACCAGTTTCTACTCTTGTAACACCATCGATCTTTTTGATCTTCTCTACTACCGAAGCATTCATGAGTCCCTGTTCCTGGACCCGGTTCAGATTTTTCTCCGGATAGGTTTTATCATCCAGTTTCGTATCCAGTGTCAGATAAAAGTCCCCTTTTTTCACATCTTTTTTAGCCTCATAGGCCGGATCCATATTGCCGCACAGATTAGCGATGGTGACGAACATTACACAGCTCAGCCCCATAGTAAGGATGGTCATCAATGTCCGTTTCCGGTTGCTTGACAAATTTGCCCTGGTAAGACCGATCAGCTTTACCTGCCTGCATCCTTTCCTCTTCTGTTTCTTTTTCCCGGTGTTTTCCTGATACCGCACCGCTTCCACCGGAGACACTTTGGCTGCAATCTGCATCGGCCGTTTCACGGAAAGACAGACGGTAATCAGCGAAAGGATCCCTGCTCCGGCCAAAACAGGTATGCTGAACAGCTGAGTATTTGCGATCGCTTCGTTGATGGACTCGTTTACACTGCTGAACCCGGCAATCTTCGTAAAAAACAGATCTGTTCCAAAATAACCCACAATCAGTCCAACAGGTATACTGATGCCGGACAATATCATGCCTTCCCGGAAGATCATCTGTTTCATCTGCTTCTTCGTCATTCCTATGGCCCGCAGTTTCCCGTATTCCTGTACTTTCTGTATCATACCGACATAGAAAATATTGTAGATCACAACGATGCTGAATAAGATGACAACCGCCGCAATAAATACTCCCGCAGCCACGGTTTCTGCCCCCGGGTCCGTATCCCACATAATAAAAATCGTATTGAGAGAAACATTTTTTTCAGGGATGGAAAGTTTCTCTGCCAGCTGATTGATACTTTCCTTCAGCCCGTTTTCTGTGACTTTGTCTGCCTTCTTCATCTTTACACAGAGCGTATAGGATCTTTGTTCCACAGGGACAGCCTTTTCAAAAAATTCTTTTGATACTACGGCCCCGTATGCCTGCTTCAGATCATTCATTTCACTGTCAGGCAGAAAGCCGGTAATTGTGAATTTTTTTCTCAGTACGGTTCCTTCCCCATTGATCCGGTAAGGAACTGTGACCGTGTCTCCTATCTTAGGTTTCTTTTTCATCAGCTTCTTAAAAAATGATTTCTGAACCATGATCTCATTTTCCCCGGTGGGAATTCTGCTCTGGCCGGTCATCTTTAAGTTCGACATTGCCCGGGCATTCTGGTCATAGTAGGAAAGTACGCCGCTGGCTTTCCCCAGCTCAACCGTGGCTACAGAGGACATGGAGCCTGTCTTTTCAATCTCGCCTCTGACGGAAATTTCCTGCTTCTTTTCTTCACTGATTCCGGTAAATGCGGCATGAAAATCTCCATAGAGGACAGAGCTGTTGTGACTGTTCATTTTCATTATTCCATTGCAGCTTAAACCGATGATCGTTAAGAGAGCCGTCGTCAGCATAATGGAAATCCCGATGAGGATACTTCTGCTTCTGGTCTGCGTTAAATTCTTTTTCGACAACTGTGTGACTGCTTTCATTTAATCCACCACCTTGCCGTCTTCGATCAGGATAATACGGTCAGCCATCTGTGCAATCTCCTCATCATGGGTAATCATAACCAATGTCTGTCCATATTTCCTGGCCGTCATTTTTAAGAGGGAAATTACCTCATCCCCGGTCTTTGTGTCCAGATTTCCGGTCGGTTCGTCCGCCAGTATGATATCAGGCTTTGACGCAATCGCTCTGGCAATGGCAACTCTCTGCTGCTGGCCGCCGGAAAGCGTATTGGGAAGATTGTGCTTCTTCTCTTCGATACCCAGTGTACACAAAATCTCATTCACGAATGCCTCATTCACGTTTCTTCCATCCAGCCCAATGGGAAGAACGATGTTTTCCCACACATTCAGGGAAGAAATCAAGTTAAAGGACTGAAAGATAAATCCGATCTTTCTTCTCCGGAAAACAGCTACCTCTTCTTCCTTCATACAGCTGATGTCCTTATCTCCGATCAGGATCTTTCCTTTTGTAGGGCAGTCCAGTCCTCCAAGCATATGAAGAAGTGTACTTTTTCCCGAACCGCTCTTTCCTACAATCGCAGCAAATTCACCCTGATAGATTTGGAGGGATGTGTGGTCGATAGCACGCACCTCATTTTCTCCGCTGCCATAATATTTACATAAATCCTTTGTCTCTAGAATAACTGTATTCTGCATTTTTTCATACCTCCTGTTCTTACTGTCTATGATAAATGCCTCCTCTTACATTCATCTTTCAATCCAAAAGAAAAAGCCTTACAAATCTGTAAGACTTACATGTATCGTAAAAATACTTCCCTGCTTCCCCGCAGAAACAGAAACAGACCCTCCCTGTGCCTCCAGGATACTTCTGGTAAGATAAAGACCGACTCCGGATCCATCCGCCTCTTTTACCTGCGGCGCTGTTCCCCGATAGAACCGCTGAAAAATCTTGGTATAGTCTCTGCTGTCAATTCCGATCCCCTGATCCTCAATTTCTATCCTCAAAAAACTGGTCCGTTTCATCATGCGGATCTGGATACACGTATCCCTTCCGCTGTACTTCACTGCATTTTCCAAAATATTTGCAATCGCTTCTCTGGTCCAGTGGGGATCATGGGGGATTGCCATATCCGCAGCCTCATCGCTGTTTTTCACCACTTCTATCTCGATATTCTTCTCCTGGGCCTTCACATACACGCTGCTGACCGCCTGTGCGATGGTATCCATGATAGGTGCCTGAATCTTTTTCACTGAGATCATGCCTGTTTCCATTCTGGAAATATTAATAAGGGCTTTTGTGAGACTGTCCAGGCGCTGGGTCTGCCCCACTGCCTGTCCGAGAAACTCTTTCTCCTCTTCCTTTGACAGATCTTCTTCCGCTAAAAGCTCCAGACACATTTTCAGGGATGCCACAGGTGTTTTCAGCTGATGGGATATGTCAGTTACCAGGGACTTTGTGGTTTCCTTTTCGTCCTGGATTTTCTTCTCCTGCACTTCCAAACGTTTTCCAAGGGAGTTGAGCCTGCTGAACAGTCTGCTTTTCATCCCCTCTTCCTCACGATAAGCGACCTGATAATGTCCTGTATAAAATTGTTCAATGACGCTCCCGAATTGTTCGAATTCCTGCTCTTTTCTTCTGACGGCCTCTCTCATTCGGATATATGCAGCCGCTGTGATCAAAAGGTACGCACCTAAAAAAACTCCTCCGGAACGGACGATGTACTGCACCATGCGGCTTTGATACCTTGCTTTCATCTCTTCTTCAAAACCTGCCCTGGCATAAACCTGTCTTCCCTTTTTCTGCAGTGCTTTTTCTTCTTCTCCCTGAAAGATATGATACAATATCTCTTCCTGAGTCTTTCCATCTTCCATCATTCCTGCCGTTTCCAGCTGCTGCTTTTCTTCCCGGATCAGCTTTCTGTTTTCTGAAAATAATCCATATCCAAAGATACATAAGAAAATAGCTGCTGTACAGACAGAAAATCTGACCCAGCCGATCTTTTCCCTCTTTCCAATCAATTTCCGGTACACTCCTTATCCCATAAATATCCGATCCCCCGTATATTTTTAATATACTCCGGTTTGGACGGATCTGGCTCAATCTTTTCCCTGAGCCTTCTGATGTTGACTGCTACCGTGTTTTCATCGGCAAACTCGCCGTCCATGTCAAACATCTGCTCTAAAAGCTGGCCTTTGGAAAACACCTGCCTTGGATGGGAGATAAACAAAAGCAGCAGTTTCCATTCATTTTTGGTAAGGCTTCTCTCTTCTCCCGATACCATGACCTTCATCTCTGTCTTATGGACACAGACTTTCCCGGATTCTATCTTTTCCTCTTTTACATCCATCCGGGCAAATACCGCGTGTATCTTCGAGATGAGAACGGCAAGACTGAATGGTTTTACCACATAGTCATCCGCCCCCGCCTCATATCCCATGACAATGTCGATCTCCTGATCCATGGCAGTCAGGAACATGAAACGCACATTGCTGATCCTGCGTATTTCTCTGCAGAAATCCAATCCACTTCCGTCTTCCAGCGTTATATCACAGATGACCAGATCAATCTCACTGTTATTCCATAGTCTCATGCCTTCCTGAATCCCCGCACAGGCCAGGACCTCATATCCTTCTTTTTCTAATTTAAAGCATATGCCGCGTCTCAGGCTCTCATCGTCTTCCAGCAGCAGGATTCTGCCTTTCATCATGTCCTCAATCCTCCGTCTATGTATTTCTGTCAGTTTAGTTCATACTGCATAAAATTCTTATTTTTCCGAAACCCGAAGTCTTTATACAGTAAAACTCCCATATCCGATGCAGTCACATGAACAACACCGCATCCATAATTTCTCGCTTCATCGATTACTTTCTTTAATAGAACCCGTGCAATCCCTCTTCTTCTGTGCTTTTCCACTGTATACATACTGGATAGAATACCGATCTTTCCAGTTGGATTTTTATAATACGGAGGTTTCTCTGTAAATGACATTCCGCTGGCAGCCACGATTTCCTCACCGCACACTGCAAGCCATGAAATATACAGTCCGGTTTCTAAATTTCTCTCATAAAACTCTGTCAGATATGGTTTCAGCTCAAAATCAGCCTGTGCTCCTTCATCTTTCAGCTGTTGTACTCTCATCCGAACGACTGCCGGTATATCACATACGGTCATCCTCCGGTAAGAAATTCTTTTTGAAGAATACTCATCTAAATGTCTCATGTCCTCCTCCCTCCTGTTATTTTAGAACAAAAGTGTGCATCCTTTTTATTCCATAGGACGACCCTCCCTATGAAATAAAAAAGTATGTGTAAAGTCCCATCTGACACAAAAGAATGACCGGGATGCCATACATAAACACCGGCTTCCTTGTCTTATGCCGGAACATCCGCATAGCCAGCCAGGCTCCCACAGATCCTCCTGCTGCTGCCAGCAAAATCAATGTCTTTTCCGGAATCCTCCATCTGTTCTTTTTTGCCCTTTGCTTGTCACTCCCATATATAAAAAATGTAATTACATTTATAAAAACAAGACAGACGATAAATAATTTCATGAAAGCTCCTTTCCCTCCTCTAATTCAAAAAGTAAAAATCTTAGTTCATTATAACATAGTCCCATTTTCTGTGTTAGACCTTTCTTTTTTTGTCCTTTTCAGCATTGTCCTGACACAGACAGCTTTTGTCTGAACAGAATCTATCCCTTTTATTTTTACGAAGAGTAAGGTATCAGGGATGTCTCTTTTCAATACATCCAAATATTAGAAGAAACCGGCTGCTGTATGACAGCCGGCTTCTTTAAAGACCTTTTTTTTATGGCAATGGAGATAATCGTTCTACTGTAAGAGTAGCATTTGTCAATGAAGTCAGATCAAAGCCTGCGGCTCCGGTGGAATAAAACGCCAAATCAATTTGGCCGTCCAGGAATTCAATGACGCTTCCCTGCAAGATTGTGATATCATCTGCAGAAATTGTAGTGTATTGCAGCGTGGAGTCAATAAATCTGCCGTTTTGCCGCACTCCTGCCGAAATTGTCTGGCCTGCTGTTTCAGCCGGATCGATACGGATCATATAATTGATTTCATATTCGCCCGGCATATAAATTTGTATTTCATTTTGGCCCGCTCCAACATTAAAAGATGGCATATAATTGTTAAATTGTACCTGTTCCACCTGGTCACTGACAGAAAAATCAAATGATTGAACCATGTTGGAATAAAGACCGCCGAACGCAGTTTCCACTGCCTTACCATCTATTTCGACAGTGGCTGGATAATCATGCAAAAATATATTCAGATTTGGAGATATAAAGTTTAAATCCTCTCCAAACCTGATAGGTATGGGACCGCCGTTGCCATTAATATAAAACAAGACATCCCCCGGATTAAAGGTGCCTTCCGGCCCTTGTTCTCCCTGCGGACCTGGTTCTCCCTGCGGACCTGGTTCTCCCTGTGGACCCGGTTCTCCCTGCGGGCCCGGCATCCCCTGTGGGCCTGGTTCTCCCTGTGGACCCGGTTCTCCCTGCGGACCCGCTTCTCCCTGCGGACCTGGTTCTCCCTGTGGACCCGGTTCTCCCTGCGGCCCTCGGTAGCATCTGCAATTACAGCAGTCACAGCAATTCTTTTGAAGTTTTTCGTTTTTACAGTTACTGCTTATATTCATATTATAATCCTTTCTATACGCATTTGAGAAACTATATTTGTATTAAATATGTAATATAAGTTTATGCCAAAAATGGCAGGCTGTTCTTGTTCAATGTCTTTCCTTGTTATGTAAGACCAGATGAAATTTCCATCAAAATACAACAATGCGCTCAAAAACAGCCGGCTCATTTGCTGTCTGATTTCGTCATTGCTTCGATCTTTACCTCACCTTTTAGATTTTTAATCTGATCTCTGCCCGACACCGTCTCCCCAAGTTCATACAGGCCGCTGGCACCTCTGCATTCTCCGTAAAAAACTGCGACGTCTCCCCAAGGAGCATAATAAGCGAGGATTCCTGCCGGTCCCTTTGCCGGCGGTGTACCCTCAGTTTCAAGTTTTTTGGGCGGATAGAAAATCTTTTCGTTGTCGCTGTAATTCTCTATCCGAACAGACAGGGGCAGCTGGTTATAGAGTGACTGCGCCGCCGGACTTCCATTCAGACTGACGATAATGTTCTGACCATTTTGGCTTTTTATCCTCAGATACTGTTCTATAAGGACTTTCTTTTCCTGACCAGAAGTGCTCTCCTTCGTCCGGCCCGCACGGCTGCAGCCCGCTAAAGATAAAATAAAGACTCCCGCAAGTAAAAGTTTATAAACCTTTTTCAATCGGATTTCTCCTTCCTTTCTCTATGGCTGAATAAATGGTCTTGATTGTCTTGGCTGGAATTCCGCCGACAACCGTATTTTCTGGAACATCTTCTGCTGCAACAGCGCCTGCTGCGACTACGGCACCGTCTCCAACCGTGACACCGGGAAGTATTACAGCGTTTGCGCCGATCCATACATTTTTTCCGATATGGATCGGCTTTGTATAAATATCCCCTCGGTTCTGAGGATGAAGTTCATGATTAATCGTAGCAAGGACTACATTATGTCCGATCAGAGCCCCGTCATCGATGGTAATTCCCCCCTGGTCCTGAAACCTGCAGCCGCTGTTAATAAAAACATTTTTGCCGATCGTGATATTCTTTCCGCAGTCTGTATAGAATGGCGGAAATATCCCGAAAGAGACGTCCACTGGCTTTCCTGTGAGTTTCATGAAAATCTCTCTTATTTCTTCTGGTGAGTGATAACTGCTGTTCATTTCAGCAGTCAGACGCAGGGCTTCCTGTGAAAGCATACACATATATTGATGTATTTCTGAGCCGGCAGTTACTGCCTTTCCACTGTTCACATAATTTATAAAATCTTCCAGTTCCATTTGATTGTTCATATCATCTTTTCTCCCTTATTTTTTTACTTATAGTATAATACTGATATTTTTACATAACAAATACTTATTATTAATACATTTGAATAGTTGAAACCTATATAAATCCATGTTAGACTAAATCCATCAACATGACTGCTGATTACAAATCAAATAAAGGAGGTCACACATGGAACTACGGGTACTGCATTACTTCCTGGCCATTGCACAGGAGCAGAGCATTGTACGCGCGGCAGAATCGCTGCATCTTTCACAGCCGACTCTCTCCACCCAGATTAAAAACATGGAAAAAGAATTAGGAAAACAGCTATTAATCCGTGGTACGAAAGGATCACGGAAAATAACACTTACGGAAGAAGGCATGATTTTAAGGAAACGTGCAGAAGAGATTCTTGATCTGGTAAAAAAGACCGAATGTGAGATCACTTCGGCCGATGACATTATTATGGGAGATATTTATATCGGAACAGGCGAGACCGATGGGGTCCGCCTCATTGCAAAGACTGCAGGAAAACTGCAGAAGATCTGTCCGGGAATCCATTTTCATATTTCCAGCGGCAATGCTACATTTGTGATGGAAAAACTCGATAAAGGGCTGCTCGATTTTGGAGTCGTTTTCGGCACTGTTGATTTGACAAAATACAATGCCCTCAAGCTCCCCGACAAAGATGTGTGGGGCGTACTCATGCGAAGGGATTCCCCCCTTGCATCAAAAAAAGAGATTACACCCGGGGATCTGCAGGACAAACCATTAATCCTGTCCCAGCAGGAGCACCGGGGCGGCAATTTCACACAGTGGTTTCAATGCCAGATGACGGATTTAAATATCGCTGCTACCTACAATCTCATCTATAATGCGTCTCTGCTTGTAGATGAAGGATTAGGATACGCCGTTGGTCTTGACAAGATCATCAACACCTCCTGCAGCAGTCTTTGCTTCCGTCCCCTGGCACCAAAGCTGGAAGAAGAAATGAGCATCATTTGGAAGAAACATCAAATCTTCTCCAGACCGGCCGAAAAATTTTTAAGCCTGTTGAAAGAATATTTAAACGGTATTTGAATCACATACTTTTTTTCAATATCGTTATGATATCATCATGTGTCAGAACCTTATATCCGCCTTCCATGACAAAGGTTCCGTCTGCAATGCCTGGAAGCATCTCTTCTGTCACACCGAGTTCCCGGATGTTCATGACAAGACCCAGCTCTTTCATATAGGATTCCATGCAGGAGAGTCCTTCTTCTGCAGTCTCTTCATCCGTCTTGCCGTCCGGGTTCACATCCCATACATTTACGGCATAGCGTTTGAACTTCTGAAGGCCGTAAGGCAGAAGAAAACGGTAGTACGGCAAAGATACGGCTGATAATGTCATTCCATGGGTGGCATTGGTATATGCGCCAATGGACTGTCCGATCATGTGCACTTCCCAGTCAGTCGTTTTCCCTTTTGCAACAAAGGTATTTAATGCCCATGTGGCAATCCACATAATATTGCTTCTGGCCTCATAGTCGGCAGGATTTTTTATGGCAGTCCGTGAGCTGTGGATCAGGGATTTTAAAAGTCCTTCCATAATGTAATCAGAGGTACTGTCATCCTCTCCTGAGAAATACTGCTCTAAAATATGAGACATGATGTCAAAAAATCCCGCTGTCATCTGATACTTCGGCAAAGTAAATGTAAATGTGGGATTCAGGATCGAAAACTTCGGAAATACATTTTCCCCGAAAACATGACCGATCTTTAACTTCGTCTCGTGATTGGTGATGACGGACCCGCCGTTCATCTCTGAACCTGTTCCGACCATAGTAAGGACACAGCCCACCGGGATGATTTCATTGTCCACGTTCTCCATGCGCAGATAGTATTTCTCCCATGGATCTTCTTCACAATGAACGGAAATGGACACTGCTTTGGCATAATCACAGACAGAACCGCCGCCAACAGCCAGGATAAGGTCTGCTTTATGTTCTCTGGCAATCTTTACGCCCTCGTATAACTTCTCTACCGTAGGATTGGGCATAACACCTCCGTCTTCAAATACATTTTTCCCGTTTGCCTTGAGAATCTCCATCACCTTATCATAGATCCCGTTTTTCTTGATGGAACCGCCTCCATAGGCAAGCTGTACATTTTTACCATACTTTGGAAGTTCCTCATTTAAATAATTTAAAGAATCCTCTCCAAAATATAATTTCGTCGGGTTTGAATAACTGAAATTTCCTAACATAATATTTCTCCTTCTTCTGTCTCTCACAGTCCTGCCGGCTGTTCAAGCTTTTGTGCAAAGTCCTTCATCGCCTCAGATATTTTCAGCATCTGCGGACAGACTGCCTCACAGCTTTTACATCCGATGCATGCATCCGGACGCTGATCCTTTGGCATGGCACCTACGGCCATCTGTGTAATAATTGTCATGTTGAAACGGCTCTCATTGTATAAGGAGAGCAACGTTGGGATATCCAGTTTTTTGGGACAGTGTGATGTACAGTAACGACAGGCAGTGCATGGAAGAATATCCAGCATACTGTCTGTAACTTCCATCAAAACCTTCATTTCTTCCTCTGTCAGCGGTTTTTCCTCTGCAAATGTAGCCGTATTTTCCATCAGCTGTTTCATATCGGACATACCGGAAAGTACCATGGTCACCCCCGGGATGGACTGTAAGAACCGGAATCCCCAGGCCGGAATCTCCTCATCCGTACGGCAGGCCTTCAGTTTCTCACTGTTTTCATCAGAAAGTAATGCCAGTTTTCCCCCTCTTAGCGGCTCCATAACCCAAATCGGAATCTCATATTCATTGAGCAGTTCCACCTTGGCTTTTGCGTCCTGAAGCTTCCAGTCCAGATAATTCAGCTGGATCTGGCAAAATTCCAGGTCATCGCCGTATGTATCCAGAAAACGTTTTAACGTATCATACCGTCCATGGCAGGAGAATCCCAGATGCCTGATTCTACCGGCTTCTTTCTGCTTTTTAAGATATTCCATAATGCCGTATTTTTCATCCATATAGGGATCTATATTTTTTTCATACACATTGTGGAACAAATAGAAATCAAAATACTCCGTTCCGCATTTTTTCAGCTGTTCTTCAAAAATGCTCTCCACCTTATCCATATTTGACAGATCGTACCCAGGAAACTTATCGGCTAAATAATAGCTCTCCCGCGGATATCTGCCCAATACCTTACCCATGACAATCTCAGACTGCCCGTCGTGATAGCCATATGCAGTATCAAAATAATTGATCCCATGGTCCAGCGCATAATCTACCATCTTTGCAGTCTGCTCTTCATCAATCCGCCCATCTGAATCACCATTCATAATTGGAAGGCGCATTGCACCCAGCCCCAGGGCAGACAGCTTCTTGTCTTTAAAATCTTTATAAATCATACAAATCCTCCTTACATCTTTCACATCGAGTTCATTCTTTATGTATCCCATATATAAAGAATACTCCTTGTAGTTAACTCCAAGTCAAGAAAAATTTTGTAAAAAACCTGTAAAATATAATATTAAATTCGTGTTTCACCAACTAAATTCATGAATGATGATTTTAATGTTACGCTTATAATAGCGGCTGTTTTTACAGCAGCCGCCATTCTTTCATAAATCATTTTTTATTTTCAGTAGTTTCTGCATACTCACAGACTGCTGCCACACCACAGTTTTCAATTTCTATAGAACTGTCTATCAGCAAATCATAGTTATGAACATTTCCCGTACTCTTCTTCAGAAACCGGCTCACACCACTCATTCCTGCAGTCAGTTCCAGGTACCTCCAATGCTATGTGGCTGAACCACGAATCTTTCTTTGCGCCGTGCCAATGTTTCACTTCCGGCCTTATATTGATGACGGTTCCAGGTGTCAGACTTACCGCCTCCTTCCCTTCCTCCTGATACCACCCTTCACCGGCGGTACAGATCAGCATCTGCCCGCCGCCGGTCGCTGCATGGTGGATATGCCAGTTGTTGCGGCATCCCGGTTCAAAAGTAACATTGGCTGCAAAGATTCCCCCATGCTCCTGGGAGTTATTAAGTACATTTAAAAAAGATTCCCCGCTGAAATACTGCGCAAATCCATCGTTAGGCTCACCCTGCCCAAATACATTGATCTCGTCAAAGTCCTTTTTATCTCTTATCTTCATTGATATTCATCCCCTTTTCCTGTTTCTCTGCCGCTGCATTCACACAGCTTAATGCGTTCAAACTCCTTGGGTATCCAATATACGGCAGACACTGAGAAATTATCCTGATTAAAAACTCCTTGTCATTTCCAATCTTCATATTAGCCGCCGCATGGCTGGTAAGCTGAGGCTCACATCCGCCCTGTGCCGCCAGAAAACAAAATGTGATCATCTCCCTTTGTTTGTAGTCAAGCCCGGTTCTCGTGTAATAATCACCAAAACAGTTTGCGGCCAGCCAACGATTGATATGCCTGCTCTCCTGAGGCCCTGACTGCCAAAAATCCCGCATTCCTTCCCCAAAGATCTCCACTTGTACCCGTGTCCCTGTCTCCCTGCGGTTCTCCATCGTGCTGACTGCCTGTCCTTCCAGTGGAAGGGATACCCCTTTTTCTGTCAGCACTTCATTGGTAATCTTTAAAAACGAAAGGACTCTGCCCATTCCCAAATATGCAGCTGCCTGATATACGATTTCTTTTACTTCCACGGGTGTAATCCCTATATTTACAGCCGCAGACAGTAATTCTCTGAACGCTTCTTCCCCCTGACAGCCCAAAAGTGCTGCCAAAACTGCCATAAATCCAATCTTGTCATCCAGTTTGGTCTCATTGACTACTTCACTAAAGGCAAAATGCTCAAAACGCTCCATAAACTCCGGGTCTGTTTCTAAAAGCTCAGAATCACGTCCCTGAAAGATTTTTTCTTTGTATTTTTTTATAGATTCTGTCATTTCCATCGTATTCCCTCACTTTCCTAATCCATCTTTCCTTCATTATATTTGCCATAAGCTTGACCTGGAATCTCCAGTACGTTACGATAGTATAAACTATATGTTTATACAATGAATGGAGGCACCCTATGTATAACAGTCTCTTAACAGCTTTTGTAACTGTGGCTGACTGCGGCAGTTTTACAAAAGCCGCAGAAATCCTGTACATCTCACCTACCGCCGTTATGAAACAGATCAATTCCCTGGAAAACCATCTGGACCTGAAGCTTACAAAACGGACACCCTCAGGGATTCGTCTGACGCCTGCCGGAGAGGTCATCTATAAAGACGCAAAGTTTTTATTCGATTTTTCTAAAAAATCAATTGCCAATGCCAGACAGGCCATGTACTGTACGGACCGCACATTCTATGTGGGAACCTCCCTTTTAAACCCTGCAAAACCCTTTATGGATTTGTGGTACCGCGTAAATGAAGATTTTCCTGGTTATAAACTGCATCTTGTTCCTTTTGACGATGACCACAAAGGCATTCTCTCAGAAATATCACAATTAGGAGAAAAATTTGATGTCCTGATCGGTGTTTGTGATTCTAAGATATGGCTGAATAAATGTCATATGCTTCCTCTCGGAAGATATAAAAAGATGTGTGCAGTCTCAAGGGAACACCGTCTTGCGAAGAAAGAGAAGCTGAAAATCATGGATTTATACGGTGAAAGACTCATGATGGTAAAACACGGTGACTCCGATACCAATGATCATATCAGAGATGATCTTAAGAAACATCATCCTCAGATACAGATAGAAGACACCCCGCATTTTTATGATATGTCCGTGTTTAACCGGTGCGCCGAGACCGGAAATATACTGTTATCCCTGGAATGCTGGCAGGATGTTCATCCTGGGTTAGTGACCATTCCCGTAGAGTGGGAATACAGTATATCCTATGGGCTGTTATATTCACTGAACCCTGCTGATCATGTGCTGCGGCTGGTTAGAACGTTAGAACAGATAAAATAAAAGAGTTTACAGAAGCCATAAAAGCTTCCATAAACTCTCTAAAACAATATAAATATTCTTTTGGACGGGTTTTGCAATTTATTTTTACGGTGTGTTCCTGCGTGCCTGAACCTCACTCAGAAGCAGCTTTTCTATATAAGTGTGGTTCTGCGGGTAAATCAAAAACATAAAAGCGCTGCTGCGGCATTTCTGGCAGTGCTCGCCCTTCAGCCAAAAATCATATCCCATAGAACATCTTGGGTTACAGGAATCCGGATCTTTCATCCGTTTACAGGGTGGTGCAGAAAGAACGGCCTGTACCATTTCTTCAGGAAACGTATCCAGAACCTCTGTGTACTGATTCACATGTGCTCCGTAAATCCGAACAAGCATACCCTTTTTGCGAAACACATAATTTGCGGCGGTTTTCTTATCAAAACTGTAAGAAACCACATACCCGCTCCTGGCAGTCTTTATGTCAATTCTGCATCCCCGCTCCATTAATTTCTCATGAAGTTTCCTGACAAAATCCTGATTTTCTTCCGGAACAGTAACAATAAAATCTTTAAACTCAGCTTTTTGACTCATATTGGGATCCTCCCTACCCTAGTTCGTCTTTTCCTTCACCGCAATCCAGACTTCAACTTGTCCGTCCTGACCATAAAATTCGATGTCCGGCGCCCCGGATTTCATTTTGCCGGTAATATATCCTTTATTTAACGGTTTATATTTTGATTTTGGAAGCCATTTTGTAATTGCCTGTGCTTCTGTTTTTCCTATGGTTTCCACCGTACATGGAAACACTGCCCACGTCATCGCCGGTACGGTATATTCGGCAAAACCATGTTCTGTATCTTTGCTGCTTGAGACAGCGATCATATAATGAAATTTTCTGGAATCTGTTTTATCAGTGTTGTAAATATTGACGCCAAGCAGTCCGCCCGGCTCCTGATCTGACAAATCTAACAATGACGCTTCCAGGTTATCTTCTTTAAACTCAGACCAATGCATGGGGATATCTTTTCTTCCCCCGCCTTTTTTATTTGTCGTCTCAATCAAACTTCCGACAACACGAAAGCTGTCCCTTTTCTCTATACGGAAAGGTAAATCCATATATGTGTCCTCCCATTTTTGTCTGTTTACTGTTCTCCGTCCAGGATCGGTATCCATATCTGGCTCAGATAATTCTTATCATAAAAGTTCCCGCTGCTGTACCACTCCAGTTCCGGGCACTTTGCATGCCGGAACGGATATTTCACCAGCCATTCTTCCTCCAAATACTTCCACCCGCTGTGTATGGCCTGGGGCACAGGGCCGCTTAAATCAAACACCGCCCATGAAGTCTCCGGAATTAAAAATTCACCGTATCCTTCCGGCACTTCCCCGTCTGTGGCTGCCATGATGGAATATTGCATTTCGTTTCGGCTTTCCTCCACATTGTGAAAAAGACCAAACAGCCCCGACGGCTCTCCTTTATCCATGGAAATCAGGCAAGAAAAAACACCGTTTCTCTGACATTCACTCCAAAACTCCAATATTTTGGACGACTTTTCTTCGTCGTCACAGAAAAACCGGATACTTTTACCTATGAGCCGGAAAGCCGGTTTCTGTTCCACCCTCCATGTATACTCCTGTTTCACTGAAACCTGCATTTTAGGCACAACTTTAAGTTTGGTCTTGCTGATCCGTGCTTCTTTCGGTGAAACACCATGAAACTGCTGAAACGCTCTTGTAAAGGAAGTCGGAGAATCATATCCGTACAGATAGCTAACATCGACGACTCTTTGATCGGTGCTTTTCAAATCATATCCTGCCAGAGTAAGCTTCCTGGAGCGGACATACTCCGCAAAGCTGATGCCGTTCATATAAGAAAATACCTTCTGAAAAAATCCAAAGGAGCACTCCGCGATTTTGGATATCTCACCGGGATCAATCGGTTCCTGTACCCGCTGAAGGTGATGTTCTACATAGTCGATAATCATCTGCAGTTTTTCATTCCATTCCATGATTTCTCACCTCTCTCTTCACTACGTCATTATAATTCATATGAAGAAAAGATTCCTCTCTTTACAGGTACTGTTCGGATAGACTGCATGTCAATCGTTTAATTTTTTTCTATATGCGCCGTGATAATCGTGTAACTGTGCGCATTGATCGTTATAATACAGCCGTCTGCTTTTACATACCAATTTTTCCCGTTTCTTGTAATTACAGCATCAGGAGATATAATTTTAGATTTGCACCATTCAGCCGGATGATCTGTGTCCAGAGAAAGGTTTCTTTTGATCCGTTCTGCACCTAAATCAGTTGTATGGATTCTGTCTATGTTTGCTTTTAATTCTCTGCTTTCGTTCATTTTCATCTAAAACTCTTCTTCTCCTCCGTCTGCCTGTGTGCATGATGCGCGAAGGCTGTCAGCCGTAAGTGTTTTTGCACTCTTTATCATATCCGCCGGTGTCCCTTCATATACAACTTCGCCGCCATGTTTTCCTCCGTCGGGTCCGATATCTATGATCCAGTCCGCCTGCTTCATCACATCCAGATTGTGCTCAATCACTACCAGGGTATTTCCCCTGGACACAAGCATGTCAAATAACTTTAACAGCTTCTGGATATCAGACATGTGCAGTCCCGTGGTTGGCTCATCCATGATGATAATGCCGCCCTTTTTTCCAAGATTTTTTGCCAATTTGATTCTCTGGCGCTCTCCTCCGGACAGCGTACTGAGCGGCTGTCCCAATGTCAGATAGGATAATCCCACCTGTTCCATCACATGAAGCTTCTTCAGTATTTTTGCGTCTTCAAACACCTCCATAGCCTGGGAAGCTGTCAGCCCCAGCAGCTCCACAATATTTCTTCCCTTATAGGTGCAGGCAAGCGCCTCCTCGTTATATCTCATTCCGCCGCAGGCTTCACACTCGGTGATAATCGGGTCCATGAAAGCCAGTTCGGTCACGATGACACCCTTTCCGCCGCACACCGGACAGGCTCCTGTGGAATTAAAGCTGAACAGTCCGTCCGGTTTCCCGTTTTCTTTTGCCAGCAGTTTTCGGACGGCGTCGAAAAATCCCAGATAAGAGGCCGGAGTAGACCTGCTGGTCGCCGTGATCGGGCCCTGATCAACCATTACAACGCTGTTCTCGTACTGAGCGGCAAATACCTTGGAGATCAGAGTACTCTTTCCGGAACCCGCCACTCCGGTCACAACGGTCATAATACCCTTAGGAATGTCCACATCTATGTGTTTTAAATTATGGAGACAGGCTCCCCGAACCGGAAAACTGCCCGCAGAAAGCCGCGGTTTCTGCTTGACCGGAAGAGACTGGCGCATAGCTTTTCCCGTTAAGGTCTCTGAATTTAAAAGATCTTCATAACTTCCCGCAAAAACAATTTCTCCGCCGTTTGATCCCGCCTGAGGACCCACGTCGATCACATAGTCAGCAATCGAGATCACATCCTTGTCATGCTCTACCACAAGAACTGTATTCCCCTTGTCCCGAAGCTGCTTTAACAGTTTGTTCATGCGGCAGACGTCACGGGGATGCATCCCGGCACTTGGCTCATCAAAAATATAAGTCAGCCCGGTCAGACTGCTGCCCATATAACGGACCAGTTTAAGTCTCTGTGCCTCCCCGCCGGATAGTGACGGTGTTTCCCTGTTCAGATGAAGATACTCAAGTCCGATCTCAATCATTCTGTCCAGTCCTTCTATGAGCGTCTGCACCAGCACTCCCACTGTCTGATCTGTTATCTGTGACAGGGCTTCTTTCAGCTGGGGCAGCTCCATCTCACACATATCAGCGATAGAATATCCATTGATTTTACAGCTTAATGCCGCATCATTCAGCCGTTTTCCATGGCAGTCACTGCATTCCATCTCCGCGATCAGATTTTGAGACTTTTCCTGTGTGTGTCTGCTTTTACTGCTGATATCCCGATTCAGGAGTGTTTTCGTATATTTATGATAGATCCCGGTAATTTTCGGATTTTCCGGTTCACCTCTTCCGTCTCTGGAGCCATACATAAGAAGATTGTATTCTTCTCTGGAATAATCTTTGATCGGTTTATCAAGGTCAAACAGACCGGACCCGGCATACTGTCTCCAATACCAGGAACCACGTCGGTAAAGAGAATCTTTGATACAACCCTCATTCCACGACTTCTCAGGATCTATCAGAGCTTTGATATCCACCTTTGTAATTTTTCCAAGGCCCGAACAAGTTTTGCACATCCCGTTTGGATCATTAAATGAAAAATAGGAGGCTGTGCCCGCATATGGTTTTCCTATTCTTGAGAACAAAAGACGCAGGCTGGAATACAGTCCGCTGATGGTCCCTACCGTTGAACGTGCATTTCCACCCAGCGGGGACTGATCTATGACAACAGATGCTGTCAGATTGTCGATCCTCTCCGCTGCCGGTTTTGGATGCTTAGGCAGTCTCGACCGCACAAACGCCGGGTAGGTAGCATTCATCTGCCGCTGTGACTCCGCTGCAAGGGTGTCAAAGACGATACTGGATTTTCCGGAACCGGACACTCCGGTAAAGACTGTGATCTTTTCTTTTGGAATTCTGAATGAAACATGTTTTAAATTATTTTGGGTAAGTCCCTGTACAATGATATCTGACATCTGTTATTCATACCTCTCTTCATTTTTGTATGATGTATACCTTCAATATAAGGAAGGTGCCGGCTGTTTCCATGATATTATAAATTGTAAAATAATCATACTATAAGCGTCAAATTTATTCCTCTCTTTTCCTGCCTTCTTTTGCCAGCTTTCATAAAGCAAAAAGCCGGAAGCATTGATATCACATTCAAAGCTTCCGGCTCTTCTTTTATCTTCTCTTTTTCCTTATCCCCGCTGCAAGTCCGGTCAATGCTGCCCCGAACACCAGGATGAGGCACAAAATCTGTCTCTCATCTCCTGTTCTGCTGACACGCTTTCTTCTCACTCTTTTCTTATACTCCCATTCCGACACCGTCTTTTTCTGTTTTGGCTTTTTCGCAGTTGTAGGTGCCGCCGTAGTCTCCGTCCTGTCCGCTTCTTTCCACTTCGCCTTTAACTCTATATCTCCGTGAACCGGAGTCTTGAAATCCCACTTCACTTCGTTTCCGTCTTCCTCTGTATAATACCAGCCCTCAAACACATATCCCTCTTTTGCAGGGTCCCTCGGAGCTTCCGCACAGTCGCCTCCTTTGACTGTCTGTGTTTCCGGCTGATAGTCTCCTCCGTCAGGGTCAAAGGATACTCTGTGATCCCCGGTCAGCGTCACCTTTACTGTGGCTTTTTTTCCATCAGAAAGGGAAAAGGTGAGGTCAAAAACTCCCGTTTTTCCATCTTTTTTGCTTTGTTGATCACTGCCAGCTGGCTTTCATCCACCAGAATCTTTGCATTATCCAGGTTCTTGTCTTTTCCTTTTGCCTGGCAGAGGCCGATAATCTGTTCCTCCGTAAAGGGCTCTCCCTTTGTAGGCTGTGTCGCATGGTTCGCTCCGATCACAGAAAAAGGATCATCCTGTCTTTCCTTTGCGGCATCTGTTCCCTCATCTCTCAGAAATACAGTGATTGTAACCGTTGTATTGTCCGGCGTCCGGAAAGTCAGAGGAAAATCGCCGGTCTTCCCTGCGGTCTTTGCCGCATTGATCGCTGCAATCTGCTCTTCCTCTGCAAAACTAAGATCCTCTGTTGGAATCTCCATCCCGTCTTTGTCCACCGCTTTTACCATGGACAGCTCTTTCAGCTGCTTTTTCGAAAAACCGTCGCCGCCGGTTTTGCTGATGATATGTTTCCCCTTTATCATCTCACCTGTGTCCGGGTTTTCTGTAATCGCATCGTACTCACCGACCAGTGTGACCGTAACGGTTACTTTATTTCCCTTTGCATCAGAATAGGTCAGCTCAAACTCCCCGGCTTTCCCCTGTGTCTTGTGTTCATTGATCTTTTTAAACTGTTCCTGGTCCACAGAGAAATCGTCGAGAGAAATATTGTTGCCTTCCTTATCTTTTCCTTTTACCTCACCCAGATGCTTGATGTCTTCTTCTGTAAACGGGCTGCCCCCCGTTTCCTTTGTAAAGTCGTTGGCTCCGATCTGTTCTTTTATGTTCTCTTTATCAAATCCCCCTGCATCCTCGCCGTCATTTCGTAAGAACACTGTCACCGTAGCCTTTGTGCCATTAGGGGTGGTGTAAGTCAATGGAAAATCCCCGATTTCCCCTTTCGTTTTTGCAGCATTAATGGTTTCTAGTTCTGACAGATCTGCCAGCGTCAGCTGTTCCGGCGGAAAGTTTGTCCCATTTTCCTGTTTCCCCGTTACCTTTGTGAGATGATGAAGCAATTCCTCCGTAAATGGTTTCCCGCCGCTCTTGCTGATCACATGGTTGGCTCCGATCTGCTCTTTCGTATCATCCTCAATTCCGTTCACATCCCGGAACGGTCCAAAGTAAACCTTCGTGTAGAATCTTCCTACCCGGATATCGGTCTTTTCATGGAACGGCGTTCCCTCCATAAAGCTGTAATCCTCAAGGCTCGTACCGTCCTGAATATATCCCTGATAGCCTGGGTCAGGCTCTGCCGTTACGCTGCTGACATAATCATTCCCTCCGGCCGCTCCGATCCCGGGCATATTTGTGCTTTTATCTCCGATGGCAATGACAACCGTATCTCCGCCACTGATATGCACATTTTTCAGCTTATAGGTTTTAGTCGTTCCCGCAGCACTTGTCCCTATTCCAGGTGCATCTTTGCCTCCTCGTGCCTCAATTTTCCCCCCGGTTATATACAGGCCATCGAAGTCACCTCCGAATCATCCACCTATCCCCGGGCCACTGTCCGTTCCGGTTGCTTTGATATTTCCTCCTGAGATATAAATATTTTTTGTATATGCTGATGCATTATGGGCCTGTGTATTACATGCCGCCCCGATTCCAGCTACATGAGTACCTCCGCTGACTTCAAGATTTCCGCCTCTAATTCTAAAATTACAAAACCCTGCTTCACTGAGCTGTTGAACATTTGTCATTGTGCTGCCGATTGCTCCGGCATGAACCACATTGCCTTTTGCTATTAATGTACCACAATCATCATCACACTGATGCCCTTCCTGGCATGCATATTCACACTGTAAAATCAGCGATCCGTCCATACCATTTTTGGCAAGTGCTGCTCCTCCTGAATATCCTGAACTAGATCCGAAGTTGCATCCCCATTTATTTATACCCTTCAGTGTGATTGTCACATCTGCATGCGAAACAACCACACAGCTCTGCGTCGTTGCATTGCTTTCAATCTCTACACTATCAAATGTCAGTTCTGTCTTAACCCCTCTTGCCACAATCACGTTATAATTATTGGTTTTTCCTGTAATATAATAGCCGTTCGGATTCAGTTCTTTCTCTGCCTCTGAAAGACCTCCGCCTGATGCTCCTGTCTGATTGATCCTGATATTCCCAAGGCTCACATCCAGCATGGTCTGTCCTTCTTTTGTTTTCTTCAGAGGCTTTTCTGAAACTTTATTCACCAAAGGAACGATCGTCTCATCAGCACCCAGGAAGGTTTCTGTATTCTTAAATCTGCTTAAGCCCCCCCCCCAATTTTTTCCATGTCTTTTGACGAATCTCCCGCTTGGGTACTGGTTTCGGTCTCCGATTCTTCTGTTGTCGGTTCTGTTTCCTCTGTATTTCCTATGTCCGCTTCAGGCTTTCTATCTTCTGTCGGTTCTGTTTCCACCTCTGCTGCTTCCTGTACACCGGCCTCGGCAAAAACCATAGCTTGTCCCGTTCCAAATACAATGACCAACAGGAAAACTAAAAATTTTCTTTTCATGACTATTGCTCCTTTTCCTCGTAATCTGACATTTTTTCTTATCAGGTATAGGTGCCTGTTGAAACAGTTAGATAAAAGAAAAATATTTTTATGCAGAAACGATACTTATAAAACTTCCTTAGTAAAAAGAAAAACTGGTATTACTTTTCATAATACCAGATAACCTCATTTCTTGATTTTAAATTCAACTACTGCATACGGCTTTCTTGTCTCATCACACAATTCCGCCACAATCCGTTCCTCTTCCACAGATATTCTCGGTATCATTAAGTCCCCCAGTTTAGCAGAATTTTTGTATTCAACTCTCACCTGCTGTATGTTTGTATATAGAGGGAGTTCATTCCACGCCTGCCTCACATACTGGCTGTTATTGACATGGTGGTTGCTGTCAATCCAGGATTTGGGTACTTTCAACCCCTCCTTTTCCTCCAAGCTGTCCGGAAGTTTGATTTTTCTGGGCGCATACTCCATGGGCAGCGCAGGCTCCGGGGCATATACCGCGATTTCCTCCGGTGAAGCTTTTACCGGACGGCCCGTCTCTAAGTCCATATAAACCCAATAGGAGTTGGCATAAGCCAGCATCGCATCATTTTCATCTTTCATCGTAAAATTTCTCAGGCCAAACAGACGCTCAAACCCCGATGCCCAGGTACTGGTCCTTACCAAATCCCCTTCCAGCGGGAAACGCTCAATCACGACCTGCCAGGAATTGAGCACCCACGCCCTGTTCTTAGACTTCAGATACTGCACTCCCACGCCCAAATCTTCTGACTGGAACACACTGCAGTCCTGAAAATAATCAATAATTCCCGGCACCGGAAGTTTTCCCTCCGCGTCTACCTCACTATATCTTACTCTGCTCTCAAATGTATACATAACGGCTCCTTTTTATAAGCAAATAACTGTCATGATCAGTGTAGCATAAGCAGAGAAAGGTATCAATTTTTCATATCTAAAAAACCAATCAGCACGGTCCATACATAGGCACATGTCTTTGGTATCATCAGCATGCCTGCCGTCGGAAACCGGTCGGAAAACAGAACAACCGGTATATAAAAAGCGAAGCTCAGAGTAATGGTAAGCCACATGAACCGAAATGGGCGGTCTTTCCCTTTTCTTGTCCTTTGATAAAATAAAATGATAATCAACAATCCTAATGCCGCAAACGGAAGATTCCGGTAGATTCCCCACTGAAGGGGCGCATTTGCACTGGTCCATTGATTTTGAGGCATCAGGCACAAAACGATTCGAAGAGCAGCCAGAAAATAAACAGCAGCTGTCAAAATGTTTTTACCGGTTACATGATAGCGCATTCTCCATATATGATAGAGCAGAATATAAAAAATCGTCATTGTTATGGAAGTTACCAGTTTTCCAATCCCCAAAGCCTGTGTATAATGTTCCAGCCCAGTAGTACATAGGGCGACCGCTCTCGGAATCAGATGAAAAGAATCTCCTGCTCCGAGGATCACAGCCATAATGCCGAAAACTTTATACTGCATTCTGCCCCGGCTTTTGCGTATCATGATGATCCCAAGTGAGATCACTGTGGTAAGATAAATTACATCAAAAATTGTTTCCATCACTGCCTGCATTGTCTTCTCCTCCTTCTTACATTTCCGCTGCCGCTGATCGCCGTCCCAGACTGTGAACCTTTATATAACGGCTGATAAAGCCTGTTCCGGCAAGAAACAAAGCTGTCCCCAATCCGGTATAAAATACGGCAATCCATGAGTCGGGCCAAATACCGGACATCCGGATACCAATGCCAAAAGACATCATAAAGGCCATGATACAAAATGATTTTACGTCAAAAAACTTCAGAATAAACTGCTTTTCCTCTGTATAATTCATGATTCGGGCCGTATGTTTCTTCACAAGTTTTCCAAACACCATAGCTCTGAAAACAGCAAACACTGCCAAAGAAATCAGGGCGTTTCGTACAGACCAATTCTGACGGTATGCGAGAATTCCAATTCTCAAAATATTGATTCCCGCGAATCCCCATATGATACCTGCTGCCAAAAGCAGCTGTTTTTTTCTTACCTTCATAATACCTCCTCAATAATGAACTTCGTTCACTTTAGTCTGTAAATTTACCTGCCAAACCCGGCAGGTTATTAATAAATAACACGTTTTATTATTTCTATAAGAGCGGAACAATCCCTCTTCTCTTCCAGCAGTGATGATGTGATATTTGTAAAAACAAGATCGACAAAACTTTGGGGTGTCAGTTTATCATTGAAGGCCTCTGGATTCACACACTGATCCATCTTTAGCACACGGCAAAGTTCAGTCTTCATATGGTCAAAATATTGTTCCATCTTAAGCCGCCCCGTTTCTTTCTCCCCTGCGGCAAAACTCACAGAATGCAGAGTAAAAAATCCAGGATATTGTTTTGAACCCTTTTGTATCCTTTCATACACCCATGCAACACTGTCCGCAAAATTCAGAAACTGAACAGAACCTTCGGGCATATGGAAAATTTCTCTCCAAACATTTTCCACAGTTGCAGTCAATAGCTCTGCCTTTGAGGGAAAATAGTTATAAACAGAGCCAACAGCTACACCGCAGACGGATGCCACAGTTCTCATATTCACTGCCTGAAGTCCTTTTTCCATTACAAGCTTTTGGCTGGCAGCCAGAATCGCTTCTCTGGAAGTCACTGTTTTATTCAAATCATCCCTCCTTCTATATTGAACATTGTTCATTATAGTGGAATTCACAAGGTATGTCAACATAACTACCCTATGATTTTTCCTCCCTGAAGGATATACCGCTCATATTTGGCTCTAAAAAACCAGCCGACACACAGCATAACCAATCCGACGATCAAAGCCGCTGTCTTCCGCGGTCCGTCCGGTGAAAAAATAATGGACACTAAAATACCGGTTCCTCCGCCCTCCAAAAAATCGATCAGCTTCTTTTTCTTCCATATGGCCTTTTCTCTTTTCAGGGAACCAACGACATTTTCATCTGCCTTCTTCCGGAACTCATCGCTGCCGAGTCTCTGTCCACTCAGCAGTTCGTTGATGCTGATCTCAAATTCTTCACACAAACTGAGCATCGTCGCAATATCCGGCATGTAATTTCCATTTTCCCACCGTGAAACAGTCTTATTCGTCACTCCGATTTTTTCACCCAGTTCTGCCTGAGTAATGCCGCGCTCCCTGCGCAGCAGGGCAATAAATATTCCGATTTTCTTCTGATCCAAGATGATCCCCTCCTTTTTATGCTCATTATAACAGGAGAAGATCATTTTGTATTCCCCACAGACAGCGAAACACCTTTTATCGCCATTTCATTCCATTAAATCATTTTAAAATATTTGCATGCCTTTTCAATTCCATCTTTCTCCACATCATCTGTTATGTAATCCGCACAAACCTTGACGTCTTCCTCTGCATTGCCCATCGCGACCCCGATTCCTGCGTATCGGAGCATATCCATATCATTTTCTCCATCTCCAAATGCCATGATTTCATTCTGTCGAATCCCACAATCCTGTAGAATCTGCCTGATTCCGGCCACTTTTCCCCCGTTTTTTGATATGATATCGACCCCATATGGATTCCATCTGGTCATCTTGCAGCCATCAAGTCCCGCCACGATTTCCTCTGCCATTCTTTCCTCTGAATACAAAATAAACTGATAGATCGGCTCTCCGGAATAAGTGCCGATTTCAGGAACTGGTGTATTGATCGCTGCCTGTGCCTTCTCCACCAGCTCATCAATATAATTAATATACATTCTGTCTTTTTCAACCAGCATTACCGGCACCTTCTTCTCCTCAAACATAGCAAGCATCAGCTCAACATCCCTCTCGCCGATTGCTTCTCCGTAAAGCAGTTCTTTTCTGCTGTCCAGGCAGAGCTGCCCGTTCAGTGTAATGTAGCCGTCAAACCGTATATCATCGACCGGCAGATCTCTGATCTCTGACATATGTCTGCCGGTGGCCGTAAAGACCTTGACTCCATTCATTCTCATACTGTCTATGGCTTCCCCTGCGCTTTTGGGTATTTGACCGGTTGTATTAGAAAGCAATGTGCCGTCAATGTCTAAAAATACTGCTTTTATCATGTTCTGATTCTCCTTTTATCATCAAATCTAAAAATGGCGCAAGCAATGTCTCCACTTGCGCCATTTTCTGGATTCTCTTTTCTTATTTCATTACAATGTTTATATCCACTTGAAAACGTTGATTTTACGCTGTTTTTCGCTATCTATCTTCTGATTTACTCCATTTTTACTCCAATTTTAAGCCAATATTTTCAGTTCAGCTACTTCTTCTTTTTTCTTTTCTTCTGAAACATGCGTGTATAAATCAGTTGTCATTGCCAACGTGGAATGACCTAAAAGTTTCTGCACTACCTGTTGGTCTACTCCATTTTCATAACACCTTGTAGCATATGTATGTCGCAGGGTATGACAGGTAAACAGTTCAAATATCTTCGGCTCTCTCTTTTCTTCCTTTGCCAGTTCAATCTCTATCACGTTGATTTTCGCTACATAGTCTTTGATTGCACTATTGACGTTGTAATAGTAAACCGGTGAACCGTCCGAACAGGTAAATACCAAATTTTGAAATTCTTTATGCTGTCTCCATATCGAGCGTTTCCACATCTTTTGTTCCGTCTGCTTTATCTTCTGATTTTGCAAAATCTCATACACTTCATCTGTCATAGGAATGACACGATTACTGGATATGGTTTTTGCGGTCGTATAGAAAAACTTTGAACCCTCAACGGGACTGGAAGCCTTTGAATAATGGATTGTCTTATTGATTGTAATTTCTCTTTTTCCAAAGTCACAATCTTCCCATTTCAGTCCAAGCACTTCTCCAATCCGACAACCTGTTGTCACAGCAAATTTCAGCACATTGATGTGTATATAGGAAGAAGCAAATGTAAAAAATTTCTCCTGTTCCTCTTTTGTTAATACACGCCTTTCCTTTTTCACTTCTTTTGGCATCTCCACACCGATACAGGGATTTTTTCTAATGTATTCGCTCAACACCGCTTTGTCAAGCATATCGCTTAACATAAATCTGATATTCGATACCGTTCCATGTGCAAGACCGCTGTCTATCAAATCATTCAAAAACTTCTGAACGTGATATGTTTTAATGTCCTGCAAATACATCTTTCCGATAGAGTTCTTCACTCTTGAATTGTAGTAACTGTGGTTTTTATATATCGTAGTCATTTTGACTGTTTTCTTCTTATACAACTCTGTCCACGTTACATACCATGCGTTTAAAGTGATACTTTCGCCATTGCCATTCAAACCATGTTCATCTTCATAAACCGCTTCTCGTAACTTCCGTTTTAATTCATTCAGTTTAAAATCATAAAGCGTTTTACGTTTCCCTGTTTTGCTTGTAAATCTTGCAATATAGCGTCCGTCTGCTCTCTGTGAAATTCCCTTACCGAGTTCCTTGCCCTTTAAATCTTTACCCATACCAAACTTTCCTTTCTTCTACTGAAAGAAATATGGTAAAGTAAATATTTCAATTTTCATTATATCGACACCTCATTTTCTTTTCAAGCCCTTTTACATTGATATTCCAGCCATTCATCAAGTAATTTCTTATTTGCATACAACCGATTACCTATGCGTACTGTAAATCTATTTTTAGGATTGTTCAACAATTCTCTTGCCTTTGTTTTCCCAATCCCCATATACTCACAAAATTCATTTATATTTAGTAGTGCTTTCTCGATACGATTACCCCCTTTCGCCTAATTTTCTTGCTTTTATATAATCATCATACAACTGCTTTTGTGTGATATTCATTTTTCCATTTGCTATAAGATTACCAATATAATCTCTCTGCTCTATTTTTCCAACCTCTGCAAACAGTTTCAAAGACGGTGCAACATACTTTTCTAGCCACTCCCACACCTTTTGTAAACTTTTCTTCTGTGGTTGCATAGTAAGCTTCACCTTGCCTATGTCTTTCATCAATTCCGCCCATGCTTTATAGGTTGGATAAAGTCTTTTTCGTGTTGTCGTGCTGTCTGTCGGCTTTTCTAAAAATCGTATTTTGCTGTTCAATACTTCCATTGCCAGTCCTGCCACATCTCTATATCTCAATAATTCCTGTACTACACTTACTGCCATTTCCTGCCGAAATCTCAATTCATATCTGTTCCAATTTTCATCTAATTCTATTCCATACTTTTTATTCTGTTCATATCCTTTTTCATAAAATACCAATCTCAAATTGCTGGCTGAACTGCCGAGATAAAGACTGCCACCTTTACTCTGAAACACTTCCTCTTTCAATTCTCCTGAGTCGTGAAAATCTATATCTCTTAGTTTTGTAGAAAGCAATCCCTCTTTTGTCCGTATAATCAAATCGGGAATACTCAAATACGGTTTTCTGTCGTCTATCGCCAAATCAATCCGAGGAAAATTGATATGATACTGACAAACTCTGTTTAAGAAATCAAACCATGTTTCCTCATTGAGTTGTAAAAAATTTTCATAGTTGCGACAGCCTTTCCCGCTCATTAAAATCTGAAAGCCTTGATACTGTGCATTTCCTGTCGGCTTTAGCACCTTGATATTATCGAAGATTGCCACAACCTCATGTCCTGCAATCCCTTTTTCATAGCCTGTTACCGTCATAAGTTCCATAGGTATTCTCAGCACATCTTCTATGACCGCTTCTAACGGAACTTCTTTAATGGTTATCTGACACCAATCTATCAAGGCACTTAATTCTTCTTTCTGTCGTATTACTCCCCTGTTAGTGTAGGGGAGTTCTGGAAGAAAACTTCCGTTTCTTTCTTCCAAATTTATCAAACCTCCTTATCTGCAATGGCGTTGCCATTGCCCTGCCCCCAACCTGCCGTTTGGTACGTCAGAACGAGGGCAGGAACTTTGACCGCCTACATAGTTTTGTTTGGAACAGGGCGGATACCCTTACAGGTAATCTTCTCCACTAATACAGGGAAGTTTCCTCTCTGCACATAAGGGGCATATACTGGTTCTTCCAGTTCCACCACAGCATAAGGCTCAATCTTCGGAAGTTCCGTTGCTTCCAAGCGAATATCCACGCTGTTCCCAAGCTTCATACTTCCAAGATGAAGTTTTAAGGCTTCCACTTCCTCTGTTTTCTTCTTACTGTCTTTATCATAGCGGTAACAGTTATCCGCACCCATGAAACGAAGTTCTCCAAATGCTTCTTTTACCTGTTCTTTTGTCAATGTAATCTGCATACACGTTCCTTTCTCCCCGTTGAACCGATAGGTCAGTTTCTCATATTTTCAATTTCTTATTACGACGTCGTTTGTGGTTCAGTTATTTCTGAACTTAATTGTATATTAGCACAGACATATTTGTTTTGCAATAGGAAGTTTAGTTTTTTATAAACCTTTTTGTTTTCTTTTTTCTGAACTTGTGGTATAGTGTCCTTAGACGATACGATATGAGAAGTTATAACGAGATATGGAAAGAGAGGGTTTTTCAGATGAATACAATCGCAGAACGGATTAAATTTGCCATGAGAGCAAAAAATAAAAAACAGGTGGATATAGTCAAAGATACAGGTATCAGCAAAGGAGCGTTCAGTTCCTATCTTTCGGGACAGTACAACCCGAAAGCCGATAAAATGGAATTGATTGCAGACTCCTTAGATGTAGACTTGCGGTGGCTTTACGGACAAAATGTGCCTATGGAACATACAAGCCAAAATAACAACGCTCTGCAATATGTCTTTTACAACAACTCCTGTTCCGAGTATCTTCTTGATAATTTAGACGATATATATATTGCCATGATGACACAGTATGCCGCCCTTATTCCACGCTTTTATGTTCTTGTCAATCGTGCTGGAAATGCAATGCACATACTGCCATTATTTTTGAAAGAGGATAGTTCCCAATTTTATGAATGTCCGTCTGATTTCTTCTATTCCGACAGGCATACCATTTTTACAAGAGATTTTGAAAGTATTCACATGGTATTAACAACCGCCACGATTTACTATTACGGAATTGATACAAAAACTTATGAACCGAAAGTTACCAAACTTGCCTACTCACAAACTGACGATTGCTTTTATATCGACAATGAAGTTCATGATTGTCATATCAAAGCATTTGAAAAAGAAGTGGTAAAAGAAGCACTTTACTTAAAACACAACGCCCAATAACAGACAAGAGGACTTGCAAGGTTTTCTGACCTTTCAAGTCCTCTGCTGTATCATGGTGCTGTTGGCTGTGTCCGTTCCGTCAAGGACTGCCCTACGGCGTATCGGCTTCGCCTTGTTCCTTGACCTCACTAGGTATAGGCAAACTGAAATACGTTTAATCATTCTTACACATTTATTGTGTTTATTTGAATAACACAAACAAAAGTACACAATAATGTAGTAATATTGATAAAAATATTACTAATTTTTTTATTCTTACAACGATAACCAATGCTGATAATAATAAATATAACACTTAAAATCAAAAAAAGCAAATTCCATAAGTTCAAATGATACATATGAGTACCTTTTATAAATCTTGACACCCAATTACTAATATCCACCAATAAAATAAGCACAGTTAAAATTGTATCCGCAATATACGATATAAAGGCAAGTCGTTTAAACTTTTTGTAAGACCATATAGTTACCGACAAAATCAATAATAGAATAGGAAATGAATAAATAAAAACAAAAAACCACATTAACTTTGTTGATGAACCTATTGCGTCCATTTATACTCCCCCTTTCCTCTAAAATATAAAATATCTTTACTCTATTATTTTTAGAGCAATTTCTTTAGCAAGACTACTTGAAACCCGTTCTTTTTGCAAACTATCTTCAAGATATATAGCAAAATATTCTCTTTGTTGTCCCTTTTCAGTAAAACCTATAAACCATGCTTCTCCATTTGTGCCAGAACCCGTTTTCCCATATACTTTTTTCTCTTGCCCATCTTCAATTAACATAATTTTCTTTAATATTTCAACATTCTGACTATCATAAAAACTTTTACCCTCAAAAATTTTTGGCTTTGTTTTAAAATAGTGTTGAAATTAGCATAACATAATAGGATGTCCATTTGGACATCCTATTTGAATCGCAATAATTTAATATTGTTCACTTTATTATATTATAGCATTAACTTAATTTACACATTTCATTTAAAGTATTTTTGTTATTTCTTTAATACACATTTTCCCCATCGTAGTCGTACAAAGACAAAGTCATTCTTACAAGTATATTTATCTCTAGCTTAATTGGTTTTGGAAGTATTTATTTATCCTATTTTAATGTCTTTAGCATCATTTGTAGTTATTTACTTTATTGTTGCAATAAACACATACAATAAAATCATTTCTAATTACTTATCAAATATAAAAGAGGCTATCACATGAACAATTTTCAATTGGTATGCGACATCCTCTTTCATTTATGCATTGTTTATATAGATACCTAGAATCACTCTAGATTATATATGACTGGTATTTAACATAATCCTCTTTACTACATTCTATACTAAATAAAGTTCCTTCATTAGTATATTCAGTTTCTAGAACAGTTGAACTATCAATTATATAAGATGTCATTTTACCATCTTTATAAGGAACCATAACCTTACATTTTATATAATCCATAAATATATTTTTACATATAGATTCCAATAATTCTTCTATACCTATATATTTTTTAGCTGAAACCAGCATCCCTTCTATATTGAATGTATCTAATTCCATTAAATCAACTTTATTATATACATAAATCACAGGAATATTATCCGCCCCTATTTGATTTAATGTTTCATTTGTTACATTTATATGATTTTCATAATTAGGATTAGATATATCAATCACATGAAGTAATAAGTCCGCATCACAAACTTCTTCTAGAGTAGACCTAAAAGCTTTTACTAAACTATGAGGTAAATCCCCAACAAATCCCACTGTATCTGATAATAAAAAAGATTTATTATTATCTAATTTTATATTTCTAACATAAGTTTCTAAAGTTGCAAATAGCATATTTTTTTCAAATACTTTTTTATCTTCATCATTTATAAACTTCTCTACTAAAGCATTCATAACAGATGACTTACCAGCATTTGTATATCCTACTAAAGCTACATTAGGAATATTAGATTTTTTCCTTTTACTTTTTTGTACTTCTCTTTGATTTTTTAATACTTCAAGCTCTTTATTTAAATTAGCAATTTTATCTTCTATTCTTCTACGGTCTAATTCTAATTTTGTTTCTCCTGCGCCTCTGTTTTTAGTCCCTACTCCACCACTTTGACGACCTAAATCTTCATTTGAACCAACTAATCTTGGTAATTCATATTGGAGCTTCGCAACCTCTACTTGTAATTTAGATTCTCTTGTTTTTGCTCTATTTGCAAAGATATCTAATATTAACGCAGTTCTATCTATGACATTACAATTTATTTCTTCTTCAATATTTTTAACTTGTGACGCTGATAATTCATTATTAAATATAACTATATCTGCATTGTTTTCTTCTACTAAATTTTTTAATTCATCTATCTTCCCACTACCCATATAAAAAGTAGAGTTAACTTTCTTTGAATTCTGCTTAATTTGACCAACAGTTTCTATTTTGCAAGCTAAGCATAAATTTTTTAATTCTTCCATAGATTCATCAAAATTATTTTTATTATTTATATTAATTCCTACAATTATTCCTTTTTTTATCATCTTCATAATCTCCTGTAATTTTATATTTAAATATTAACTTTAAATATCACGGGATTATGACTCTTTATTAAATTAAGATAATAGCCACAACCCGTGACTTATCCTCTTAATCTTATTGACGCTATTCCACCATTCATAATCATTTTAACACCTCCTAATTTAAATCTACTATTACTAATCTATCTTTTGTTTATATCTAAATAACTGTATCCAATCATTATAAGAAACTTCACTAATATTATTAAGATTTATACCTAGGTATTTAATTACTGCATGAATTTGATTTTTTGTAAATACATCTCTTAAGTTATTAATAGACTTAGATATAAAACTTGTATATTCATTCCATTCATCTTTAGATATATCATATTTATATTTTCTTTTAAAATATACTAAGACGCAATCTACACTAGGCATGGGATGGAAGTCTTCTCTATTAAAATAGTGCACTATCTTAATATCAAATTTAGTTTTTAAAAGTAATGATAATTTACTCTCTCTAGGTATTCCCATAAATCTTTTTGCGGAACCTTTCTCCATAACTAGCCACATATCAGTTGGTGAATTTAACTCTTCTAATAATAATTTCTTAATAATCTTTGTTGTTATATAAAAAGGAATATTAGAAAATACCTTATATTCTCTTTTTTTAGGTAATTTCCAATTTAAAAAATCTTTATTAATAAGAGTAACATTATTTTTACTTTTAAATTTATTTATTAAATTTCCATATAAACTTCTATCTAGTTCTATAGCTGTAACCCAATAACTTTTTTCACATAAAGCTTCTGTTATATGACCTTTTCCTGGTCCAATTTCAATAACAAAATCATTTTTGGATATATTTGTTTTTTTTATTAATTTATATATAGTATTTTTACTAGTAATAAAATTTTGCGATACACTAATATCAACTTTTCCTCTATAATTATTACTTTTAGCTTTCATTCATAATCTCCTTAATTCACTATTTTTACTCTTTTATGACATTATATTAAATTTGTTTAACGATAGCCACAACTCGTGCGCTATCTTCTTAATCTTATTGACGCTATTCCACCATTCATAATCATTTTATTTCCTCCTATTTTTCATATAATAAGCTTTAAATATTTGTTTATAATTTTTGCATCTTTATTAAGTAGTTATTTTCAAACGAAGATATTTTTAAATTTTTTCATTATTTATACTCTCTATGTTAACTATTAATATTAAATAGCGCAGAGCTATAACATTATAAAAAATCCCCTAGAATATAAGTCGATATTCCAGGGGATTTGTATATTAAGCATATGCTATCTAATTTATAATATACCCAGGAGTAATGTATATTTTTTTTAATTTATTAAGCATTATATATAAATTTTTCATAACTACAACTCCTTTCATATTTTAATGTATTTAATAATACCATAAACTATATTTACTGTAAAGCACTCCGATTCACTTCTAGCAAAATCACAATATACTTTATAGATAAAATAAAAAATAGGAGCTATGCTCCTATCCTTTTGCTTCGCAATATATAACAATTGTTCATCAATCATTATATTTATTGTACACTAAAAACAGTAAAATAAAAACAAATTTTACCTTTTATACATATATTGGTCTTCTTATCTTAAAGTCCTTTATTAAAGATATAGAATGTGTTGAGTTAGCATGAATAAAGAATTTCTTAGGCTTATTTCTTTCAATTTCTGTTTTAAATAATTGGGTCCATTTATACCAAAATAGGTAGTTTGTTAGGAACTTGGTTGAAACACCATTAAACTTTCTTATCCATCTTTTTAAGCTACTATGAAAAGCATTGACTCTTTGAATATTATAAATATCCACAGTTTTTCTCCCGCCCCTAATTTGATGTAATTCAAAATTATGTTGAGCCGCAAATGGGATATAACTCCTATGTTTATCAGTACATAAAATAGAATTTTCTTCAACAACCTCTGATAAAGCCCTATTTATATCAGTATAGTTAGGTCTGCCATCACATATTAAACCAGTATATATATTTCCTAATCTATCTACACCACATAATACACAGGCAAATTCCTTTGATATACCTCTTGTATTTATTTCTTTACCACGCTTTCTTGATTCCCTTGGCATAGTAAAATTAGAACTTTTGCTATGATTCCCTTTATAGCTAAGGGCAAAGTATGTCTCATCGAGTTCAATAACACCCTCAAGAGAGCCGTAGCCAATAAATTTTCTAATAGCGTCTATAATTTTATGTCTCCAAAAGAAAGCTGTTGCAATATTAATCTCAACAATTTCGGCACATTGCCTAATAGTGTTACCATTTATCATACATTGAGCATATAGTAGCCATTTATCTAATCCCTTTTTACTACTTGAAACTGGGGATTTAGAAAAATCATTGAAAGTTTTTTTGCACTCTGGATTTTGGCATTTATACCTTTGTTTAACGCCATTCTTGCCATGATATTTTCCATACTTAGATATTTTATCATGATTGCAAAAAGGACAGCACTTCCCCTTGTTAAATCTATTTTCAGCGATTTCTTCATCTATAGAGTTAGTTATTCCATTTGACATCAATACAGTCTTTAAAAAATCAAATACCTTCTCTTGCTCATATGTATTTAATTGTGAAACTTGCTGAATAACATTATTAACTCTTGGCATAAAAAACCTCCTAAATAGTAGTTATATTATATATTATAACCATATTTATAGAGGTTAATCAAATTTCAACAGTTTATTAAAACAAAGCCAAATTTTTGATAAAACCCCTACCTGTTCATATGGAGATATTTTTAAAGATGAACCTAGCCAAAATCCGTTTAATTCTTTGTATGGATTTATATTACTTCCTTCCCATGCAGAAACATCACAATTACCATACTCCAACTCACTTAGTTCTTTTTTTACTTCTTGTTCTCCCGCACTATTTATAATCTGATGAAAATACCATATACAAGATGTCTGAAATGCTTTTTGCAAAGTCAAATTCTCGTTCCATTCCGAATTTGGATATTGAGTTCCATCATAGTTCATAGTGGAGGTTTCATCTTTAATAATATCGTTGTGTAGTCCTATTAATGTAGAAATAATTTTAAAAGTTGAATATGGGGATACTTCTTGTTCTGCCATATCTTTATTATACAAAGAATACTTGTTTTCTGACGGACTATATAAAACTGCACAGCCAGTAATACCATTAAAGTTGGCACTTAAATCAAGTGTTTCTTCCTCATTGCTCTCTCTCACTTTTTCTTCTGTTTTATCATCTGTTTTTGATTGTTCTAATTGATTTGTTTCTATCAACTCCACTTTTTCTTCTCTAGATGAACACCCCAATAACATTAGAAAACATATTACTAAAATACAGGTAATCTTGAATAATCTTGACATACTTTCTCCTTACAACCTCCAATTTGTTTATTTCTCATAATATCATACTTTGTAATTATTTACACCATTATAATCGCAAAAAATAACGCAGACAATATCTCTATCATCTGCGTCATTCCTCTAATGTTTTCTTGAAATATTTACTCCATTTTCTTTCAATCTTTACTCCAAATTTACTCCATTTTAAAAATCTGTTACGATATTTTGCGGTATTCTATGATACCTTTTCTTTGAAGAAAAATGTCTGTAAACCTTGATTTTCAGCGAACTTTTCAATATTTCCAAGCACTTTATTCTGTTGTGAGAATTTCTTCTCAATTATTTCTGCACGATATTTACGATTCTTCCCGGAACATAGATCTCTTTTACAACGGTTCCGTTCAGTTTATCACCCAATGCTTCTTTTGCTTTTGCTATAACCGCATCCTTCGCATCGTCTGCTCCGATAGTAATGGTTGTTCTCGCTTTTCCGTTGATCTGTACGGCAATCTCAACTTCATCGTCTTTCAGATATGCCTCATCATAGGACGGCCATTCCTCTGAAAATACACTGTCCGCATGACCAAGTTCCCTCCAGAGTTCCTCAGAAATATGAGGTGCGAAAGGTGCCAGCAGCACAATAAAGGTTTCCAGAGTCTTTTTGTCCACTCCGCCCTTTTTCGCCATATCATTGAGCTTATTATTATACTCCATGAATCCGCTGACCACTGTATTCAGGCTGAATTTCTCAAGCCTGCTTGTCACATCATATACAAGGCGGTTCCGCACCTTCAGCAGATCCTTTGTCTCTTTGACATCCTTATCCTTCTGATCCAGAACCACGTTGTAGAAACGGCTTAAGAAACGGCGCACACCGTCGATTCCTCTCTCGTCCCACTCCGCATCCAGTTCCGGCGGACCCACAAAGAGTTCATACATTCTGAGGGAATCACATCCGTAATCTCTTACCAGATCATCCGGTGAAACTACATTTCCTTTAGACTTGCTCATCTTAATTCCATTTTTACCGGTGATCATACCCTGGTTGAACAGCTTGTGGAACGGTTCATCAAAGTCTACTGCACCGATATCATACAAGAACTTCGTGTAAAATCTGGAATATAAAAGATGGAGTACTGCATGCTCCACACCGCCGATATACATGTCAACCGGCAGGTATTTGTCCGCTTTTTCTTTGGAAACCAGTTCTTCACTGTTCTTGCTGTCGATATAGCGCAGGAAATACCAGGATGATCCCGCCCACTGAGGCATGGTATTTGTCTCTCTCTTGGCCGGTTTTCCGCAGACCGGGCAGGTTGTGTTGACCCATTCGTCAATGTCTGCAAGCGGAGATTCTCCGGTTCCCGTAGGCTCGTATTTTTCTACTTCCGGAAGGGTCAGAGGAAGTTCTTCTTCCGGCACCGGCACGGCGCCGCAGTCCGGACAGTGAACGATCGGAATCGGTTCTCCCCAGTAGCGCTGACGGCTGAATACCCAGTCTCTAAGTTTATAGTTGGTTGTCTTTTTGCCCACTCCCATCTTCTCGATGATTGCAGGGGCTTCCTCTTTTAACACAGAAGATTCCATACCATTCCAATCACCGGAATTGATCATGGTTCCGGCTGCCTCTGTATATGCCTCTGTCATATTTTCGATTTCTTTTCCGTCTTTCGCAATGACCTGTACGATCGGAATATCAAATTTCGTGGCAAATTCAAAGTCCCGGTCATCATGGGCAGGAACACACATAATAGCACCTGTTCCGTAGTCCGCAAGAACATAGTCGGACAGCCAGATCGGAACCTTTTTGCCGTTGATCGGGTTGACTGCATAGCTTCCGGTAAACACACCAGTCTTTTCCTTATCCTGAAGACGGTCCACAGAAGATTTCAGGGATGCCTGGTAAATATAATCCTCCACTGCCGCTCTTGTCTCATCCGTAGCCAATTCTGCAGCCAGTTTGTGCTCCGGTGCCAATACCATGAAGGTCGCTCCGTGAAGCGTATCCGGTCTTGTGGTATAGACGGTGATCGCCTCGTCCCTGTCTTCCAGTTTAAAGTCTACCTCGGCGCCGTGGCTCTTTCCGATCCACTCTGCCTGCATTTTCTTCACTTTTTCCGGCCAGTCCAGTTTATCCAGATCACCCAGGAGACGGTCTGCATATTCTGTGATCTTTAACATCCATTGTCTCAGATTTTTCTTTGTCACATCTGCACCGCAGCGCTCACACTTGCCGTTGACAACCTCTTCGTTGGCAAGTCCTGTCTTACAGGAAGGGCACCAGTTGATCGGCATCTGTTTTTCGTAGGCCAGGCCCTTTTTAAACATCTGTACAAAGATCCACTGGGTCCATTTGTAGAATTCAGGATCTGTGGTATTGACTTCCATATCCCAGTCATAGACCGCCGCAATCTCACCGATCTGGCGTTTGATATTTTCTATATTCTTTGCGGTGGATTCTTTCGGATGCACGCCCATCTTGATGGCATAGTTTTCCGCCGGCAGTCCAAAGGCATCCCATCCCATAGGGTGGATCACGTAATATCCGTTGAGCATTTTGTAACGGCTCCACACATCGCTGATCACATAGCCTCTCCAGTGTCCCACATGGAGTCCGCTTCCTGACGGATACGGGAACATGTCCAGACAATAGTATTTCGGCTTTTTGCCGTCATTTACGTTGACCGGATGTTCCTCCCAGTGTTTCCTCCACTTCTGTTCGATTGCCTTATGATTATAAGGTACTGCCATAATTTCATCCTCCTAAACTGTATCTCTTGTCTAAATACAATATATAAAATAAACTAAATATACATATTAACTTATTCATTTTATCATATACCTGTTTGATGTCAATATTTCTGCTGTCCTATCATGAGAAAAAGCTGTCCGCTTCAAATAATACGAAACGGACAGCCTTTCTGATTTCATTAATTTTGTTCTGTTGTTTTCACTGTGGCTGTTGGGGCAGATGTCTCTGTCGCAGCCGGTATTTTCTGGACGGTAACCTTTACTGTTTTAGAAACTGTCTTTCCATTCATTCCTTTGTAGCTGATGGTCACATCATATGTGCCGTCTGCGTTTTGAATTTTATTCAGATCAACTTTAGCTTTATTGGAATTGATGGATGTTCCATTGTCTTTAATAGAAACAGCCTTTAAAATTTCCTGCTGCAAAGCATTCTTTGCTTCATCAAATTTATCGTCCGTCACCGTCATTGTGAACGTCTCTGGATTTATCTTTATCTCAGCATTCTTATAAGCTTTGACTGTAACTTTGACTGTCTTGGATGCCGCCCTGTAAGGCTTATTGCTGTTCTTCACCGTATACTTCACAGTGTAAGTTCCGGCTTTGTTAAACACGTAAGATTTGGCTTTTGAGTAAGACATGGTCGTGGCCTTCTTCTCACCCGGTTTTGTGATGGAGACTGTCATGGCAGAAGTCCTGCTCTTGCCGCTTCTCATCTTGGCCGTTGTCTTAAACACAGCGTTCTTCGTATTGATCGCAACTGTTTTGTTTGCCGCATTAGAAATCACCGGTGCCAGCGTATCTACAACCTTCACCTTGATCGTCTTGCTTGTGCTCTTTCCAAGGGCAGATTTTACAGAATACTTAATCTTGTATGTACCTAAAGATTTTGTACTGAATTTGGCTTTATAGTACTTTTTCTTCTTTGCGTTGTACTTGGTGACTGAATACTTCACTTTCTTCGTAAGGCTTTTCTTTGTCACGTTGTCTTTCGCCGTCACATTAGACTTCACGCTGTAAGATTTGCCGTACTCCACTGTTTTTTTCTTCTTGGAAGAAACTTTGATGGTCGGTTTTACCTTGCGGTACGGATTGTTCTTATCCGGATCTGTAGGGTCCCAATACATCTTTCTGGATGTAGATACTTTAAATCCTTTTGGTTTTCCTAACGGTCCCGGATTCTTACTGCTGTAAATCGTAACTTTTGTGCCCAGCTTACAGTTGTCATAGATCCACTTGGCATCCGCCACAGTTAACCGGATACATCCGTGTGATGCGGTCTTTCCAAGCTTATTGAACTGGACGGTGGACTGACTGGCCTTGCTGTGGCTGTAATACCATACAGAGTGGAATAAAATTCCTCCGTGAATCCTTGTACAATACTGTCCGTAGCTCGGCCCCATCAATGTCTGCCAGCGGTATTTCGCCGGAGTATAAAAGGTTCCGGACGGTGTATTGGAGCCCCCGCAGGACACCAAAAATGCCTTGATCGGTTTATACTTTCCTTTGGTAAGCTTATATACAGTGGCCACATTTGCCTGCTTATTTACCTTGATCCAGTACTTTGTCTGTGCCGCGCTGACGGTCTTTGCCTTAGCCGGACCGATTCCTGTCCCGATAAACAAAGACAGCATCAGAAGGACTGCTGTCAACTTCTTTAACTTGCTGATTTGCTGCTTCATAACTTCCCCTTTCGTCTATCCTAAATACTCTACCATTATATCCGCTCTCTTTTACACTTGTAAATAGCAAAAAGTATGTTATGATAAATTTAAGAAAATCGTAAAATATCAAGGAGGACATTATGATCGCATTTAATCACTTTAACTTCAACGTTCTGGACTTGGACAAAAGCCTTGACTTCTATAAAAAAGCATTGGATCTGGAGCCTGTCCGTGAAAAAAACGCATCCGACGGGAGCTTTAAACTCGTTTTTCTGGGAGATCAGACCACAGGCTTCTCACTGGAACTCACATGGTTAAAGGACCGCACCGAACCGTATAATCTGGGAGAACTGGAATATCATCTTGCACTGGAGACCGACGATATGGAAGCCCTCCACAAGCGCCATGAGGAGATGGGATGCATCTGTTACGAAAATCCTGACATGGGGATTTATTTCATCAGTGATCCCGACGGCTACTGGATCGAGATCATACCGAGCAAAAAATAATTACTTTTCAAACACCAAAAGAGAATCCTGACAGTTTTTTATAACTGACAGGATTCTCTTTTTATCTGCATAATGTTCAGCAGTTCCGCAGGAAGACTTCATACCCCTTTTCCACTTCATAGAGATCGGATTTGCTTGTGATCTCCCACGGTGCATGCATATTCAGCACTGCTACACCACAGTCGATGACGTCCATAGCATAGGAAGCCGGAATATAAGCGATGGTTCCCCCGCCGCCTTCATCCACCTTTCCGAGTTCCGCAGTCTGGAATGCCACCTGATTTTCATCGAACATTCTGCGGAGTTTCGCAACGAACTCAGGGTTGGCGTCGTTGGAACCGGACTTTCCTCTGGAGCCGGTGTATTTATTCAGGACCAGCCCCTTTCCGAAGTAAGCCGCATTCTTTTTTTCCATAACCTGAGGATAATTCGGATCAAAGGCCGCGCTCACATCGGAAGAGAGCATGTGGGAGTTCTGAAGGATTCTGCGGAGTCTTAACTCACTGTATTCTCCTGTCAGTGCTATGATCTCGGCCAGTGTATTTTCAAAAAATCTGGAATGCATGCCCGTAGCGCCAACGCTTCCAATTTCTTCTTTGTCCACGAGGATGCAGCAGGTCGTCCTCCGGGCGTCCTGTACATTCAGCATAGCCGCAAGGGATGTATAGGCACAAACCCTGTCATCCTGTCCGTAAGACATGATCATACTGCGGTCTAATCCGAAATCTCTGGCAGGTCCTGCCGGGACAACTTCGATCTCCGCTGACAGGAAATCTTCTTCCTCAATCCCGTATTCCTGCTCTAATATCCTGAGCATCTCTTTTTTAACCGCATCCTTCTCCTCGCCTTTAACCGGACGGCTTCCGATCAGTACATTCAGGTCTTCGCCCTCGATCACGACCTTGGCCTTCTTCTCCAGCTGCTGGGCGGAAAGATGAATCAGAAGATCCGTCACTCCTACCACAGGGTCAGTATCCTTCTCGCCAATGCTGATCTCAATCGTAGTTCCGTCTTTTTTGATCACAACTCCGTGAAGGGCCAAAGGCAGCGTCACCCACTGATATTTCTTCACACCCCCGTAGTAATGGGTATCCAGAAGTACCATCTCTGTGTCCTCATACAGCGGGTTTTGTTTTAAATCCATCCTTGGGGAATCAATGTGCGCCCCTAAAATATTCAGTCCGTCTTCCATCGGTTTTTCCCCGATCTGGAACAGGACAATGGTTTTGTCCATCCACGTGCGGTAAACTTTATCCCCCGGTTTCAGCTGTTTATTTTCTGCTATGAAATGCTCTAAATCCTCATATCCCGCTCTCTGAGCCAGCTTCACGGATTCTTTTACACATTCCCTCTCTGTTTTTCCGCCGGTGAGATACTCTTTATAGTCAGACGCCAAAGATTCCAGTTTTTCTATATCTTCTTCTGTATAAGAATGCCATGTATTCTTTCGTTCCATTCGCAATATCCTTTCTGTCTGTGAAATACTTTTTCATTTGATAGTATTGCCCCATTGTTCCTCTTTAAATCCAACCAGGACAAAGTCATCACCTATGACTAAAGGGCGTTTTACGAGCATTCCGTCTGTCGCCAGAAGCTCAATCTGCTCCTCCTCAGTCATTTCCGGGAGACGGTCTTTCAGTCCCAGATCCCTGTATTTCATCCCGCTTGTATTAAAAAAACGCTTGATTGGAAGTCCGCTCTTTGCAATCCATTTTTTTAATTCCTCTGCCTTCGGATTGTCCTCCACGATATGACGTTCCTCATAGGAAACCTGATGCTCGTCCAGCCATTTTTTCGCCCTTTTACAGGTTGTACATTTCGGATATTCTATAAATAACATTGTCTTATTCTCCTTTCCTTGGTTTATTCTCCGGTTATCTTATCATATTTCAGTTTAGAAAAAAAGGCAGTTGATCCAGAATCTCAACAACCTTTTCCTCCGATATTTTTTACAGGCAGAACTCATCCAGTGTTTTTCCGAGATACCACCAGTAATCCTTTTTGTCGATAGAATCTTTCGTAAATACTTTTTCCTCCCGGATCACCCTGCCGTTCAGCACATATTCAATCTTCCCCACCTGTTCTTTCTTCTTTACAGGTGCGTTAAGACTCTTCGGGATCTGGCATTTAATATCGACCTTTTCCCCCTTTTTCAGCAGAAGCGTCATGCCTCCGCCTTTTGCTCCTATGGAAACTTTATGCTCCATCCCTCCGTTGACATACAAGTCCGTCAATTTGCTGTAGTCCGGGATAATCTTGTGGTAGGAATAATTTTTGGCACCGTAGTCTACCAAAGTTCTGACATCAGACCATTTATAGGTTTTATGGGGAGGCCAGCCGCAGGCCAGCACGACCGCGATCATGGTCATGCCATTTTTCTTCACGGCTCCCACGTAGCAGTACCCGGCTTTGGAAGTGAATCCGGTCTTTCCGGAAACCGCGCCGTCCATCATGGAAAGCAGGGCATTGTGGTTATTGCACGTAAAAGAACGCTGCCCGGATGCATCATGAAAAGAATGGCTTTTGGCTCTGGTGATCTCCAAAAACTCTTTGTTTTTAATACACTGTTTCATGATCAGTGCCAGATCATATGCCGTAGTGGAATGAATCCCGTTTTTGTCGGTGCGGTCCAGTCCGTTGGGTGTGACAAAATGGGTCGACTTTGCCCCATAGGATCGTGCCTCTGCATTGAGTTTTTTCGCAAAGTTTTCGGTTGATCCGGCCGCATGCTCCGCCAGGATCACCGCACAGTCATTGTAAGACTCAAGCATCAGACCGTAAAGGAGGTTCTTAACTTTGTATTTTTCCCCGGCCCTGGCTCCCAGATGGACCTGTGGCTGGGCAGCGGCATTTTTAGAAACTGTCGCTTCCTCTTCCAGATTACAATGTTTAATAATATACAGGCATGTTAAAATTTTTGTGGTGCTGGCATTCGGCATTTTGGATTTCCCGGATTTATCAAATAAGACTCGTCCGCTGCCCGCATCCATCAAAATGGCTGATTTTGCATACAATTTTAACGTATCATCCGCCCGGACCGTGTGAAAACCGAGCTGCAGACACAAAAACAGAGACCATATTACACAGAAAATCTTCTTCATTCCATTTCCTCTCCTTCAAGCCAGCTAAGATATTTCTCTCCGTTATCGTGTAAAGGGCCTGTTAAAAACCGGCTGGGATAAAGGAGAAAATGTCATGACATTTTGACCAGTTTTCCGGCTTGCTGTCTCAGAGATGTAAGATTTTCGAATGCAATTGCCTCCAAACTGGTCAAAATGGACATAGTTTCTTCTGGAGAAGGCTAATGAATAAAAAATCTTACATTGAATAGCCCATTTTATTCGAAGAATACCTTTCCAGTAGCCATTATGTCCATTTTCTACATGATTGGAGTGAGGCATTCTAAGAGCCGAACGGAAATTATGTGGAAAATGTCATACAATTAATACTATATGAAATGTAAAACCAAAATATACCCACAGGGCACACCGTAATTCATGCCTTTCAGACGGACGTGCACCGCACGCAGTCTCATGATTTCCCGCAGACGACGCGGTTCTTCCCTTCTGTCTTGCCTTTGTACATCTGTCTGTCGGCCAGGGCAATGATCTCCTCGGGTGAGGCTCCTTCTCCGGAAGGGCTGACTCCGAAGGTCATGGTAATATGCAGTTTTTTATCGTCACAGCAGAAAGTATGTCCGGCTACCGTATCACACAGTTCCTGAAGCTTTACGAGCACATCCTTCAGCGGCGTGTCCCGGAAAAGAAAGACAAACTCTTCTCCTCCCCACCGGCAGACATCCACGTTTCCTCCCAGGAAAGAACGGATAAGTTCTGCTGTTTCACTCAGAATCTTATCTCCGCAGGAATGTCCCCATGTGTCGTTGACAACCTTAAAATCATCAATATCGCTCAGTACCAGCACTGCAGAGGATGCCTGACAATGTTCCGCCCTTTTTAGAAAAGCATGCCGGCTCAGCAGGCCGGTGAGCTGGTCATAGTTCGCAAGCGTCGACAGGCTGCGGTTTTCATCCTGCAGTTCCTGCCGGCTGACAGCGGCAGACAGCTTCGAAGAAACAGCCGCATATAAAATAATCGTAAAACAGGCACAGATACTGAAAATTGAGATCCACAGTGCCTCTTTTTCAGAAACTGCCAAAAAATCAGGGCAGGCGAATCCAGTATATAATCTCAGCGCAAGGAATACGCAGATCTCAAATCCCGCGAAAAGATAAGGCACATATTTATGTTTGAAGGGGCAAAAATAAGTCAGGGAAGTCATGGCAATCAGATAAGGAGAAATTCCAATATCCCATCCCGCAGACAATGTACAGACCACAGCAAACACACAGACCTCAAAGTGCACACATGTTACCGCCATGCGGTAGTATCCTCTTTCCACGCTCTGCCCCATAGCAAGATAAAAGCACACACTTGCGATATTGTATACAGCAAGAGGATATACACCGGTGAGTGCAAATATAACGATATAAGAAAAGTGCGCCGCAGAAGCCAGGATAATAATGCGCCGGTAAATAAGCTTTACATACTTGTCTTCTGTCTGGTCTATCGACGTCATATTCACTGCCTCCCGTCCCTTTTCCAATATTTCTCCTCAAACTGATCCGCCGGGATCGGTTTTGAGATATAAAATCCCTGTATACTGTCTGCTTCCAGGGAACACACTGCTTCCAGTTCTCCCGGATGCTCAACTCCTTCCACACATACAGCAATTCCTACACTGTGGCACAGCTTTATGACCGCCCCGATAAAAGAATGATTAAATACATGATCCCGGTCATTAATAAAGGAAATAAAGACCCTGTCAATCTTTACAATATCTGCGGGAGTCTGGGACAACATTCCCAGTGAGGAATATCCCGTTCCGAAATCATCCATGGCGATCCGGATATGAAGCTGCCTGAGTCTTTGGAAGGTTTCTTTCAGTGCCGGCATATCGGTCACAAAGTAGCTCTCGGTAAGTTCCAGTACAATGTGCTGCGCGTCCAGATGATATTTTTCCAGCAGCAGCACCACTGTCGGAACAAAATCTTTATCTATAAACTGAAGGTAGGAGACATTGATATGCATAATAAAATCAGGACAGTAAAGCAGCCATCGTTTACATACAGAGAATGCCTGATCCAAAATCCATTTTCCTGCTTCTATCATCAGCCCGCTGTTTTCAAGGAGAGGTATAAACTGAGCAGGGCCCGCATCTTCGGTGTCAGGACAGGACCAGCGGAGCAGGGCTTCAGCCCCGGTAAGTCCAAGTCCGTCAGCTCTGACAAGCGGCTGGTAAACCAATGTAAACCCCTGCATTCCATCTCTTACACAGCGCTGAAGCTGCCTGTTTAATTCCATTAATCTCAATTCTGACTGTAAAAGATCCGGTGAAAACACAGTACAAGTATTTTTTCCCCGCTTCTTGGATGCATCCAAAGCGCTTGCTGCAAATTTGAGCAGATCTAAATAGTTATCCGCGTCTTTTCCTATGATGGATATCCCTCCCGAAACAGAACAGAAATAAGAAATTCTGTCAATCTCATGTTCACAGTTGGCATATGTATGAATAGACCGATATAATTCTTCGATCTCCTCTAATGATGCTTCCGGACAGACAACTGCAAATTCATCACCGTCGAACCGGAAAATCTCAGTCTTAGAAGGCAGCATCTGCTGTATATTCTGTGCCATCTACCGAAGCACCAGATCTCCAAAAGTATGGTCTTTCAGATTATTGATCTGTTTAAAATCGTCCAGCCCTAACAGCAAAAGCCCTCCCCTGGCGCTTCCCTGGTTCAGCAGAAATTCTATCCGTTCCCTGCACTTTTCCTGGGTGAACAGCCCTGTGGTGCGGTCAATCTTTCCTTTGCTGCCGATCGGAGTCACCACACCTGCAAAGGAGAGCGGATTTTGATTCTGGTCTCTCTTTAACAGTCCGCGGCATACAACCCATACATATTCATTATCTCTGTTTTTTACCTGATACTCTACATTATGTATATCCGTCATCCCTCTGAGCATATCATCCACAGAGTCGAAATATCGTTTTTTATCTTTGTTATGTACCAGTTTGCCCCACACGGGAACAAGCCCGGGTACGAGCCTTCCCGGCAGATCAAAATCCTGCAGCATATTATCGGAAATCAGAGCCATATCGGTTGTCATATCTATGATATAGATATAATCTTCAGTACTGCTGACGATCGCATCATAAAACGCCTGTCCGTCTATATGGAACGCACCGTTCTCTCCCTCAGTTCTTTTCATAAAATATTCCTCCATCTTTCAAATACCGCAGAAAATCAAAATCCCAGTTTCAAAATAAGTACCGGAAGCGGAGGATGATTCTGTTTATTATAGAAGTCCTGTTTAATAACAATATATCTCCTGTCATCCAGCTGCCTTAAGTATTGAAGAACTTCTTCTTTCTCCGCAAAGCCGGTATCTCCTCCACTATACACACAAACACTGATAATTCCTCCCGGTTTCAAAAGCTCAAGTCCCACTCTAACAGCCTGTATCGTACTGTTCGGCCTCGTGGCAATCCTGTGGTCCCCACCTGGAAGATAGCCCAGATTAAACAAGATCGCCTGCACTGTGCCTTTTTCTGCATACCGGTCCATATTTTCATGGCTGTCCAAAATAAGCTCCGGATGGTATCCTTTTAACTCCAGTCTTTTCCCTGTATTGAGCAGTGCTTCCTCCTGTATTTCAAATCCGATCACCCTGTCTGTCAGTCCGCACAAATACTCAGTGTCACCTCCGTTTCCAACCGTTGCATCGATACATAAGTCTCCTTGTCTGATAAAGCGTCTCAGCTCTTCATGCACCCACTGTGTTATGCTGACCCTCATTTTCATCTCCTCCTGTTCCATGGACAAAAAGGCCGCAGACCTTTCCTATTGAAATAACAAAAAGAGAGAGCCCAGACTATCTAAATCCTGCTCTCTCGGTTTCATTTTAGTAATAGCAGATAACCGGTGTTCCGGCATCGATCATATTGTAAAGTGATGCAGCTGCATAAGGCGGCATATTGACACATCCGTGTGATCCCCCGGAAATGTACTCGCTTCCTCCAAAAGAAGACCTCCAGCTTGCATCGTGAAGTCCCACGTTGCCGTTGAACGGCATCCAGTAAGATACCGGTGAGTTATAACCCTGACCGCTCAATGTCGCATTGCGCTGTTTATACAGTACAAATGCCACACATTCCGGTGTTTTTCTTCCAGCTTCCATCTTGCCTGTGACTACGGATGAAGAAAAGACAATCTTTTTCTTTTTAATGTAGAAAACTTCCTGCTGTCCCATATCTACCTCGATATAAGTGTCGCCGATGTCTCCCTGATATCCGTCGTATACTTTTGCCTTCTGGCGCCAGTATGGCTCTCTTGTCTCGGTGGTGCCCTCTTTCAGCATTTTTTTGACTGCGGCTTCTTCCTTTTCACGGCTCATTCTCCAGCCGTAAGGACCTCCGAAAATCTTTTTGGTTCGTCCGTCATGAGTCTTGACGGTACGCATGGTCCCCATCGTGTTATATTTGTATGCAAACTTCATGACCCAGTTTTCCATTTTCTTCATATCAACAGTAAAATCTGTGTCATTTTTAATCTTAAACCACTTGTGGTATACGTCCTTATCGAGAACTACCGTCTGTTTCCCGAACTTATACGTAATGCTTCCCTTCAGAGAATCGTTCATCCTGTCTTTCAGAGAAATGATCTCTTTGCTCTTGCTCGTATACTTCGGGGCATCATAGGCGCCCTCCTTGTCCAGATCCACAGCAGCGACACCGCCTTCTACGGCACTCTCTATGAGCTTTTCCGTCTTTTTCTTCTTTAAGACCGTACCGATCTCTTCTTTCTGGATCTGATAAGATCCGTCTTTGTAAACCGGTTTGGCATTTTGGATCTTGATGATATTTTTCTTTTTGAAGCAGTCAAGCTTTTGAAAGGCCTTTTGAAAAGCGGCTTTGTCATAAGCAAACATATCAATATCTTTGTACTTCTCTCCCCCGAAAACACCTTTAATCCACAGAAAAGAACTCTGTCCGTCTTTAATCTTCCTGATCTGGTCTTCACCATCAAAGGAAACCTTGAGCACACTGCTCTTTAAAACTTCCTCTCTGCCTTTTCGTTCTTTGACGGTCAGCGAATAGCCGTCCGCCTTTTTTTTGAAAATGTCTGTAACTTCGTCAACTGTCTTGTTGGAAACATCGACACCATTGATCTTTGTCCCATATGTAAACTTCTTGCTGAAATACACTGCGATACAGCAGTAGATCACAAAAACAATCCCGACTGCGATCAGGGTGTAATGCTTCCAAGTAAATTTTTTGTGTTCCATAAATGTCCTCCTAAACTTAGTATCTAATTATAGTACAAAACTTGTAAAAAGGCCACCCATAATTTAAATTATTTTACTTGTGTTTCTTTTATGCGGATGGTACAATGGAATGGTATGTTAATAAATTAACAGATAAAAGACAGGAGGATTACTTATGTCATTTAAGGAAGAATACCAAAAGAAACTTAAAACAGCCGATGAGGCCGTAAAAGTTGTGAAATCCGGCGATTGGCTGGAGTACGGCTGGTGCGTCACCACACCGGCTGCCCTTGACAAGGCTTTGGCAAAAAGAATGCCGGAATTGGAAAATATTAATATCCGGGGCGGAATCGTCATGTGGCCGCTGGAAATCACTAAGATCGACTCCCCTGCCGATCACTTTACATGGAATTCCTGGCACATGGGCGGACTGGAGAGAAAATGGATCAAGGAAGGCTTTTCCTACTACGCACCGATCCGTTATTCCGAGCTGCCGGGATATTACCGCAATTACATCGATCACGTGGATGTTGCGATGATGCAGGTTGCCCCGATGGACGAACACGGATTCTTCAACTTCGGGCCGAGTGCATCCCACCTGGCTGCAATGCTTGAAAAAGCCGACTGTGTCATCGTGGAAGTCAACGAAAATATGCCTCGCTGCTTAGGCGGATTTGAAGAGGGTGTACATATTTCCAAAGTTGACATGATCGTCGAAGGCGAAAATCCTGCGATCGCAGAGCTGGGCGGAGGCGGAGCAGCCACCGACGTGGACAAAGCCGTTGCAAAACTCATCGTAGACCAGATCCCGAACGGCGCATGTCTCCAGCTTGGCATCGGCGGAATGCCGAATGCAGTAGGTTCCATGATCGCGGAATCTGACCTTAAAGACCTGGGCGTTCACACTGAAATGTATGTGGATGCGTTTGTAGACATTGCAAAAGCAGGAAAGATCACCGGTGCCAGAAAAAATATCGACCGCTACCGTCAGACTTATGCATTCGCAGCAGGGACCAAAAAATTATATGACTACTTAAATGACAATCCGGAATGTATGAGTGCTCCTGTTAACTATACAAATGATATTGCAAGGGTTTCTTCCATTGACAATTTCATCTCTATCAACAATGCCGTAGATGTGGATTTATACGGACAGATCAGTGCTGAGTCTTCAGGAATCAAACAGATCAGCGGTGCCGGCGGTCAGTTAGACTTCGTTATGGGAGCTTACTTATCCAACGGCGGAAAGAGTTTTGTATGCCTGTCTTCCACTTTCACTGACAAGGCCGGACAGATGCATTCCCGTATTCTTCCTACCCTGCATAACGGGTCTATTGTCACAGACACCCGTGCCAATGCACACTATATCGTCACCGAATACGGAATGGCAAACATGAAAGGACTCTCTGCATGGCAGCGCGCGGAAGCCCTGATCAATATCGCTCATCCGGACTTCAGAGACCAGCTGATCAAAGACGCAGAAAAAGCTCACATCTGGAGAAGATCCAACAAATAGTTTTTGATACAGTTTCTCACTTTATCAAAATTCGATGAATATTTTATCCTCCTTTGTTAAACTACTTAATACAAAGGAGGATTTTTTATGATTAATAATAGAAAAGCGGCCATCATCGGCTGCGGATTTGTCGGTGCATCCACCGCATTCAGCCTGATGCACCAGGGACTGTTTTCCGAGCTGGTCTTAATCGATGTAAACGAAGAAAAAGCCCGGGGTGAGGCGATGGATTTAAGCCATGGACGCCCGTATGTAGATACATCCAAGATATATGCAGGCTCCTATGATGATGTCGCGGACTGCGGGCTGATTATCATAACCGCCGGTGCAAATCAGAAGCCCGATGAAACCCGTCTCGACCTGGTACACAAGAATGTATCCATTTTTAAATCCATTATTCCGGAGATCACCAGACGAAACTCTGAAGGAATCTTATTGGTTGTTGCCAATCCGGTTGATATTCTTACTTATGTGACCTTAAAACTTTCCGGATTTCCAAAAAACCGGGTCTTTGGCTCCGGAACTGTCCTGGATTCGGCACGTTTCCAATACCTGCTCAGCGAACATCTGGAAGTAGACAGCGGCAGCATTCAGGCATTTATCATCGGGGAGCACGGAGACAGTGAACTGGCGGTCTGGAGCGACACCAATGTCTCAGGGATCGGCATCAACGAATTTTGTGAAATGCGCGGGCACTTTGACCACGAGAAGTCCATGAAAAGAATTTTCGACGATGTGAAAAACAGCGCCTATGAGATCATCGAAAAAAAAGGCGCTACGTATTACGGCGTCGCCATCGCAGTCAGCCATATTGCAGAGAGCATTATCCGGAATAAAAATTCCATCCTTCCGGTTTCCAGTCTGCTTAGCGGTGAATACGGCCTGTCCGATCTCTGTCTGAGCGTACCGACCATCGTCAACAAAAACGGTGCGGAACAGGTCATCGAGATTGACTTAAACAGTGAAGAATCCAGTCTGCTGCATAAGTCTGCAGGCCAGCTGAAAGAAATTCTTTCTTCCCTGGATTTATAGCAAAATCGGTTTTATATCTTATGTATCAAAAAAAGTACAGTGGAAATATTTACACGTTATGAGATCTGTGCTATTGTATGATTCAAACAAAAATTTACTGATTTTTTATTAGATTCATACAAAAAGTGAGGTTTTCATATGAAAAGATATCTCTTGACCGGTATATTAGCTTTTGCAGTTTCCGCTGCCTTAAGCGGCTGCGGCACGGCCCACATAAAACCGGAAGGACTCAGTGACAATGAATACAGGCTGGGCCTGAGGGCGATCGAGACGACAGATAAATATTTAAACGCCGACCTTTCAAGAGATCTGGCCAGCGAACAATTTGAAGATATCAAAAATGCGTTTGAACAACACGAAAAAAATCAAAAAACCACTTTCTCACGGGTAGACTCCCGTATGGAACAGTTGGAACAGTGCCTGTCTGCAAAAAAAGTTTCAGACAAAATGGTGACCAAAGCCAGAAACCGTCTGGCAGAAACATTAAATCAAAATCTTTTATAAGTTCAAAAAACTCCGGTCATAAATCTTTACCGGAGTTTTTTCATGTGTCTTGTCATTTACCGTTTTTCAAAGTGCTGATAGTCTTTATATGTAATCCAGTCACCGCCCCACTGAAACCCGTGTTTCCTGAAAATCCGGTACACCCGGTCATTTCTGTGAATCATGTTATACTTATACTTTCCTTTACACTTTTTCACATCTCTCTGTGCATAGATCTTTCCGTTTTCAGGTGTGATGGAATTCCTCTTTACAAAGGGGTTGACTCTCGGATTAATGTCAATCGCCCTGCCATAAGCGTGTTTTGACAGATGACTGGTCCCTTCTACAATCCGATAGTTAAAGGCAGAGGTGTTATTGGCTTCCATAGATTTGGTGTCATCGGCTCCGTAATCATCGATCAGGCGGATGCTCTCAATCGGGTACTGCATATCATAAAGCTCCTGAAAAATTTCCACGGTATCTTTGGCAATGGACTTATTCACAAGCAGTTGTCCGCTCCTGATCTTTCCGTCATAACCGTAATATTTTACCTTAACATATCGAAGGTCCTGAAATGTGATGTTCGGATTGGGCCTGTAAGAAACCCCGCTAATTTTTTCTTTCACTGCCTTCGGAACCTTTTCGTAAGAAAAACCTCTGATACTTTTATTAGAAAATGCCGGTTTGACGGGTTCCTTTTCTCTTATCTCCTGAACGGATGCACCAAGCCCGATCAGTGCCGCCAGCATCATACTTACAATATGTTTCCCCATAAGATTCCTCCCGTCTACGGTCTGTCGTTTAACTGAAATAAACTGTCCAGCAGCAGCCAGTTGGCCCGAAACGGCCTCATCAGATTCCAGTATCCCACACCTGTAAAACCATATTCTTTCGCCGTCCGTACTTTTACATCAATGCTCCGGACATCTTCAAACCATACTTCATGTTCTGTTCCATTTGACGTATAGTTAAAAAACGGACTCATGGCAGTTTCATCGAACCGAATCTGCACCCCGTTCTCGTCTGCGATCTCGACTGCTTCCACATTTCCGATCGTCCTTGCCCTTGTTGTTCCTCTCTCGTAGGGAAGCGGCCAGTCATAGGCATAGTTCGGGATTCCCATGTATATTTTTTCCGGCGGTATTTCTGTTACCGCGTAATCCAAAACCTGCTGTACCTTGTTGATCGGTGCAACTGCCATTGGCGGCCCGAACGTATAGCCCCATTCATACGTCATTAAAAATACGGAATCTGCATTAGCACCCAAAAGTCCGTAGTCCATTCCTTCATATAACAGGCCCGGCTGATCTGCGGAAATTTTAGGCGCTAAAGCGACAGACACCTTATATCCTAAGGGATTCATCCGCTCTCTTAAGTTCCCTACGAAGGCTGCATATCCCTCCCGGTCCTCCGGAAGGATGTATTCAAAATCCACATCCACTCCGGCATACTGCTTTTCCTGAACTGTCTGAACCAGATTCTCAATCAGAACCTGCTGCATCTGAAGATCTTCCGATACAGCCTTCACCAGCTGATTATTAAAACTCCCGGTCTCCGCAAACGGTGTCAGCACAAGCATAGGATCAACCCCAAACTCCAATGCCTGTTCAATCAGAGGTTCTTCCATCGCCGGCGGTATGAGCGTTCCTTCGGTTGTAAAGCCATAAGAAAAGATCAGAAGTTCATCTAAATATAAGAGAACTTCTCTTAAAATCTCCGTGCTGATATATGGATATGCATAACCCGTTACATTGAGGTTCCCCAGCTGCTCCTGCCGATAGCGGATCGTCAGCACATCTCCCGGCATCAGATTTGATTCGTTCAGCAGATATGGATTTTTTCTGACAATCGAAGAAACCGAAGTGCCGTACTGCTGTGCAATCGATGTCAGCGTATCCCCTTCCTGTACCGTATGGACGTCAGAAGGCTCCAGAATCAGCAGCGCCTGACCGGTCACAACGCGTCCGGCATAAAGCTGGTTGTCATAGATCAGCCTGCTCCTTGAAACTCCAAACTGGGCAGCGATAGAATCAATCGTATCCCCTTCATTTACTACATATATCATAGTTCATTCCTTTTTGCAGTCTTTTTCTAAATATATGCACCCGTCAAAAAAGGAATTCCTGGGCTTATTCTTTTAATGCCCCTTCAAAAACTTTCTTTATTTTTTCTTTTGTGGGAACCCCCTCATGAAGTTTCTTTCCGTCCACATAAAAAGTGGGAACATACCAGTAGTCGAGAGGCTCTGAAAGTTCAGTGTCCTCATCCTCATTGACCATTTTTACAGGAATGTTTTTATACTCCGGCTGTTCCCGTTTGAGTTCTTCCATCATATCCAGCGCCTGATGGCAGTATGGACAGCTTTCCAGTTTCATCATTAGAACTTCTTTCATTTTATCTCCTATCTTCCTCTGTGTCTTTGTTTCTTCTTCTCCTGTTTTATCAAAAACTGCTGCCGCTTCCGTTCTTCCCGCAGATCTCTCCTGCGCTCTTTCCTTCCGGCTTTTTGTTCTTCTCTCTGGGCAGCCAGCGCCTGCTGGGATTTTGTTCCCATCCCTGCGTCTCTGTGCCTTCTAAGGCTCCTCTGCATCCGTTTGGGATTCAGGTTTTTCACCTCTTTCACCGAAACATCCACAGGAGGACTGAAACGAAGTTCTCCATGACGCTCCATAAGAAATGCCAGAACTTCATAGTCTTTTGGTTCTGCCCCGAACGTTATTTTGGACACTTCCAACTCACCGTCCAGAACACGTTCATAGATTCCGACCCAAAAGGGTTCATCAAAATATACTGTCAGCCTGTTCTCAATTTTTTGCATAAAAAACACTCCTCGCTTTTGGCAGCAAAGAATGGACAACCGAGGAGGCAGGTTACTGACAGATTCTATCTCTGTGCCCGGACTACCGGCCGGGACTGTGTTTTTATCTTTGCACGATTTAATTTTACATGTTTCATTTTAATCCATTCTCCCGCGGTTTTCAAGGGATGACTGTGTCGATGAATTTACACTGAAAGGTTTTTTTATTCTCCCATATTTCTTTTTCTGTTCAGCAGGACCCTTCCTGCACATTTTTCGGCATCGATCCTCCACTGGCATTCTTTGCAGTGCAGACATCTGCCGGTATCTCTTCCTTCTTTCGCATCGATGGCCCAGTTATAGTTGACCAGCACACCCCTGCCGATATCCGCCATATCCACACCGGTGCGCTCTAAAATGTCTTCTGCCATCCGGGCATCCGTTATGCTGTTGACCGCAAAAACAGGAACCGATACATGCTTTTTGATCTCCCCCGCGGCATGGATCACATCTTTGTATGGAAAATCTTTTGGAGCACCAGGCTCATCTTCCCCGGAAAATCCATAGGAAATATCCAAAAAATCAATCCCGTGTTCCTCCAGAAGTTTGGCATGACGGATACCGTCTGCAAGAGCGGGTTCAAAGGCTCCCAGCCGGATTCCCACAATAAACTCCTTCGGCACTGCCTCTTTGATCTTTTCCAGAATCTCCACTGCAAACCTCTCCGGATACTGTCCATATTCATCGGTCCTTTTGTTGACCCTGGAATTGAAAAATTCACACATCAGATAACTGTGGCACCCGTGCAGTTCCACCCCGTCATAGCCGGCCTGATAAGCTCTCACCGCAGCTTTCACAAACTGATCCTGCACCTTCTGTATCTGTTCTTTCGTCATTTCATGACCGATTCTTTTTTCTCCGTCTTTATCCATCTCATAATCACTCGGACAAAGCAGGTACTCACCGGAGCCGTTCACCCCTGCATGATGGATCTGCAAAAATATCGGGCAGTCTTCTTCATGCACCGCATCTACGATCTCTTTCAGCCCATCGATCTGTCCATCCTCCCAGATGCCCAGCTGATCTTTGGAAAGTTTCCCTTCCGGATCCACACAGGTAGCCTCCTGAATGATCAGGCCGGCACCGCCCCTGGCAATGGCTCTGTAATGATCAATATTTCTCTGAACTACATAGCCGTCTTCCTCCACCCAGTTATAGCACACCATCGGCGGCACACAGATACGGTTCTTTATTTTTAAATTCTTTAAATTCATAGCTTCAAACAACTTGTTCATGCATTCCTCCTATCTTCCCCTGTCTTATTATACATCAGACGAAAACAGGATACTACTCTTTGGTGTGAAGCATATACTAAAATTAAATGCCTGATTAAGGAGATGTTCTCCATGTGTACCGCACTCACAACACAGAATTCTGCGGGCGATGTATATTTTGGCCGCACGATGGATTTTTCCTACCCCCTTGACCCTGAATTTTATATCGTACCAAAAGGATATCAATGGAAAAATCTGCTGAATACTCACAGAATTAAAAATCAATATAGTTTTATGGGAATCGGCCAAAATCTCTCTCCGGTCACTTTAGCGGACGGTGTCAATGAAATGGGATTTGCAGCCGCTGTGCTGTATTTTCCAGGTTACGCCTTATATGATCCCCCGGCGCCTTCTGGCTCCAGGCAGATCGCAGTGGCTTCCACCGAGCTTGTGAAATTTCTTCTAAGCCAATGTGCATCCACTGATCAGGCGGCTTCTTTGCTGCGCGCCGTCCGGATCACAGGAGTCAAAGATCCGGTCACAGAAATCATTGCTCCTCTCCACTGGATTATGGCAGACTCATCCGGAAAATGTATGGTGATCGAAACAACCTCAGAAGGTCTTAAGATCATGGAAAATCCTATTGGTGTCTTCTCCAACAGCCCTGACTTCCCATGGCATATGGCAAACCTCCGGAATTACATGAATATGAGTCCGTCTCAGCACACAGAACAAAACTGGGGGGCTTTTCCTTTGAAACCTTTCGGGCAAGGCGCCGGCACTTTTGGACTGCCCGGTGATTTCACACCTCCGGCCAGATTTGTCAGAACTGCTTACCTAAAGAGTCACACTCCGATACCGGACAACAGAGAGCAGGCAGTAAACACCTGCTTTCATCTATTAGAAGGAGTCTCTATCCCAAAAGGTGCAGTGGTAACCGACAGAGGAACCTCTGACTATACCCAGTACACCGCCTGCATAAGCCTTACCGGAAAAGAATATTTCTTTAAGACATATGATAACAGCCATATCGTCTCTGTGAAACTTCCTGAAAACTGTGGACCTGATATACGGCTGCTCGGAAAGCTATCAAAGCCTGTCCGATTCCAAGAATGGAAATAAATATATGCAGCAAAAGAGAGCTGTCCGCTAAAACTTTAGCAGCACAGCTCTCTTTCAGTCAGCAGGTGTCCAGTGTTTTATCATAAACATCTCCAGCTGATCCTCAGGCATTGGTTTTGCATAATAGAATCCCTGGATCTGGTCAATTCCAAAATTGGCAATCAAACGGCTCTGTTCTTCAGTCTCCACTCCTTCTGCGATAACGGTCATTCCCAGCTCCTGAAATGTACGCGACAGATTTTTCACGGTAAGCGCAGACTTTTTGTTCTCGACAGAACCCCATACCAGACTCTTGTCCAGCTTGACTGTGCCAAAGGGAATATTGATAACGGTTGCTATGTTGGAGTAGCCTGTTCCGAAGTCATCCAGGCCCATTTTGATTCCGTGCTTTTCCATCTCCACAGCAAACTTTGATACGACCTGTGTGTTCTCCGCCAAAGTACTCTCTGTAAACTCAATCTTAATGGCAGACATGGGAGTATGGTTCCGCCGGATGATCTCCAGAACCTTCTCCATGAGATCGTTCTGTGAAAACTGGACAGCAGAAAAATTAACATGAATTGCCTGAATCGGAATCCCTCTTTGTAACAGCCTGCTGATAAACCTGCAGACTTTATCCAGCATGATATAAGTTATGTCAATGATCAGTCCGGTCTCCTCCGCGATCGGAATAAACTCAGACGGGTAAATCGGACCGATCGGAGACTCCGGTATCCGCATCAGTGATTCAGCATAGCAGAATTCTCCGTCGGCTACGGAATAAATAGGCTGATAATACATCTCAAAACTGCGGTCCGCGATTTTTTCTTTCAGGATCATGATGACTTTTCGTCTTCGCTCCAGTCCATCCAGCATTTCTTTATCGCAGTAGCAGATCTCACCGCTTTTCCCTGATTTCGCCCGAAAAACCGCATATTCCACGGCATTGATGACCTCTTCCAGGGTTTCCCCGTCACCGGAATGCCATATGATCCCCATCACAACAGAGAGCAGAAAACGGTAATCCCCTATCTGCCATGGTTTTTCCATACGCTGCCGGATATCCGTAATACACTTTTTGATCTCTGTTTCATCGCTGTGTGTAAACAAAAGTGCAAATTCATCTCCGCTAAAGCGGTATACATGATTCTTCGGCCCGATCTCATAGAGAAAATCACAGACATTTTTCAGAAATTCATCACCCTTCTGCTGCCCGCATGTATTATTTACCTGACGGAAGTCCCTAAGAGAGACAACGACAAGCACAAACTGCTTCTCAGGTGACTTTTTGATCATCAGCCCCAGCATATTGAGAAGTTCTTTCCGGTTGGGCACATTGGTCAGATAATCCATCGAGATCTGTTTATTCTGCAGGTGCAGATAAATGATCAGCAGGGCACAGGTCGCCGCAGATCCGGACAGAATCACATTCGGATACATCTGCTGAACCAAAATAACCAGTACTGCCAGAATCGGAAAGGCCGCAAGGATGTGGTATATATTTCTGTCAATCCTTTTTTTATTCAATACTGTGACCACAATGCTGGCAGCACAGTAAGCATAAAAGATCAAATATGTGGACACAATCCAAGGTCCCCTCACATACCCCTGCACCAGGCTGATGTCAAACAAATTTTTCGTCAATGGATTGATCAGAACGAGCACACCATACACCAGAGCAGGCATGACTCCAAAGCCTATGACCTTCCTCAGTTCCTTCCTCTCTGTATAGACTATAGAAACGGTATAAAGGAAATACGCGAACCCCATCAGCGGTGTCAGAACATAGTAAACCATTGTCACAGACCAGGTCATCCACATTGGAAACTCATCAAGACGATAAATCATAATCGTAGATAAGATATTTGTCAAAATAGCCCCGGCTGTAACAAGGAGGCATCCCTGAAAAATTCTGTTTTTTAATGTAGGGAGATGACTCCCTTTCCTTGAATATACCCATATAATCCCCAGCATTACAAAAGAAATAGCCTCAGCGGCAATATTCCACTTCACTGTTCTTCACCTGCCAATCCCCTTATTGTTTCACATTTTCTATATGATTATTATCCCTCAAAAACTGCATCAGCTTTTCCTCCGGCAGAGGTTTCGAATAATAGAATCCCTGAATATAAGAAGCACTGGTTGAAGTCAGCATCTTCCATTCTTCTTTCGTTTCTACCCCCTCTGCCACCACATCCATTTGGCTGATATCCGCCATTTGAATCATTGCTTTCAGCAATGCATATTGTTTTTCCGAATCCACACTCTTTTTGGTCATGGACCGGTCAAACTTCAGGACATTGACCGGAAGATTCAGCAGATAATTCAGGCTGCTGTATCCGATGCCGAAATCGTCCAGAGCTATGCGGACACCGTATGACGAAAGTTCATCTAAAATCCCTTTTGCAAGTTCTATCGACTGGATCAGGACCGTCTCTGTAATCTCAAATGTAATACATTTCGGATCAAGACCTGTCTTTTTTATATGGCCTATGATTGAAGGAACACTATTTTCCACAAGAAGCTGCTGTACTGACAGGTTGATTCCCATAGATTCAATCCCAAGTTTTTTCCCCTTTTCCATCATGAAAGTACAGGCTCTGTGTATCACGTACTCCCCTACCTGTCCGACCAGACCATTCTTCTCCGCAATCTCGATAACCTGTCCTGCCGGAACATATCCGCCGTTTCCGTGGGGCAGCCTCACCAGTGCTTCTGTACCTGTAAACCGTTCTCTTTTAAGATGATAAAGAGGCTGGTACCAAACCTCCAGAGTTTTTTCTTTAAGACTCGTTTCCAGCAGCCTGACAATCCTCGCTTCTTCCCGGCGCACTTCCAGCAGCTTATCATCGTATAAAATGACGTTATTGGCCATACCCGCTCCTGAAGTTTTAGCATAATTGACTGCCATCTGGACGCTTTCCAGCAATTTTTCCGATGTTTTTGCATGAAGAGGATAATCACATATGCCGATCAGAACATCCAGGGTAAAGGTGGAATCTTCTACCACAATCGGACTCTGAAAGGCATTCCGGATCCTGCCGACTTTATGATCTTTGTCCTTATCCGCTTCAAAAGAAATTCCTATGAAAACGTCTCCGTTAATCCTGTATAAGTTATTGCCGAAGATATGTTCAAGTCTCCTGGTTATCTCCATCAGCAGGGCATCTCCCGTTGAAACGCTGAATAATTCATTGTATTTGCTGAAAGAACGAATATCCATACTGTAAACTCTAAAATACCTCTTGGCATCATAAGATATCAGCATATCCACATCTTTTAAATACTTCATTCGGTTTCCTATATGATATACCGGGTCAAAGTAGGCAATCTGTTCCACACTTTTTCTGTACTGATTCAGTGCTTTAGAAAGTTCCGTCAGCTGATAATCCGCATACTCACTGAACTCCACATCTGTCCTTCCTGCGGCAAGCAGGCGGCACTTTTCCGTCAAGTCTTCTGCGGGGGATTCCACATAAAGTCTCATATAGTGGTCTGTGATCAGCTTATTTAAAAGATCCTCCGCGCTGTTGCCGTCCTTCGGGTAAACCGCAGTCTGATAATTTGCACTTAAAAAAAGTTTCTCCCCGCGAATCCGGATCTTCCACATAAGTTTCAAAGAAAGACCTTTGGCAAAATCCAGTCTTTCCTCATCTGTCATTTCTTCTTTTACCGCTACCGCAAATTTCCCCCCTGCGATCCGGCCCGACACATAAGGGCTTTTTATGTATTCGTCTAAAACAGCCGGAACACTCGCCAAATATTCATTCTCTTTTAAAAACCCTGCCATTAATTCCACTCGGCTGTACTCCTCGATGGAAAAATAAAACATGGAAAAAACACAGGGTTCAGACACCATCCACCGCTGGACTTCCCTGATGAATCCCTCCCTGTTATACAGTCCTGTCTTTTCGTCATAAATACTGAGATTTTTAAAATATCTGACGCGAAGTGCAAGGACAAACACGCTCATAAATAATACAGACAGCAGCACTCCAAGAAAAACTGATGTTCCCATGATGCCGGTCTCCGTTTTCTTTGAAATCCATCCGTCTTTCGGCATAATGCTCAGTGTCCATCGGGTCGGCAGATAAATCTCTATTTTAGACGCGTAGGAATAATCGAGGTTCCTGTCGGAATAGGCCACTACATCCTTGCTTCCGTCCTGACTGTTCACTTTCCACAGGTGATACTCATAGCCCAGATCACACAGACGTTTTAAATTTAGTCTGCGGATGACAAACTCTTTATCCAGGACAGCCACAACTTCTCCCTCATAAACTTGTCCTTTCAGCAAAGGCTGGATAAACAAAAAAACTTCCTTTTCCCCATCTTTGTTTAATTTAACAGGTCCTTCCACCACCGGTTCTTTCACAACTTTAGCCATCGTATAAATATATGAAAAGTCCCTCAGATCTTTTCCTTTATCTTTCTCATTTCCATCCGCAGAAAAAGAACTCAGAACCTTATCTCCTTTAAATAAAAGGATCTTTTCTACTCCCTCCTGCTCTGCAAGATTTTTGGCACGTCTCTGAAACCACGCTTCATGATTTAAAATATCCGGCTCCGCCTTCACTGTTTCTGCAGCATAATTCAGCTGATCCCGAATAACCAGTGTCAAATTATCCTTATACATTTTCAGAAGACGGCTGACTTCTTTTTTTCTCTGCCCGGAATAATGATCCTGTATGATCCTTCCTGTTCCCACCGAAAGCATTAGGATACACAAAACTGTCACGGTGCAGAACAGAAGCGTCTTTTTTTTCATAACTTTCATACGTTTCCTCAATCCTGATAAATTTTATAATATCCTTTGCCATTTTGTTTTACAAAATACAGCGCCTCATCTGCATTGGCTATCATCTGTTCCAAACTGCTTCCCTGCTGTCTCACTGCCACGCCTACGCTGCATTGGATCGGCAGAGACTCTCCCTTCGTTCCGATATCTGAGTGAAGTCTGAGAACAAGAGATTCCAATACACTTCTAAGCTCATCTTCATCGTCGATATCTGTAAGGAGCATTACAAATTCATCTCCTCCATACCGCCCCACGACACCGTCATATTTCTTCTCATATTCGCGCAGGATGTACCCTATACTCTTTAATGCCGTATCCCCTGTTTTATGTCCGTAGGTGTCATTTAATTTCTTTAGATTATCCAAATCCACAAAGCATAAAATTGTGATTTTGTCCCCGGGAATCTTATCAAGCTGGGCCTGTGCCTGCTTTAAAAATACACTTCTCGTGACAACGCCGGTAAGTCCGTCGGAAAGGCCGTTGCTGGTAAGCCGTATGATCTCCCTGAAATCCATATTATCCGGACGCTCATCCTGGTAGATCTTTTCCTCCAGTTCCTGAATAGACTGCACGAGCATATCCACCACTTCTTTTTGTTTGCTGATAAAACGCTTCACCAAGAAAAATATGACAGAACAGAGTACCGCCATCAGCGCTACAATCACTAAAAATCCTGAAATAATTGTCCTGTATATAGACCAGAAGTCGATGGTAGTGAGAATATCCCAATCGGTATTTTCTATGTTATTATACATCGTGTAATATAGATTCCCGTCTCTGTAACTCCAGTAAGTTCCCGGCGTTTTGGCAAGCAGTTCTGTTTCCAGCTGGTCTGCCGTCACACCGATATTATGGGCTTCTCTCACATAATCCATATACGGTTCTCCATACTGCAGATTACTCGTAGAAGACATGATCTGTCCTTTGGAGCCGATCAGGACCGCCTGAGCGTCACTGGTCTCCACAGCCTTCTTAAGGATATCCACGACATCGTCAAAATAGATGGCGCAAAAAAGGCATCCGGTTATTTTATTCCCTTTTTTCAGCGGATACGCCACCGTATAATTCAGCGTGACCCCGTCTGCACCGGCTAAAAAGCTGTCTGTCACCTGTGGTTTCCCTGTTGAAAACAACTGCTGCATGTAATCCCTGCTGGCCAGGCTGGCCGGCTCCTCACCTATCGTGTAAACGTTCATATCAGCGTCTACATAACAGATCATCATATATCCATACTTTTCTGTAATTCTGTCCAGCTTTTCAACCTTTTTCAGAGGAGGGAGCGAGGGATCATAATATTCCGGCTGTACTGCCAGTGATTCCAGCAGTTTCAAAGACTCATTCACTCTGTTGGTAACCTGAGTCTCCACGCTCTTATGCGCGGCTCTGGCATCTTTTTTCATCCTCTGTGCGGATATAAAGATACCTCCCACCAAGACTATAAACATAGCTGCAGTAAAAAGATCATCATATACTTTAGAATCGGAGAATAAGTCAGTACATCTTCTCTCTGGACTCTCTGATTTCTTTTGGCACTCATAATCGGATCCCCCCTTTCCGGATAATTTTATTTCCTTGATCTAACCCCATAAAAATAAACATACTTTTACTACATTTTAACAGAAAGCTCACCAAAAGAAAATGACATAGCCTATGAAATATTTATTTCATTCTTCTTTTTAATACTGCCTGCAGAAATTTATAAGGATTCAGACTGTATTCCCCATATTTTGTGTCTTTCCGATATATGCCAAGGTGCAGATGTACCGGGAATTTTCCCACGGTTCCTTCTTTCTCTCCATACCCTGAATCTCCCATATATCCAATCACATCTCCCGCACGGATCTTTGTTCCCCGTCTGATTCCGGGAGCATAACTGTAAAGATGCGCATAATAAAAATAAACACCTTTCGGAGAACGGATACCGACACGATAGCCCCCAAGCTTCAGCCACCCAATCTGCTCAACGACTCCGTCAGACATACTGAGCACAGGTATTTCCCCTCTCTTCTTTGAAACCGTACCGGACATAATATCCGTGCCCTCGTGGTGCCTGTCTCCGCCAAAATTCCTCGCCTCATTCCAGGAATCCGAATAATTTACAAACGGTATATATTCATCCGGCACCGGAGCTCCCTTGATCTCCCCTTGTATCAGCGGATCCGGTCTTCCGTTTTTACATCCGGTATTTCGGTATTCCTGATATGCCTTTTCTTCTGCGATGGCTTCGTTCCGCCTTAGAATCCTTTCAACAGCCAAACTCTCGGCTGTGACCAAGAGCCCAAGGAAAAATAATGTGCAAACCAGCCAAAAACTTCTTTTTGCTTTGTTCATCCGCTTCATCCTCTATTCTTGTCTGCACTATGTATATGCAGAAAAGAATAGGGTTACAACCTAAGGATTACCCAGAAGGTATTCATACAGCATCTGTTCAAACGCTTTCACGTCGATCGGTTTCGCAAAATGCCGGTCCATGCCTGCCCGCTTTGCATTTCTCACATCCTCTTCAAACGCGTCCGCGGTCATTGCAATAATAGGCAGAGATGTTACATCTTCCCGGTCCAGTGCACGAATTGCCCTGGATGCTTCATAACCGTTCATCACAGGCATCTGGATATCCATTAGAATCAGATCATAATAACCTTCCGGGGACTGCGCGACTTTCTTTACAGCCTCCCCGCCGTCAACCGCTTCCTCCGCCTGTATTCCCATTTCTGTGACCATAGTTCTGGATATTTCTCTGTTCAGGTCGTTATCCTCTGCAATCAGGATTCTCTTTCCGGTATAATCGGGCTTATCACCAAAACGTTTCTGCTCCAAAGGTTCTGCGTCACCGTCCAGTTCTTTCAGCAGATAACAGATCTTAGAACAATAAAATGGTTTGGACAAAAAGGCTGTGACTCCTGCTACCCTGGCCTCACTTTCGATGTCCGTCCAGTCATAGGCAGTCAAAATAATCACCGGGATATCCGGTCCTGTCTCCTTCCGGATGCGGCGGGCTGTTTCCACACCGTCCATCCCGGGCATTTTCCAGTCAATGAGTGCAAGTTCAACCGGGTCAGAGGTATCCTTTGCCTCTGCAGCATACTTGACGGCTGTCTCTCCGTCAGTGACAAATGAGGCCCTGAGTCCCATGCTCTCAAGAAGCTGTGCAGCGTTCTCACATATCTCCCTGTCATCGTCCACCACAAGGCTGTGAATCCCAATCCATTTTAGCGGAGTTTCATCCTGAGACACATCCTGCAGTTTCAGCGGAAGAGTCACTGTGAAGACCGATCCCTTTCCGGGACTGCTCTCTACCTGTATGTCACCGCTCATTAAGTCTATGATATTTTTTGTAATGGCCATTCCGAGACCCGTTCCGGTCATTTTGCTGCTCGTAGAATCCGATGCCCTCTCAAAAGGATGAAACAGCTTTTTGAGAAACTGCCTGTCCATACCGATTCCTGTATCTGAACAGCAGAAGATAAAATTTTGATACTCTCTGCGGACACTGTCCTCCTGCCGGACCTGAATATCAATTTTTCCTCCTTCAGGCGTATATTTGACAGCATTGCTTAAAATATTAATGCAGACCTGCCGGATACGAAGAGGATCTCCGATTACATTTTCATTTTTAAGAGATCTCAGCCGGACCTTCACTCTGATCCTTCTGGAATCCGCCTGCGGCCGGATCAGCTCGACCGTATCCGTAATCAGCTCAGCCAAATTAAACGGTTCTTTCCTGAGAGACAGTTTTCCGCTCTCGATCTTAGACATGTCCAAAATATCATTGATCAGACTTAAAAGATGCTTCCCTGAAAGATTGATCTTTCCAAGACATTCCATGATCCGCTCACGGTCGTCTAAGTGTGCCGATGCTATCGCCGACATTCCTATGATGGCATTCATCGGCGTACGGATATCATGGCTCATGTTGGATAAAAATTGTCCCTTGGCTTTATTCGCCGCATTTGCATTGTCCAAAGCAGTCTGGAGGGCCTGGCGCTGCTGTTCTTCCTCATAGCGCTGTTCATCTGTGCGCCGCGAAATAAGAATTGCCAGCTTATCATTTGAATATGGATTATCCACATTGATAATCTGAGTCGAGATCCAGTGATATCTGCCGTCTGTGAGTTTCTGCCTGACTTCAAGAAAAACTTCATCCTTTTCATGCCCCAGCGTTTCTGTAAGATACTCCGTTCCAAAACGATGCCGAAACTCATCAGCATGTTCCGGGTGTACCGTCAGAGCCATGTCCTGAAACAGTCTGCTGTAAGATTTCTGCTGCCCCAGGCCAATCATCAGGCCCGGTTTTACGTAAATAAAATTCAGTGTATCCTCTGTCAGATTGATGCTGATGATCACCGGATAGGCGTTGGAAATTGCGCCTACCAGTGTGATGCGTTCCTGCAGTATTTCCCTCTCTGCTTCCTGTTCTGCCAGCTTTTCCTCTGTAACATCATGAAAGGCGGCAACAAAAACCGGTTCTCCATTTTCATCAAATGTTCTTTCCAGAATACCGGAAACCCAGAAATATTCTCCTCCCGCCCTTTGAACGCGGAACTCAAATGTACTTTTCCGGCCATCTGTATCGGCAGTTTCAATCATCTTCACAAGCCTGTCATAATCGTCCGGATGAATCAGATTCTCTATCGGCTCACCGAGAACTGTGTCCTCAACATCACCTTCCGGATACTTCAAAAGCTGCATTCCCTGCCGGTTCAGCTGCAGAAACCGATATGGTTTGTCTACAGATATAAGTGCAATTCCTTCCGGAACGGCATTATATAAATGTCCTATGTAATCTGCCTGGTTTGAAAGTTTTTTATTTGTTTTATTTGCGTACCAGTAATAAGAAAATACTAAGAGAAAGATACCTGCCAGGATACTTCCGATCAATTCCATGGAACGTCTCAGAATGACTCCGGTCTGGGCAGTCACCACGTCCTTCGGAATAATAGACATAACATACCAGTCTGTCTCAAGCTTCAGAGGAGCATAACAAAAAACCGTATCCTTTCCCTGATAATTTAAAACTGCCCACCCCGTCTTCTGCTGTTTCAGTGAATCGGCAAAGCGCTTAAGACTCTCCGAATCGTTTTGCGCTTTTGGCAGCATATCAAAGAGATTTTTCATCGTTTTGTTGCTGTTTATATGAGGAGACCGGATCAGGACATCCCCGTTCTTATGGACCACGTAGGAAAAACCGGTATCATGATAAAAAGACAGGCTGAAACTGTCGGCAATATTCTCCACCTCATATTCTTTGACCAAATAGCCCGCGGTGCCGTCCTTTAATTCCACTCTCACAAACAGGTGAAATACATTGACACCGGTCACACTGCTGATATGAGGTTCAATGATACCGTTTCTTTTTGTCGTCTTATCCAGCACTTTTTGTACGTGCGCATCCGGTTCTGTTTCTGTGGAAAAACAGCTCCCGTCGGGGAGATACAGGCTGATTCCTTTATCCGCGCGTGCATAGCTTTCCAGCGCCTCCCTCAGTTTCCCCTTCTCCGTCTTTGAAAACTTCTTTAAATAGCCTGTCATCGTGCTCATAGAATCATACTCATTGCGCAGCTGTACTTCCAGAGTATTTAATCCTTGCTGAGTACTCTCTCTTATAGTGCTGATGGACTGTTCCCACAGCTGCTTTTTTACTCCCCTTACAAAAAAGAATGTCAAAAAGCTTAAAATGATGCCAATGATAACTGCGGCAAGAGCAATCTTCCTCTTTATATTTCCGGAGTATCTTTTTTTCATCACTGTACTTTCCTCTCTTTTTCTGTCTGCAGGTCCATACGGTTCATGACGGATCTCACCGGCTTTCCTGAAAGAATCTGTTTCGATGCCTCCGCTGTCAGGTTCCAAATCGGCAGTTTGAGCATACTGTCTGTACCGATCACTGTTTTACCGTCCTTATAGCAGGACAGCAGGGGACGTATTTCTTCTACGGAAGACGATTTTCCCCCTTTCAGCGGGCTGAATGAGCACTGCTGGTCCGAAAATTTTTGGATATTTTCAGCCTGAGTAAAGTATTCCACGAACATTTCAGCAGCTTTTACATGACGGCTGTCTGCATTCACACTTAAACGCGTGTCTGCGTTTACGACCAGCATCGAGCCATTTTCCAGCAGAGGAAGAGGGCTGACACTGAATTTCAGATCCGGGTTCATCGTCTTTACTCTTCCTGCTGCCCATGCGCCTGTGAGCATAAACGGAGATTTCCCTTTGGCAAATTCCTCAAGATCATCTGAAGTTTTTTCAGTCTTCAGAGACTTGTCAGGATCTATATACCCCTGTTGGATCAGGCTCTGCGCCAGATCAAATCCCGGAGTCAGATATCGGCTCAGCTTCTCTTTCCCATTATTCAGGTTTTCAAACACCTGTTTCTGGTTATTTTGCTGATAGACGGAATAGAAGCCTCTGCCGACAGCCAGCGTTTTTAAAGAGATATCATTGTTACAGATGACCGGAGTGATCCCCTTTTTCGTAAAATAGCTGCACACACTTTCCCATTCTTTTAAATTTCCCGGGGTCTTTTGCTTATGTTTTTTCAAAAGATCTTCATTGCAGTAGAGCCCAAATGCAGATACCGTAGTCGGAACCCAATAGATCTTTCCTTCATCTTTCATTTGAGTCAGCATTTGATCTGTATAGTCCGGAATCGTGCGAAGGCCTGACAGGTCTGCAGCCTGTCCTTTCGACTTCAGTTTCAGAAGGATATCATGATTGACCATGAAAACATCGTCGCCCTTCCCTGTTTCCATCCGCTTTTCCAGGGCTTCAAAGTATTGTGTCCCTTTCAGGCTCTCATATGATACTCTGATATCAGGATTTTCCTTCATAAAGCCTGAAATAATCTCCTCGATCACTTTGACATTTTCAGGCTCATATTTGGTTCCGAAAAACGTAATCGTCGTGACATCTTCAGAATCTGCTTCTTCATTCATGACCGTATGCTTGCTGCTGCACCCGCACAGTACCAGCATACAGATAAGCACCGCCGCACAGCACCTTTTCATCTTCCTTCTCTTCATTGCACCTATCCCCTTTTCTGTGTAAATAATGATTTTTTACCTCTGAGGATCATCGGGAAGGGGCATCATCCCGTCCAGACATTCCAAAACTTCTTTGTTGACACGGTCACTCTGCATGATCTCTCTTCTGCCGGACAACAGGCCGCCCTGATATTCTCCGCAGATATCGGCCCCTAAGATGTTTCTGTCCTGCGCAATCATAGTACATATTCTGCATACCTGCCCTGTGGTCATGCTGCCCTGGTCCCAGTTTGTAGACAACTCGCTCAGGCTCAGCACATCCTTGTCCAAAGACAGATAGACATCCGTCCGGATCTCTCTCTGAAGCCATGTCTTCCAGTCAAAATCCGGGGATACAGCTTCTTCCTCCGGCACTGCCGCCATGTGATTTCTGTATCTCGGCTCCACCTCCCGCAGATATGCGGCCGAAGTACCGATCAGGATTACTTTTTTCAGATGTTCCATCTCATCCATGGCCCTCCGCACCCAGCATCCGCAGGATAAAAGTTCAGGAAACAGCGGCTTCTGAAGATCCGTGTGGCAGTCAAACAGCACCAGCGTAAAATCCCTGCATATCTCTTTCTGCAGAAGAAAGGAGACATAGTGGTAATTTCCCGAACCGAGAAAATAAATATGAGATGGCTTTCCTGCCCTGATTCTCTCTCTGATCGTCTCCGCCGCAGTATCCTCACAATATCCGTTGGTCCCCGGAACTTCTCTCAGGTTGATCCGCTGATGAGGAGCTGATTGATAAAACTCTTCCTTATCGTACAGATCGTCAAAGTCCAGGACTGTAATCATCTGCTGCACATCTCTCACTCCTTTTCGGACTGTTAAAGATAAGTCTTAATAAATTCCTCCGGCGGGACCGGCCTGCCGTAATAATAACCCTGGAAGACTTTGCATCCCATTTCTTTCAGCAAGTCTCTCTGTTCCTCTGTCTCTACAAATTCTGCGACTACATGAAACTTCAGCGTCTGTGCCATATCCACGATTCCGGAGACAATATTTCTGGATCTCTCATTGTCCACAAGCTGTCTGACAAGTCTGCCGTCCAGCTTCACTTCCTCGAAAAAATAGTCCTGAAGATATACCATAGACCCATGTCCCATGCCGAAATCGTCCATGCTGATTTCGATGCCGTTTCGCCTGATATTTTCCAGTTCTCCGGTCACCTTTTCTGAGTGGTCCAAAAATACCCGTTCCGTGAATTCAAAGACCATCTGTTTTTTCCCAAAGTCATAGTGTGACAAGAGATCCAGCACATGTCTGCTCCAGTCCTTCTGCTCCAGCTGGCTCGGGGAGATGTTGACTGAAACCCTCAGACTCTGGTCCGACACACGGTTCATTTTTTGTATATCCGTACAGGCTTTTTCCAGAATAAAATTCCCCAAAGCCTGAAGCTGACCGCTCTCTGAAGCCAGCTGGATAATCAGGGGCGGAGCAATATATCCTGCCACCGGGTGATTCCATCGAAGCAGGGCCTCCGCGCCATAGATGCCCCCGTCAGCCGACATCTGCACCTGATAGTGAAGGGTAAGGCATCCTCTCTCCAGTTCATTCTTCAGATCGTATGCCAGAGTTTTTGCGGCATAGCTGTGGATGTAATCATCGGAAAGGAGGATCGGTCTGCGGCCTGACTCATCTCCCTGATCCATATCCTCTGTCATTTGCCGGACTTCCTCTTTAAAATTTCTCGTCTGCTTCTCTTCACTGTATCTGATAAACGGAATATAGATCAATGTGCCGATCAGCAGATTCACAATCTGCAGAACACTTCCTGCTACAGATCCCGTTGCCTCATAGCCGCTGAAAATAACGGGTACTGTCCATTCTACCGATCTGGTCACATAGGGCACCAGTCCCATCGTCATCGCAAAAGTACTTGTAAGCACAAACACAAGAGGCGTCAGAATAAACGGCACAAACATAACCGGATTAAAAATCACCGGAAATCCAAAAATAGCGATCTCACTGATATTAAAGAGGACGGAAATCCCCGCGACCTTACCGAGCTTACGATTATGACTCTTTTTCGCCGCTATAAGGAGTGCCGTAATAAGACAGAGAGCCGCCCCGCATCCGCCGATAAACACAAAAATATCCATAAAAGACTTGGAGTAGATCTCCGTAGGCATTTTCCCCGCTGCGATCAGCGTCTGATTGACAGATACTCCAGGTTCAAACAGTCTCTTTGCCACTGCATCCAGAGTATTCGTCCCATGGATTCCAAAAAACCAGAGAACATGAGAAAAGAAAACATACAGCAGGGCCCCTGACAGGTTCCCTGACAAATGACGAAATGCCTTCATAGACAAAAACGAACCGAAATTTGTAATATTGCTTGCTCCCGTCCACTCCCTCAGCAGTACGCCGGCTCCAGCGAACAAAAGGGTAATTATAACGATCGGCAGCAGATTCAGGATGGATAAGTTGAACAAATACTCTGCTCCCACCGTATGCATCGCCTCAAACTTCCTTGCCGCCCTGACACTCAGCCGGAACAGCGCACAGGACAGCATCGTGATACACATAGCCGTAAAAACCCATTCAGGCCCGAAAATATACTCTTCATTCTCCATGATACCCCCGCAGAAGGCCATATAGGATACCAAGGCCGTAACTGCATAGTAAAATGCCTCATTGGACTCCGACATTCTGCCGAAAGACAGGCTGATCGTCACAGTGAGAAGCAGAGCAAGGGAACCAAGCGTAATCGTATATACTGCATCCAAAATATTCAAAATCCGCCCTCCCAGGAAAGCGGTTATAAATTCCTGATACGGCGGATATGGAAAACTCTTAAATAAAAGTGCAAAGGAACCCAGGATTAAAAAGGGGATGACTAATGTCAGCCCCTGCTTAACCGATAAAATCGCTGTCGATTTCCCAAGATCCCTATAATAGTTTCTGATTTTCATTGCATAACTCCCCAGATTCGATCACTGCCCGGACATTTCTTCATGTTCATCCCTGAGATTCTCATATAGAGTCATAGAGTCCCAAGTCTGGTTTGTATCCGTCAGAACGGCCTTTAAATTTATCTTTTTAAGCTTCTCTTTTCGAAAACTCATAATCATCTCATCAATCTGGCGGCCTGTGAAGCCTTTCATGACAAGCATCTCTTCTGTGAATCCCGGACCGTCATAGCAGCTGCCGCCCGGTTCGATGCCGGGAACTCCTGCCAGTGCCCCGATCGGTTTCAGATAATCTTCTTTTTTTATATTTTTTATCCGTACACCCATGCGGACCAGGATAAACTTTATCTTTCTTGCCCGCTCGGAACCGTCTAAATTATACAGCAATACAGCTGCACCGCTGTTTTTTCTTTGATTCATTTTCATGTCCTGCCTTTTCATTATAGTAGTTTTATTATACCTTATTGGGCGGAGCGCGTCCACCCGAAGGGTATTACATTTTCCACATGATTGGAGTGAGACATTCTAAGAGCCGAACGGAAATCGTGTAGAAAATGGACGTAATATCTACTGGATAAATACTTATCAAACGATCGTTGGATAGCTTTTTTTGTTCAGAGAATACTTATCCATCAGACATTATGTCCATTTTTACCAGTTCGGAGGCATTGCATTTGAAGAAAGGTTCGTTTACTTCTTTCAGAAAAGGTTCAGAGGCAAGGAGGGGAGGTTCGATTCACCAAATTTGCACTTCGCCTGCGGCTCCTGCTCATTAAGTTCCTTCGAACGGGCCGCTGGAGAGACTTTGCTGAAAGTTGGAAAATCTTACCTTCCTGAGACAGCAAGCCGCAGAACTGGTAAAAATGTCATGACATACAGAAAAATACCCTGGCAGTTAAACATTGACTACTTTTCTGTGCCTAACTATCAAGGTATATCTTATTTCTGTTACTGTTTATCTGGCTGTAATGAAACGGTTTGATCTTGCAATCAAATTTCAATACAACTCTTGTTACTGTTTATCCAACGCTTTTAAGCCATTCTTCCATTTCATTATAGCCAGTTTTCCTGATAAAATCAACGTTTCTCTAAATATTTCCCAACCGTCATCAATTTTCTCACATTTTTCTCCAATACACCTTCAAATGGCTATTTCCCGCGGTTTGTATGCAATTATCAATTTTATAGGTTGGGAAATCAGTATACCTTATCGCGCAGAGCGCGCCACCCGAAGAGTATAAAATACGGTGTGCCCTTTGGTATGACATTTTGACCAGTTTTCCGGCTTGCTGTCTCAGAGATGTAAGATTTTCTAACTTTCAGTAAAGTCTCTGCGGTGGCCCGTTCGGAACTCGCTGGCGCGGGGGCGGCCTCACTGTGCTTTGCACACCACCTCCGAGCCTTTTCTGAAAGAAGAAAAACTAACATCTCTTCGAATGCAAGGCCTCCAAACTGGTCAAAATGGACGTAATATCTACTGGATAAGTATCCACCAAACAAATGGAACCGTCCAACGATAGTTTTTTAGCACTATTGGAGAAACGCATTTCAAAGCGTGACGGAAATAGTGGAGAAAAACTATCGCAGGTGGCACCTTTGATTTCTAAGCAGCCTGCTCCAGCAGATAATATGTCCATTTTCTACACGATTGGAGTGAGGCATTCTAAAAGCTGAACGGAAATCGTATAGAAAATGTCATACTATATCTGAATGAAATCTTACAAATATGCAGACGATAAAATGAAGCTATTTTATGAAAATACAGAAAGCGTACAGCAATATGCCTGATCATCTTTTAACAGAAACTGTGATGCTCTGCATTCACCTCCTGGAACTTTTCGGGATCTTTGTCATCGTCTTTGGCTGTATCAAAGCTTTTCTCCAGTATCTCCGGGCAGGATTTACCACGGAGGGAAGGGAGATCAAACTGGAATTGGCCAAAATTCTGGCTTTTGCCCTGGAGTTTAAGCTGGGAGGTGAAATACTCAGGACCGTCATCACGAAAAACATGAACGAACTTTATATGCTTGGAGCTGTCATCCTTTTGAGATCTTTTCTGACTCTGGTGATCCACTATGAAATCAAATTCGAGTCAGATTAATAGCTCTCCATCAGTCTGCCGAGCCGGCGGATGCCCTCCCGGATCACCTCCGGCTCTGAATTCGTATAATTTAAGCGGAATGTAGGCACCGGCTTCTGATCATCCACATAAAATGGATTGCCCGGCACAAAAGCAACCTTCTCTTTCATCGCACGGTCGAACAATTCGAGGGATGACTCGCCTTCCGGAAGAGATCCCCATACAAACATGCCTCCCTTCGGCATGGTGTAGGTAACAGTGTCCGGAAAGAAATCTTTCATCGCCTGAAGCATGGCATCGCTCTGCTCTTTATAAAGGGTTTTGATTTTGCCGATGTGTTCATTTAATTCATGGTTCATGAGATAATCGTACACTGCATACTGAGCAAAAATATTGCTGTGCAGATCAGCTGCCTGCTTTGCGGTCACAAGATGCTGCATCAGTTCTCTGTCTTTCGTGCAGATCCATCCAAGTCTCATTCCCGGTGTGATAATCTTTGAGATCGTCCCGAAGAGCACACTCTTTTTCAGGCCAAACGATCCGATATAGGGATACACTTCTCCCTCAAACTTCAGCTGTCCATACGGATCATCCTCGATCAAATAGGCAGAATAACGGTTTAAAAGAGCACACAGTGCTTTTCTTTTCTCCACAGAATATGTAAGTCCGGTTGGATTCTGAAAATTTGGAACCGTATATAAAAGTTTTACATTCCTCTCCTCCAGGATCTGCTCCAGCCTGTCCAGATCGATCCCGTCGTCCAATAGAGGCACCGGACAGAAATCTGGTTCAAATACGGTAAACGCCTGAATCGCCCCCAAATACCCAGGTTCTTCGATCGCAAGCGCGTCACCGGGATTGATCAGCACCTTTCCCATCAGATCCAACGCCTGCTGCGACCCTGTCGTAATCAGCACATCGTCTGCCTGTACATCCATCCCGTATTCGTCCCGGTATCTCTCTGCCACCCATTCCCTGAGCGGCCGATAGCCTTCCGTGCTGGAATACTGGAAAACCTCGTCACCAAATTGGTCTATAACCCGTTCCATAGACTGTTTAAGTTCTTTCTTCGGAAAGGAAACCGGATTAGGCAGTCCTCCTGCAAAGGAGATGATGTCATCCTGCTGGATAACTTTTAATATTTCTCTGATAAAGGATGCCGGGGTGTTTAAGATTCTCTCTGAAAACTGTGTCATACTTTTGTACCTCTTCTTTCTGCGGTGATGTAAGAAAAGCCCTAAACCGGCTGTCCGGCTTAGAGCGCCCTAATAAATTAATTTTGCTTATTATATGCCTTTCTCTCCTGTCTGTCAAGAAACCGAAAGGATACCTACTTTATCTTCACCTGTTCTATGTTTTTAATGATGATCGTGCTTCCTCCGCCCTGTTCTTCCAGGATCTCTACATTGTCTTTTGTAATATATTCTTCCATTGGGATCTTGATCTCGATCCCCGCGTCGGTCTCAAGAATCTGATATTCCAGCTTCTTCACGGTATTTTCTTTGGCCACCGTAAAGGTGTCATACTGGAGATCATATCTCTCGATGCGGTCGTCAAACTCCTGTTTCTTCTCCGTGCTGTCCCCAAAAATTCTGTCACCGATCTCGTTGATCCGAAACTCATTTTTTTCCGCAAATTCTTCTCTCAGCTTACTCCTGGCATCCAGTCGGTTTCTCAGCGGTTCATTCTCGTACCGGTTATTGATATCCGTGATCACCTTGTTTAAGATCTGGAATTTCTTTTTGGGAGCCATATCTGCGTGGCACTGGAGAAAGCGCTCAGAAATATAGTTTATCTTGTCGCCTGTCAGCATCTCAAACTTCTTCTCCACCAGCTGGACTTTATACTCCAGAAGATCCACAATTACAGCCTCCGTGAGCTTTGCCCCGTCCATAGGCATCACCCGCTGCTTTACAATGTCGTTGACTTCATTTTCTTCCTCTTTATGTATGTAAGTCTCCTTATAATTCATTTTCAGAAGCGCCAGATGTACAACGCTGTATAACTGGAAACTGACCACGATCAGATCTGCCGCCGGAATTGTCACACTGTCGCACATAATATCAAAAAGACTCTCCGACAGTACACGGCTGGCTTCCACAAAGCTTTCATCCTCCTTTTCATCCATCGATTCCAAAAGGCTTAAGACCGGTGAAAGGCTTCCGTCAAACTGGCATTTTTTTGTGTCATCGCTCTCCAGGATCTTAAATATATGGCCCCTGATAAATTCCATCAAGTCCGGTCCCAAATCCAGCAGGTCGTTGGACAGTCCAAGATACCCGTTGTGGCTGTCCAGAATATGGATAATCCCTTTTCTTATGATAATATCATCTCTCTGTATCTGCATGTTCATCCTACTTTCTATTAAATTTTCTTTGACCATTATACTAGAAAAAATCCGTCCGGACAACTCCGAACGGATCTCTATAACCCCTTCACCTTACATATCTGCAAGGACATTTTTGACATATTCATAAGCTCTTGGGCAATGGCTCTTTAAAGAAGCTCTGTTCATAGAATACTCTTTAAATACCTCTGCAAAAAACTCTTTGTTGTTTGATACTGCATAAGCTCTGTTGTCGCCGGCAAAATTGTTCTTTTCTGCATTATAGATCGCCCTGAACTCTGCTGTGGAATCAGCTCTGTTGTTTACATATGCTACGAAGTGTCCTACCTCGTGAACCAAAACTCTGTTGACATTGTTCTTTATCACAATCTTCTTCTGAGATGGGCTGAATACTCCGTCTGCCCCTTTCAGCAAAGAAGAATTTGGATTTGTCTCGATGGTCATTCCCACTCTGTTGAATTCGCTGATTACCTTGTCATCGACAATACCCTTCAGCTGGCTGATATTTGCGTTTCCTGCCTGTGCAAGATTTGTTGTTTTGATGACCTTCTTAATGGTTGTTGTTGTTTTGACCGTTTTTTTCTTTGCTTTTTTTGTTGTCTTTACAACAATATCCGTCTGAACTGTCTCTTCTACTTTTTTAGATACGCTTGTGATCACTTTTTTAGAAGTTTTTTTCGTTTTTTTGGTTGTGACTTTTTTGCGTTTTACTTTTTTCTTTAATTTATATGTCTTTGTTTTAACTTTTTTGGATGTACTTGTTTTGACTGTTACTTTACTGCTGGCTGCCTTCACAGGTGCTGCTGCGGCCGGAGCTGTGAATCCGACAACAAGCAAAACTGCCAATGCACTTACTAAAACTTTTTTGATTGCTTTTTTCATGATCATGCGCCTCCTATATTTCATAGACACAAGCCAGTGACCATCCTGATCTCTGGTACGAAAAAAGCACTCTGCTTATTTCATAACACATGAGCTTCCCCATGCAGCAACCGGCTATCGTAATCTCTTAGAGATCTTAGACCCTTGGCTTTGTGTCACTACCTTTCGATAGTTTTACTAAATATTAAATTACTGATTAATTAACTTATCATTTCTGATGTGATTCTGTGCAGAATATTAATTAATCCAGCTTTATGAAATTCGGAGCATCTATCTGGAAGTAAGCCCTCCAAATAAAAAACCATCTGCAAAATATTCTTTACAGACGGCTGCGCTTATAATCATATAAGATAGATAATTATTATCCATACACATTAATATATAATGTGGCAACCGGCTGTCATAATCCCCGTTCTGAGGACCTTAGACCCTTGGCTTTGTGTCACTATCTTTCAATAGTTTTACCGATGAATAATTCAATTGTATGATAAGGCCTAGTCATCTATCCTTATCTTAATTTTATTATATGCCCGCTAACAAAAGATGTCAATAGCTTTCCAAAAACTTTTCATATTAATTTACTCTGAAAAGACAAATGATACAATGAATGTTCTTTCATCAGAAGCCTAAGTTATCTTTTATACACCGACGACAAAAATGTGGTATGATAGGATTAAAATCAAGGAGGTATCATACATGATTCAAGGTGTAATTTTTGATATGGACGGGCTGATGCTGGACACGGAGACCCTGGCTATCCCCGCATGGCTTAAGGCCGGAAAAACTTATGGATTTCCCATCACAGAGGAGCAGGTAGCACATACTTTCGGCTTTTCTGTTCAAGGTATGCAGGAATACTTTATGTCTTTGTTCGGAGATAAATTCCCTTTTGAAAAAGCACTTCAAATAAGAAAAGATTACGTAAATGAATGGATTGATGAACACGGAGTCCCATTTAAACCCGGTCTGCTTGAACTTCTGCCGTTTTTAAAAGACAACGGCTACAAGATCGCCGTTGCCACATCCTGTGACCTGGAGCGTGTTACCCGCTACTTTCATCAGGGCGGGATCATGGATTTCTTTGACGCCGTGGTAACCGGGGAGATGGTCCCAAGAAGCAAACCACACCCTGACATTTTCCTGAAAGCATGTAAAGAACTGGGACTCGATCCGTCCGTATGCCTAGGGCTGGAAGACTCCCCTGCGGGATTGGAATCTATCTTCAGGGCCGGAATGACCGCCGTGATGATTCCTGATAAAATTCCTTATTCAGATCAACTCAAGGAATTTACCGGCACTGTGCTCGGTGATCTGTCCGAGGTAATCACTTATCTTGAAAATGAAAGCAGGACCAGATAATTCCTGTCTGTTTACCCGCATGTCTGTCATACTGCTGATCTGTTTTTTATCGGTCAGCAGTATTTTCATTGTTTATCTCAAGAATTCTGCCCACATGATCTGTTTCAAAAAACATTTCTTTGTTTGCCAGGACGATCCCGACTGCAGCCGCTGTAATGACAATGGTCTCTATACACTTTGTCTGGGGCGTCATAGCGATTTTTTCCTGAAAGAAATTTACGACGATATGAAAAAAGATGCTCGCCATCATACTCCGGTTATTCTTTACGTACACCCACGTCGTAATAAATCCCAGAGGGATTACACTGATAAAGAAATTTATTGCATAGCCGGTACCAAGCTGCAGAAGTCCAGCCTGATAAGACCCTTCGATGAAAAACAGGGGGATATGCCAGGCAGACCAGATGAAACCAAACAGGACTGATTCCCAAAACCAGCTTCCGTACTGGGCAATGGCGTCTTCACCATACCCTCTCCACCCCAGCTCCTCTATAACAGAGGCAAGCAGTATCGTGAGAAGGGCTGAACTGCCCTTTATGGAAAAAGAAAATCCCTCAGCAAACGAAAACTGATCCAGACTCTGACCAAAAAATACAGACAGAAGAATTGAAACTGCAACAATACATACAAACAGGGTAAAAGCAGAAAACAGATTTACAGAATGTACGCGGTAAAATCCAATCAGCTTTCGCTTCAGGTCCGATTTAAGCGCCTTACTTTTGGACAGGAGAACCGTCAGTACTGCCGTTCCTGCCGGAACACACAATCCCAGGAACATCCATGTCATTGCCGCCTGATTATCTTTACAGACTGCTGCTGCCGTCCAGAAAGCCCATGTAAGTCCAAAGACAATCAGGTAAAACCGAATTGGGCGGTATTGATATTGGTTCATATCTCACACCTCAAATTCTGGTTCAGGGACCGCTTCGATGATCAGTTCGCTTTTCATACCATTCAGCTCGATCATATTGGTACTGTCATCAATTTCTTCCTCTTTCACAGAAAAATCTTCTGCGGTACCGCCTTCTTTTTCGTAGTAAATATGATTGCCGATCCCTTTCTTTACGGCAAAGAACTCCATATTTTCGGGCACTGTAAGCCTCGAGGTCGATGAAAGCTGATTGATATCCAGGCGTCCGCAAAGCCCGGCACAGACAATGTTCATATCTTCATTGCTGTTGATCTCCACATGTCCTGTCACATCATGCACAAGTACTCTCTCTGTCTTTCCTGAAAACTCGATATTCTTTGCCCCCATACGCGTAAGTTCCAGCACAGAAGTATTGCCGGAAATCTCCGCCTCGCCAGTATACTGCTGCGGAATCCAGATGAACACATCCAGTTCCTTTTTCGCCCTGGCTTCCGTCATGTTTCCAAACCGACGGACATCAATATCAATCTTTTTCCTTACGTCATCGATCCGGACTTTAAAGACGGACTGAATCTCCTCAATCTGGTCCGACGCAAGGCACACCCGGATCTTCTCACCTTTATATCCGCAGAGGGATACTTTCTTTGCTCCCGAAAAAGTAATATCGTAATTTTTCCCGCAGTCGATGTCATATTCCGTTGTACTGTCATATAGATAGTCACCTTTTTGTCTGCTTCTTTCTTCACTTTCAAGCAGCTCATCAATGGAAATGTCAAACAGAGACGCAATCGCTTTTACGTTCTCTATGTCCGGCACTCCCGCTCCGGTTTCCCATTTTGTCACCGCCTGCCGGGATACCCGAAGCTTTTCAGCCATCTTTTCCTGAGACATCTTTGCCTGCCTGCGCAGGTCTTTTAATTTTGTTGAAAACATTTTATGTTCCTCCTCTGTTTGGATGGTGAAAGTATAGCAGTCAAAGTTTTTCCCAACAAGCAACTGTTGTTTACATATGAGTTTTTTATGCTACTTTCCGTAGCAAAAGAGGTCCTGCACGGATGCAGGACCTCTTTTGTGAGTTTTATTGATGTTTGTGATTATTTTACAACAGCTTTTAACTGTTCTGTCAGCATCGGAACGATCTTATTTAAATCTCCGACAATACCGTAGTCAGCCACGTCAAAGATTGGCGCTGTGTCATCTTTGTTGATTGCTACAATGATGTCTGCTTCTTCCATACCTGCTACGTGCTGGATAGCTCCGGAAATACCGATTGCAAAGTATACGTTCGGACGTACTGTCTTACCAGTCTGTCCAACCTGAATATCTCTCGGTTTCCATCCTGCATCTACGACTGCACGGGAGCAGCTTACTTCTCCGCCTAAAACTTCTGCTAAATCTTCTAAGATCTTGAAGTTTTCTGGACTTCCTACTCCACGTCCTCCGGATACAAGGATGTTGGCATCCATGATATCTACCACATCTGTCACAGATTTTACAACTTCCATGATCTCAACATATTTGTTGTCCGGTGTGAATCCAGGATTGAATTCGATGACCTCGGCTTTTGCACCTTCGATCTTATCGATCGCCTGCATAACACCAGGACGTACCGTAGCCATCTGAGGACGGTTGTCCGGGCAGGCAATAGTAGCGATCGTGTTTCCACCGAATGCAGGACGTGTCATCAGTAACTGATTGTGTTTCTGCTCTCTTCCAGGGATTGCAACTAATGGGAAATCACCGATTTCAAGGACTGTACAGTCAGCAGTAAGACCTGTTGCAACTCTCGCAGACACACGAGGTCCTAAGTCTCTGCCGATTGCTGTCGCACCAACCAGCATGATTTCCGGTTTGTATTCATTGATCACAGATGCAAGTGCATGAGTATAAGGCTCTGTTCTGTATTCTTTCAGTTCAGGATCATCAACGACGATTACCTTGTCCGCACCGTAAGCTGCAAGTTCATCTGCAAGGTCTTTCACTTCAGATCCAATTAATACAGCTGTTACATCAGTATCTAAATCTTTTGCAAGGTCTTTGGCTTTTCCAAGTAATTCAAAAGCGATGCCGCTTAATTCATTGTCTACCTGCTGTGCAAAGACATAAACTCCTTTATATTCTTCTAAACCCATTTTATTCACCACTTTTCCTTTTTAAATTAGATTACATGTTTTTCTTTTAATTTGTCCATGATATATGCTACGGATTCTTCAGGATCTAAGGTTACCTTTTCTCCTGCACCCTTACGAACCTTATCAGATGCTTTCGCGATCTTTGTAGGTGATCCGGCAAGTCCGATGTTTGCATCATCGACATCTTTTAAGTCTTTTCTTCCCCAAACAGTAACTTCTGCATCGTATGCATCGAAGATTCCGCCCGGTGTCATGTAACGCGGCTCGTTTAATTCAGAAAGTGCTGTGATCAGGCAAGGCATTTTTGCCTTTACAACATGATATCTGTCTTCATACTGACGTTCAACAACAACATTGTCTCCGTCAATCTTGATATCCTGAGCGTAAGAAATAACCGGAATATCCAGATGCTCTGAAATCTGAGGACCTACCTGTGCGGTATCTCCATCGATTGCCTGACGTCCTGTGATGATCAGGTCGTAGTCAAGATTTCGGATGGCACCTGCAAGCGTTGTAGAAGTAGCCCATGTATCTGCTCCTCCGAGAACTCTGTCTGTGACAAGGACTCCCTTATCTGCACCCATTGCCATAGCCTCACGTAAAACTTCGTCCGCTTTCGGAAGTCCCATTGTAAGAACTGTCACTTCTGCATCATATTCATCTTTTAATTTCAATGCTGCTTCCAATCCAGCTTTATCATCTGGATTCATGATAGTCAGCATCGCACCTCTATCCAAAGTACCATCCGGGTTAAATTTAACTCCGCCTTTAGTATCTGGTACCTGTTTTACACATACAACGATTTTCACAGTAAAGTACCTCCCTTATTTTAACAGATTTCCAGAAATAACCATACGCTGAACTTCAGATGTTCCTTCATAGATCTCAGTGATCTTAGCATCGCGCATCATACGTTCTACATCGTATTCTCTGATATATCCGTAACCACCGTGTAACTGAACAGCCTTTGTTGTCACTTCCATTGCAACTTCTGCTGCATATAACTTCGCCATAGCTGCTTCTACGCTGTATACCTTCTGTGTAGCTTTAGCCATCGCCGCTTTATAAACTAACAGTTTTGCTGCCTCAACTTTTGTTGCCATATCAGCCAACTGGAACTGAGTGTTCTGGAACTGTCCGATGGTACGTCCAAACTGTTTTCTCTCTTTTACATATTCGATGGTTGCTTCTAAAGCACCTTCTGCCAGACCAAGAGCCTGAGAAGCGATTCCGATACGTCCACCATCAAGTGTATGCATAGCGATTCCGAATCCCTTGCCCTGTTTTCCTAATAAGTTTTCTTTCGGAATGCGGCAGTCTTCGAAGATCAGCTCATAAGTAGAAGATCCGCGGATACCCATTTTCTTTTCCTTTGTTCCAAAGGAGAAGCCTGGTGTTCCTTTATCAACGATAAATGCGGAAATCTCTTTTAATTTTCTTCCGCGTTTTTCGATGATGCCTGTAACAGCAATCACGATATAAACGTCTGCTTCTTTACCGTTTGTGATGAAGCATTTGGAACCGTTTAATACCCACTCGTCTCCGTCTAAGACAGCTTTTGTCTGCTGACCCTGAGCGTCTGTACCGGCTCCCGGCTCTGTAAGACCGAATGCGCCTAATTTTTTACCGGATGCAAGGTCCGGAAGATATTTTTTCTTCTGTTCTTCTGTTCCGTAAGTCATGATCGGATCACAGCACAGAGAGGTATGTGCAGATACGATAACACTTGTAGTACCGCAAACTTTTGCTAATTCTTCCACACACATAACGTATGTAAGAGGATCACAGCCCTGTCCGCCGTACTCTTTCGGGATCGGGATACCAAGAAAACCGTTCTTAGCCATCTTCTCAGCAGTTTCTTTCGGGAACTGTTCTGTTTCATCCACGTCCTGTGCAAGAGGCTTTACTTCATTTTCGGCGAACTCTTTGAACAGAGTTCTTGCCATTTCGTGTTTCTTACTTAATGCGAAATCCATTTCTTATTCCTCCATTTAATTATTTACTATAATCGTAGAATCCTTTACCGGTCTTCTGACCTAACATACCGCCGCGTACCATTTTTCTCAGCAATGGGTGAGGACGATATTTGGTATCTCCAAACTCGTTGTAAAGTACTTCCATGATAGCAAGGCAAACATCTAATCCGATCAGGTCACCTAACGCCAACGGTCCCATCGGGTGATTAGCTCCTAATTTCATTGCTGTATCGATACCTTCCACAGATGCCACTCCGTCTGCATAGATTCCGATTGCTTCGTTGATCATCGGGATAAGGATTCTGTTTACAACGAAACCAGCTGCTTCTTCTACCTGAACCGGTGTTTTTCCGATTTCTTTAGAGATCTCGATGATTTTGTCAACGATCTCCTGAGGAGTATTGATTCCTGCGATTACTTCAACAAGCTTCATAACCGGAGCCGGATTGAAGAAATGCATACCGATCATCGGGCGGTCAAGTCCTGCTCCGATTTCAGTAATAGAAAGGGAAGATGTATTGGTAGCGAAGATTGCTTCCGGTTTGCAGATATCCTGTAATTCTTTGAATGTCTGCTTTTTGATCTCCATGTTTTCGATTGCTGCTTCCACAACAAGGTCACAGTCAGTGCAGATATCTTTTACGCCTGTTGTGATCTTTGCTAAAATGGCATCCGCTTTTTCCTGGTCCATTTTGCCTTTTGCAACTCTTTTTTCAAATCCTTTTGCGATTCTTGCTTTTCCGTTTGCTGCGAACTCTTCATTGATGTCGCAAAGGCAAACTTCATAACCTTCTGTCTGCGCAAATGCCTGGGCAATTCCGCTGCCCATTGTTCCAGCACCGATAACTCCAACTTTCATTATGATTCCTCCTGTATTTAAACTCTAATTGTTGCCTGCCAATGATTATTTATTTTTGAATCCGTCGACTTTCGTCTTGTTTAAGAATGCTTCCATGCCTGCTCTCTGGTCTTCACTCTCAAAGCAGCTTCCGAATGCTTTTTCTTCCACGACGATAGCCTGATCCATGTCCACATCCAGACCTTCATTGATGGCTTTCTTTGAAGCGCGGACTGCGATCGGAGCGTTCTTAGCGATCTTTGCAGCCATCTTCTTTGCTGCGTCTAAGAGCTCTGCCTGCGGATATACCGCATTAACGAGTCCGATTCTGTATGCTTCATCTGCCTTGATGTTGAATGCAGTGTAGATCATTTCTTTTGCTTTTCCAGCGCCTACGAGACGGGCAAGCCTCTGTGTTCCGCCGAATCCAGGAGTGATCCCAAGACCTACTTCCGGCTGTCCGAACACTGCATTTTCTGCACAGAGACGGATGTCACAGCTCATAGAGATCTCGCATCCTCCGCCCAGTGCAAATCCATTCACTGCAGCGATGGTCGGGATAGGAAATGTCTCTAACTTGCGGAATACGTCATTTCCTTTTTTACCGAACGCTTCTCCCTCTGCCCTTGTCAATGTACTCATCTCTGCGATGTCTGCTCCGGCTACGAAAGATTTGTCTCCTGCTCCGGTGAGGATTAAGGCTCTTGTATTTTCGAGATCAACAGCATCCAAAACTTCGTCAATCTCTCCAAGCACCTGGCTGTTCAGCGCGTTTAATGCTTTTGGACGGTTAATAGTGAGGATTCCTACAAAACCTTCTGTTTCATATGTGATGAATTCCATGGATTCATTCTCCTTTCAAATTAAATTAGTCCATTTCAACGATGGTAGAGCATCCCATACCGCCGCCGATGCAAAGTGTTGCAAGACCTTTCTTAGCTCCCCTGTCTTTCATTGCGTGAAGCAGAGTTACGAAGATACGGCATCCTGAAGCTCCAACCGGATGTCCGATCGCGATTGCTCCGCCGTTTACATTTAATTTGCTTAAGTCGAATCCTAAGTCTTTTCCTACTGCCACAGACTGAGCTGCGAATGCTTCGTTTGCCTCGATCAGATCGAAGTCATCGATGCTCATTCCTGTTCTTTCCATAACTTTTCTTGTGGAAGCGACCGGTCCGATACCCATGATCTTAGGATCTACACCGCCGAGTGCTCCGGCAACCCATGTAGCCATCGGTGTAACACCTAATTCTTTTGCTTTTTCTTCACTCATAACGACAACTGCTGCCGCACCGTCATTGATTCCTGAAGAGTTCGCTGCAGTTACCATTCCATCTTTTTTGAATGCCGGTCTTAATCCTGAGATGCCTTCTGCTGTTGTTCCAGGACGAGGTCCTTCGTCTTTATTCACGATGATGGTTTCTTTTTTCTTCTTTACTTCTACCGGCACGATCTCTTCATCGAACTTTCCGGCTTCCTGAGCTGCAACTGCCTTCTGCTGGCTTGCTGCTGCAAACTCATCTAATTCTTCACGGGTAAGTCCCCACTGGTCACAGATGTTCTCTGCTGTCATACCCATGTGATAGTCGTTGAATGCACACCATAATGCATCATTGACCATAGCATCTTTCAACACGCCGTTGTTCATACGGTATCCGAAACGCGCCTGATCTAATACATATGGAGCCATTGACATGTTCTCGCATCCACCTGCTACGACAACGTCAGCGTCACCGCTTCTGATCATGTCTGCAGCCATGTTTACCGCTTTCAGTCCGGAACCGCATACAACGTTGATCGTTGTTGCCGGAACTTCGATCGGAAGACCTGCCTTGATGGATGCCTGACGAGCAACGTTCTGTCCTAAACCAGCCTGGATAACACATCCCATGTATACTTCATCTACCTGCTCTGGCTTAACATTGGCTCTGTTCAGAGCTTCTTTGATAACGATTGATCCTAAGTCAGCAGCCGGAGTTGTGCTCAATGCTCCGCCCATCTTACCTACTGCTGTACGACAAGCACTTGCAATAACTACTTTTCTTGACATATCAATTCCTCCATAATAATTCTGTGTTATATAGTGTTTGGCAGTTTCCCGCCGATATGTTAATAGTATCACAATCACTTTTTCATTTCAATTACAAATTTGTTTCAGGCCTTGATACAGGCTTCATATCATCTTAAAAACTGCGTATTTAAGCCGTTTGTTTCGGTCTTTTGTATGCAGTATAGATTGTACTTTTTTAAATACAGCCATATGTTCGTTTTTTTATTTAGAAAACTTTTATATATTTTTAGACATTGTATCCCCTAAAATCAACTTAATATCGTCACAATTTTAACAATATGATCTGTCTTTTTTCTCAGGAAACTAAAAAAAGATGGGCTGAAAGACCATCTTATAACCGGAGTTCCCATGAATTGGAGAACTATATATGAAGACTTATCAAAACATCTGTGTGTGTTTCCTTTTTTCTTTTGTTTTTACCTTAAAAGAGGCAGACTCCCGGTTAATTTATTCACCATCTTTTTAGGTCCGCAAAGAGCCACTCCAAGGTAATTGAGCTGTTCCCCCGGCGTCTTTGACATCTTTTCCGCGAACTCGTCATAAATCATACAGCTTTGTGCCAGATCCGAAAAATCTGCAGCGATGAGTTCGCTGAATTCGGGCTGGTTCACTTTTTCTCTTAGTTCTTTTAATACTTTCCGGCTGCCTTTTAAAACAGGAACGGGAAAAGTTATGATCCCCATATGTTCGTTTCCTCCGCTGTCCATGACATCCGTGCCTATAGCCCCCGGCATATGTTTCCCCATGGTCATACCAAGGATCACCCCTGTATTTACCGCAATCCCGGCAGGAAGCTCCCCGTCGATGACAACCACACATTTTTCATTCGCAATATCCATTTGATTCCTCCATTTGTGAACAGATTTTTTGACAGGCTCTATTGTAACCTGTACGGCAAGAAATTTCTTGTATGATATTGCTGTGTACAACCCGCAGAGCGTTATTTCATAGGAAAGATCGTAGAGCTTTCCTATGAAATAACAATACCGGGATGCCTTTTCAGCACCCCGGTCAAATCTTTCAGCGTTATCCTTCTATTGAAATGAACTCCTCTGACGGTACTTCTTTTCTTTCCTCAGCCTTTGGAAATCTCAGCACCAGTTCGCCATTGTCAAACTTCGCCCTGATATCTTCCTGTTTCAGTTCTTTTCCGACGTAGAAGCTTCTGCTGCACTTTCCGGAATAACGCTCTTTCCGTATATAGTTTCCCTCTTTGTCTTTCTCGTCTTTTACTTCGTTCTTTGCCGCACTGATAGTCAGATAACCGTCTCTCAGCTGGGCGGAAATGTCCTCCTTGCTGAAACCGGGAAGTTCCATACTTAATTCATATCCGTCTTCAGTATCTTTAATATCTGTCTTCATGCCGCGTTCAAAATCTCCAAAGCCAAAACGGTCAGCAGGAAATGCATTTTTAAACGCCCGGTCCATCCATCCGTCAAAAAGATTTTCTCCAAAAATACTTGGCATCAACATAAGTCATTCCTCCTATTCTATCTTCTGTGCGGGAATCCCGCACTGTTATATGTTGTTTATTTGTTCTATATGTAATATAACAATTATTTTTCTGTCTGTCAACTCATCAAATAAATGTTCACAGTTTTTTCACAAAATAAGAATGCCCACAGGGCACACCGTATTTCATACCCTTCGCACGATAAGGTATGCTGTAAACAAGCAAAGGCTCAGGAGCCTGTCTGCCCCTAAGCCTTTGCATGTATATAACCTTTTATTCCTGCCGCAGGATGGTGCCTTCTATTTAGACCCTATCTACTCCGGCAGATATTATATCCATTTTCTGCATGATTGGAGTGAGGCATTCTAAGAGCCGAACGGAAATCATGTAGAAAATGTCTTCTTATCTGTCCTGCATACTGATAGAATCGATCGCGACGCTTCCGCCCCGCACAACCTCAATGCTGGAAAATCTCTTCTTAAAAACTTTTAATATCGAATTGTTCTTTGCTTCTGTCCGCACAGATTCGATCAAAATACTGTCTTTCCCCATATCCTTCACACGGAATTTGAAAACCTGTGCCATCTGGAACACTTCATTTCTGTCCTTCTGGGTGCAGCCTTTCACCTTGATAAACATGATCTCTTTCATGCGGATCGACATGTTTGTGTAATCCATAACTTTGATCACTTCCACGCTGCGGTTCAGCTGCTTTTTGATCTGCTCAAAGGTGGCGTCATCGCTTTCTACGCTTATCGTCATTCTGGACACCGTCTCATCTTCTGTCGTTCCCACCGTGAGACTCTGCAGATTGTAGGATTTTCCTGAGAACAGACCCGCAATCCTCGCCAGCACTCCCACACGGTTTTCAACATATAAGGATAACCATCTTTTTTCCATAGAAAAACCTCCTATCGATCCATAATCATTTCGTTGATGGAACCGCCTGTCTTCATCATCGGGAATACCAGCTGCTCGCTGTCAATAATGAATTCGATCAATGTCGGTCCGTCAGTCTTTTCTTTTGCCTTCTCAAATGCCGCATCAATCTCTTCCGGCCTGGTCACACGGATACCCTGAGCTCCATAGCTCTCCGCAAGTTTCACGAAATCCGGTGTATACGGAGGGCACGGATGGTTCTCCGGCGTACAGTTGCCTTTGCAGCTCTTTCTATATTTCAGACATGTGCTTGCGAACCTTCTATTATAGAAGAGATCCTGCCATTGTCTCACCATGCCCAGATATCCGTTGTTGAAAATACAGAATACCACAGGAAGTTCCTGCACAACTGCTGTCGCCATTTCCTGGATGTTCATCTGGGCTCCGCCGTCTCCGCTGATGCATACGACTTCCCTTCCGGGATTTCCGATACATGCACCCAAAGCCGCCGGGAATCCGTATCCCATCGTACCCAGCCCTCCTGATGTCAGCAGCTGGCGGTTTCCATGGAGTTCTACATACTGTGTCGCCCACATCTGATTCTGCCCTACGTCTGTGACAACGATCGGTTCTTTAAAATCTTGGTTGATGGCCTCTATGATCATCTGAGGAGTCAGATTTCCCTCGGCATCCTCCATCTTGATCGGATGGGATTTCTGCCAGCTCTCCATCATGGAGATCCAGCGCCCCACATTCAGAGCCGGTTCTTTTTGTGCCAATTCTAGAATATCTAAAATCGCTTCCTTTGCATCTGCAACGATCGGAATATCCACGGTTACATTTTTAGAAATGGCCGCCGTGTCGATATCAATATGTATGATCTTTGCCTTGGACGCAAACGTACCAAGTTTTCCCGTGATCCGGTCATTAAATCTCGTCCCGATGGAAAACAGGACATCACAGTTTGCAATAGCTTCATTTGCCGCAAAGTTTCCGTGCATGCCGATGTTGCCAAAGTAGAGCGGATGGTCCGTTGGCAGTACTCCGCGTCCCATAATCGTAGACACCACAGGTACCTTCAATATTTCCGCAAGCTTTGTCATCTCTTTGTGGGCTCCGGCAATCTTTGTTCCTCCGCCGATCAAAAATAGTGGTTTTTTAGACTTGTGAAGAGCTTTCATGGCTCTCATCACCTGTCCGTGATGTACTTTTGTGTTCGGTTTGTATCCTCTGATATTTACGCTGTCCGGATACTCCTCGCTGCCGAAGGTGCCCATCACGTCTTTTGGCAGATCGATCAGCACCGGCCCCGGTTTCCCGGTCCTTGCAATGTAAAAGGCTTCTTTGATAATACGTCCCAGATCTGCCCTGTCCCTTACAACGATCACAAATTTGGCGACATTTCTTGTCACGCCCACAATATCAACTTCCTGGAACGTATCATTTCCGATCAGCGGAAGCGCCACCTGCCCGGTGAAGCACACAAGCGGTACACTGTCATAATTCGCCGTAGCGATTCCCGTCACCAGGTTTGTCGCCCCCGGCCCGCTGGTCGCAAGACAGACCCCCACTTTACCGGTAGACCTTGCATACCCGTCTGCCGCATGGATCAGTCCCTGTTCGTGTCTCGGAAGGATCACGTCGATCGTGTCATCTTTGTATAACTCATCAAAAATATCGATGACGCAGGCCCCCGGATACCCAAAGACGGTATCTACGCCTTCTTCTTTCAATGCCTTTACCAAAAGCTGGTTTCCTGTAATTTTTCCCATATGCTGTCCTCCCTTAATTTTGTTCCAGTTCCTCTAATGCATATTTTACTTCCTCCTGAGCTTCTTGTTTAAAGTCCTCTACCTTATCCTGTTCAATTTCAGGAAGCTCTTTTATGGATCCCACTCCAAAACAGCGCAAGAATTCTTCCGTCGTTCTGAATAATATCGGTCGTCCGACGGCGTCTAAACGCCCGGCCTCCCGGATTAAGTTGTACTCTAATAACTTATTGACCGGATGGTCGCATTTGACCCCTCGGATGGCTTCTATCTCTTGTTTTGTCACCGGCTGCTTATATGCGATGATCGATAAAGTCTCCATCATGACATCGGTAAGCTTCGGTTTTTTCGGCTGGTTTACAATTTTAATTAATTGATCATAGTATTCCGGCCTGGTGCACAGCTGGTAAGAACCGTCCAGCTCAAGAAGCCGGATTCCGCTGTCTTTTCTGTTGTATTTTCTTTTCAGCTGATCAATTAAGTAAAAAAATAAATCCTCCGGGATATCCAGAGCCGCCATCAGCTGTTTCTTCGAGACGCTCTCTCCCATGGAAAATAAAATTGCCTCAATCACTGCCTGTTTCTGTCTCATGCCTCTCCAACACCTCTATTATAATTTCCTGTCCGATCTTTTCCTGGACAGCCCGTATCTTTCCAACCTTCATCAGTTCCAAAACTGAAAGAAATGTGACCACGACTTTTTCTTTGGTCATCTGTCCTTCCAGCAGCTGTCTGAATGACATGCGTCTCCTGGAAGAGATCAGATATTCCACTTCTTCCATCTTATCTTCCAGCCGGACTTCCTCCTGTTTGATCTCTCCAAACTTGCTCCTGATGGGATCGATCTTATCTTCCCTCTTGCGCATGACAAATTGGAAAATCCTGTTCAGATCCTCCATGGTGACATCCCTTGTGATCTCCCGGACGTCAACCGGACGGCGGTATCTGAGCACCTCTTCCGGCACGGCCCTTTCTTTAAAAAAGATCTTCTCCGCCTCGTACTCTCTGGCTTTCAGTTCTTTGGACGCGTACTTGTATATTTTGTACTCCAGAAGCCTTAAAACCAATTCCTCCCTCGGATCGCCTTCTTCCTCATCATCTTCTTTGGCCGGAAGAAGCATTTTGGCTTTGATCCTGAGCAGTGTCGCCGCCATCACAAGAAAATCACTCATCACATCCAGATCTTCCTCCTCCATCTCACGGATATAGGCAAGATACTGTTCCGTGATCTCAGAGATAGGAATGTCATAGATATCCACCTTATTTTTCTCAATCAGATGGAGCAAAAGATCCAAGGGTCCCTCAAAAACATTTAATTTTATATCAATCGCTGCCATATTAAAATGTCCTACTTTTTCTTTAATGTAATACACGATACCTCAGGCCTGTTTAACAGCCTGATCTTAATTGAATGATTTCCCAAACCGCGGCTCAAGATCATGATCGATGTACCGATCTGATATTCTCCCGCATCATACTTCGGAAACAGCTGAAACTGAGGCGATATCACACCGCCGATCTTCGGAAGTCTGACCATTCCTCCATGGAAATGCCCGGATAAGACCAAATCACACCCCCACTTGGAATACTGCCTGAAATAATTTGGATTGTGGGCCAGAAGTACCTGAAAAAATTCCGGATCTGCATCTCCGAGCGCATCCGACATCTCCTCCAGCGAAGGCGGAGCAGGATGAAACTTGCGGTACTGTTTTTCTTCCATATCATAAGCCGTCAGACAGATGGCAGAAATACCGCTGTCGACCATGATACTCTCGTTGGACAGATGAACGACTCCGCATTCTTTGAGCTGGTGAACGTATTCTTTATAGGCCACTCCATAGACTTCCTCATTTCTCTTGAGCCTCATTTCATGGTTCCCGTCCGCATAATAGATACGGTATCTCCGGGAGAGTTCTCTCATCAAATCCAGCGCGACTTCATAAGACGAGTCCACCCTGCTCACAAGCATATCCCCGCCCACAAAAACGGCATCGGGACTGCAGCCGTCGATCATGTCGATCAGCGCCTTATTCTGGTAATCAAATTCATTGCAGTGGAGGTCTGTCAGGAACACGATTTTAAAGCCGTCAAATTCCTCCGGCAGTTTTGCAGAAACAACCGTATATTCTTCCAACGACAAGTTTTGATTTTCATTCATACTCGCAAAACATACAGCCGCCCCCAATATTACAGCTGCAGTTAAAATTATAAACAACATACTCTCTCACTTTCCCGGTATTTGGAAGTCCTGTTTCTTTTAAAGGCCATTCCCGTACCTTTCTTGACAGTCCGGGTACACCTTTCCCTATTTTACTAAATAATTTGAAAAAAAACAAGAGGGACGGATGCCGCATACGGGCTTCCGTCCCCCATTGTCCATTGTTATGAAACATAATATTTATTCTGTGATAGAAATTGTGCTTCCCACTTTTAATGTCGGCACATCTGTTTTTTCTACACAGATGCTTCCCGGAAGGCATTCCCCGCTTCCGTTGAATGAGTATGTTACGTGGCCTAAGTTGTTCAGGTTTTCTCTGGCAACATCTCCAACCATGGTAATCTTGTATTCCTGTCCGTCGATCACAAGCTTACTGCCCGGCTTGATCTCTCCCTGAACCGGAGTCACTTCTACAGAGTAGCAGAAATCTTTTAAAGTATCCGGAGCGTTGTCCCCAAATGTTACGAAGATCCCCTCTCCGACAAATGCTTCTACCTGATCTCCCATTCCTTTGATTGTTGTCTGATAAATCATGTTCTTCTTCCTTTCCTGCTAAAACTGAATTATTTGTATAATCCGATACTTGCTACGAATGCTACAAGCACACGCGGCACACCTATGATGAACCTTGAGTATAGCACAGAAGGCACACCGACTTCAACTGTTTCCGGATCTGCTTCTGCAAGTCCCAGACCTACCGGAATAAAGTCACAGGCACACTGTGTGTTGATGGCAAACAATGCCGGCAGTGCAAGTCCTGGAGCAATGTTTCCTTTTCCGATTTCCACACCGATCAGAGTACCGATGATCTGAGCGATAACGGCTCCAGGCCCTAACAGACAGGACAGGAACGGGATAGAACAGATCAGTCCTAAGATCACAAGTCCCACGATATTTCCGCAGAGTGGTTTTAACATCTGTGCAAACCAGTTTCCGAAACCAGAGCCCTGGATAATACCGATCAGCAGTGACACGAATCCCATGAACGGGAGAATCGTATGTAATACGGTGTTGACGGATTCTTTCGCAGCCGCGTTGAATGTCGCTACGACTTTCCCTGCGCCCATACCAATCTTCTGGATGAAGCTGGATTTCTTTCCGCCGTTTCCGCCCATCTGCTCGGAAACTTTCTTGTCTGCACTGTATTTGAATTCTCTTTCTTCTGTCTTAGGCGCCTCTGATCTGATCGGAGCCGCAGATCCGTCTGCTGCGCTGATCTGGTTCATGCCGACACCGGATACATAGATGTCTTCTGTGATGTACTTCGCCATCGGTCCGGATTTTCCGACCGGGTTTACATTGATGGTAGGAATTCTTTTCTGAGGATAGATACCGCAGCGAAGAGTTCCTCCACAGTCGATGATGACTAGGAAAATTTCCTTTTCCGGTACAGTTGTCTTAAATCCGTTTACCGCACGGCATCCGGTGAGGTCTACGATCTTCTGAACGATATCAGGTTCTGCTCCTCCTCCGGTGATGAATAATAAAACGTCTTTTCCTTCTTCCGGTTTTACGGTTAAAGGTCCGCCGAATCCGCCGCTTCCTTTTTCAATTTTAATTGCTCTGTATTCTGCCATGATGAATCCTCCTTTTCTCTCTTTATTGATCCTCTAACTTAATCTCGTTGCTCAGTTCGATTCCCTGCTGTTTCATAACGATCTTTGTCGTAAAGTCAGTTACCCATCCGGCAAAGAAGTTCATGACAAGACCGACTAACAGATAACGAAGTGCAAGGTCTGTTTCGTTTAAGCCGAGTTTCTGGATTCCAGCTGCAATTCCCATGTAGATGAAGATTTCACCCGGGTTGATATGCGGGAAAATACCGCTGTTTGTGTGGCAGTGATAAGCTGCTGATGCATAGTAGCTTGGTTTCTGGCGTTCCGGCAGGAATTTACCCATAGAAAGCGCCATTGGGTTACCTAACATGAATGCCGCGATAAATGGCAGCACCCCATAAGCCAAAATAACATTTTTAGAGCACACCTTCGCAAATTTGTTGATCCTGTCCTGTCCAACCAATGCGATGATGGTGTTCATTAAAATAAGTAACAGTAATACTTTCGGTACAATTCCTGACACCCATCCGATAAAAGTCTGGGCACCAGTGTCAAATAATCCCATAAATCCTGACGCAAATTTTACAATAACGTTCATATATATTTCTCCTTCCTATTTGCAGGCTTTTCTGGATTTGCCGAGAAGCATGTCCGCAATTCTCGTCAAGAGTCCCGGCGTCTCCACTACTTCGCCTCCGTCCATGATCGTGTTGTAGTTGGAGGCTGCATTCAAAACGGATCGTCTCAAAGAATATTCCATGCCTTTGCAGTCTTCTTTCGTAATCAGTCCCACATTCTTTCCGTTGAAATCATCAAACTTCTTAAATCGTGCAAAGATTGTAAATCCCCGCATGAAACATCCTTCTTTGATCATGCCACGTTTATCAATTGCAAACATCACCATAGCTCCGGCATGAAAACCGCCTTTGCTTTTTCCGATTGCCACTCTTCCGATTTTTCTCATTCTTCCGTAGTGGACGTTAAAGCCCTTCATCTGAACCATTGAAAACAGAAACTGCAGTATAAATGCCGTCAGCAGCGCTCCTGCAATCAATAAATAGTATGACATACGCATCCTCCTTAACCTTATTTAAAAATATTGTTCTCTTCCACAAAATACAGAAGTAATTCCCTGTAACTCTTCATCTGCCGAAGCTTCTTCACCACGTCTGGCTCATGGGCGATCGCCAGCATGTTGTCATAGAGCTGAATCAGCACGGAATCATTTTTCATTTCTTCCGGGATGGCCAGCAAAAACACCAGCTGAACTTCGTCCTCTCCCTTTGCCTTCTCTTCTTCCGGAAATACACCGAAGGCAAGGGTCAGCTTCTGCAGTTTATTCGTCGTATGAGGAAAAGCAATATTTTTTTCAAATATCATTGTCGATTCCTGTTCCCGAATGCGGATTCTCTCCTCAAAGCCTTCGTCCACAAGTCCCTGTTTATACAGTTCTTCGGTCATCATGTCCACATTCTCTTCATAGCCAAGTTCCGGCCTAAGCACAAAGAACCGTTCCTCGTCCAGCATGTTCAGGAACACTGAATCAATTCCCCGGCGAATCGGTATTCCCATCTCCGCCATGTTTTTTACACTTTCTACTTTACTTTTCAGCAGATTCTTGTCGAACACCTCATCAATATCAATAATCGGTGTCGGCCCTTTTGTCTTTAAATTTGTTGTCGTAATAATCAAGTCGTAGGAATCTTCTTTTTCCGCCTCAAAATCTCCATTAAAATAATAATCGATAGCCGGTTCCACCTCAAAAATATTTTTCAGCTGGCTGGCGATCAGTCTTCCGATGATCTTTCCTGAGCCGCATACAATGGCAATTCTGTACTGCTTCTGTTCCGGCGCCTGTTCTAAAAGAAACACGCCGAAATACATTGCCAGAAACCCCAGCTCGTCCTTCGTCACCTCGACTCCGGTCCTCGTTTCGATGACATCTTTGGCTATGCCGGCCATCGTGTAGGCAACGGAGTATTCATCTTTTACTTCTTCCACCAAAGCATTCCGGATATGAAATCCATATTTCAGCCGGTTGATCATAAAAAATACATGATAGACAAAATCATCAAACAGTTCATTTACGATCACTGTAACACCGATCTCATCCCGGATGCGGTCTAAAATCTCAATAATCAGATCTGCCGCCTCTTCTGAAATCTGGATATAGTTCTCTATCCCTTCCGTATTAACAGGAGTCCTCATCCCTGCAATAGGCAGACAGAGGAAGATCCTCTCTGGTTTTGGTATTTTGAACGGAACAGCCTCTTCCACTTTGTCCGCAAATTCGTCCGCAATCTCGTATACTTTGCTGTCATAAAGCTCCAGATACCTGTGGTCCAGAGATTCAATCGTATGTCCGTTCCCAAGGCGGTCGATCATGACTACAAATGCCCTGAAAAATTGTCCGAATCCCAAGGCATCCAGAGAATATTCTGTCTGCATATCATACAAAAGCTGCCTTAACCGGCTGCCCAGCGGATAGTTGAGATAAATCTGCTCATAGACATTTTCCAGAAGAAACAGGCGGATCTTAATCTCTTCCCCGCAAAGGGAGAGCCCTGTGTTTGCCTTTCCTTCCACTGTCAGATCATACTTTTTTATCTGTTCCCGGATACGATTTAAATCTCCGACGGTTGTCGTTCTCCCTACCTTCATCTCCTCCGACAGGTCATCGATCAGATACGGCTTTTTGGCATCCATCAGCTGCCAGAAAATATACGCCATCCTTGTCTGAGGGGAATTAAAATATTCTTCCTGTTCGTAGATCTTATCTCGAATCTCCTCATAACCCTTCTGATCGAATACAATAAGCTTATACTGTCCTTTTTTATTGCTGATGACTGCATATCCGCCCATCAGGCAGTTCAGCTCTTTTACATCGTTCCGCACAGTCTTTGTGGAAACGCTGAGCTTCGCCGCAATGCGTTCTACGTCGGAGGAATCCTGTACCTCCACGTTCCTCAACAGAGCAGCCATTCTGTTTTCATCATTAAAAAGTTTCATAAGCTTACCTAATACCACCTTTTCTCCGTATGGAGCCTAACCTCTTGTTTTTCCGCCGGCTACATTGATGGTCACACCATGTACATAAGAAGATCTCTGGCTTGCCAGATAGACACACATATCTGCCACTTCGGAGAGTTTTCCAGATCTTCCGAGCGGTGTTGTGGATGTCTTGCTGTAACCCGCTCTTAAATCATCCACTGTGATCCCTCTTGTATACGCCAGCGCTGATTCATACGCTAACGTTCTTAATCCTGTCGCTTCCATGATGCCCGGTGCCACGCCTACTACGCGCACTCCCTGTTTCCCTAATTCTTTTGCCCAGCTTCTGGTCAGGGAATTCACTGCGTTCTTTGTCGCCGCGTACACGCTCTGTCCCTCGGAGCCTTCCAGTCCGCTCTCTGAAGACATGTTGATGATGACCCCTTCTCCTTTTTCCACAAGGATTCTGCCCACTGCCTGTGCACAGAAGAACACTCCCTTTAAGTTGACGCTGCACACTTTATCCCAGACTGCTTCGTCCAGTTCGTACTGTCCTTTCGGCTCTTTCGGGTCCACCAGGAGTCTCGGGATATTGATCCCTGCGTTGTTCACCAGTACATCTACGGTTCCGAATGTGTCCACCACTTCTTTTACCATAGCATCCACATCTTCTGCACTGGTTACGTCGGTCTTCACGTAATGGAACCTGCCGGCTGCAGTGTCAAACTCCGGCGCTTCCGGCGCCATGTCAGAAACAACTACATTGCACCCGACATTTAAAAATTCCTGGGCAACTGCTTTCCCGATTCCGGATGCCCCGCCGGTTACGATGACTGTCTTGCCTTCAAGGCCCAACCATGATTCGCTCATAAATAATCCTCCTAACATGTGACTTGTTTACTTGATGATTTCATTATAAAGTCAATGCTGAAGAAATTTAATTCTGTCTTTTTCCATGCCGATGAAAAGAAGTGTCTTATTTATGAAATAAACGGAAATTATACTTTATATATTATTCAGATTTGTTTATAGAATGTTTATATCTGAGGTATTTTATTATAACTTATCAAGAAATGATAATCTACTATTTTTGTTAACTTTCACTTAAAAATATCGCTCAGCCAATCGTGTCAGACTGGTAAGGAAGTTCATTTTCTCTACGCTCTCTGTGGCTTTTACCGGTTTTTTCAGAAGGACTTCATCTCCTCTTTTATATATAATATATCCCAATACCTGACCCTTTTTCACAGGGGCTTTCACCTGGCCGATACGGATCTGCTTCTTCACATCATTTTTACTGCCCTTCACCAGGACAATCTTCGCAGGAATATCCTCTTGATAGGAGACGGTCTCTTTCTTTCCTTTTGTCACCGCAATCTTTCCGATATCCTTTGCTTTCGTGTGGTCCTCCATGACCTGGCAGTGAGAAAATCCATAGTCCAGCAAAGCACTGGCATCTTTCACCCTTGTCTTGGAATCGTCGCTGGCCATGACAACAGCAATCAGACTGACCCCGTTTCTCGTAGCCGTGGCACTCAGACAGAACTTTGCGGTGCTGGTGCTTCCTGTCTTCAGGCCGGTACATCCGTTATACTGCTTTAACAGTTTATTTGTATTGCTCAGACCGAATTCCTTCGTTCCCTTTTTCGTCTCATGGGTAAATTTGTCCATCCATATTTTTGTATATTTAAAAATATCCGGGTGTTTTGTCGTCAGTTCTCTTGACATCAGGGCAATATCATAGGCTGAAGTCTCATGTCCTTTGATATCCAGTCCGCAGCTGTTTTTAAATGTGGTATTTTTCATGCCAAGCTGCTTCGCCTTTTCATTCATCCGCTTTACAAAAGCGCCCTCGCTTCCCGCGATATGTTCCGCCATGGATACAACCGCATCGTTGGCACTGGAGATCACGATACATTTAAGCATCGTGTCCACCGTCTGGCTTTCTCCAGGTTCTAAGAACACCTGGGACCCTCCCATCGAAGCCGCGTGCTCGCTGACTGTCACTTTATCTGAATACTTAAGATTTCCTTTGTCCAGTTCTTCAAAGATCAAAAGAAGAGACATGACTTTTGTCACACTGGCCGGAGGCAGTTTCATGTCTTTGTCCTTTTGATACAGTATGGTGCCGCTCCCCGCCTCCATCACAACTGCAGATTTTGCAGTCAAGTCAAGCCCTTCTCCGTCCTGAGCCACTGTAAGCAATGTTTCCGGTTCTGTGGCACACACCATGGTTCCGGATGAAATGCATAACAGTAACGAAAGAATAAAAATTGCTGCTTTTTTCATAAAATAAACCTTTCACCTCTTATGTTACAGTTTAATAAGGAACAAGCCGATTTATTACAAAAAAAAGAACTGTAAATGGATTTACCCATCTACAATTCTTTTTTCATCTTCTTTGCCTGATTCCCCATTGATTTTTGGATTTTAGCTTTTTGTATTCTTCGTATGCTTCCTTTAAAATCTCTTTTTCATTCGGGAACTTTAACAAGTGGTAGGCTTCGTGAAATTTGTAGTACCCAGAGTCAACGAAAAACTCTTCTTTCTGCGGTTTTGAATGATACCCTTCTGCCTCCATCAAATACCAGTGAACGCTTTTTACGATCTGCTCATGGAAAGAGTAAAAGGAATACTCGCTCTTTCCGACATATTTGATAATTCGGGCATTGGCATCTGTCTCTTCTTTTACTTCACGCAAAGCGGTTTGTTCGTGCGTTTCCCCTTTTTCAACTGTACCTTTCGGAAGTACCCAGCCGTCATATCTGTTCTTATAACTTTTGTACAACAGCAATATCTTCCCTCTGTAAATTACGACACCTCCACAGCTTGTTGCCTCTGTCATCGCGGCCTCCAATCATCCTGCCTCAACGCTATTTTGGGTCTCTCTAGAAATTATTATAACGTTAATGGATATGCATTTCAACATTGGATTTTGCTTTCCCATTCCTTACCTGAAATAAGCGTCAAAGACATTTTTTGCAATCGGAGCTGCCACGCGGCCTCCGGATCCGCCGCCTTCCACGATCACGCTTACGACGATCTTTCTGCCGTTATGCTCCGCACAGCCGATAAACCATGCGTGGGAATCCTTATCATCGTTATACTCGGCAGAGCCGGTTTTTCCATAAACTTTATATCTTGAAGAGTAGGCTGATGTACCCGTTCCGTTTGTCACAACTTTCCTGAGCATTTTTCTGAGTTTTTTACACTCTTCGGCGCTGAGCGGGCTGGCGGTCTCTTTCGCCTTCGTCTCTTTGATCACCCCTCCGTTTATATTTTTCACCTTGTCCACAAGATAGGGCTCCATCATGACTCCGTCATTGGCGATGGTACTCATGACTGCCGCATTCTGAAGCGGCGTAATCAGTGTACTTCCCTGTCCTATTGCGATCTGGGGAACCTGACTGTCTTTGGAACTTCCGTCAAATGTAAACCGGCTGGATACCGCTGCCAGGTTAATCGGAATTCTGGAGTTAAACATCATATCCTCTGCGAGGGAAGCAAATTTACCTTTATTCAGCTGGGAAGCCATATGGACAAAAGCGGTATTGCACGATTTTTCCACTGCTCCTTCCAGATCCACAGTTCCATGGGCGGTTCCCCCATAGCAGCGGATTTTTACATTGTTGATGGTCGTAGATCCGGTACAGTGATAGGTAAAGTTTTTATAATCTTTGTGTTCTCTCATAAACTCCAGGGCAGTGATCACCTTAAAGGTAGACCCCGGAGGATACAGCCCCTGTGTGGCCCTGTTGATCAAAAGTGCATCTTCATCCGTATTCAGTTCTTTCCAGTTTTCCTTTACCAGAGCCGGACGGAAATCCGGTTTTGAAACCATGGCGATCACTTTTCCGGTTTCCGGGTCCATGGCCACCACCGCTCCTTTTTCTCCGCTCAGCGCATCATACGCTGCCTTTTGTACCCTTGTATCAAGCGTAGTGTAAACATTATCCCCGATGCTCTTTTCCCCTTTCAGATTACTCTCGATCTGGGATAAAAGATTTGCATTGGATTTCAGCAGATCAAAATTACATTTGGATTCCAGGCCGGATTTTCCTTTGGCGTTGTACCCTACCACATGGGCGAACATCCGTCCATACGGATAATCCCTTGTCTCGCTGTCTCCATCGCTGACGGTCTGGGCCAGGACTTTTCCGTTTGCACTGATGATTTTTCCTCTCACCACATATTTCTCTAATTCCTGAAGTCTTAAATTATGGGAATCGGTGATTACATTCTGACTGTCTCTGACGACAAAATGTATGATATAACCGATCAGCACAAGAAACAGTCCCACAAAGATATATGTAATCTGAAGGATCTGTCTATTGGCGTGCTTTTTCTTTCTTCCCGCGCTTCGTTCTGTTTTTGGAGAGGGAGATTTCTTTGGTATCTCCGTTTCCGCTTTCTTTCTGCGTTTGAATAAGCTCATTTTCTTCTTCCTCACTATTTGCTAACATGTGCAGTCCCTGAATGACACTTAAAATAATCAAAGTACTCAGCACCGATGTTCCCCCGTAGCTTACAAGAGGGATGGTAACACCTGTGGACGGTATGAACTTGGTCACTCCGCCGATACTTAAAAACACCTGAAAAATAAAACAAACACCAAAGCCAAGACAAAGCAGCTTGTTGAACAGTGTACGGCTTCTGGTGGAAATGTCCATAAACAAGATAAAACAGCTGATCAGTACGAAGATCAGACAGATCCCGAAGATCACACCGAATTCCTCACTGATCACGGAAAAAATAAAATCTGATTCCCGGACCGGGATATCAAACGGCCTTCCCTGGGTAAGGCCCATCCCAAACCAGCCGCCGGTGCCGATGGCAAACAGAGACTGGCATACCTGTGCGCCTCTCCCCTCGATCATGGAAAACGGGTCCTGCCAGACAGCTACCCGGACCTGTACATGAGAGAATAAATGATAGGCGATCACTGCCGCAAAGGCTCCTGCCCCCAATCCGCCCAGAAGATAACTCGGCTTGGCAGTCGCAACGTACAGCATCATCAGATAAATCATAAAATAGAGGAGCGCTCCTCCCAGATCCTTTTCCACCACAAGAACCAGGACATAGAGACCTGCGATCACCGTGATCTTTACCAGATCCCTAAATTCTTTTGCCTTGCTCAGCATAGCCGCAGCAAAAAACACAAAGATGATCTTGACAAATTCAGACGGCTGGAATGCCAGGCTTCCGAACTGGACCCAGTTATAAGCACCATTTTTCATGACCCCGAAAACAAATACGGAGGAAAGCAGCGCAAAGCCGCCGATGGCATAGACCCATCCCAGCTTACTCCAGAACGACAGTTTGTGCATCATCAGGGGAATCAGTCCTGTGACAAGCACTCCGATGGCTACAATGGCAAACTGCTTCATGGCCAGTTCAAAAGAAAGCCTTGTGAGAATCACAAATCCGGTTCCCAAAAGAAAACACATATTGTTGATCAGAAGCCTGGATGACCTCTTATAAATTTTCGGATATAAGATCATGACGATTTCAAAAAATACGATCTGTGCCGCAAAAAATATCAGAACTTTCAGTTCCAGTGTCTTTAAAAACAAGACCAGATTGCACAGAAACAAAAATATAAACATATAAATGACCTGATTGTCAAGCAGTGCCTCCTGCCGTTTTTTATTTTTCGGCCGGAACATGGTAAAACAAGAAAATGTATAGACCAGACACATGATCAGTATCAGGTATTTTGCAGCCACTGCAATGATTTGAATCATATTACCACCTATAATATTCCTCTCTTAAAGTGTCCTTTTGTAAAATTCGGGAATGGAAGCTCTGCCGGCTTTCCCTCAAGTATTTCACAGGAAGCCCTGTAGACTGCAGAAGCTTCCTCTCTTGTCTCTTTCGTGAAATGAAGGCGCAGATTCCCCGGGGCCAGCCTGCGAACTTTTCGGATCTCAGATCCAAGCCACAGAGGCTCTCCGTTGTAGATTTCATTAAAACATCCTTTACATTGATTTTTGACATAAAAATCTTTTCCATACCGGTCTTTTAATGTCATCCAGGAGTTCTTCCGGTCACAGCCTGTGCTGTTTTTTCTCTGGCACTGCGCCGAAACCATGAGGGGCAGATGTCCGTAAAACAGAAAATCTGCATCTGTATACGACAGGTCCCTCAGTTCGTCAAAATTCAGTTCCGCGGGCATTGTCATGCGGATATCCTGTCCATATATCTGTTTCAGCGTCCGGTATGCCTCCCGGTTGTAACAATAGACCATATAATCGGCCAGTACATTCTTCCTGCATTGCTTTTCTCTGAGCCATATGAGTTCCTCTAAACTGCGGACGCAGATTTCATCCACATCCGGACCGGACAGCAGCTCCCAGGACTGTTCCAAGAACCGAAGCTCCGGTTCCCTCACAATCTGAGGCAGCATAACCGTGACCTGCTTTCCTGCCCTTCTGCACCGTGATAAAATCTCCGGTTCCTCCGCCGCTTCATAAAGAGACAGATAGATCTTCTCTGCTCTGTCCCATGTGAGGACTTCAGGAAGCAGCGACCGGTCTTCCAGTGAAACGGTTAAAGCGGGAGTTTCAATTCCATGTATCTCTGGTTTTACCTGCAAATCAGGAATTAAATATGCGGCTGGTTTCCTGCGGCTTTTTTTCAGGATCTCCTCTGTAAGTTTTTCAAAGGCATCTCTTCTCAGCTGCTTCAATGCCGCTACCGGGAGAAAGATATCTCCATGGATTTCTGCCTCAAGCTCTGTAAAGATAAAATCACTCTCTCCGGTTTTGGTTATATGCTTTATGATATCCTCTTTGGAGAGGGGACGTTTCCTGGCCGGTTCTGCCAAGGCACCCGGGACCTCCACTTCCAGTTCTCCTGAAGTTATCAAAAGTTTAGCACACTTTCCAGGAGAAATTATAATTTTTCCCTTAATATTTTCTTTCGATTTCTTTTTCAGACTCTCTGCCGCCCTGTCCTTTAAGGACTGGTTCTTCGTCCGGAAGATACGCATGCCCGGTTTCAAATGTTTCAGCTTCTGTCCGTTTAAGCAGACTTTGTCCCCCTTTTTCCAGATATCCGGGCTGGTAAGCTCCACCTTTTCTCCTCTTTCCAGAGAAATCTCCAGCACATCTCCTTTTCCCAGATCCTCTGCTGCCTGAAACATAATATGCCGGCCCTGAACAGACTGGACTTTCCCAACGAAAATCCCCTGATGATTCGGCCTGTATAGCGACATCATATCCCTGCCGTTATGCTTTTTATAGTAGCCGGACGTAAATCCGCCCCGGTTAAATAGTTCCAGCAGTTCCTTCTCATCTTCTTCATCTACCTGATACAGCTGTCCGCTTTCATACAGATCCACATATTTTCTGTAAATCCTCGTGACAGTTCCCACGTACTCCGGCTGTTTCATCCTGCCCTCGATCTTCAGTGAATCTACGCCGTGTCCGATCAGTTCAGGCAGTTCCCTGATTGTGCAGAGATCCTTTGGACTGAGCAGGTAATTCTGTCCTCTTTGGTTTAACTTTGTGCCGTTCTCATACAAATCAAAGGGCAGACGGCAGGTTCCGGCACAGCGTCCCCGGTTGCCGCTCCTGCCTCCCAGCATGCTGCTCATCAGGCATTGTCCGGAATAACAATAACAAAGGGCTCCATGGACAAAACACTCCATATCCAGCCCTGTATCTTTTTTTATCTTTTGAATTTCTGTAAGCGAAAGCTCTCTGGCAGGGACGACTCTGCTTCCTCCAAGCTCTTTTACCAATCTCGCCCCATGGATGCCGGTCACGGTCATCTGCGTGCTGGCGTGAATCTCCATGCCGGGAAAGCAGCGGCGGATTACACTCAAGGCTCCTAAGTCCTGAACAATGACCCCGTCTAGCCCCCTCTCATAATAAGGTTCTAAAAACCCTGCAAGTCCCGAAATCTCCTCCTGCTTCATCAGGGTATTGACTGCCAGATAAACCTTCCGTCCAAAAAGATGAGCATAATCTATAGCCCACAACAGCTGTTTCTGATCAAAATTATCTGCATAAGCTCTCGCCCCATAGCAGCTCCCGCCCAGATAGACGGCGTCCGCTCCGTTTAAGACGGCAGCCTTCAGGCTCTCGGGAGAACCTGCGGGGGCCAGTACTTCTGTTGACTTCATATGATTACCGTTCCTTTTTTGCAACTGATGCCTCTTCCAGTACCCGAATCCTTTCCCGGTACTCTGTCAGCTGTTTTTCCAGTGATTCATTCTTGATCTGGAGTTCTACCAGTTCATTTTTCATACGGTACAATTCCGTATCCTGTAATTCCATGTCTTCCCGGCTTTTCTCCAGTGTATTTTTCATGCACATATATTCATCGGCCACACTCAGTGCCAGATGAAAACTCTGCATGTCCGGCGGCAGTTTCAGATAATGCTCCGAAGCTTTCAGGTCGCGGATCTTTGCATTCAGATAAGATGCGATCTGGTGCATAAACTCTTCTGGTTCTTCTCCGCCAAGATAATATAACTTTCCGTCTATGACTACTTCTACGACGTTTTTTTTCATAAGTAAGCCCTCCTATTCCGGGATTGGCAGTCCAAAATGCTGATAGGCAGCGCCGGTGACAATTCGTCCTCTCGGCGTCCTCTGGATCAGTCCGTTTTGAATCAAATACGGCTCATAGACATCCTCGATGGTTCCGGAATCTTCACCTACGGCTGCAGCCAGTGTGTCGAGTCCTACCGGACTGCCGTGAAAGACCTCGATCATCGTCTTGAGCAGAGTCCGGTCAATCTGGTCGAGTCCCAGGGTATCTACCTCCAAATGGTTTAAGGCAGACATCGCCACTTCTTTTGTAATGACTCCATCGTACTTTACTTCCGCGAAATCTCTGACCCTCTTTAAAAGGCGGTTGGCCAGCCTCGGTGTCCCCCTGGATCTTCTGGCAATCTCCCTCGCTCCTTCTTCTTCAATCGGAATGCCTAGCACCGCCGCTGAATTAATGACAATGGTCATGAGTTCCTCTGTCTCATAAAAATTCAGCCGGTTGACGACACCAAAACGGTCTCTTAACGGAGCCGTCAGCATCCCTGCCCTGGTCGTGGCACCCACTAAAGTAAATTTCGGAAGTTCCAGCCGGATAGACCTGGCGGCCTGTCCTTTCCCCACCAGGATATCAATAGCAAAATCTTCCATGGCAGGGTACAACACTTCTTCCACCTGACGGTTCAGCCGGTGGATCTCGTCGATAAACAGCACGTCCCCTTCCTGGAGATTGTTAAGCAGCGCGGCTATTTCCCCGGGCTTTTCAATGGCAGGTCCGCTTGTGACCTTTAAGTGTACTTCCATCTCATTGGCGACGATGCCAGCCAGCGTAGTCTTTCCAAGTCCCGGCGGTCCGTAAAGAAGAACATGGTCCAGGGACTCGCCTCTGCTCTTTGCCGCCTCGATGAAAATTCTCAGATTCTGCTTTACCTTTTCCTGTCCGATGTAATCGTCCAGGTTCTGAGGTCTTAGATTATTTTCTATTGTAATGTCTTCTTCCACCAGTTCCGTGGAAATCATTCTATCTAACATAATGTTCCTCTATATCAGCTTTGTCAGCGCCTTTTTCAGTAACTGCTCAGGGCTGTACTCTGCTGCATTTTCTACTTTCTTAATGGCCATCATCGCTTCAGACCTGGAGTAGCCAAGGCTTACAAGCCCCTGTGCCGTAACAGCCACAGAATCTTCTGCCGGTAAATCTCCTGCAAAGTCCATCGGCTCAGCCTGCTCAAATTCTTCAAAGTCCAGTTTGTCTCTGAGCTCCAGAATCAGTTTCTTGGCTCCCTTCGGTCCAAGCCCCGGAGTCTTTGAAATCGTCTTGGAATCATCGCTCATTACCGCAATCTTTAATTCATAGACAGACAGGGTCGACAAAACGGAAAGTCCCACCTTAGGACCGATGCCGCTGACTCCGATCAGAAGTTCAAACGCTTCCAGCTCCTCCTTTGTCCGGAATCCAAAAAGGCTTATATCGTCTTCCCTCACATGCATGTGGGTATAGATCCTGACTTCCTGTCCGATGCCTCCCGGAAACTCCTGTCCGGCCGGCATCATGATATCATATCCTATGCCGTTATTCTCTACCACCGCTCCCCCAGGCGTCATGGAAACTAAAATGCCCTTAATATATGAAATCACTCCATATCCTCCTTGCGACGTTTTGAAGTCATTATAACATAAATCTCACACCTGTGGTTAGGGATTGAAAAAAATTCATACAGGAACTATAATGAAGAACAGCAGTTTTGGAAAGGAGACGAGACGATGGAAACAAAAGAAAAGCTTTTATATCTGGATATCGAGACTACGGGACTTTCACCGGAAACTTCTGCCCTCTCCGTCATCGGATGCTGTGAGAAAGGCCGGGAGCCCAGGCAGTGGTTTAATGAATCCGGATTGGAACAAAAACAAATCCTCGCCTCATTTTTAAGCTGTGCGGATTCTTATGACGTCATTGTCACTTATAACGGTGGGACCTTTGATCTTCTCTTTTTGAAAAAAAAGTGTGAGGAGTTTGGTCTTCCATATTCCTTAGAGGGCAAACGCTGCATTGATCTTTATAAAAATCTCCGTTCTTTCAGGCACCTCCTCCCATTAAAAAATCTCAAACAAAAATCAGTGGAAGAATTCCTGGGGATTCAAAGAACGGACCGCATATCGGGACGGCAGCTGATCAAAATTTATCAGGACTACATAAAAACAAAGGATCCGGAATTAAAATCTGTGATTTTGCAGCATAATAAAGAGGACATCTTATCTCTTTCCCGGATCCAGTCCCTGCTGATCTTTGAGCCTTTGGCCGGCGGCCATTTTTCAGTGGAAGAACACAGCCTGTCGGAACATACTTTTTCTGTCCGCCTTTCTCTCCCTTTCAATACTCCGGTGCCACTTTCTTTTAAGAAATCAGGACATCGGCTTGAGATCTCCGGGGCAGAAGCAAACCTTCAATGTCCCCTGATACACGGCCAGCTGAAGCACTACCATAAAAATATAAAGGATTACCGTTATCTTCCTCTGGAAGACATTGTAATCCCTGTATCCATGGCCGCCTTTGTAGACCGGTCTGCAGTTTTAAAGCCGGTTCCGGAAAACTGTTATACCAGGTTTTGTCCGGATGAGACTTTCTGCTCCAACCCCGGTGACCTCTTTCAGTACTGCAAAGATATCGTATATTACTTACTTAGAAAGGATAAATAACATGAGACACTTATTACAAATGAGCTTCCTTTTCTTCGTCTGTCTGGCCGGGGAAGGGCTGGCTAAGCTGCTTCCGTTTGCGTTTCCGGGAAGTATCATGAGCATGTTCCTGCTCCTGCTCCTTCTGCTCTCAAAAATTGTAAAAGAGCATCAGATCCAGGATATCTGCGATTTCCTTCTCCATCATATGGCCTTTTTCTTTCTCCCCGCCGGAATCGGCATTATGGAAAAATACCAGCTGTTACAGGGCCGGATCATACCGTTTCTCCTGATCTGCCTGGTCACAACCGTCCTCACATTTTTTACTACTTCGTTATCTATGAGGCTCATCTTCGCCCTGCAAAAGAAAGGAAATGACTATGAAAGAACTAACTGCTAATCCAATGTTTCCAATCGCGCTTTCTCTCTGTGTCTATGAAGGATTCCGTATCCTGCAGAGAAAAACAAAAGTTTCTGCGCTGAATCCTCTTCTGCTCTCAATTGCATTCATCATTTTGTTTTTGAAGATATTTTCCATACCTCTTGAGGATTATAACAGCGGAGGCGCTGTCATCTCCATGTTCCTGGCTCCGGCCACCGCATCATTAGCTCTCTCCATCTATCGGGAATTTGATCTGCTGAAGAAGCATTGGCTGCCAATCCTCGTGAGCTGTTTTGTAGGTTCTGTGACATCTATGTTGAGTGTCTGTGTCCTCTGCCGTCTCTTTGGTTTCAATGAACATCTGACGGCCTCCCTGATTCCAAAATCCGTCACAACCCCGATCGCCATAGAAATCAGCAGTCAGCTTTCCGGCATTCCGTCCATCACGGTGGCTGCAGTTGTTATCACCGGAATTCTAGGAGCCGTGATCAGCCCTCTGCTGATCAAAATGTTTAAAGTCAAAGATCCTGCTGCCGCCGGTGTCTCCATCGGAACATGCAGCCATGCCGTCGGAACTTCCAAAGCAGTGGAACTGGGTGAAATCGAAGGAGCCATGAGCGGCATCTCCATAGGGATTTCCGGTATCATCACGGTCATTCTGGCATTAATACTTTTCTAAGAACAAAGTTGTCAAATGATTTCCTTACGCATCTGTGTACAACCCGCAGAGCGTTTTTATTCCATGGGACGAACTTTCTTATGGAATAAAAAACCCTGCGCAAAAAAATTTACGCGGGGTTTTTTTCTTAGTTTCTTTTATTGCTCAGAGCTTCTTTAAACGCCTTAACAGAGCGGTTCACCACCAGTTCTTCCGGAAAATCAACTTCTGAAAGCAGGGCTTTTGCTTCATTCAGGTCACCTACCGCATATGGAGTATGCGCATCGCTGTTGACAATCACAGGAACATTATGCTTCCTGCACAGATCCAGCATCATAAAATAGTTTTCTCTGGCATTGACCCGGAAGCTTTCGGGGCAAAGGGAACTGTTGTTGACCTCTAACAGTGTTTTTGTCTCTTTTGCACCCAAAACCAGTGCTTCATAATTGATCGGAATCCTGCCGTCGTCGGGATGGCTTATGATATCCACCAGAGGATGCTTCATAGCTCCTAAGTATGCGGCAGTATTCTGTTCCTCATCTCCTATTTTATAACAAAGTTCATGGATTCCCGCAATTCTGATATCTAAAAATTCCTCCATCAATTCATTATCAAGGCTGAGTCTTCCGTTATAATCGATAATATTGATTTCTGACCCAAACATCATCTCGATGCCGTACAGCTGCCTCGGCAGTACTCTTAAGTTTTTAAAATAAATGTCTGTACAGGTTCCCGGAATCCCTTTGGCATGTTCCGTGATCCCAAACAGTTCAAAACCGCTCTCCGCTGCAGCAGCCGCCATCTCGCTGACGGTTCCAAATGCATGTCCGCTGGCAATCGTGTGAGAATGCACGTCTAATTTAAACTCCATAAATCTTACTCCTTCTTTATCAGTCAGTCTGATTCTTTCCCTCTTAAAAATTACACATTATGTTTTATCATACTATAAAGTAAAAGAAATTGGAACCTCTCTAAGGAATCTCTCCCCTGCCTCATGGTCTTCTTCTCCCAAAACTTTAGGGCAGACCGTCTGATCCATCAGAAGATCCATCAGACCGATTGTGTCCTTTTCCATCAGACTGTCTAAGAGAAAACTGCTGGTCCCACCGGTCATTACGGAATCAAGTCCGGTCATAAGAAGGTCTTTTCCCGGACACTCATTCCACAGCATTTCTATGTTTTCACCGATAAAGCGGATTTTAAGCAGACGAGACGACGCCTCCTCGATAAAGGAAATTTTCAGTTTCAGCACGGTATATCCGTCCTCATCAAAAGCTGCCTGTCCTTTTACTGCTACCAAATAAGACTCTCCGTGCATATCCATCTCCGTGATCCTGGCTTCCTTCCACCCCACTTCCAGACAATAAGGTTTTTCTCCTTCCCGGAAACAAAAATAAAATTTACGGTCTTTTGTAAAAAAACCTGCCTCGCTGATTCCGTCCGTATAGTTGTTGTGAAACACCTGCATGATCAATGGGAAAAGTCCTACATGCTGCTTTTTCAGCTTAAAAAACCTGCCTTTAACTCCAAGAATCAGTTTTCTTCTCTTATAGGATTCACTTCCGTTCCAGAGAATTTTTTTCAGCCCGCGATAAGAGACCGCCGGAAATCTGGTATCATAGAGTCCTGTCCTATTCTGAAATTTTAAGAGTTTATCATAAGCCCGCCGGTTTTTCTTTAACTTTTCCCCGGGAGTGAACCCGCCTTCAAAATATTTGGCCACTGTGTCTAGGAGCAGGGATGTGTGGAATAGTTCATTGCTTCCCGCATTGGTGACAATGACCATATCCAAATCAGGATATACCATGACATTCTGTCCCAGCATGCCGTTAAAGGCATAGCTCCCCGGACGGCCTGCCATCCACATTTGATAGCCGTAGCCATACTCCCCGAACTGCTTCGGGGTTTCCACATGACATGTGGACGCCTCATCAATCCATCTCCGTGGTATAAGCTGCCGCCCATTCCATACTCCTTTCTGAAGACAAATCTGTCCGATCTTTGCCGCATCTTCCGGACAGAGAAATAACCCCCATCCTCCTTTCGTGATGCCTTTGGGACAGCTCTCCCAAAAGATCCTGGTTATGCCGAGGGGTTCAAACAGCCTGGGCTTCAAATACTCCATCAGAGATTGTCCGGTTATTTCCGTCACAATAGCGGACAGCATATAGGTGTTCATACTGTTATATTCAAATTCCAAGCCCGCCGGGCCGTTTACCGGCGAATCCAGAAAGCCCTGTACCCAGTCATTACATGCCACGGCACCTTTTTCGTTGAATGCCACCCGGCTGGTCATGGTCAGAAGATGTTCCACTGTAAGATTCCTCTGCTGAAATCCTCTGATAGAAAATACACTTTTGTCGAAGATCCCCAGAATCTTATCATCAAGCCTTAACCCGCCTTCTTCGATCAGCATGCCAATCGCCATTCCGGTGATGCTCTTGCACAGGGAATGGGTAATATGCCAGAGATTTTCCGGATACGGCGCGTAATGACATTCCCCGATTACATATCCATGTCTTAATATCATCACCTGATGAATATCCACTTTAGAAAGACTCAAGAGGTCTTCCATCAATCCCCTGACCTGATCCGAATCGATCCCCTGCTCCTCAGGCATCGACCTGGGCAGCTTCTGTCCTGACTCGGGCAGACTGTAAAATGACGGCTTCTGCGGAATAAAATCTACTTTGCTTATATGTTCTGTGTTTCCTCTTACTAAATTAAAAACCAGTTCCAGCATTGCCTGCTGTTCTTTTAACATCGCACTGCACCCTCTTCTATACTGTCTGTTCTTCTTTTGCTTTCTGTATAATATAGCACAAATTTAAAAATGGAAAAAGCACCTTAGCATTACGATTCTTCTATGTTTGAAAAAATATACAAAGAATTTTAAATTTTGTCTTTACTTTTTCTAAAAAACCTATATAATAGATAAAGGTGACAGCAAAACGGCCCCATGGTCAAGAGGTTAAGACGCGACCCTCTCAAGGTCGAATCACGAGTTCAATTCTCGTTGGGGTCATACAACCGGAACATCGTATTTATGCGGTGTTTCGGTTTTTTTGATTTATGAAGTTTCAATAATTTATTGCTGTATTTCCGCCCTTTGCCCTGCTTGTATTATTTTCCATTGGAAATATTTCGTAGATATTTTATAATAAAAGCACCAAAATACATAGGAGGAGTCATAAATGAAATGTACAGGTGTTGTGAGAAAACTCGATGAATTGGGGCGTATTACCTTACCAATCGAACTGAGGAGAAATTTAGGTGTGGGAGATAAAGATCCCCTGGAGATTTTTGTAGATGAGGATACAATTCTGCTTAAGAAGTATCAGCCGGCAGACATCTTTACCGGGGAGATGGAGGATCTCATTGAATACAAAGGAAAGAAAGTATCCAGGGAATCAGTTCTGAAGTTAGCCGAGAAAGCTGGTCTTAAGATCTCAGAATAAGGTTTATCCCAGGACAAACAGTGTCCTGGGATTTTCTAATTTTTTGCTTCCGCTGCTACATGGGATAAGCTCTCAGGTTCGATATGCAGCAGATGTTCAAACGTCTCATTACCGAACCAATTCTCGATGTGTCTTTCTTCAATTATCATGGGCATCCGTTCATGTATCCCCCTGACCGATCGGTTTGCTTTGGTTGTCAATATGACAAATCTGCTGCTGTCTTGATCCGGCCTGTAAAAGCCGGCCATAAATATGACCGGAGATGTCTCTTTAAAAAAAGCAATTTTATTTTTCTCCCTGTCCCATTCATAAAATCCTGCCGCCGGAATAAAGCATCGGTGCTCCAACAGGCTTTTTCTGAACATTTTCCGCTCCAAAGCGGTCTCAGACCGTGCATTGATCATCAGCCCCTTTTTGTCAAAGCGGGAAAATCCCCAGCTGAAAAGTTCTTCTGCATACTCTTCTCCCTGTTTAAAGATAACCGGCGCCTTTTGTGACGGAAAGATTTCTCTTCTGCCTGCCAGGCTCAGATCGATCATTTTTACAAGATTTTCTGCCTTACGTATAGATTGTTCATCAATAAAAAAACGTCCGCACATTGATATTTACCCCCATACGTTCAATATCCCCAACTGCATAATATCTGATACCTGTTATTATTTTTTTATCAGACACAAAAATGCAGCACTGTCATCCTCGTAAAAGTATTGGAAACAGTGCCGCGGCTGCCCGATCCGTTATCTGCATAGAGATAAATCGTATCACCTGCAAGAACCTTAATAACCAGTGGAGAAAAATGAATTACATTGTAGCTGTTACCTGACATCCGATTTTGAGAATAACCGCTGTCCACTGCATTTCGATACACTCTTATTGTGATTGTATCCCCATCATTAAAGTTACTGTTACAGCGGACTTGTGCAGAAACAATGATATAACCGTCTTTCAGACAGCGGATTCCCTGATTATAAAAATCTAAATTTCCATATCTGTCTGCGCCTCTTGTTAAATTCAGCTTGGATGCCGTCTGCGTCAATATCTTATCAGCTTCAAGACATGCCGTAGCAAAAGATACAAGATTAGCAATCCTTTCTGCCTGGATCTCTATATCAGTACAGTCTGCTTTTTGATCTAATACAGAATCTACATTACTTAATGTTTCAGTAATTTTATTGATTTCTAAGGAATATATTTCTCATGAGATGCCTGAGCAAGACAGAATAAAATTTCTCCTTCATCCGGATCTTCGGCATAGAATCCAACCTGACACAAATTATAGCTTTGCTGCAGTCCTAAATTTTCAAGCATCACCGGAATAATTAATTTTTCCCCTTCTATTCTTACAGGCTGCAAATTAATCTCATATCCCCCTTCTGTAACATTTGTTTGTTGGCGAAGATTCACTTCCGGGACCTTGCCCGCCCCTGTTACCGCTCTGTTAATTTGCAATGTCTGCCCCTGCAAAAGTTTTAACTGTAATGCTCTCCCCTTATCTGTCAATACTGTATTTGCCCAAATATCCATATAATCTCCTTTATAATAAAACTTATTACTTTGTCCAAAGAAAGCATATCATACCTATTTTGGGCAATGCGGGCAAATAAATTTATGTCTCTTTGATGTGTTCTTTCGATTACTTTTAGATGCTGTATACCTTTCTGTTTCTCAGAAATTAAACGTATAAATAATGCCCGGAAAAATTCCTCTCAGAAAGTTCCGGGCACTATATTATATTTCGTATTTATTTCACTTGCCTCAGCGCCTGGTCAAGGTCTGCGATGATATCCTCAGCATTTTCGATTCCCACGCTGAAACGGATCAGGTCCGGCTGTACTCCCGCCTCCAAAAGTTCCTGGTCATTCATCTGACGGTGGGTATGACTGGCAGGATGCAGCACACAGCTTCTGGAATCTGCCACATGTGTTACGATGGCTACCAGCTTTAAGCTGTCCATCATCTGGATGGATGCCTCACGGCCGCCTTTCAGGCCAAACGTAATAACTCCGCAGGCTCCGTTTGGCATATATTTCTGTGCTCTCTCATAAGCCTCATCACCTTCCAGCATCGGACAGTGTACCCATGCGACTTTATCGTTGTCCCTGAGCCATGCAGCAACAGCCTTTGCATTCTCACAGTGCCTTGCCACTCTTAAGTGCAGAGTCTCCAGACCGATGTTCAAGTAAAATGCGTTCTGAGGCGACTGGATAGAGCCCAGATCCCGCATCAGCTGGACCGTTGCCTTTGTAATATAGGCTCCTTTACCAAACTTTTCTGTATAAACCACGCCATGGTACGTTTCATCCGGCTGGGTAAGGCATGCAAACTTATCACCCTGTGCATCCCAGTCAAAGTTTCCGCTGTCGACGATGGCTCCTCCCACACATACTGCATGGCCGTCCATATACTTTGTTGTGGAATGGGTAACGATATCGGCACCCCACTCAAACGGGCGGCAGTTGATCGGTGTCGCAAATGTATTGTCAACAATCAGTGGAACTCCGTGTCCGTGAGCCGCTTTTGCAAACTTTTCAAAATCAAGAACGACTAAAGAAGGATTTGAGATCGTCTCTCCGAACACGGCCTTTGTATTGTCTCTGAACGCCGCATTTAAATCTTCTTCGCTGACCTCCGGATCTACAAACGTTGCTTCCACACCCATCTTCCTTAAGGTATGTGCAAACAGATTATAGGTCCCCCCATACAGAGCCGTTGTACAGATGATATGATCTCCCGCTTCCGCGATGTTCATGATGGCATAAAAGTTGGCCGCCTGTCCGGAAGAAGTGAGCATTGCCGCCACTCCGCCTTCCAGATCACAGATCTTTGCCGCCACCGCGTCGTTGGTAGGATTTTGAAGTCTCGTATAGAAATATCCCGCATCCTCCAGGTCAAAAAGGCGTCCCATCTGGTCACTTGTGTCATATTTAAATGTAGTGCTCTGATAAACCGGCACCACCCTCGGTTCCCCTTTTTTCGGCTCCCATCCGGATTGGATACATTTTGTCTCAATTTTATAATCGCTCATGATTCTTCCTTTCTCTTATGATAATAACATTCTGTCGTTGGCAAAATCTTCCCCGCTGGTTTCTTCAAATTTCTGCAGAAGATCAGCAACTTTCAGGTTCTTCTTTTCTTCTCCTGAAACATCATAGATGATCCTGCCGCTGTTCATCATGATCAGACGGTTTCCGATGCGTATGGCATCTTTCATGTTATGAGTTACCATCATAGCGGTCAGACTGTCTCTTGCGATGATCTTCTCCGTAAGTTCCAATACCTTTTTCGCCGTCTTTGGGTCCAGAGCCGCAGTGTGCTCGTCTAAGAGCAAAAGACTCGGCTTGTTCAGTGTCGCCATGAGCAGTGTCAGGGCCTGTCTCTGTCCTCCGGACAAAAGGCCTACCTTTGAGGTAAGACGATCCTCCAGTCCCAAGTCCAGCATCGCCAGCTTTTCTTTATACATCTTTTTCTCGCTCTTTGTAATGCCCCAGCGCAGGCCGCGGTTCTTCCCACGGCGGTGAGCCATGGCCATATTCTCCTGAATTTCCATGCCGGCTGCGGTTCCCATCATAGGGTCCTGGAACACACGCCCAAGCATATAGGCCCGTTTGTGCTCCGGCAGGTCCGAAATGTCTTTGCCGTCCAGAAGGATAGTTCCCTGGTCAATGGGATATACGCCTGCGATCATGTTCAGCATCGTTGACTTGCCTGCCCCGTTGCCTCCGATCACAGTCACAAAATCCCCCGGATTCAGGTGAAGATCGATCCCGTCCAGCGCCTTCTTTTCATTGACCGTGCCTTTATTAAATGTCTTGTGCACATCGATGATGTTTAACATGCGGTGTTCCCTCCTTTTCCAGGAATTCTTTTCTGGGAGTATCTGGACTTGATCGCCGGGATACCCAGAGCTAACGCTACGACTAATGCCGTAAACAGCTTCATATCGTCTGTGCTGAGTCCCATATACAGCACCAGTGAAATGATCATGCGGTAAATGACAGAGCCAAACACGACAGAAGCCAGTATATACATGAAATTAAACCGTTTTCCAAAGATTACTTCTCCGATCACGATGGATGCCAGACCGATGACAATGGCTCCGGTCCCCATCTTAATATCACCGTATCCCTGGCTCTGTCCGACCAGAGCACCTGAGACGGAGATCATCCCGTTGGAAATGACAAGGCCGATGACTTTTGATGTATTCGTATTAGCCCCCAAAGCCCTGACCATATATTCATTGTTTCCGGTCGCCCTCAGGGCACATCCGATCTCTGTGCCGCAGAACCAGTAGATGCACAGCACCACAAAAATACTGATCACTGCTCCAACGAGCAGAGTTGCCATCGTCTGGTCCAGTTTCAGCGCATCAATAGCCTGGGTGAATACGGTATCCTCTCCCAGCAGTGATGTGTTTGGCTGTCCCATGATGCGGATATTGACCGAATACAGGGCGATCATTGTCAGAATACCGGCTAAAATCGCAGGGATTTTTAATTTCGTATGTAAAAATCCGGTAACTGCTCCTGCCGCCATTCCCGCCGCCAATGCGATGACAAGAGATACAAAAGGGTTCACTCCTTTTACGATCATAACTGCGCTGATGCATCCCCCAAGGGCAAACGTACCTTCACAGGACAAATCCGGAATATCCAATATCCTGAATGTAATATAGACACCAAGCGCCATGATTCCCCACAGTGTACCCTGGGCAATCGCACTCTGCATGTTTACTGCTAAATCCATTCTTCTTCTCCTTTTCTTACTTTACTGTCCACGAGAATTTATTATACCACGATTTAAGACTTTGCACCAGTGAAGTTCTGAGAAAGCTGTCCATGAATATAACTGCCATTTTCTTTCTTAAAAGGCGGACTAATTCTCCTGAAGAAAAAAGCTGTCTTCTTTCACTCCATGAAAGAAGACAGCTTATATACCTATCATTTATTACGGTAGATTTATTTTTTCTTTTCTGTGATCGTTGTCACCATCTTAGCTTTTTTCTCTAAATCTTTCGGAACCTTGATTCCCAGCTTCTTTACGGTATCTTTGTTGATGATCAAATCAGCATTGCTCTGATATTCGATTGGCATTGTCTTTGTCTCTGCTTTGCCCTCTAAGATCTTGACTGCCTGCGCAGCGGTCTGTTTTCCAAGTTCGTAGTAGTTGATTCCGTATGTAGCAAGGCCTCCGCCGGTGCACATACCTTCTTCTCCCACGATAACAGGAATCTTGGCTTCGTTGGCTACCATAGACACGGTATTCATTCCGGCTGCGATCAGATTGTCTGTCGGCGCATAGATGGCATCCGCTTTCCCTTTCAGGGATTCCACTACCTGACGAATCTCGCTGGATTCGGATACAGTAGCATCTATGGTCTCAAATCCTAACTTCTTTGCTTCTTTCTTCGCCATAGCGACCTGGATCTTTGAGTTTGCTTCTGCTGAACAGTATAACATAGCTACTTTCTTTGTTTTCGGAAGCATCTGTTTTAACAGTTCCATCTGCTTTTTCACTGGTGTCAGGTCTGAAGTTCCGGAAACGTTGTTGCCTGGCTCATCATTGCTCTTTACAAGTTTTGATGCAGCCGGATCTGTCACGGCTGTCACCAGAATCGGAATATCCTTTGACTCATTCGCCATCGCCTGAGCCGCAGGTGTGGCAATCGCCAGAACCAGATCACACTTGTCATTGACAAACTGAGATGCGATGGTCTGACAATTGGACTGCTCATTCTGAGCATTCTTATATTCAATCTTGATCTTATCTCCGTCTTTATATCCGGCATCCTCAAGGCCTTCTTTAAAGCCTTTGTAAGCCGCATCTAAAGCTGCGTGCTCGGTAAGCTGCACAACGCCGATCTTCTTTTGTTCCTTTTTTGCCTCGTCTTTCTTGTCACTTCCCCCGCATCCGGAGAGTACCGCTGCACTCATCACGGCTACAAGCCCCACTGCCATAAACTTCTTTAATCTCATAACTCTGTCCTCCGTCCTTGTTGTTGCGTCATCACTTCAACGCTTTTATGTGCTAAATTATAGCACTGCCGTTCCTCATTGTCAAGCAGAGAACAAAGTGGGCAAGCCGCTTGAACTCCCCAACCCCTCAATCTTTGAGGGGCTTGACAACTTCGCGTACCAGATTCAATTTGATGCAGTCAAATGATTTCCCTATGCATCTGTGTACAGCCCGCGGAGCGTTTTTATCCCATAGGGCAAACTTTCCTATGAAACAAAAAACTGCCCCGGTCTCCCGGAGCAGTTCTCTATTTGCTCTTATTCTGTGTTTTAACGAACTTGGCTGTTTTTTTCAGTTCATCCGGAACCCGAATCCCCAGTTTTTTCACCTGGTCTTCATTGATGATCAGATCATACTGATCCTGATATCCTACCGGCAGTTCAGAAATCTTTTTCCTGCCTTCCAGTATCTCTTCCGCCTGTTTCGCGGTCTGCTTTCCGAGCCGGTAATAATTGATGCCGTATGTTGCAAGCCCGCCTCCCGTACAGAGAGCTTCCTCTCCAACGATCACCGGGATCTTAGCCTCATTGGCCACCATGCTGACAGTATTCATGCTGGCGGAAATGATATTGTCCGTCGGCACATAGATAACGTCTGCCCGGCCTTTTAAAGACTCCACAACCTGCCGGATCTCACTGGATTCCGACACTGTGGCATCCATCGTCTCAAAGCCCTGTGCCTCAGCCGCCAAACGGGCCTGTTTTACCTGAAGCACAGAATTTGCTTCCGCAGAGCAATAGAGAAACGCCGCCTTTTTTGCCTCCGGCACCAGCTTTTTGATCAGCCCTATCTGTTCTTTCACCGGGGCCATGTCAGAAGTTCCCGACACATTTGTACCCGGTTTTTTATTATCCTTTACCAGCTTGGCAGCCTGGTGGTCTGTCACTGCCGTGGCAAGGATCGGAATATCCTTCGTCTCCGTAGCCATAGCCTGTGCAGCCGGTGTTGCAATGGCCAGCACCAGATCACTCCGGTTCCCGACAAACTGGGAAGCGATGGTCTGACAGTTGGACTGATCATTCTGGGCGTTTTTATACTGAATCTCAATATTTTTGCCGTCCACGTATCCGTCTTCTTTCAGGCCGTCAACAAATCCTTTTCTGGCGTCATTTAACGCATCGTGTTCTACCAGCTGCAGAATTCCGATCCGCTTTACATTATCTGATTTTTTGTCTGCACATCCTGTAAGAGTCATCACAGCCGCAAACACTGCCAGGATGCCAAACGCTTGTGCTTTTCGTCTCATATTCTTCCCTATGATAATTTTTCTTCCAGTTTTAAGTTGATTCTGCCCATCTTGTCAATTTCCAGTACTTTGACGGCTACGCGGTCCCCGATGTTGACCACATCTTCCACTTTCTCCACGCGATCTTTTGCAAGTTTGGAAATATGGATCAGTCCGTCTTTGTTCGGTGAAACCTGTACAAAGGCACCGAACTGCATGATTCTCACGACCTCGCCCTCATAGATATCGCCCACATTCAGCGGTTCCACGATAGATTTAATAATACCAATCGCTTTATCAATCATTTCCTGATCTTCACTTAAGATATCCACTCTTCCGGACTCATCAATATCAATTTTCACGCCGGTCTCATCAATAATAGCATTGATCGTCTTGCCCTGTTTGCCGATGACTTCGGAAATCTTCTCAGGATCAATGGTGTACTGGGAGATCTTAGGCGCATATTTTCCTACATGGTCTCTCGCTTCTCCGATGACCGGATTCATAACGTCGTGAAGAATATAGGTTCTCGCTTCTTTTGTCCTTGCGATCGCTTCACGGATAATCTGGTCTGTAAGTCCGTGGATCTTGATATCCATCTGGATGGCTGTGATTCCCTTATCGGTTCCTGCCACCTTAAAGTCCATGTCTCCGAAAAAGTCTTCCAGACCCTGGATGTCGGTGAGGATCAGATAATCATCGTCGCTGTCTCCTGTCACCAGTCCTACAGAAATACCGGCTACCGGCGCTTTGACCGGCACACCTGCTGCCATCAGAGACAGAGAAGATGCACAGATGCTTCCCTGGGATGTGGAACCATTGGATTCCATGATCTCAGATACGGTACGGATCGCATACGGGAACTCTTCTTCTGTCGGAAGCACCGGTATCAGTGCACGTTCTGCCAACGCTCCATGTCCGATCTCTCTTCGTCCCGGACCTCTGCTCGGTCTGGTCTCTCCTACGGAATAGGAAGGAAAATTATAGTGGTGCATGTAGCGCTTGCTCGTCTCGTCCTGATCCATGCCGTCCAGTCTCTGCGCTTCTGAAAGAGAGCCCAGAGTGGTCACGGTCATAACCTGGGTCTGTCCTCTCTGGAACAGTGCAGAGCCGTGGACTCTCGGCAGACAGTCAACCTCTGCCGCCAAATGACGGATCTCCGTGATATCCCTTCCGTCCGGACGCTTTTTATCTTTTAAGATCATTTTTCTCACGGTCTTCTTCTGGAAGGTATACACAGCCTCCCCGATCTGAGACAGCCACTCTTCATTGTCGGCATAGCGCTCTGCTAATTTATCTTCAATACCGCGGATATTTTCTTCCCTCACCTGTTTTTCATCGGTGAAGACCGCTTCTTCCATGGCTTCCGGTGTAATAAAGGAAACCATATCCTCATACATCTCCTGATCGATTTCATGATGCTCATATTCATGCTTTTCTTTGCCGCATTCTGCAACGATCGTGTCGATGAATGCAATAATCTCTTTATTTACCTCATGTGCTTTAAAGATCGCCTCAATCATTATATCTTCCGGCACTTCATTGGCGCCAGCCTCAATCATGATAACTTTTTCTCTCGTAGAGGCCACAGTCAGTGACATCTCGGATACTTCTTTCTGAGCCGCCGTCGGATTGATGATAAACTCTCCGTCAATCAATCCGACCATCGTGGATGCGGTAGGTCCGTCGAAAGGAATATCAGAAATGCATGTCGCGATAGCTGAACCGAGCATTGCGGTAAGCTCCGGGCTGCAGTCCGGGTCTACGGACATAACAAGGTTGTCCAGCAGTACGTCGTTTCTGTAATCTTTCGGAAACAGAGGACGCATCGGACGGTCGATTACACGGTCTGTGAGAATCGCATTCTCAGAAGGTCTTGCCTCTCTCTTTAAAAATCCTCCCGGAATTTTACCCACTGCATACTGTTTCTCTTCATATTCGACACTCAGCGGGAAGAAATCAATTCCGTCTCTCGGTTTATCGGAAGCCGTAGCTGTCGAGAGGACAACGGTGTCTCCGTAGTGCATAAATGCCGCACCGTTTGCCTGTGCCGCCACACGCCCCACTTCTACGGTCAAAGTCCTGCCTGCAAGTTCCATACTAAATTTTTTTACCATGTTTAATTCTCCTTAAAACAATATTTAAAAGACGCCGAAACAACTAAGCGGTCCACAGCACAGTCTGTGGACTCCTTAGTAGTCTCGGAATACGTCTTTCACAACTTTTTTATTGTATCACAACTGAATGAAAAAAAGAAGACAGGAATTTGAATTCCTGTCCCCATAATTCTGCTATTTTCTCAGTCCGAGTCTCTCGATCAGCGCACGGTATCTAGCAACATCCTTATTCTTTAAGTATGCTAAAAGATTACGTCTCTTACCTACCATCTTTAACAGACCTCTTCTGGAATGGTGATCCTTCTTGTGCATATCAAAATGCTCCTGAAGTTCTTCAATCCTTGCTGTAAGGATCGCGATCTGCACTTCCGGTGAACCGGTGTCATTGGCATCCCTTCCGAATTCTGCAACGATCTGTTTTTTCTTTTCTGATGAAATCATTTTGTTTCCTCCTTAAATTATATGAAATAGCCGCCAGATACTAAGACTTGGTCGGAGATGTCCGAAATCTGAGTACCGGTCAACTTGATGAGTATATCACAGAAAAAATCCCCTGTAAAGGATCATTTACATATTTCTGCTCACTTCCACAGCTGCATTAGCTGCTTCTATGACAGCGCTCCTGAGTCCTTTTTGCTCCAGTACTCTGACTGCCTCAATAGTAGTTCCCGCCGGTGAACAAACCGCATCTTTTAATTTCCCGGGGTGTTCCTTTGTCTCAAGAACCATTTTTGCACTGCCCAGCACTGCCTGGGCAGCAAAGGTATATGCTTTTTCTCTCGGTATCCCTCCGAGCACCGCAGCATCCGCCAGCGCCTCGATAAACATATAGACGTAGGCCGGTGAACTTCCGCTGACACCGACAACCGCGTCAATGAGCTTTTCATCCACAATTTCTACCTTCCCGAAACTTTCAAAAATCTTCCGGACTTCCCGTGCTTCTTCCTCCTCAACATATGGATTCATACACATGCCGGTCATGCCTTCCCCTACCAGAGCCGGTGTATTCGGCATGGTACGGATGATTTTTGTTTCTTTTCCGAAGCTTCTCTCCACAGTCTCCATAGAAAGTCCTGCCGCAATAGTGACAACGATCTGGTCTTTGCCGACCTCGTCCCGAATCTCCCGGATCACCTTATCATACATCTGCGGTTTCACAGACAGAACAATGATTCTTGAATTCTTCGCCGCTTTTATGTTGTCTGACGTTGTTGTTATGCCTAGCTGCTCTGAGATTTGATTCATTTTGTCCTCAGAGGGCCCGGAAGCGATCATCTCGTCTTTTGTAAATGTCCCTTCCGCAAGAATTCCCGAAATCATGGCCTTCGCCATGTTTCCGCATCCGATAAATCCAATTTCCATGCTGATTTCCTTTCTTTAACCTAAACGTTTTAAGAGTTCTTCAAAGTATGCAGGAAGCCCCACCTCAAACTCCATGTATTCCTTCGTCCTCGGATGGGTAAACCCGAGGACTTTGGCGTGAAGACACTGCCCTTCAAGGGAATACTTAGACTTTTTCGGACCATAGACGGTATCGCCCAAAAGCGGATGTCCGATGGATGCCATATGCACCCGGATCTGATGGGTCCTTCCCGTCTCCAGGCTGCATTCGATGTAGGTAAAACCTTCTTTCAGGCGTTCCAGCACCCGGTAATGAGTGACTGCTCTCCTGCCGGCCTCCCGGTCTATGGCCATCTTTTTTCGCTCTTTCCTGCTCCTTGCGATCGGTGCATCCACTGTTCCTGATTCTTCTTTTATGTTGTGATAGACAATGGCGTGATATCGCCTTGTGATCGTATGATCCTTCAGCTGTTCTGCCAGACACTGGTGGGCCATATCGTTTTTGCAGACGATGAGAATTCCTGTGGTATCCTTATCGATTCTGTGGACGATGCCGGGGCGCAGTACCCCGTTGATCCCCGACAGCTCATCCCTGCAGTGTTCCATCAGCCCGTTGACCAGAGTGCCCTCATAGTGGCCAGGTGCCGGATGAACGACCATGTTCTTGGGTTTATTGATCAGAATAATGTCCCGGTCTTCATAGACAATGTCCAGATCCATTTTTTCAGGCTTAATGGAGAGCTCCGTCGGCTTCGGAACCTTCAAAATGACCCGTTCCCCTTCCCGGACTTTATAATTGCTCTTTTTTTCAGCGTCATCTACCAGCACCGCTGAATCTTTGCAAAGCTTCTGTAAATAGGATCTTGTAAATTCAGGGAACCTTCCGGCCAGACAGACATCCAGTCTGCTGCCGGTCTCTTTCTGCGAAACTGTAAATTGTCTCTCTTGTTCCATCAGCCCTGTTTCCTTTTTTCCAAAAATGCAAAATCGTCTTCTTTATAATAAACAAGAATGAGAAAAAACAGTACTGCCATAGATACTGTCACATAGATATCAGCTACGTTGAACACAGGGAAATTGATCGGCTTAAAGTAGAAAAAGTCCACTACATATCCCCTGAAAATTCTGTCTATAAGATTGCCGACGGCTCCGGCACATAAAAAAACATAGCAAAAGCGGAGCGGACGGTATTTTTTCTCATCCGGAAGCTCAGAATAAGCAAATGTAAGCAGCGCCACAGCAAGCACTGTGATAACAAAAAACAGCCATTGCTGGTTTTGAAGAATTCCAAAAGCCGCACCCCTGTTTTCCACGTACTGAAGTTCAAATATATCTTTCAGGATTGAAATCCCTTCTCTCCCTTTCAGGGACATCACCGCCGCTGCCTTTGAAATCTGGTCTGCGGCCAGAAAAATTGCGATCGCGGCAAACACTTTTATCTGCTTCATCTCAGCTCTTCCTCTAATACTTCCATCATTTCTTCGTCGCTGACCGTGAGGTCAATACAGGCCTCCCCGATCCTTTTTAAAAGGATAAAACGGATATGTCCGCCTGCCATCTTCTTATCGGATTTTGTTGTCTCAATGATCCGTTCCGGCGTCAGCCTGTCAAACCTTTGATCCAGGGAAAAGGCATCAAACAGCGCACATATTTCCTCTGTTTCTTTTTCAGAAATCATACCGCGGTTTCTGGAGATCTTCAGGGCGAGACGGCACCCGATCGCCACACACTCTCCGTGGAGCAGTGAAAAATCCATCAGTGTCTCCACTGCATGCCCCAGCGTATGTCCAAAGTTTAACAGCGCACGTTCTCCCTGCTCTTTCGGATCTGCCTCCACAACCTGCCGTTTGATATCACAGCTTTTTCGGATCATCTCAAGCATTGTATCCGGATCTTTCGAGAGGATCTGATCTTTATGGTCTCTGATCCAGCAGTAATAAGCCTGATCTTTGATCAGACTATGTTTGATCACTTCTGCCATTCCGGAAACATACTCCCGTTCCGGAAGACTCTTCAGCGTATTTACATTAATATATACAAGTTTCGGCTGGTGAAAAGCTCCGATCATATTTTTATACTGGATAAAATCCACGCCGGTCTTTCCGCCAATGCTGCTGTCCACCTGGGAAAGCAGAGTCGTCGGAATCTGAATGAAATCGATCCCTCTTAAATAAGTCGCTGCGGCAAACCCGGCCATGTCTCCCGCCACACCGCCGCCCAGAGCCACAATCAGGTCCTTCCGGTCAAAATGATTCCGGATCAGCTGCTCATATAAATGTTCCACGGTCTTTAACTGCTTGCGGGCTTCTCCGGCACTGAAGCTGAATGTGGTCACTTTCGTACAGACAGGGTTTAGCAAGTCATACAACTCTTTTAAATAGAGCGGCGCCACATTGCTCTCTGTCACAATGCACACTTTTCTGTTTAACAGTCCGGCCTCAGAGAGTGCCTCTGTCAGGTCATCAAAAGAGTCCCTGAAATAGATATCGTATATTTTTTTCCCCTGTTCCCTGACGCTAAGCTTACTCTCTTCCATCATATTCAGGCTCCTCAGCAGCCGCTGCCTCTGTCTCTTCTTTTTCTGATTTCTTTGTGATCTCCAGATCATATACGGGATTTTTCAGATAATCCAGCTGCCCGTTGATAAACTGCATCATTCTGGATTTGTATGACACATAATCCCCGGTCAGTTTGTTGATCTGTTTTTCCAGAGAAGCGATCTCTTCCAGCTTTTCCTGGTTTTCTTTATCAAATGCCTCTCTCGCCTGCCTTGCAAAATCCTCGGCTTCTCTTCTGGCCTTTTCTAAGATCTCCCTGGCTTCCATCTCAGCCTGCTCTTCCATGGCTTTGGCCGCCTTGTCGGCATTTGCGATCGTCTCCTTGGAAGTTTCCTCCGCAAGCACCAGTGCCTTTTTCAATGACTCTTCGATGACACGGTAATGGTCGAGATTCTCTGTAAGGGCTGAGACTCTCTCTTTCAGTTCGTTATTTTCTTTGTAGACTTTCTCGTAATCTCTGGCCACTTCCTCCAGAAATTCATCGACTTCAATAGCTTTATAGCCAAATCCTCTTTTCAGTTCCTTACCTAATAACTCGATTGGTGTAATCATGTGCATCCTCCTATTTATAAATTTGCAGCTTTACGTGAAACCTGCCCTTCTTCGTCTCTCTTCCCAGTTCCTGAAACCGGAATTTGCCGAATCCCCGGACAGATATAACGTCTTCTGGTTTTGCCTGGTAACTGTTCCTTGTCTCCATTTTCCCGCGGATGAATACTTTCTGACTCTGAAATAAAGAAAGAGCCTTGCTCCTCGAGAGCCCGAAAGCCAGCCCCACAAGAGCATCCAGCCTTGGTGAAGACACAAATCCATCTTTTGTACTATATTCCTGCCGGTAATGAATTTCCTTAAAATCTACACCGACGGTTTCCACCTGTGTATTCCTGACCTTTGTAAGTTCCCGGCACAGGAATCCAGCCATATGTCTGAAACAGAAAACATAAGCCTCCCCGTCCGAAATTAAAATATCGCCGATCTGGTTTCTCTCGATCCCCAGATTCATGAGAGCACCGAGGTAATCCCTGTGGGTGAGCGTTTCTGCAAACTTCTTAAAAAGAGGCGAGATTTTGGCACATGCCAATGGAATCTCACCTTCATATCCAAACATCTCTTTTGAGCCGAACACAACAATACAGCGGTCATACTCTTCATGGCCGCCATAAAGTGATGCGTCTGCAAAAGAAAGTTCCTGTCTCATCTCATGAAAGAGGCTCTGTTCCCTCTCCGACAGAAACGGTGTATGGGTATACACTGAATTCATAAATGCAGTCTGAGCCAATTCTTCCAGTCGCTTTTTAAACAGCTGCTCGTCCATGGCTTATTTTAACTGAGGTGAGATAATATTTTCATTCATAATCTCACTTCTCAAATCTCCATTGACCTCGATGCTGTCCGGTGCCGCAATAAAAATATTGTTGGAAACAGCCTGAAGGGAGCCGTCAATCGCATAGGTCGCTCCGCCCACAAAGTCGATGCTTCTCTGGGCAACCGTGAGTTCAACTCCTTCCAGATTGATGACAACTGTCTTGCCTTCTTTCAGAAGATCTGCCGCCGTCTGGGCCTCTGCAAAATCCTGTGGCTTAATCACGTAAACTTCTACACCGTGACCGTTCATGGATACCACTTTCCCGGAGCCGAAGCGGCGGGGTTTTGGATCTTTCGTCTCTCTGCTTGTGTATGTGATCGGTTCAATCACATTTGACTCTTCTCTGACCGTATCTTTTTTCCGGAAGAATGAGCGCCGTTCTGTATCCGGTTCTTCTTCCTCCTCTTCGTATTCGTCGTACTCATCATATTCTTCATCTTCCGTAAGCTTCATAAAATTCAACAGCTTATCCACTGCACCCATGCTCTTTATCCTCCACTATTTGTTGTAGTCTCTTTCCCCAAAAATACCTGTTCCTACCCGCACCATGGTAGAGCCTTCTTCCACCGCAACCTGATAATCATTCGTCATACCCATGGAAAGGATGTTCATAGCTATATTATCAAAGTTTTTCTCTTTGATGTCAACAAATAATTGCCGCATCCTTCTGAAATATACCCGGTTATTTTCTGGATTTTCCACGAATGGTGCGATCTGCATGAGTCCCTGCACCAAAACCCCCGGAAGCCTAGAAATTTCTTCCAGCGCACCGAAGAGCTCTTCTTCCATAAAGCCGGATTTTGTCTCTTCCCTTGCCAGGTTCACCTGGATCAGCACCGGCACCTGAATCTTATGCTTTAGGGCTTCTTTGCTGATCTGCCGTGCCAGCTTTACAGAATCCACAGAGTGGACCAGCGCCACCTTATCCACTATATATTTTACTTTATTTGTCTGAAAATGGCCGATCATATGCCAGCGCACCGGAGACTTGATCTCCTCATATTTCTTCATGATTTCCTGGACCTTGTTTTCCCCGAAATCCATGACCCCGCAGTCCATCAGCTCCTCGATCATAGACAGAGGTTTTGTCTTGCTGACCGCGATCACAGTCACCTCTTTTGGATCTCTCCCCGCCTTTTCACAGGCAGCCTTTACATTTTCTTTCACTAATTTGTACTGGTCGATTAACATATCACACACTTCCTAACTTTAATATATGATTTGGTTTTCTTTGATCGCTTTGCTGTCGAGAACGACAAAATCATACAGCCGGATGCCGTTTAACGTATCTGTCTCTACTATGGTATAGCCGTCTTTATTTACAATAACCTGTACCGGACGGAAATCAGCATAGCCCTGATTCGTGCAGTAGACTCCTTTCAGTCTCTTCTTTTCTCCTACCGTAAAGCGGTCACCGGCATCCATTGCCTCAAAGGTAGTGCCTTCCTCCACCTCTTCCGGATCAAGATAACAGTAATTCTTTGTCTTTTTATAAATCTTAAATTCTTTTTGTTCCACCTTGACATTTCCGTCCTTGGACGTGGTTCTGACACTGAACCCCTCGCCGGCTCCGTTATTACCTTTTGTAATATACTTGACCGGAACCTGATAAAACTGTTTTGAGACGATCGCAGAATCCGGAATTTTAAGTCCCTGATACGTATCCAGGAGCAGATCGATATCTACATACCGTTCTCCGATGTAGCGGATCAGATATTGATCCAGAGACAGATAGGCAAAATAGCCGTCTTCTTTTTTTTCGGTCTCAACGCCGGCCTCTGCTTTCATCTGATCATCCACAAATTTCACGGTTACAGTCTTTCTGCCTTTTAGGCTGGTATACTGCTCCTTATCAAGAAGGACCGCCAGTGTCCATTTTTCACTCTTCGTCACCCTGCATACGGTGTCCCCTTTTTTCACTTTGTCTGTAGAATTCAGTTTTGTAACCCTGTAATTTTCTCTCTCAAAATCACTCGCTTTTATCTGGCCTGCCTCCCTGCCGTCGAAGGAGTCCGAATAGAAGCTTGCAATGCCGCTGATACTGCTCCTTCTGGTAGAAAACGACGCATCCCCGACCTGTTCTTTGACCTGTTCCATGACCTTCTTCAGAGATTTTTCATTGATGCCCAGCACAGCATTTTTCAGATCATATTTCAAGTCATAGACATCTTCAAAATCTTTGTCGGAGTAGATAGATTTAAACTCGGAAAGCCGGCTTTTGATCCTGGTATTCTCCTGGATATCTCCTCTTCCCTTCATTTCTTCCACCTGATTGGCAAACTCTTTCTGGACCTTTCCGTTCTTGTCCAAAACATAAAGCATGCCGGACTTTTTGACCCTTTTTCCCTCTTCCGTATAATAAGTAATATAACCGTCATCTTCGGCCTTCAAGAGTTTCTCGTTCCTGAGGGCGATTCCGGTGAGGGAATATGTCGATGAAATTTTATCCTCTGTCACTTTATAAACCGTCAGCTTTTCCTTGCCTACGAAGATCAATACATTGATCAGAACATAGATCAGCAGGACAAGAAAAACAATAGTCCCTATATTCCATCTCGATTTTTTTCTAGCCATCTATATCCTCCAGCGCCTCAAAGCTGCCCCGTCTAAATAATTACATCTGCATCCCTGGACATATCCTTTTTGTTTCATCGTTTCCTCAAACAGATCCTTTAATTTCCACCAGCTGACTCCCCAGTTTGAAAATACGGCATCTTCCTCGGGTACTCTGCTGAAAAGCCTCTCGATGACAATATCTTTTCTAAGTTCTGCCACAAACTCTGCCAGCCGGTTGATATATTCTTCTTTTGTGCATAATGATATTTTACCATCCCTGTATTCTTCATACAATACGGAGTTCTTCGGAATATAAAGAGAATGGGCCTTGACCACAGACACGGGCAGGGCAGAAATCACCCTGGCTGTCTCCACTGCATCTTCTACTGTGTCTCCGGGCAGATTTAGAATGACATGGGTACAGATCTCAAACCCGAAGGGGGCCGTTAGGAGAACCGCATTTAAATACTCTGCCAGAGTATGGCCCCTGTTCATTTTCTTCAATGTATGGTAATTGACCGTCTGAAGTCCAAATTCTATGGTCACGGCGGCTCCCCGCTCCTGTTGTATCTCATTTAAAAACTCCAGATAATCTTTTCGGATACAGTCAGGTCTTGTGGATATTGAAATTCCCACAATATCTTCTTCCTCCAGTGCTTCTAGCACATAGTTACGAAATTCCCCAAGAGGCAGAAATGTATTCGTGTAATTCTGAAAATAGGCTAAAAACTTTTTTGCCCCATACCGTTTGCCGATATAAGCTTTTGTCCTGTTCAGCTGATCCTTTACAGGCACTGTTTCAGACATGGCTTCAAAGCCGGTCCCGACTCCGGCACAGAAACTGCAGCCTCTGCCTTCCATCCGGTTCGGACAGGTCACAGGAAGATTGACCGGGAGCTTATATACTTTCTCCCCAAATCTCTTTTTCAAATGTGCCGAGTAAGTGTTGTAGAGTTCCATCTTCTTAATTTTCCTTTTTCAATACTTCTGTCATCGTGTGATATAGAGTTTGTTTGCTGGAAGCTTTTAAAATGACAGAGATGAATTCTTCACCCTCCTCGTTTTTTGTGAGAATGATCAGACAGGAACCTGCTTCTGTTGTCGTCCCCGTCTTTCCTCCCAGCATAAATACTTTGTGAGGAAGATTATAATTGCCCAGCAGGTACTGATTGGTCGCTGCCATATCAAATGCCTGGAGTTTGTTTTTTGGGTTTGTATATTCTATATAACTGCTCGCCTTTCCTGCAATGGATAAAAATTCATTATGTTTCACCAGTTCCTGGAAGATCAGGTACAGGTCATACGCAGTCGTATAATGATTCTTCAAATGCAGGCCGTTTGGATTCTCAAAATTTGTATTGGTAGCTCCAAGTTCACGGGCCCGTTTATTCATCATTGCCACAAACTTTTTGTCACTGCCTGCAACCTTTCTTCCGAGAGCGATGGCAGTATCATTGGCCGACATGACGATCAGTCCGTTTAAAAGTGCTTCTACTGTAATCTTGTCACCTTTTTTCAGATGCAGGCTCACCGCTGCCGGGTCATCGAAGGTGATATCTTTATCAATGGTTACAACATCGTCGAGCCTGCAGTTTTCCAACACCAGAAGGGCCGTCATGATTTTTGTAATACTCGCAGGGTAGGCCTTGTCAAATACCTTCTGCGCAGCGACCACCTGATTTGTCGTATTGTTGACGAGCAGCGCTTCTTTCACTCCGGAATACTGCTCTGTATCGGCATCCTCCCTGGATATAACGCCTACATAGGCTCCTTTCGACTTCCAGTTATCCCCCAGAGTCTCCGTCCTAAGCTCATCCTGATTCTTCTCCAGATGTTTTTCATAAGTGACGGAAAGCTGCGTCAGTGTATCCGCCGCGCTGCACCCGGTCAGAGAAATGAGCAGTACTGCCGTCAAACATATACATAAAATTCGTTTTTTCATTCTGTCCTCCTGATTTCAAGTAAATGCCCTGAGAAATGAAAAGAAAGACTGCCATGTGACAGCCTATTGAGTATACATCTCTCTCCAGTCCAGATCCCCCCGGTCCAGGGCCATGATCAGAGCCTCTGCCGTCGGCAGATTGGTGGCACATGGGATGTTATGTTTGTCACAAAGGTTCAGTACGTCATAGAAGCCCTGTGTCCTCTGCTTGTTGTCCGGATCCTGCAGAAAGATCAGAAGATCCATTTCATTGTTTTCGATCAGCGCTCCGATCTGATGCATGCCGCCGAAATGTCCCACCTGAAGCTTGTGAATCGTTAAGTTTGTCACTTCCTCGATCACCTTTCCCGTGGTGGCTGTGGCGTACAGCGTATGCCGCCTCAAAATATCCTGATAAGCAATGCAGAGGTTCTGCATCAGCATTTTTTTCGCATCGTGCGCAACTAATCCTACATTCATAAAGGTTCCTCCTAATATTTTTTGCGTTGAAGATAGATATTCAGCAGCAGGCCGATGGCAATGGATGCCGACAAGAGTGAACTCAGGCCATAGCTGATAAACGGCAGCGGAAGTCCTGTATTGGGCAGAGTTCCCGTGGCGACTCCAATGTTGATAAAAGACTGGAATCCCATATAGGCAGACACGCCCACAGCTACCATTTTGGCTGCTCCATTATCGGCTTTCCGGGCCACATTCAGGCACTGGGCTACTAAAAGAACCAGGAGTCCGATCACAACAAGACATCCTAAAAATCCGAACTCTTCTCCCACCACAGAAAATATAAAGTCTGTCTGGCGTTCTGAAACCAGATTTACATCGCTGGCGGAGACATCCGAGATCGTATTCGACCCAAATCCCTTCCCGAACAAACCGCCGGACCCGATGGCCATGACAGAATTGGCTGTCTGGAGTGCCGTAGAATCCGCATAGGCTGCCGGGTTTAAAAAGGACATAATCCGTGCTACCTGATGAGACTCTAAAAGAATCTGTCCCGGTGTCTGGACATACCATATAAACACTGCAAAGAGGGGAATCCCTATGATCAAAACTCTAAGGATCAGCTTTGAGCTTAATCCTCCCACAAAGACGATGGCAAGAATGATAAAAACGATATCCAGTGTCGTGGACAGATTGGGCTGTTTTAAAATCAGATACAGCGGCGGTGCACATAAAAGCGCAAGTTTGCCCAATACTTTCGGTTCGTTCAGATCATCCTCATGGCGGACTACGAAATCTGCGATGACTATGATCATCACGATCTTGCTGAGTTCTGACGGCTGAAGCGTACCCAGGGGGCCCAGTGAAAACCAGCGTTTTGCCCCGTTTACGTCTTTTCCGAACAGCTTAACGCCGATCAGCAGCAAAAGATTGATGATATAGAGCAGATTGGAACTCCGAAGCCACGTCTGATAATCGATCAGTGAAACTACTGCCATGACCGCAAAACAAAGGATCAGACCCAAGCCCTGTTTCATCACAAAAGACGGATTTGCGCTGTGGATAAAAATAATTCCTAATGTGGCCAGCACCAATACATTGAGAACCAGCTTTATATTGTAGTTTTGCAGTCGGTAGTTTCTAAGCATTTTATCACTCCATGTCTATTTTTTCTTTTTCATTTCCCGGATCGGGATATTCGCAAACAGAGCCGGTCCTGTGTGTTCCTCGTCGTTTTGGGTGATCTGGATGTCCAGTCCCTGGGCATCGATCTCCATATATTTTGAAATCACTTTGATAATGTCATTTTTAATCAGTTCCATCGTTTCCGGAGAGCAATTGGAACGGTCAGAAACAAGCAGGAGCTTTAACCGGTCTTTGGCTTCATCCGCCGAATTTTTCTTTTTAAAAAAGCTGTCAAACAAACCCATTCTTCTACCCCTTCCCTATTTTTTGAAGATACCGGCAAGTTTCTCGAAGAATGATTTGGTATCCAAATCCAAAAACGGTACTTCTTGTCCCATAACTCTCTTACAGATATTTGTATAAGCCTTTCCTGCTATACTGTCACTGCCCACAAGAGGTTCTCCCTGGTTTGTGGAGACGACAATGTTCTCATCATCCGGCACAACTCCGATCAGCTCAATAGCCAGGATATCCAGCACATCATCCTTGGAAAGCATGTCCCCTCTTTTTACCATATCCATACGGATCCTGTTGATGACCAGGTCGATCTTATGTATCTCATTTGCCTCCAAAAGCCCTATAATCCGGTCTGCATCACGGATCGCAGATACCTCCGGGGTCGTCACGATCAGTGCACGGTCGGCTCCTGCGATGGCATTCTGGAATCCCTGTTCAATCCCTGCGGGGCAGTCCAGAAGGATATAGTCAAACTCTTCTTTCAGCTCATCCACAACTTTTTTCATCTGCTCTGGACTCACAGAAGATTTATCCCTTGTCTGTGCAGAAGGCAGAAGATAAAGATCAGGATATTTTTTGTCCTTGATCATCGCCTGTTTGATCCTGCAGTTTCCCTCTACCACATCGACAAGATTATAGACAATCCTGTTTTCCAGCCCCATGACCACATCCAGATTCCTGAGTCCGATGTCCGTGTCGATCAGTACAACCTTTTTCCCTTCTTTTGCCAGACCGGTTCCTACGTTGGCCGTCGTGGTTGTTTTCCCAACGCCGCCTTTTCCTGATGTGATTACGATTACTTCACTCATTGTTTTCTTCCTCCATTGTTTTAAGCTGTAATTTCATTCAGAAGTGATTTTGATATAGGTTCTATGTAAATATTTTCATCCTCTACAAATGCAATCTTGGCTTCCTCGTCACCCTGCTTTGCTTTTTTTCCAAACAGCCGCTTCTTTGCAGATTCCTGATCGGATGATCTCGCAATATAACTGCCGATCCGAATCTGCATCGGCTTCATCTCCAGGGCAGCGATGAAAGCTTTGTCATTCCCGTCCACTCCTGCAAACACATAGCCTTTTACACATCCCAGTACGACGATATTGCCTTTTGCCTTCACGGTGGCTCCGGGATTCACATCCCCGATGACTACCACACTGGCATCGGATTCCAGACTCTGTCCGGATCTCAAAGTCCCCTGATAAAATTGTCCGAAGGAGACTCCTCCGCTTTTTAACCGGGATTCGTTCTGGGACTCTTTCAGCCTGATTGACCGTTCTTCGATCACCTTTTTAAATTTCGTTTCCAAAACCTGGTCCCCTTCCATTACATAAGCAATAGAAAGGGAACTGTTTTCTGAGATTGTCTCCAGAACCCGTTCGGTTTCCTCCACACTCAACACCCTTCCTTCGATCTTTAACACAACCTGGGTCTTGGTGTTGAAGAACTTTGCGGCCTCCACAAACTTTTTCGCAATAATGGTAAGCAGTTCTTCAAATTCTATCTTGTCATCCAGGACAATCGTCAAACCAAAATTGTTACCCTTTAACAATACTGGTTCTTTCATATATATTCACCTCTCTTAATCGGATACTGAACCGGCCGCAGAAATTACTTTCTTGTCCTTCCTTAATTTCGCCTTCTCTTTATCATTTGCAAAATAATACTTATAGACATCCTTCGCCGCGGCTGCCGCATTGGATGACGTATATCCGTAAGGGATGACCGCGGTGACCGTGATCTCAGGATCCTCATAGGGACCGAAAGATATGAACAGCGCATGATTTGGCCGTTTCTTATCTTCCTGGGCGGTTCCTGTCTTGCCCGCCACTTTCACATTGAGCCCTTTAAATATACTGGTCACAGCGCCTTTCTTTCCGGAAACAACCCTGCGCATGCCGGACCAGACCGCATCCCAGTAAGAGTCATCATTCAGCGTGAGTTTGCTCTTCTTCTTGACACCGTATTTTTTCACTGTCTTTCCGCCCGATGTGGTAACTTTATCTAAGATACTCAGGTCGTAGACAGTTCCCTTATTTGACAGCGTCGTCACGTAGTTGGAAATCTGGCTCGGCGTGAAGCTGTTTGTTCCCTGTCCGATGGCAGAACGCACAGAGGTCTCATCTGAAATATGCGGAGCCATCTCGCTCAGCTCTATGCCGGACTTTTTATTCAGTCCTACCTTGGTCGCATATTTTTTCAAAGCCTCCAGGCCTTTCTTGCTGCTGTATGATGACCCTGTCATGCCTAAGTCATATCCTACCTCATAAAAGAAGCAATTACAAGAGACTTCTAATGCCCCGGCCACATTATTGTAGCCGTGCTTTCCGTTGGGATAAATCCAGCAGTGGGCCGCAGGACTGATCTTGTCAAACACGCCGGTACACTGTATCTGAGTGCCAGTGGAAATTGTTCCCTCATTCAGGGCGGTGATCGCAGACAAAGGCTTGAAAGTGGACCCCGGAGCCGTTCTGTGGTTCAGCACCTGATTGTAAAGAGGCGTCGCCGTGGAATTGGCCAGCTGCCGGTAGTAGTCGTTGTCGATTCCGTTGGACAGCTTATTGCTGTCATATCCCGGATAGCTGACCATGGCTTTCACTTTTCCCGTGTCGGGATCTGTGATCACAATGGAGCCGGAACATGGATCCAGTCCGAGCTGGGCCGGTGTGATCTCTCTTTTTGAAAGCTTCTGGCGTATAAAGGAGTAGGCATCCAGGGAACCGCTCTTCAGGCTCTGATAGGTCCCTGCGTCTTTTTTCTTATTCAGTACCCCCTGCTCGTACAAAAGCAGACAAACAGACCTTCCGCTGAGTTCACCGGTTCCGATCTTCTGTTCGCAAACCGTCAGATCAAATTCATCATCCTTTTCAAGCTGTTCTTCCACATAGGACACAAGCGCGTCAAAGATCTGTTCTGTATCACTGTATTTGGACGGCAGATCCAGCATGGAAATATCGATCCATTCTTTATTGATGGCATATTTGAGGAACTCACCCAGGCCGATCTTTTCATCTTTCCATCTGAGATATGTCTTGTCCTTCGTGTCAATAGAGCCGGTTAAGAGAACTTTTTTCCTGGAAAGCATCTTATACACATAGTCAGCATAATTCTGCTTTTCCTCACTCTCGTCTTTGTAAGCCTTTGTACTGACCGTAAGATTCTTCCGAATCGTTTTAATACTGTCCTTTTTGAGGCTCTGAATCTTTTTATACATGCTCTTTTCGTAAGAGTTTGCACGCTCTCCGTTCAGGTCCGTGATATCTACAATACTGTTTCCAATCAGTGAATAGTAGACATCTTTAATCGGAATTCTTATATTGCTTCTGTCACCCTTGGAATCAGAGGTGGTGAGTTTGGACAGAACGATGCCTGTGATTCTTCTCTCCAGCAAGTTATATGCATATTCCTGAAGATCGCTGTCGATCGACAGGACTACGTTATTTCCCGTTCCTGCCTTTTCTGTCTTAGTCGTTTTTACGATCTTTCCTATATTGTTAACGATCATACTCTGGCTGCCGCTGCTGCCGTGCAGATAAGACTCCAGCTCTTTTTCAATGCCTGCCTTTCCGACCGCATCGTCCATCGCATAATAATCTTTGTCGCTTTCCTTTTTTCCTTTATTATAGTCATCAAGCTCCTCGGTATTGATGGTACCGGTATAACCGATCACATGAGACATGGCTTCACTGTTTTTATAAACCCGGATGGACTTGGTGCTCACGTCGATGCCGGTAAGCTCATTGGAGCGTTCTTCGATCTCCGCGATGCTCCTGCTGCTCACCTCCGTGGCAAAGGTCACCTTCATATACTGAGAATAGCGGCTTAAGTAGGCGCTGTATCGGACAGACATGATCTTTAAAGCATCTTTGTCTGAATACTTCTCATCGATGTCAAACATTTTCCCGACCCCGGGACTTCCCATAGTCCCGTTTCTTAAGTATTCAAACACTTCCTCCGCACTGGCATTCAGCTGCTGCTGACGGAGCTTTAAACGTTCCTTGGAAAGACCCTTCGTATCTGTCCCGATGCCGAATGCTTCCCTCTTGAACCGTTCCAGTCTGGAGCCTTTCTCCGTAAAGCGGAATGTGCCGTTTCCTGTGATCTCGATCGGAATATCGCTCTTGAAGGAATCTTTATTTTTTTCCAGGATCTTGATCACTTCATAAATCACCTTATTTTTTTCATAGTTCTCAGAAGTCTTATTTTCCTGAGCCAGTGTTTTAAACTTATTGTCATTCTGAAAATTGACCGTATAAACCATTTTGTTATATGCCAGAAGTTTTCCGTTGCAGTCATAAATATTTCCTCTCGTACCGGAAGTCTTGACGGTCTTTTCTACTTTGTAGGTGAAGTCTTCTTTATGTGACTGCCCCTGAACGATCTGAATGACAAACAGCCGGCAGACCAGTACAAGAAAGAGAACTGCAAATAAAACAGCCATTGCCAGAAGCCTGTTTGCCAATAATTTTTCAACCCGGTTTTGTAACTTTCTAAACACTAGAACATGCTCCTTTTTTCTGAATCACTGATGCGTACGTCGATGAACAGAAGAAGTTTATACAGAGGCAGCGCGATCAGCCCCGTATAGACCGCTTCCGGTATCATAATATCTTTTAAGTAACTGAAAAATGCAAATCTTCCTCTCAGTGCAAAGAAAAAGAAAAAGATTGCAAAGCTGTAAGCCAGGGTATTGATGACTAAAAGCCCGAACGGCAGAAGGACGTCGTCTTCATAAAAAAAAGAGTTGAAACATCCGTTGATATAGCCGATGAGCAGATAAAGAAGGGCATACTGCCCGAGAACGTCACCGAAAAATATATCGATCAGCAGACCGCAGGAAAATCCGATGCCAATCCCTGCTTTCTTTCCCCTGATCAGTCCCAGGGTCACCGTCAGGATCAGCAGAACGTTCGGCATGACATCGGCAAGCTTTAAAAACTGAAACACCGATGTCTGCAGAAGGAAACAAAAGATTACAGATAGAATATAAAATAAAGTCCGTTTCAGTCTCATCATCCCACCTGCCTATTCTTTTGTCTTTTCATCCAGATTAACATTTTCTTTCAGGTCCGTGATCACAAGGACTTCCTTTAAGTGCTTGAAATCCACGATCGGTGTGACCTTTGCGGTCTTTGTAAGCTTTGTGGAATCCAGCTTGATATCGGATACTTTACCAATGGAGATTCCTTCCACAAATTTAGAACTCAAATATGAGGTCACCAGCTCATCGCCTTCTTTGACCTTTGCGTTCTTATCAATATATACGACTTCCAGGTAGCCGTCAGACATCGTGCTCAGACTTCCCCTGACGATGCAGGAATCCTTTGTCTTCAAAAACATGGCGCTGACCATGCTGGTATCATTGATGATCGTCCGCACCTTTGCATAATGATCAGACACATCGTATACGATGCCTACCAGCCCATTGTCTGCAATCACATTCATGTTTTTCTTAATGCCGTCTTTGCTGCCTTTGTCGATGGCAAAGATTTCAAACCAGTTGCCGGAACCCTTGCTGATGACTCTGGCCCCGACCGTACTGTATTTTTTATATTTTGCTTTGAGCTTCAAAAGATCCTGAAGCCGCTCAAGCTCTACCTGATCCTGAGACAGAATCCGGTTCTGCATCTTCAGGGAATCGATCTTCTCCTGAAGGACTTTGTTATCTTCTTTCAGCTGTTCTTTGGTTTTTATATTTTCATTCCAGGAAAAAATACCGTTCCCGATGGAATTAATCCCTTTCTGCATAGGACTTAAAATTCCTGTGGCCAATGCTTTGACCGGAGACAGCACACCCCCTGCAAAAACACTGATCCCGATTAACAAAAAGCACACCCCTGCAAAAATGAACAGGTAATGCCTCGAACGCATATTTTTCTTCTGAAATTTCATTTCACTTTCCTCACTGGTATTTGTAATCTTTGTTCATCATCGTCTTCAAGCCGCGGACAACACTCTCCTCCGGCTGTTCCCCGGTGCGGATATGAATGCCGATGGCATCCTCCATCCACTCCGGAATCTTTTGAAAGGAGGAACTTCCCCCTGACAGATAAATGCCCTCCACCATGATATCCGATGCCAGTTCCGGAGGAATCACTTCCAGCATGGCTTTGGCTTCGATAATAATGTCGTTGACATAACTTCTTACCTTTTCTTCAGCCAGATCTCCCGGAACCTGGATCTTCTTTGGCAGCCCGCTGACAAGGTCTCTGCCTTTTACATAGGCAGGTTTCCCTTCTTTTTCCCTTCTGGCATACAAAAGCTTTAACCGCTCCGCGCTCTTCATCCCGATCTCAATATTGTGGTTTCTCTTTAGCTTTGAGATCATCCACTGGTCGATCTGACTGCCTCCCTGCTTTACCAGGCGGCTTCTCACGATGCCCCCGAGGGAGATTACAGAGATCTCGGTCGTATCGGCTCCCATATTGATCACCATGTTGCCGCAGGGAGCCCCTACATCAATGCCCAGTCCAACTGCATCCGCCATCGGTTTTGGACATAGCCTGACCTCTTTTACCGACCGGAATGACTCAAGCATCAAATCATAAAATGCTCTGCGTTCCACACCGGTGATGTCTGACGGCACAGCCATGTAAAATTCATATTTTTTTAACTTCCTCAGATAACGTCTGAGGATCTGGGCAAGAAGCCTGCGCATATTCGTATAATCGCCGATCACCCCGTGGACCATCGGTGTAATGATCTGTATCTGATGCGGCTCTTTCTCATACATTGAAAACGCTTCGTTTCCTACCGCTGCTGTCTCCGAATCTTCTGTCAGGGCAATGACATTTTTAAGCCTTAGAATCTGGTCTTTTTCTTTCGAATAGATTCTCAGATTCTTTGAGCCCAGCTCGATTCCAATCAGTCCCTTCTTCATAAGCACTCCATTCCATACCGCCCATCGGGCTATAGTAATTGTTGTTCTTTAAAACTTACGTAAGAACGGTCTCCGATGATGATATGGTCGGACAGATAAATGCCGAGCAGTTCTCCTGCTTCTTTTATCCGTTTCGTGACAGATACATCCTGCCTGCTGGGAGTGGGGTCCCCGGAAGGGTGATTGTGCAGCAAAATTAAATAGACCGCTTCATACTTCAATGCTTCCAGGAATACTTCCCTGGGTGACGCCACTGTCTGATTGACCGTACCTACGGATACCTTCAGTTCTTTGATGACTTTATTCTTCCCATTAAAAAGAATTAAAATCATTTCTTCCCTGTTCAAGTGACGCATTTTTTCCATATAATAATCCGCAATGGACTTTGGAGTATGAAAACTGATCTTCTTATGTACTTTCTGAGAGGACAGCCTCATGGAAAGCTCTGCAATACAAAGAATCTGTACTGCCTTTACCCTGCCGATGCCTCTGATCCTCATCAGTTCATTCATTGTAACATGACAGATACCCAGAAGCCCCTCATAATATGGATGCAGGCCTAAGATCTCCACAGCCAGAGCCGTGGCTCTTTTGTCCTTCGCACCGCTTCTTAAAACGGCAGCTAAAAGCTCCGCATCTGTCAGCGCCTCCGGTCCCAGCCGCTCGCATTTTTCATAAGGGCGCTCAGACTCCGGAAGCTCTTTGATTGTGTAATGTCTCTTTTCCATAGATTCCTTTCCTCAAAGGAATACGCAAAAAAACATTTCTCATTAATAAATCTTACCATAAGATCTTTTTCTTGTATACCCAGGAACTATGACGGTTTCCTTAAGTTTTTCTTATTCCCCCGACACAAAAAACCGGCATCCGACATCACAGCCGCACAAGCCCTTTTTCCGCCATCCGCTGAAGAGACATTGTAATCCCGTACTTGGCATGGGGATAGGTAAGTCCCCCCTGGAAATAGGCTGCATACGGAGGCTTCATCGGGCCGTCTGCACTGAGTTCGATGGAGGAGCCTGAGACAAATGCCCCTGCTGCCATAATGACCTGGCTGTCATAGCCCGGCATATCCCACGGCTCCGGAGTTACATAGCTGTCCACCGGAGAAGCCGCCTGGATTCCCTGACAGAAAGCTTTCAGCTTTTCAGGGTCATTGAACTCTACCGCCTGAATGATGTCGTGACGGCTCTCCTTTCCGTCAGGGACCACTTTAAACCCGAGACTTTCATACAGGTTGGCCGCAAATACGGCTCCTTTCAGGGCGCTGTTCACCACTGTGGGCGCGAGAAACAATCCCTGCAGGAACTGGCGGTTGACTCCCAGAGATGCCCCAACTTCTTTTCCGAGTCCGGGTGTCGTCAGTCTGTATGCACACTGCTCGATCAACTCCTTCTTTCCGCAGATATAACCTCCGATCGGTGCCAGCCCTCCTCCCGGATTTTTGATGAGCGAGCCAACGACTAAGTCTGCTCCTGCCTGGGACGGCTCTGTCTCCTCGACAAATTCTCCATAGCAGTTGTCCACCATGACAATGACTGACGGCTTTATATCCTTTACGAATGAGATCAGTTCCCCGATCCTCCCGACAGAAAGTGTCGGCCGGGTGGCATAGCCTTTGGACCTCTGGATCGTGACCAGTTTCGTCCTTTCGTTTATGGCTTTTTTTATGGCATCATAGTCAAAAGAGCCGTCCTGCTTCAGGTCCGCCTGGGCATAGGTGATTCCATACTCAGCCAGAGAGCCTTTGGAAGGCCGTATGCCGATCACTTCTTCCAATGTGTCATAAGGCTTTCCGACCGGAGACATGACTTCATCGCCCGGTCTTAAATTTGCGCTCAGTGCCAGTCCTAAAGCGTGGGTGCCGCAGGTAATCTGCGGGCGTACCAGAGCATCCTCAGTTTGAAAGATATCCGCGTAAACTCCCTCGATCGCCTCTCTCCCGATATCATCATATCCGTATCCCGTGGTTCCTCCGAGATGTGCCTCTGAAATGCGGTTCTTCTTCATAGCCTTCAGCACTTTAAGCTGATTAAATTCTGCCACTGCATCAAATTCTGCAAATCTCTCGGAAAGCGATGACTCAATGTTCTTTGCATAGTCATATACTTCTCCGGACACACCTAGTTCTTTATAGTATTCTTTTAACTGATCCATCCCATATGCCTTTCTCTCTGATTTTTTCCAGCATAAATGCCAGAATTTCATCTTCCATTCGGTAATCCTGCCTGTTGATCATCGTAACTTCCTTTTCCCGACGAAACCACGTGAGCTGCCGCTTTGCAAAGTGCCTCGTATCTTTTTTGATGCGCTCTGCGGTCTCTGCAAGGTCCTGTTTCCCCTCCAGATAATCAAAAACTTCTTTATAACCGATCCCCTGCATGGATACCATGTCTTTTGTATATCCCTCACAGGCAAGCTGTCTGACCTCATCGATCAGCCCTGCCTCTATCATCCGGTCAACCCGCTGGTTGATTCTGTCATACAGAATCTTCCGCTCATGAGTCAGGACAAAATAGACAAAATTATAACGGGATTCCTTGGTTCTCTCCTGTTCATTGTGCATGGAAATCTTGGTTCCCGTCTTTTCGTAAAACTCCAATGCCCGGATCACCCTTTTTATGTTATTTTCATGGACAGCCTGTGCGGATTCCGGGTCAACTTCCGCAAGCATCCGGTGGAGATATCCATTTCCTTTTTCCTCTGCCAGCTTCTTCAGTCTGTCTCTGTATCCCCGGTCTGCATCCTCTTCTGAAAAATCTATATCATATAAAAGAGCCTGAATATAAAAACCGGTTCCGCCGACGACGATTGGAATCTTCCCTTTTTCATAAATCTTCTCTGCCGCCCGTTTCGCCATCTGCTGAAACCGGACTACATGAAACTCCTCATCCGGTTCCAATTCATCTACCAGATAATGAGGGATTCCATCCATCTCCTCCGGCATGATCTTTGCAGTCCCAATGTTCATTTTTTTGTAGACCTGCATGGAATCGGCGGAAATGATCTCTCCGCCGACTGCCTCTGCCAGTTTGATGGACAGCTCTGTCTTCCCCGCTGCCGTGGGCCCGGTCAATATGATCATCGGCTTCATAGGCTGTCAAATCCTTTCGGCAGAAGTTCTTTCAGCGGGAAACTCCGGAAGTCATCTCCGTCCTGACAGATCACCCGCAGATCCTTCGAAAATTCGTTCAGCACCTGCAGACAAATGCCGCACGGATAAACACATCCGTCTCCCTCTGCCGCAATGGCGATGGATTCAAACTCCCTGTATCCCGCAGCCACGGCTGTACTCACGGCATTGCGCTCCGCACAAATCGCCGCGCCGTAAGAGGCATTCTCCACATTACACCCGGTAAAGACGGTCCCGTCCTTACACAAAAGAGCCGCGCCAACCAAAAACCCGGAATAGGGCGCATAAGCAAACTCCCGGGCCCGTTTCGCCAGAGCCAGCAAATCTTTATCGTTCATAATCCCATCCTTTCCCTGAAAACCAACAATAGTGATAAAAAACTCATATTATTCTCTTGAATTTTTTCTCTATTTCATACTTGCTCATCTTGATCATCGTCGGCCGCCCATGGGGACATGTATACGGATTTTCACATTCCATCAGGAGGTCTAAAAGATTTCTCACCTCCGGAAGAGACATTCTCTGGTTTCCTTTCGCCGACATTTTGCATGCCATGGAAGCGATCTTATCCGTGATCATCTCCGGATCTTTTTTCACCCCATCCGCGGTGAGAGAGTCCAAAAGCTCCATAAACAGTTCTTTCTCTTTCAGGCCGTATAAATTTGCGGGCACCTGCCGGATACAGAACTCATTGCCTCCGAACGCCTCGATCGTAAATCCGAGTTCCTGAAAGATGTCTTTTGTCTCTTCGAGCACTTTTGCCTCTGCCATAGACAGCGTTACCACGTAGGGCGGCTCCACTCCCTGGCTGTAAATCTTTTTTTCTCTGAAGCTCTTCATGAGCTTTTCATAATTCACTTTCTCATGTGCCGCATGCTGGTCCATGATAAACAGCTGGTCTTCGTACTCGATCAGCCAGTAAGTCTTAAAAAGCTGTCCAATCACTTTCCGGTCCGGCTTTGCCTCCTCATCCAGAAGAGAGGTTTCATTGAGTGTCATCTGCTGTAAATCTTCTTTCCCGTCATCGTTTCTATAATTGACTCCGGCAAAAACAGACTTCTTTGCCTCTGGTTTCACAGCATATTTCTTCAGAGTCCCCTGTGGTCCGGCCGGAATTTCGGGAGCAGTATATTCTGCTGCTTTCTCCTCGTGACGCTCTTCTCTTCTCACCTGTTCAAAGGGCTCCGGCATTTTTTCCGGAAGCACAGGCTTTGCTTCTTTCTTCTGCTTTCCGAGCTCTGCTTTCGGTATCATCTCTCTGTGAGACAGCGTCTCCTTAATGCCCGACGCCAAAAGCTCATACAGTTCTTTTTCGTTGCGGAAACGGATCTCCATCTTTGTCGGATGTACATTGACGTCCAGAAGTTCCGGCTCCACTTCTATGTTCAGGCATACGAACGGATACTTGTGGGCCATGGTGAACGTTTTATACCCATCCTCAATGGCTTTATAGATAATTTTGCTCTTAATATACCTGCCGTTAATAAAATAACTCTCATAATTCCGGTTCCCGCGGGAGATAAATGGTTTTCCCACATACCCGTCCACACTGACCGTCGGTCCCTTTAACGAAATCGGCAGGAGAGCTCCCGCCACATCTCTGCCATATAAATGGTAAATAATATCTTTTACATTTCCATTTCCCGACGTATACATCTTATTCTTGCTGTTATGAATAAATTTAAACGCAATATCCGGGTGGCTCAATGCCATATGCACCATAATCTGTTCTACGTATCCCGCCTCGGTCACCGGACTTTTCAGAAATTTCCGTCTGGCCGGCGTATTGTAAAACAGATTGCGCACAAGAAATGTCGTCCCGTCCGGAGCGCCGATCTCATCAAGTCCCTGTTCTTCTCCGCCAAAAATCTTATAAGAAACTCCGGAAAAAGCCCCCGCGGTTTTGGTGATGACTTCCACCTGTCCGACCGCGCTGATGCTTGAGAGTGCCTCTCCGCGGAATCCCAGGGATGAGACGGATACCAGGTCCTCCACGGTGCGTATCTTGCTCGTCGCGTGGCGCAGAAACGCGGTCCTCACTTCCTCTTTCGGAATACCGCACCCGTTGTCCGTCACCCTCATAAGAGTCATGCCGCCGTCTCTGATCTCAACGGTAACCGCTGTGGCTTTTGCATCGATCGCATTTTCCACCAGCTCCTTGACCACGGAAGCCGGCCTCTCGATCACTTCCCCGGCCGCAATATTGTCGATTGTCTTCTGATCCAATAACTGAATTTCTGCCATAACTATTCCTCTTCTCTAAGCCTGTTCTGCAGAATATACAAATAGTTTAACGCTTCCAGCGGTGTCATGGAAGACAGATCCTTTTTCCGAATCTCCGCCATAAACGGGTGCTCCATCATCGGCTCACTGTCATTTGCAAACAGGGAAAGCTGCTGGGGCTCACTGCTCACCTGAATTTTCTGTGCCTGGGAAACAATATCACTGTCGCTTAACTCCGACACGATCTCTTTTGCCCTCTGAATGACCATATCCGGCACTCCTGCAAGTTTGGCGACCTGAATGCCGTAGCTTTTATCTGCTCCGCCTTTCACAATCTTTCTTAAAAATACAATGTTGTCACCCTGTTCTTTTACGGCGATGCAGTAGTTATTGACACTGCCGATTTTGCCCTCCAGCTCCGTGAGTTCATGGTAATGGGTGGCAAACAGAGTCTTGGCACCTAAAAGCTTAGGATTGCTGATGTACTCCACCACGGCCCATGCAATGCTCAGACCGTCATAAGTGCTGGTGCCCCGGCCGATCTCATCCAAAATCAGCAGGCTGTCCTTGGTGGCATTCCTTAAAATATTCGCCACCTCGCTCATCTCCACCATAAAGGTACTCTGTCCGCTGGCAAGATCGTCAGAGGCGCCCACCCGGGTAAAGATCCTGTCCACAATGCCGATGTTGGCTTTTTGGGCCGGCACAAAGGAGCCTATCTGGGCCATGAGAACGATCAGCGCCGACTGTCTCATGTAAGTCGATTTACCTGCCATATTGGGCCCAGTGATGATGGAAACCCGGTGCCGTTTACTGTCCAGATACGTGTCATTGGAAATAAACATATCATTGGACATCATCTGCTCTACCACAGGATGCCGGCCCTCTTTGATATCGATCAGGCCCTTTGTGTTCAGTTTCGGTCTCACATAACCGTTCTGTTCTGCCACACAGGCAAGGGAGCAGAGTACGTCCAGATATGCGATGACTCCCGCGGTTTTCTTGATCCGCTCCATTTCTCCTGCCAGAGTTTCCCTGATAGACGCAAAGGTCTCATATTCCAGCGCACACAGCCTGTCCTCAGCCCCGAGAATCGTGTCTGCCAGCTTGTTCAGCTCCTCCGTTGTATATCTCTCAGAGTTGGTGAGCGTCTGTTTCCTTATGTAATGTTCCGGCACCTTGTCTTTGTAGGAATTGGTCACATCCAGATAATATCCGAACACCTTATTGAATTTGACCTTCAGGGTTTTGATTCCGGTAGCGCGCCTCTCCCGTTCTTCCAGCTGCATCAGCCACTGTTTGCCGTCTGTCTTGGCGCGCTTTAACTGATCGATCTGTTCAGAAAAACCATCCTTGATAATGCCCCCTTCTTTGACTGCGATCGGAGGCTCCTCCAGTATGGCATCCTCCAAAAGTCCTGCCACGTCCTCCAGCGTATCCAAATCTTCCCTGAGGCCGGACAGCAGGCTGTCACCGCATTCTTCAAGAATCGTCTTAATCGGCGGAAGCCACTGGAGTGATACTTTCAGGGCGATCATATCTCTTGGATTTATTGTTTGATAGCTGACCTTTGTCATCAGACGCTCCAGATCATAGACCGGATTCAGGTATTCCCTGATCTCTTCCCGGGCAATGGCCTGTTTGGTAAGTGACGTCAGCGCATCATACCTCTCCTCGATCTTTACACGGTCGATCAGAGGCTGCTCGATCATACTACGCAGAAGCCTGGCTCCCATGGCCGTTTTCGTCTTATCCAGCACGCCCAGAAGGGAACCTTTCTTCTTTTTGTCCCTCAGCGTCTCGCACAGTTCCAGATTCCTCCGGCTGGAACTGTCGATGATCATATATTCACTCGTCTCATACGGAGATACGGACATCAGATGATTTAACGCATTTTTCTGAGTCTCATGCAGATATAAAAGAAGCGCTCCTGTGGCAATCTTTCCCATAGGATGGTCTGAAAGGCCCAGACCGTTTAAATTACCCACATGGAACTGGGATTTGATGGCGGCCTCCCCCTGTTCTTCGTCAAAATAATAATGGTCAATATTGGAAATAGAGACGCCCAGCTTATCTTTTATAAATTCTATGTCCACACCGCTGATCATAAATGCGTCATTGCATATGATCTCGGCAGGGGCGAACTTAAAGATCTCATCCACAACTTTGTGGAGTTCATCCATGGATGTGGTACGAAAATCTCCCGTGGTCACATCCACCACAGACAGTCCGAAACTGTCGTCGCTGCAGAAAATACACATGAGATAATTGTTTTTCTCGTCTTCCAGACTCTGCTGGGAAATATTTGTTCCCGGAGTCACGATCCTGATGACCTCTCTCTTTACGATCCCTTTCGTCTGTTTCGGGTCCTCCACCTGCTCACAGATCGCAACTTTATATCCCTTCTCCACCAGTTTATTGAGATAGGAATCCACCGCATGGAACGGGACTCCGCACATGGGGGCCCGTTCTTCCATGCCGCAGTTTTTTCCGGTCAGTGTGATCTCCAGTTCCCTGGAAGCCGTCAGTGCATCGTCAAAGAACATCTCATAAAAATCTCCCAGCCTGTAAAACAGAATGCAGTCCTGATTCTGTTCTTTGATCGCCATATATTGTTCCATCATTGGAGTTAATTTAGCCATTTACCTGTTCTCCCATATAATAAAAGCCTTTTTCTTCGGTAATCTTTACCCGGACGAGCTGTCCGATGAGGCTCTCGTCCCCTTTAAAATGTACTAAGATGTTGTTGGAAAGCCGGCCGGTGACCATGCCGTCCTCGTGGGTATTTTTCTCTTCTACAAGGACCTCCTCCTCTTTCCCGATTCCGTCCTTCCTGTTGTCCTTGGAGCTTTCTTTGATCACCTCAAGAAGCCGGCTGAACCTTTTTTTCACCACCTCCGGCTCCACCTGATCTTCCATGGCGGCCGCCGGTGTCCCCGTCCTCTTGGAATAGACAAACGTATAAGCACTGTCAAACTTCACTTTCCTTACCACATCCAGTGTCTCTTCAAAGTCTTCTTCCGTCTCCCCGGGAAATCCTACAATAATGTCTGTGGTCATCGCGATCCCCGGAATTTTCTCTTTGATCTTCTCCGCCAGCGCAAGATAGCTTTCCTTTGTGTAATGCCGGTTCATTTTCTTTAAGATTCTGCTGCTTCCGGACTGTACCGGCAGATGCATGTGACGGCATATCTTCTTCGAAGAAGCCATCACTTCGATCAGTTCATCAGAGAGATCTTTGGGATGAGGCGTCATAAACCGGATGCGGGCAAGCCCTTCGATCTGTTCAATCTTCTGTAAAAGCTGCGCAAAGCTCACCGGCTCATCGAGATTTTTCCCGTAGGAATTTACATTTTGCCCGAGCAGCATCACTTCCCGGACTCCTTCCTGTACCAGGCCTTCAATCTCCCTTATGATGTCCTCCGGCTTCCGGCTGCGCTCCCGGCCCCGCACATAGGGGACGATACAGTAACTGCAGAAGTTATTGCACCCAAACATGATATTGACGCCGCATTTAAAAGAAAACTTCCGGTCGCTCGGGAGGTCCTCGACGATCTGATCCGTGTCCTTCCAGATATCCACGATCATTCCTCCGGAATCTGCTCTTGCTTTCAGGAGCTCCGCCAGCTTAAAAATGTTGTGGGTCCCGAATATAAGATCCACAAACGGATAGCTTTTCCTGATCTTTTCCACGACCTGTTCTTCCTGCATCATACAGCCGCAGAGGCCGATGATCATTTCAGGATTCTGTTCTTTTGCTTTCTTTACATGACCCAGGTGACCGTAAAGTTTCGTATTTGCATTCTCCCTCACGGTACACGTATTAAAGAGCACCAGGTCCGCATATTCTGTATCTGTCTGCCGGTAACCGATGGTCTCCAACACTCCCAGAAGTTTTTCTGAATCTTTCTCATTCATCTGGCAGCCAAAGGTGGTGATATGACAGGTAAGAGGCCTTCCAAGGCGTTCCTCCTGTACCTTCACCCACTCTTTCATTTCTTCCATGTAGGAATACTGTTTCTGTGCTTCGTTATTATATATCTGCATTGGTATTCTCCATTCTTTTTCATTTCATGGCATATAGAGTTTATTATAACAAGATTTAAAAAATCGTGCAAACCCCCTTGGACAAAAAAATGACCGTTCAGAATTCTGAAAAAAATTCCAAACGGCCTTTTTTAATTTTCTCTGTTAATCCCGGCAGAATATACACAAAAGTATCACAGATGCAGTGTATCCTTCGTAAACCGCAGAGCAGACTCGATGACTTTATCCATATCGTAGTATTTGTACTCCCCGAGTCTTCCTCCGAACAAAACTTTTTCTTCCTTTTTGGACAGCTCGCGGTATTTTTCAAACAACCGGTTGTTTTCCTCATCGTTGACCGGGTAGTAAGGTTCCATCCCGTCTTCCCACTCTGCCGGATATTCTTTCGTGACTACGGTTTTTTCCTGTTTTCCGAATGCAAAGTGCTTGTGTTCGATCTTTCTCGTGTACGGCGTCTCCCGGTCCGTATAGTTCATGACTGCCACGCCCTGATGATTTTCTTCTTCCAGCAGTTCGTGTTCAAATCTGAGACTGCGGTAGGCCAGTTTTCCAAAACAATATCCATAGTAAGAATCGATCGTTCCGGTGTAGATGACCTTGTCCCCCATGCATTCCAGTTCCTCTCTCTTTTCCAGATAATCTGTGGAGAGCATCACGTCACAGCCTTCATACAGCTTCCCAATCAGCTTGTTGTATCCTTCTTTCGGTATTCCCTGATGCGGATCATTAAAATAATTGTTGTCGTAGATGTACCGGACAGGAATTCTCTTGATGATCGATGCGGGCAGGTCCTTACAGTCTCTTCCCCACTGTTTTTCCGTATACCCTTTGATGAGTTTCTCATATATGTCTGTGCCCACCAGACTGATGGCCTGTTCTTCCAGATTTGAAGGCTCTCCCTCCACCTTCTGTTTTTGGGATTCTATGATCTCTTTTGCCTCAGCAGGAAATGTAATTCCCCACATCTTGCTGAAGGTATTCATATTAAAAGGAAGATTATATGTCTCACCGTGATAGTTGGCTACCGGACAGTTGATATAATGGTTGAATTCTGCCAGCGAGGTCACATACTTCCATACTTCCTCATTGCTCGTGTGGAAAATGTGTGCTCCATACTCATGGACCAGGATTCCTTCCACATCTCTGCACATGATATTTCCTCCCAGGGCGTCTCTTTTTTCCACAACCAGACACGATTTCCCCTGTTTTCCTGCTTCTCTGGCCACGACTCCGTTAAAAAGTCCTCCGCCCACTAAAATATAATCATAATGCTTCATAAACTTCCTCCTTATATTTGGTTCATTATACCTTGTACAATGAAAAATGACAATCTGTTTTTCTTGTCTCTTTGCTTATTTTAAAGTAAAATAGAAGTAACTTATTTGTAAAATCTATGTTAAATTTTATATAAACCAAGGAGGCAGCAATGAGTTCTTTTCTATTACCGATGGCCGGCGGCCTGGGACTATTTTTGTACGGAATGAAATTGATGAGTGACGGTCTTGAGAAAGCCGCCGGTGCCAGGCTGAGAGGGATCCTGGAGTTTTTCACGACCAACCGATTTTCGGGGATGCTGGTAGGCATCTTCTTCACAGCCATCATTCAGTCGTCCAGTGCCTCCACGGTTATGGTCGTAAGCTTCGTAAACGCAGGCCTTATGAATCTGTCACAGGCAGCGGGCGTGATTCTCGGTGCCAACATCGGAACAACTGTGACTTCCCAGCTGGTAGCATTTAATCTCTCAGATGCAGCACCTGTTTTTTTAATGTCCGGCGTGATCATGGTCATGTTTGTACAAAACCCAAGGATTAAAAAGGCAGGGGAAGTTGTCCTGGGATTCGGTGTGCTTTTCACCGGCCTTACCACCATGTCATCAACAATGTCATTCCTCAAGGACTCACCTGCTGTCATGCAGGCCCTTTCCGGACTGGACAACCATTTTGCCGCTGTATTGATCGGCTTTGTTATCACCGCCGTACTCCAGAGTTCTTCTGTAACGGTCAGCATTGTACTTTTGATGGCTTCCCAGGGACTGCTGGGACTCTCCATCTGTTTTTTCATCATTCTGGGCTGTAACATGGGTTCCTGTGTATCTGCACTCCTTGCCAGTTTAAGCGGCAAGAAAAACGCAAAACGAGCGGCAGTGATTCACTTTTTATTTAACGTCTTCGGAAGCGCCGCAATTTTTACAATGCTCAGCTTATTCCTCGGCCCGATCACCGAGACTATCTTACATATATCAAGGGGCAATGTAGGCCGCAGCGTTGCCAACGCTCATACATTTTTCAAAATCTTCGAAGTCCTGATCATGTTTCCGAGTACAGGGCTGATTGTCAAACTGGCAGAAAAGATTGTCCCCGGAGACGAAGCAAAGCCTGCCCGCTCCGATCTTAACTTCATCGGTGAGTACCGATCTCCGATCTCCGCAATTCCTCAGGTCCGGCAGGAAATTTCCCGTATGGCAGAGCTTGCGAACAAGAATCTGGAACTGGCTTTCCACGCATTTTTAAACTGCAGTACAAAACATTTGGGAGAGATTTACCAGAGAGAGGAGGAGATAGACAGTCTGAGCCAGAAAATCACCGACTTTCTCGTCAATTCCAATCTTCAGGAACTGCCCGTAGGTGACCGCGAGATCCTCGGCAGCATGTTCTATGCCGTCGGCGACATCGAACGCATCGGCGACCTTGCCGAAAATTTCGCCGACAGTGCCCGCTCAGCGGCTGACCACAATTCCCGTCTGAGCAAAGATGCGAAGCGCGAACTTGTCAATATGTACAACGCTGTATCTGCCCTCCTGAAAGACGCCGTGGTAATCTTTAAAGAGCACAAAAAAGAGATGATCCCCGACTTTTATAAACACGAACAGGCCATAGACGCCATGGAACGCCGCTATCAAAAACGCCATCTGAACAGAATGGCCCAGGGCATCTGTGAGCCCCGGGCCGGTCTGTTATTTTCTGATATGCTTTCATCCCTTGAACGGATCGCTGATCACGGGACAAATGTTGCATTCTCTGTCATGGATCATGCAGACGAAGAGCTGCTGACGGAATCATGACAGACGCATGATCTTATAGTCTGATTTTTGTATCTTTGTGTGGACACGGGTGTTGCCAAGCATCCTGATGAGACGCCTGTGTTCTTCCTCAGGCACCCCTTCCTTGTGATCCGCGATGTCAAATTCTATCTCTTCTTCCTCATCTCCCGGATTTACAAGCAGAAGATAGGCCCCCTGTCCGCACGGTTCTCCGAATATATCTTTATTCCCAGCGGCAAAGCGAAGGATAGCCAGAACATTTTTTGATGCGCCGATATACAGCGCGTATCCTGTCTGAAGGATTTTTTCCCTGCTCCTGAACACCGAAACCGTCTTCAATTCTTCATAAATTTTCGTATCATGTTTAAAATAAGGCCCCCGGTTAAACGGGTCCATCAGGCCGTTCATCCCATATTCATCCCCATAATAAATCGAAGGAATTCCCGGAATGAAAAACTGAATCGCGAATGCCAGCCTGGAGAGCACGGCTCCCCTGCGGTCATTTTCTGATGTGACTACATAGTCGATCTGGTTTTCCCTGGACGGCAGCATTTCATTCATGCCTGAAGCCAGTGTCGTCCGGATTCTTGGGATGTCGTGGGACGAGAGCAGATTCATTACGCTGTAATAAAACGGCTTTGGATAATTACACTGCTGCCCCAGCAAAAACTGCTGCATAGCATACGCATCTTCATTTCCAAGCAAAAAGTTGACACAGTTTACCTTAAACGGATAATTCATAGTGCTGTCAAGCCCCCTGCCGAGAGCATATTTTCTCTTGACCCCGTAACTTTCCTTGGTGGTCACATCTTCCCACACTTCCCCGATCAGGGCATAGTTCTTAAACATTTTTTTCATCGTTTTGCGCATCAGGAAAATAAATTCATCCGGAAGCTCATCCGCCACATCCAGCCGGAATCCCGATGCCCCCAGGTTAAACCAGTGCTTTAACACAGAATTCCTTCCCGTGATAATATAAGACAGAAAGCGCTCATCCAGCTCATTGACTTCCGGCAGACTCCGAAAGCCCCACCAGCTCTTGTAATCGCCCCTGCTGTCAAAAGAATACCAGTCATAATACGGTGAATCCTGGCTCTGGTATGCGCCTACACTTTTATAATTCCCATTTTTATTGAAATACAGGCTGTCTGCTCCCGTGTGGGAGAAAACCCCGTCCAGAATAATATGGATTCCTTTTCTCCTGGCAACCTCGCATAATTCTCTGAAGTCTTCGTTGTCCCCAAGGAACGGATCTACCTTTTTATAATCTCCCGTATTGTAGCGGTGATTGGAGCTTGACTCGACGATCGGATTCAGATAAATGCATGTAACCCCAAGCTTTTTCAGTTCATCCAGCCGCTTCTTGATGCCTTCCAGATCTCCCCCGAAGAAATCACAGGGATCATAGAATTCTTTTCCCTCCATCGGTCCGAAAAGCGGGCGTTCCTCCCAGCTTTTGTGCACATAAATATCACGGCCCATTTTTCTGTGGTATGCTTCCCCCCGCACGGTATTCTGCCTGTCTCCCCGGCAGAACCGGTCCGGGAATATCTGATACATAATGCCTTTTGAAAGCCATCTAGGCGTCTCAAACCCTCTTTCGTAAACCGTTATCTGAAAGCCCCGGACATCTTCTTCTACCCGAATTCCTTCCCCGCAGGTCCGTCCCGGCCTTGCTCCGTAATAGTACGTGTAATTTCCCTCTGTGATCCTGAAATAATACCACAGGATACACGCTTTTTCCGGCATCTCTATGATACATTCATAGAAACCCTTTTTCTCTCTCATTGAAAAGGTCTTATGGTAATCTTCCGAATATAAGACCAGTTCCACAGTGACAGCAGTTCCCTCCAAGGCAAAAAGGCGAAGTTTTACCTCTTCGCCTTTTGTGACAGCCCCAACAGGTTCTCTGTACTGCTCAATTGATGCATTATGGATCATGTTCTCTCACCTTGCCTATTTGTATGTTGGTAAATTCCAGATTTTTTCATTGTACTCTTCAATCGTTCTGTCGGAAGAGAAAAATCCGGATTTAGCGGTATTGATCACCGCTTTCTTTACCCATTCATCGTGGTGATTGATATACATGTCGTATACCTTCTCAAATTCTTCCACATAAGAAGGCAGATCATACAGGACAAAATACTGATCCGGAATATTATGTTCTCCAAACAGCAGAGACTGATAAATATCAGAATATTTTCTCTTTCCGTATCTCGGAAGTTCTCCCGCGATCAGACAGTTGCACACCTCACGGATCATTGGGTTTTGTTCAAAAATGGTTCCCGGATTGTACGTCCGGTACTGTTTCATGGAATTGATCTCATCCACAGTGGCCCCAAAAATAAAGATATTTTCTTTGCCTACCTGCTCAAAAATTTCCACATTAGCTCCGTCCATAGTTCCAAGAGTCAGCGCACCGTTCATCATAAACTTCATGTTTCCGGTTCCTGATGCTTCCAGTCCGGCCGTTGAAAGCTGTTCGCTGATGTCAGCCGCCGGTATCAGCACTTCAGCCACAGACACCGAGTAGTTTTCTACAAATACAACCTGCATCTTATCCTTCGTCGCAGGATCATTGTTGACCATGTCTCCGATGGAGTTGATCAGACGGATGATCTCCTTTGCCCTCTGATATCCCGGAGCCGCTTTTGCCCCGAAAATAAAGGTGATCGGCTTGCTTAAGAAATCAGGATTTTTCTTCACCTGTTTGTACAGATAAATAATATGCAGGCATTTTAGCAGCTGTCTCTTGTACTCATGAAGCCGTTTGCACTGCACATCGATCAGAGAATCCGGATTAATCTCTATTCCCTGTTTCTGTTTCAGATACTTGGCAAGCCTTCTCTTATTGCGCTGTTTAATAGCATCATATTTCCTGCAGAATTCCGCGTCGTCAGCCATCGGCATGATCTTTTCAAACAGACGGTAGTCACCGAGCAGGTCTCCCCTGACATTATCCTGAATCAGATCACACAGTTCCGGATTTGCCAGAGCAAGCCATCTTCTGTGTGTAATGCCGTTGGTAATTGCAAGGAATTTTTGAGGATAAATATTGTATGAATCGTGGAACAGATTCGTCTTTAATATGTCTCCGTGAAGCTGGGAAACTCCGTTCACCCTGTGGCAGACGGCAACACAAAGGTTTGCCATGCGGATCTGGTTATTTCCGATGATCGCCATATAAGCAATCTTGGCCTCATCATTCGGATAATAAGTTCTCAGACGCTCACAGTACTTCTGGTTCATAACACAGATGATCTGATAAATTCTCGGCAGAAGAAGCTTAAACATGTTTTCATCCCAGCACTCCAAAGCCTCGGCCATGATCGTATGGTTCGTATAGTTAAAGATCTGGCTTACGATGTCCTCTGCTTCTTCCCATCCGAAGCCTTCTTCATCCATGAGAATTCTCATTAATTCAGGGATTGCAAGGGTCGGGTGAGTATCGTTGATCTGGACAGCCGCATACTCAGGAAGAGTATGGAGATCTCCTCTTTTTCCCTTGTGGTGTTTCACCATAAGCTGCATAGTGGCAGATGTCAGGAAATAAAACTGCTTTAATCTGAGCAGTTTTCCCTGCATATGGTCATCCGCAGGATAGAGAACCTTTGAGATTACTTCCGCAAACTCTGAATCCGCAGAAGCCTTCTCATATCTTCCCTCATTAAAAGAATGAAGGTCAAAGTTCTGCTTGCTCTTTGCACTCCAGAGTCTCAATGTAGCCGGGGCATTGGTCTTATATCCCATAACCGGCACATCGTACGGTACTGCCAGCACTGTGTGATAATTATAGTGCTCGATCTTTAAGCCGTCCTCTGTCCAGTTTTCCCTGATCTCTCCGTTAAAGCGGACTTCCATCGTCAGTTCCGGGCGTTCTACTTCCCACACGAAACCGTCTCTCAGCCAGTCGTCTTCTACCTCTACCTGACTTCCGTCGATGATCTTCTGCTGGAACAGCCCGTATTCATAACGGATGCCGCATCCGATCGCCGGCAGATTTAAGGTGGACAAAGAATCCAGGAAGCATGCGGCCAGACGTCCAAGTCCTCCGTTACCAAGCCCCGGATCGCTCTCTTCATCCAAAATATCGTCAAAGTCAATGCCCATTTTTTCGAAGGCCTCTTTATAGTCCCTGAAAACCCCGGAATTGATCAGGTTGTTGCTGTATGCTCTTCCCATTAGGAATTCCGCAGACATATAGTATAATTTTTTCAGTCCCAGATCCTCTGTCTTTTTACGGCTCTTGGTCCAAAGATGCATGATATCATCCCGGATGCAGCCAGCTCCCGCCTTATAAAGCTCATCTCTGGTTGCCTCCTCCAATGTTGTTCCGAAGTTGTTGTTCAGCTTGTTCTCAACATTGCTGATGATCTCCTTCACCTTACTGTTATTGTTTACAATTTTCATCCTCTGTTGCTCCTTTCACCAGTTGTCTAAAGAATGCTCTGGTATAATTCTAGATATTTTTTGGCTGATGACGCAAAACTGTTGTCAGACTCCATCGCCCTTTGGATCAAGCCTTTCCTGCGCTTTGGACTGCGCAGCGTATTCAATGCGTAACGAATGACTGAAAGCATCTCGTGTGCATTGTAATTTCTGAAAGAAAATCCGTTTCCTGTCTCTTCAAATTCATTGTAGCTCTGGACCGTGTCACAAAGCCCTCCGGTCTCCCGCACGATCGGCAGAGTTCCGTATCGAAGTGCGATCATCTGTGAGATGCCGCACGGTTCAAATTTAGAAGGCATAAGGAACAAGTCGCTGGCAGCATAGATCTGATGAGCCACCGCATTGTTGTATGCGATATATGAGCATACTCTTCCCTTATACTTATTCTCCATAAAGCGGAAAAATTCTTCATAATCATGGTCGCCTGTTCCCAATACGACGAAAGCAATATCTTCCGTACACATCAGCTCATCCAGGATATACTTGACTAAATCAAGTCCCTTCTGTGCGGTAAGACGGCTGACCATGCCGATGATCGGCACACCGGGAGAAATGCTCAGTCCCAGATCACTGATCAGTTTTTCTTTATTCTTTTTCTTTCCTGTCAGATCATCTTTATTAAAATGATACTGCAGGTACGGGTCTGTCTCCGGATCGAATTCTTCTGTATTGATGCCATTTACGATTCCCCATGTATCCCAGGCCCTGGCATTCAAAATACCTTCCAGCCTGTATGAAAACTCAGGAGTCTTGATCTCCTGTGCATAAGTGGGACTTACCGTACTAATCCGGTCTGCGAATACGAGGGCTGCTTTCATAAAGCTTGCACACTCATAGTTATGCATAAATTCCGGTGTATCATACCTCGGATCGATGCCCAGCCAGTGGTGAAAAGCCTCAAAGGCATACTCACCCTGATACATCATGTTGTGAATTGTAAAGATCGTCCTGGCACGCCCGATCTCCCAATGGCTATACTGAGTCTTCAGGAGAAGCGGGATCAGCCCGGTCTGCCAGTCATTGCAGTGAAGCACATCCGGAAGGAATCCGATTCTTCCGGCAGCTTCGATTACAGCACGGCAGAAATATGCGTACTGCTCTCCTTCTGCGTCCCCGCCCCGGTAAACCGCATCGCCGAAGTACTCTTCATTGTCAATAAAGTAATACGTGACATCGTTGAAAAATAAGCCCTCAACGCCTACATATACGTCTCTTCCGGCAAAATGTATATAAAAATCTGCCATATGCTTTGTCTGTGCAGCATACTTATCCTTGATCTGGCGGTGGAACGGCATCATGACTCTGGTATCCGCATGAAGCTTGTTGAGCTCCTTGGGCAGAGTACCGATGACATCGGCAAGGCCGCCCAGCTTCACAAAGGGAGCACATTCCGCTGCAACCATCAGTACGTTCATCATACACTCATTCCTTTTATTCATTGACGCTGGCTCCCTTCGGTATGAACACCGGATGCTGTCTGGATCCGGATAAATGTGCGTTAGAATAGATCTTTACATGCCGGTCCATAATCGTATGATTGATGTCCGCACCCTTTCCTATAAATCCTTCCGCCATAACGATGGAATTTCTGATCACTGCGCCTTTCTCAATCTGGCATCCGCGGAAGATAATAGAATTTTCTACGGTTCCGTCGACTTCACAGCCGCTGCTGATCAGACTGTTGCTGATATTCGCCTCGATGCCATAGCGGGCAGGCGCACTGTCACTCGTCCTAGTATACACTTTATTCTTACCAAAAAACAGTTCTTTCTGAACATCTTGTTTCAATAAGTCCATATTGATATTGTAGTAAGCCTCCACAGATGTGATGCAGCCTACATATCCTTTGTATTCGTATCCCTGAATATACAGGCGGTCAAAATTCGGAATAAGTACGTCGAAGAAGAAATGTTTTCTGTTGTGGGATACTGCCTCCTGGATAAAGTCGATCAGGAGTTCCCGTTTCATAATATACACATCCATGCTCTTCTTGCCGTAGCGGTGCTTTGTCTCCGAATAGCACATATCTGTAATGCGTCCGGACTCATCCGGTTTCAGGTATACACCGTCATAATCACAGTTCGTGGCGTCATCACTGTTGTCAAAATACATCATGGAGATATCCGCGCCGCTGTCGATGTGTTTTTCCAGCATGTCGTTAAAATCAGAATTAAATATCACATAAGAACGTCCAAGAAGAATATACGGCTCGGAAGCCTTCTTTAAAAATCCCAAAGTTCCCCTCAGCCCATCCATGACACTGGCATATTCTCCGGATCTTCCGCTTCCTGAAATATACGGAGGGAAGGTATAAAGTCCTCCGCGTTTCCTGTTGAGTCCCCAGTCTTTCCCGGAACCAACATGATCCATCAGAGAGCTGTAATTGTATCTTGTCATGATTCCGACATTTTTAATGGCAGAGTTGACCATATTGCTCAGGAGGAAATCTATGGTCCGGTATCTTCCGCCTACCGGGAGTGCCGATAAGCTTCGGGTGCGCACCAAATCCTGAAGCCTTCTGTTTTCTTCTCCTGCATTTATAAGTCCAAGCATTTGATTTTCCATAGTTTCTACCTCCCTAGTGTAAAATAGATTCCGGATAGATCATTGCACCATCCTCAACGACAGCATCCTCAAGCACCACACTGTGATAGCCGATGACAGTAACTTCATTGCCTTCTCCGACTTTGCTTCCCTCTTCCACAACAACTTCCTCGTCAATGATCGCCTTGTTGATCTCACTGTTCTCCCGGACGATGGAATCTTTCATAATGACACTGTTCTTCACCACGGCTCCCTTTCCGATCTTTACGCCGGAATGAATGACACAGTTTTCCACAGTCCCCTCGATGAAAGAGCCGTCTGCGATGATGCTCTTTTTCACACTGGCACCATCTGCTATGTAATGAGGCGGAAGTCCGTAAGTTCTCGTGTAGACTTTCAGCTTGTCATCGTTTAAATTCAGCTGAGGATTCTCCTCCAGAAGCTCCATGTTAGCCTCCCACAGGCTTGAAATCGTTCCCACATCTCTCCAGTATCCGTCAAAGCTGTATGCATACATTTTCTTTCCTTCTTCCAGCATTCTCGGAATGATGTTTTTGCCGAAATCGTGTTCTGAATCCGGATCATTTGCATCATCGATCAGGTACTGGCGGATCAGTTTCCATTTGAACACGTAAATACCCATAGATGCTTTCGTGCTCTTAGGGTGAGCCGGTTTTTCTTCGAACTCCTCGATCCTGTTGTCCTCATCGGTGTTCATGATCCCAAAACGCTTCGCTTCCTCCAGTGTGACTTCCAGCACAGAGATCGTACAGTCAGCGCCTTTCTTCTTATGGTAATTCAGCATCTTCTGATAATCCATACAGCAGATCTGGTCACCGGACAATACAATGATGTGGTCCGGATCATAATTGTCAATGAAATTGATATTCTGATAAATGGCATCGGCAGTTCCGCGGTACCAGTTTCCCTGCTCGCCTCTCACATACGGCGGAAGAACAAAGGCTCCTCCGTTCATATTGTCTAAATCCCAGAACCCTCCGGTTCCGATATAGGAATTAAGCTCTAGGGGTTCATACTGAGTCAGGACACCCACGGTGTCGATTCCTGAATTCGCACAGTTGGATAACGGGAAATCTATAATCTTATATTTACCGCCGTAGGGAACAGCAGGCTTCGCCTTCTTCTGGGTCAACGCGAATAATCGGCTTCCCTGGCCGCCTGCCAGCAACATTGCTACACACTCTTTTTTTGTAATCATAGTTTTCCTCCTTCTCACAATGCCTATTTTGTTTCTTCTTTTTTATCTGCACTCTTCGCTGCTGTTTTCTTTTTAGTAGAATCTTCGGTCTGCTGCTTTGTTTCTTTTTCGGCCTCCTTCTTTTTAGGTTTTTGTATATCTTTTGTTGTCTGTTCTTTTTTTGCTTCCGGTTTTTCAGCTTTCTTCCCTGCTGCCGGTCCGGCAGCTTTTGGAGTCTCCTTTTTCGCCTGAACTTCTGCTGTCTTCAGGGTTGTCTCTGCTGCCGATGCCGGTTCTGTAACTACAGAAACTTCTTTTTTCACCGGTGTCTTTACAGCTTCCGCTTTTGCAGTCCCGGCTGCTTTCGGTGACGGCTTCTTTGCTTCTGTCTTCTTTGGTTCCGCCTTCTTCTTGGCTGGAGTGTCCTCCAGCGTATATCTATACATAACAGCACTGAGTGGTTTTAAGGTGATGACCGCATAATGCTCGTAGGCGTTTCTCTTTCCTTTGATCTTCTTTTTCCGGACTTTCGCCGACTTTTGGCTGACCTCTCCGGATCCTCCGTAAGCCTTCTCCCCGGTATCCAGAATCTTTGTAAGCTTTCCGTCTTTCGGCATCGGGATATGATACTTATCCCACTCTACCGGAGTAAAGTTAAAGATACATACAATCTGCTCCTGAGGTTTTCCTCTGCGCTTTTTAGATTTTCTGATGAATGCTACAATGCTGTGATCTGCATCTCTCTGCAGCAGCCATTCAAATCCTTCCGGTTTGTTGTCCAGTTCGTACAGAGCCGGTTCGCTGCAGTAAAGTTCGTTTAACTTCGCCACATAATCGTTCATGGTTTTATGTGTCTCATATTCATCGATCAGGAACCAGTCTAACTCTTCCTTGTCTCTCCACTCTACAAACTGCGCAAAGTCGTCGCCCATGAACAGCAGTTTCTTTCCCGGATGAGCAAACATAAATCCATACAGTGTTTTCAGTGACCCAAACTTCTGCTCGTATTCTCCGAACATTTTGTTGATCATGGAACCTTTACCGTGCACAACTTCATCGTGTGAGTATGGCAGGATATAATTTTCACTGTACGCATAGTCCATAGAGAATACAATGGCTCCATGGTTTTCTTTCCGGAACAGGGAATCCAGTTCCATGTAATAGAGGGAATCATGCATGTATCCCATGTTCCACTTATATGTAAATCCAAGTCCTTCTTCATCGTCAACAGCGCTTGTGACTTTCGGAAAAGCGGTAGACTCTTCCGCCACAGTGATAAATCCTTCAAAGTTAGAACGCATCGTGCGGTTTAAATTTTTCAGGAAATCCACGGCTTCGTAATTGATATTGGTGCCGTCTTCATTTGGCACAAACTCTCCCGGCTTTTTGCCGAAATCCAGATACAGCATGGCGCTGACCGCATCGATCCGGATACCGTCGATGTGATATTTCTCCGCAAAAAATACGGCGCTGGAGATCAGGAAACTCTGCACTTCCGGTTTTCCATAGTTAAACAGCAGTGTGCCCCAGTCCGGCTGGCTTCCTTTTCTCGGATCTGCGTGGTCATAAATATGGGACCCGTCAAACAGTGCAAGTCCGTGTTCATCCCTCGGAAAATGTGCAGGCACCCAGTCTAAGATCACACCGATATCTGCCCGGTGGAGCTTATCTATAAAATACATAAAATCTTCCGGTGTGCCGTAGCGGGAAGTCACTGAATAATATCCGGTTACCTGATACCCCCAGGAAAGATCATACGGGTATTCTGTCACCGGCATCAGTTCTACATGGGTATACCCCATCTTCTGCAGATATGGAACAAGCATGTCTGCAATCTCACGGTAATTATAAAACTCCCTCTCTTCCTCTTTCGGCATCTTCCATGTGCCCAGGTGCATCTCGTAAACAGACATCGGCTGGCTGACATCCTGTTTTTTCTTTCTGCGGCTTAAATAGCGCTTGTCCCTCCACGAGAAACCGTCCAGCTCATCCCACACAACAGATGCCGTATCCGGTCTCATCTCTGAATAGAATGCGAATGGATCACTCTTATATCTGCATTTGCCGTCCATGCCTTCCACGTAGTATTTATATAAATCCCCTTTTTCCAGTCCTTCTACCTGGATCGAGTAAATCCCCGGTTCTGTCTGCTTCATCGGATGTGAAAGCGGATTCCACTGATTAAAGTCTCCGACCAGACTGACAGACTTGGCATTTGGTGCCCATACCACAAACTCGTGGGCATCCGCTTCTTTCAAGTAATGGCATCCAAACATTAAATATGCTTTCTGCGCTTTTCCCGTCTGAAATAAATATAAGTCCTCTTTGCTAATGTTTGTTTCCATGGGATAAATCCTCCTCCTTCAAATACATACTAAGTATTATATGTACAAGCTAATAAAAAAAGTGCAAATTTCACCATTTTGTCCTTGCAAATGGTCAAAATCACACTTCCTAATCTACGTAAAATCAAATTCTGAATAGCTAAGAACGTAACCGATGCTGTCCTTTACAAGATCAAATTGCTGACATCTGTTTCATAAACCTATTATAACATAAAAAGGGGACTTTATACAACAAATTGTACAAAATTTAATACACTTTTTCCGTCCTTTTTTTGTTAATTTTGTTAACCTTAATTTTGCACATTTTGTTACACTGTAATGCGCTAAAAAGTGCAAAAAAAAACAGTTTCTGTCTTCTGCAAAAACTGTTTTTTTGATAACTTCTTTTTTCCTTTGTAAAAACTGCTAAAATACACTTTTTGAGCTTCTGATCTCCGGTTTGTAACCGGTGTCCTGAAGCGCTTTTATGATTTTGTTCTTGTGCTCCGTGCCGAAAGCTTCCATCGTGATCGTAAGCTCCACTGCACTGTTTCTATTAATACTTACAAACTGGTTGTGTTCCAATTTTACAATGTTGCCTTGAGCCTGAGAAATGACTTTTGAAACTCTTGTGAGCTCTCCCGGCTTGTCCGGAAGAAATACGGAAACCGTAAAAATCCTGTCCCTGATGATCAGACCGTGCTGTACTAAAGATGCAATTGTGATAACATCCATATTCCCGCCGCTGATGATCGGAACCACTTTCTTTCCTTCTGCTTTCAGATGCTTCAGCGCCGCAATGGTCAGAAGGCCTGAGTTCTCTGCAAGCATCTTATGGTTTTCCAAAAGATCCAGAAAGCACGGAATCAGTTCTTCATCTTCTACCGTAATAATGTCGTCGATGTTGTTTTGTATGTAAGGAAAGATCTTTTTCCCCGGGGTCTGAACAGCCGTACCGTCAGCGATGGTATTTACATGTTCGCAGGATACAACTTTTCCGGCCTCCAGTGAAGCCTTCATGCAGGCCGCTCCCGCAGGCTCAACACCGATGACTTTGATCTTTGGATTTAACAGCTTTGCCAGAGTAGAAACTCCGGTAGCCAGTCCGCCTCCGCCGATCGGAACTAAAATATAATCCACAGTGGGCAGTTCCTTGAAGATATCCATCGCGATGGTGCCCTGCCCCGTTGCAACCGCCAGATCATCAAAAGGATGCACAAATGTAAATCCTTTCTCCTGCGCAAGCTTCAGCGCATGTTCACACGCTTCATCATAGACATCTCCGCAAAGGACCACTTTTGCGCCTAAGTCTTTCGTGCGGTTGACTTTCAAAAGCGGAGTCGTGGTCGGCATAACGATGGTAGCCTTCACTCCCTGTCTCTTTGCAGCCAGCGCCACTCCCTGCGCGTGGTTTCCGGCAGATGCGGTGATCAGCCCTTTTGATTTTTCTTCTTCATTCAGTGTGCTGATCTTGTAATATGCCCCCCGGATCTTATAGGCACCGGTCAGCTGCATGTTTTCCGGCTTCAAATAAACGAAGTTGCCTGTCTGCTCAGAAAAATAATCGCTTTTGATCAGTTTTGTGGGCAGAACAATCTCCTGTACTTTGTCATACGCTTTTTCGAATTTGTTTAATGTTAACATCTACTCATCTCCTCTATCAAACAGTGCGTTTACAAACATATCCGGATCAAACGGCTGAAGGTCATCCACCTGTTCACCGATTCCGATATATTTTACCGGAATTCCCAGTTCTGCCTGGATTGCTATGGCGATGCCTCCCTTTGCTGTACCATCCAGCTTTGTCAGAATAATACCGGAGATGTCTGTGGCCTCTTTAAACTGTTTTGCCTGTGCAAGAGCATTCTGCCCTGTCGTGCCGTCCAGTACGATGAGTGTCTCCTTATACGCTTCCGGGTACTCCCGCTCAACAATGCGGTTGATCTTCTTAAGTTCATCCATCAGGTTCTTTTTATTGTGAAGCCTTCCGGCCGTGTCACACAAAAGCACATCGACATTCCTGGCTTTCGCAGCGGAAACCGCATCGTATACAACGGCTGCCGGGTCCGCCCCTTCTGCCTGGCTGATGATATCTACACCGGCGCGTCCTGCCCACTCTTTCAGCTGTTCAATAGCACCCGCGCGGAATGTATCCGCCGCCGCCATCATGACCTTCTTCCCCTCGCCTTTCAGCAGGGATGCCATTTTGCCCACCGATGTAGTCTTGCCTACACCATTGACGCCGATGACCAGCACAACGCTCTTTTTATCTTTAAAATCATATGCCTCTTCACCCAGCTTCATCTGCTCCTTAATGGAATCAATGAGAACCTGCCGGCACTCTTCCGGCTCTTTGATCTTCTCTTCTTTTACTTTCTTTTTCAGATTTTCAATGATGCTCATGGTCGTATCAATTCCCATGTCGCTCATGATCATGATCTCTTCCAATTCTTCATAAAAATCATCGTCAATGCTGGAAAACCCTTTAAAAATAGAGTCAAAGCCTGAGGCGATATTATCTCTGGTCTTTGTAAGTCCCGCAGCCAGTCTGCTGAAGAATCCTTTCTTTTCTGCCATTTCAAATCTCCTTCCCTTCTCAGCTTTATTCGTCCAGATCGTTTTCGATCAGACTCACGGACACCAGCGTGGAGATACCTTTCTCCTGCATGGTGATCCCATATAAAATATCCGCTGCTGTCATTGTACCACGTCTGTGGGTAATTACAATAAATTGTGTTTCTTTTGTAAGCTTATGCAGGTATTGTGCAAATCTTGCTACATTGGAATCATCCAGTGCAGCCTCTATTTCATCCAGCAGACAAAACGGCGAAGGTTTCAGATTTTGAATCGCAAACAGAAGGGAAATAGCTGTCAGAGCTTTTTCTCCTCCGGAAAGCTGCATCATATTCTGCAGTTTTTTCCCCGGCGGCTGTGCAATGATCCGGATACCTGACTCCAGCACATCGTCGTCGGTGAGTTCGAGCCTTGCATATCCTCCCCCGAAAAGTTCCTGGAACACCTTCTGGAACATTTCCTGAATATCTTTAAACTTCTCTCTGAACTGATTCCTCATGGCAGCTTCCAGTTCATCAATCAGCCCTGCCAGATGTGCCTCAGCCTTTACGATATCTTCGTGCTGTTTTTTCAAAAATTCATATCTCTCCAAAACATCCCTGTAGTCCTCTATTGCGTTGACATTCACCGGCCCCAGTTCCCTGATCTGTGTCTTGATCTCAGCAATTTTCTTCTTTAATTCTGTAAGGCTTTCCCGAGGCTCCTCACCTGCCGCCGACTTTGCCTGATGATATGTAAGTTCATAGTTCTCCCACATGTATTCCAAAAGTTCCTGCTGTTTTTCCTCCAGCTTCTCCCTTGCAGATGTAAGCCTCAGCACTTCTTTGTCGAAGCCGTTGACTCTCTGCATAAGTTCTTCTCTGACTTTCAGACTTTCCTTGTACTTTTCCTCAGTCTCTGAAAGCTTCTTCTGCTTATGAGAGAGATTCTTTTTTTCTTCTTCGATCCAGAGACTCTTTGAATGAACTTCCTCTCTGCATGTTTCTATCCGCCGCTCAATGTCTCCGATGGACGAATCGACAGTACCAGTCTGCCTGCCAAGTGCCTCCAGATCCTCTTCGATCTTTGAAAGCTCCAGGCGAAGCCGTTCTCCGCTGCTCATGATGAAATCCTGGCGCTGCTTCAGCTGGCCGGCTTTCATATGTGCCTCGGAAACTTCCCTGGCCTTTTCTTCCGCCGTGCGTCTGGCTTCCTCCAGATGTCTGGAAAGACTGTGAATCTTTTGTTCTTCCGTCTGATTTGCTTCCTCCAGCACCTGTTTTTTGTCAGATAAAGATGTCACATCCCCATCCATGGACCGGTATTCCCGGCGAAGGGCTTGGGCCTGATCTAAGTATTCCTGCTCCCTCTCTGCTTCCTCGTGAATTTGTTTGTCAATGGATTTCATTGTCATCACCACGGTGTTTTCCCGAAGTGTATTTTCCTGAATCCTGCCTTTTAAACGGCTGATCTTCTCTTCCGCCTGCCCGTACTGCTCTGTCTTTTCTTCAAGCACTTTGGAGATACGCAGAATTTCATCTCTGTCCTTTAACAGCTTTTGCTCAAGTTCTTTTATTTCACGGTTTCTTCCGAGAAGATTGCTCTTATTCTTATAGGCACCTCCGGACATAGAACCTCCGGGGTTCAGTGCATCCCCGTCAAGCGTTACAATGCGGAAAGAGTGTTTGTATTTTGCTGCGATCCGTATCCCGTCGTCGATGGATTCCACGACGAGTACACGGCCGAGAAGTGACTGGAACAATTCTGAAAATCTGTCTTCATAGCTTGCGAGACAGTCACAGGTGCCGATCACTCCCTTCTCATGCACTGCCTCAGGCCTTGGAAATCCGCCCCTCTGTTTGACTGCGCTGAGCGGAAGGAATGTCACCCTGCCATATCGGTTTTTTTTCAGAAATTCGATCATTTCTTTTGCTGTCTGCTGGGTATCGGTGACTACATTCTGAATGGCTCCTCCGAGGGCAGTCTCCACAGCAAGCTCATATTTTTTCCTGACTTTCATGATATCTGCTACGGCACCGATGATGCCCGGATATCTCCCTTTCTGCTCCATCACCCTCTTGATGCCGAATCCATATCCCTCATAGCGCTCCGCCATGTTTCTTAACGTCTCATAACTGGACTGGCTCCTGTGAAAGCCTTCCTTTTTCAGGGTGAGCTCCTCCTGGACGGATCTTCTCTCATTTCCCAGTCTGCCGCAGAACTCCTGCTCTGTCTCCAACTCCTTAAGGATCTGTTTTTTTGCTTCCGCCAGCTCAAGCCTCTTAAATTCTTCCTGTTCTTTTCTTTTCTCCTGCTCTGCCCTGTGGTGCCCGGAGTTTTCTGCCTGCGAGATCAAATGGCGAATCCGCACATCCAGCTGCTCTCTCACAGTCTCCACATGCTGCAGCCTGTTGGAGAGATTTATCTGATTGTTGGCAAAACTCTGCTGATTTCTGCGAAGCTTCTCAAGTTCTTTCTCCGTATCCTGAATATCCTTCTGGAGAAATGCGACTTGGCTTTCTCTTTCCACAGTATCTTCCCGGGCTTTCAAAACCGCCTCTTCGATCTCCCTGCCCTCTTTTTGAAGTTCAGAAAGCTGTGAGCGCTTGTCCTCTTTTTCTCCGGTAAGCCGGCGGATATCAGACGACAGATGCGTCTCTCTCATCCGCTCCGTGTTCATCTGTTCTTTTAAGACCTTGATCTGGCCTTCCTGTTTCTCTTTGTCTACTTTGGCTATAGAAAGCTCTTCCGTCCTGGTCTCGATCTCGTGTTTCAGCTCGTTTAAATACCGGTCCTGTTTCTCATATTCGGCTTTCGTCTGTTCCAGGCGCCTGTCCGCGTCATCCACTTCTCCCTGGGCGATCCGGATCTTCTCATCCAGACTCTCAATCTCATCGGACAGCCGGCCGTTTTCCATGAGGAACATGGATGTGTCATATTCCTTCAGCCGGTCCCTGTATGAGAGATATTCCCTTGCCTTCTCAGACTGTGTCTTCAGCGGGCCGACCTGCCGTTCCAATTCCATAAGAATATCCGTTACCCGGTTTAAATTCTCCCGTTCTGCCTCCAGAGATTTTTCTGTCTCAAGTTTATTCTTTTTATATTTTACGATGCCGGCAGCCTCATCAAACAGCTCTCTCCGGTCCTCCGGCTTACCGCTCAAAATCTGGTCGATCTGTCCCTGTCCGATAATAGAATAGCCCTCTTTGCCTATTCCTGTATCAAAAAACAATTCCACGATATCTTTTCGCCTGCACGGACTGCCGTTCATCAGATATTCGCTTTCACCGGAACGGTAGACTCTCCTGGCCACTGTGATCTCTTCAAACCCGATCGGCAGGCTGTGATCACTGTTGTCCATAGTGATGGCAACGTAAGCAGAACCCATCGGCTTTCTCATCTCCGTGCCGGAAAAAATCACGTCTTCCATCTTGGCGCCCCGGAGCTGTTTTGCGCTCTGTTCTCCGAGCACCCACCGGACCGCATCCGCCACATTGCTCTTTCCGCTTCCGTTGGGACCAACGATTCCCGTAATGCCGCTGTCAAATTTAAAAATCATTTTGTTGGCGAAGGATTTAAATCCATTCACTTCAATGCTTTTCAGATACATAGCTACCTCAATATTCCGTCCTTATGCTTCATTGCCTCATAGGCTGCCGTCTGCTCCGCACTTTTCTTGCTTCTTCCGGTTCCGGTCCCAATGACTTTTTCCCCGAGCCTGGCCTCCACCGTGAAAGTCTTCTGGTGGTCCGGCCCGTCTTCCTTTATCAGTTCATAAGTAAGCGGCTGCTTGGAAAAACTCTGTACAAGTTCCTGAAGCGAAGTCTTGGCGTCATAAAACAATACTTTTTCATCTACATCCTGGAGCAGATATGTTTCCACAAACTTTCTGGCTTCCTCGAATCCCTGATCCAGATATACGGCTCCGATCACTGCCTCAAACGCATCCGATAAAATGGAATCTCTCTCCCTTCCTCCGGTCAGGTCTTCCCCTTTGCTCAGCAGCAGATAATCGCCCAGAGAGAGATCCTTGGCACAGAATGCCAGAGTAGGCTCGCAGACAAGGCTGGCTCTCATTTTGGTCAGTTTTCCCTCCGGTTCGTCTTTGTATGTGTGAAACAAATAGTCACTCATGATCAGTTCCAGCACTGCGTCTCCCAAAAACTCCAGCCGTTCATTGTCTTTCCCCCGGGAAAGTTTCCGCTCATTTGCATAGGAACTGTGGGTCAGTGCAGTTGTCAGCAATTTCTTGTCATGAAAACGAATCTTGATTTTTTTCTGAAAATCTTCCTGATTTGATTGATTCATACCTTTTATTTTTCCTTTACAATCTGTTCTTTGATCTTTTCATTGATTTTGGCCTCTGAAAAAGCAATACACTGGATGATCGCGTTCTTCGTCTCTTTTGCCTTGGAACTTCCGTGCATCTTCACGACCAGGCCGTTCAGACCGAGAAGAGGAGCTCCGCCGTGCTCCGACGCGTCAAAGCGTTTCAGGGTCTTTTTCAGTGACGGCTTCACGAGCAGGCCTCCGATCTTTCCTCTCATACTCTGCATCATGCCGTCTTTTACGATTGACATCAGCGTTGAGGACAGGCCTTCTGATAACTTCAGGATCACATTTCCCACAAAGGCATCGCAGACAACCACATCTGCCTGACCGGAATGAATTTCCCTGGCCTCGATGCTTCCGGTAAAGTTGATCTCCTCACATTCCTTCAAAAGAGGAAATGTATCTTTGACAAGCGCATTTCCCTTTGCCTCTTCCACACCTACATTTACGATGGCAACTTTCGGATTTTTAATGCCTACCACGTCTTCCATATAAATAGAACCCATCTTCGCAAATTCCAGAAGGTATTCCGGTTTTGCATCCATATTGGCTCCGCTGTCAATGATCAGGGAAACACCTTTTGTAGTCGGCATCAAAGCGGCCAGAGGAGCACGCTTCACCCCTTTGATCCTGCCCACCACGAACTGTCCTCCCACGAGGATCGCCCCTGAACTTCCGGCCGATACAAATGCATCTGCAGTCTGGTCTTTTACCATCTTCATCCCGACTACCATGGAAGAATCTTTCTTCTTACGAATCGCCTCTACCGGTGATTCATCACAAGAAATTTCTTCTTCTGCATTGATCACTTCGATCTGCTCGCTCTTATAGCGGTATTTCTTTAATTCCTCGTGGATCCTCGGGGATTTTCCTACAAGGTAAACTTTAATATTGCTGTTCTCGTTGACCGCATCCACCGCGCCTTTTACGATCTCTCCGGGAGCATTGTCCCCTCCCATGGCATCCAGCGCTACTTTAACTATCTTTTCCATTTGCAACCTCCTTGATACAAAATCACCAGATGAAAAGAAATGCCATCCGCTTAAACTCATAAAGTCTAAACGCATGGCAATTCATGACAACATATGCTGCTGTTGTCAACTCTTACTGAGCATTTACGATTTCTCTTTTATTATAAGATCCGCAGGCTTTGCACACTCTGTGAGGCATCATTAATTCACCGCACTTGCTGCACTTTACTAAAGCTGGTGCAGTCATTTTCCAGTTTGCTCTACGTTTATCTCTTCTCGCTTTTGAAGATTTATTCTTTGGACAGATTGACATTGGTATTACACCTCCTTAAAATTCTTAAAAATATCCTGGATAGCTGCCATCCGTGGATCTTTAACCGCCCGGTCACAGCCACACTCTTCCTTGTTCAGATTCGTTCCGCACACTGGACAAAGTCCTTTGCAGTCTTCACTGCATAACACCTTTGTTGGCAGCAGGGGAATCACTTCTTCAAGAATAAGCTTATCCACATTGAGGCTGCTTCCATCTACGAAAGATACTTGATCCTTACAAGTTTCTTCTATGTCATCAAAATCCAATGTCCGTAAGACACTGAGCCTGATCTTTTCCGGAACCTCGGTGAGACACCGGCCGCAGGGCATCCCGACTGTGATGCTTGTCTGAAATGAGACCGAAACCGTCCTCTTCCCTTCATTTTTTAAAATGACCGGAAAAGAAGGCTTCTCCAGGATCGGATAACTTTCTCTTCTGAGAACAAGCTCCTCCATATCCAGGGAACATTCCACCGTCTCTTCATGATCCGGCATTGATAACAATTTTGATAACTGAATCAGCATACTATCTCCTAAAATTTCATACTTGTCTATTATACAAACGCGATATTTGTTTGTCAAGTAATTTTATTTTACAAGGGCTACCGTATCCCTTGCGATCATCACTTCCTCGTTGGTCGGAATGCAGAGCACTTTGACTCTGGAATCATCCGTTGAAATGACCGCTGCTTTTCCGTGCACATCGTTCTTTTCAGCATCGATCTTTGCACCGATACAATCCAAATATTCTCCAATCGCTGCTCTCGTGGCGTCGTCATTTTCTCCCAGTCCCGCAGTGAAAGCGATGGCATCCACCCCGTTCATAGCCACAGTGTAGGCTCCGATATACTTCGCTACACGGTATACATAAGCGTCCATCGCAGCCGCAGCCGCTTTGTTGCCCTCTGCCCTTGCGGCTTTGACATCTCTGAAATCGGAAGAAATACCGCCGGACAGTCCGAGCACTCCGGATTCTTTGTTTAAGATATTGACTACTTCAGACACGGTTTTATTTTCTTTGTTCGCGATGAACTCAAGAATCGCCGGGTCCAGGTCTCCGGAACGGGTACCCATGATCAGGCCCTCCAGCGGTGTCAGTCCCATCGAAGTATCCACAGACTCTCCGCCTTTGACTGCTGTGACGCTGGCACCGTTTCCTAAATGGCACACAATTATATTGATATTTTTGATGTCTTTTCCAAGCATCTTGGCAGCCTCACGGGAGACAAACTGATGGGAAGTCCCGTGGAATCCATAGCGGCGGATTCCGTCTTCATCGTAATACTTTCTCGGGATTCCATAGAGAAATGCCTTTTCCGGCATCGTCTGATGGAATGCGGTATCAAATACAGCAGCCATAGGTTTGTCCTTCATGAGTTCCCGGCAGGCCTCAATTCCGATCAGAGCCGCAGGGTTATGGAGCGGTGCGAATACGTTGCACGCCTCGATCTCTTTTAACACATCCTCTGTGATAATGCAGGATTTTGTGAACTTCTCTCCTCCGTGTACGACTCTGTGTCCCACGGCACTGATTTCGTCTAAAGATGTGATCACGCCGTTTTCTTTGTCTGTCAGCTGTTCAAGCACAATGCCGATGGCCGTCTTGTGGTCCGGCATGGCAGGAGTGGTCTTGATCTTGTCTTTTCCGGCAGGCTCATGGGTCAGGGCTCCGTCGATCCCGATCCTCTCACAGAGACCTTTTGCCAGTACATCTTCTGTGTCTGAATCGATCAGCTGGTATTTGAGGGAGGAACTTCCGCAATTAATAACTAAAACTTTCATCTTCATTCTCCTATATATTCTAATCTTTTAACCTCTAATTGTTCTCCGTAAGCTGTGCCTGCACTGCCGTGATTGCCACAACTCCGACGATATCTTCCGCCTTGCATCCGCGGGACAAGTCATTGACCGGCTTTGCAATCCCCTGGGTAACCGGGCCGTAGGCTTCCGCTTTTGCCAGTCTCTGGACTAATTTGTATCCGATATTTCCTGCATCCAGATCCGGGAAGACGAGTACATTGGCTTTTCCTGCCACTTCACTTCTGGGTGCCTTCGATGCCGCCACCTCAGGAACGATCGCCGCATCCAGCTGCAGTTCTCCGCAGATCAGTGTGTCCGGATAATCTCTTTTTGCGATCGCCGTTGCTTCCACAACCTTTGTCACATCGTCGTGTTTTGCGCTTCCCACTGTGGAATGGGAAAGCATAGCAACCCTTGGTTCTTCTCCCACCAGCTGTTTAAATGTCTGCGCAGAACTTCCGGCAATGGCTGCCAGCTGTTCTGAATTGGGATTCTGATTCAGTCCGCAGTCTGCAAATACAAAAGTACCGTTGGCGCCGAGTTCACAATCCGGCACTACCATCAGGAAGAAGGCAGAAACGATCCTTGTCCCCGGAGCCGTCTTGACAACCTGAAGGGCAGACCGCAGAACGTTGGCGGATGAATTTACTGCCCCCGCAACCATGCCGTCCGCATCTCCGGCACGCACCATAGTCGCTCCGAAAAACAGCGGATTAGAAAGCAGGATTTCTTTTGCATCCTCCGGGAGCAGTCCCTTGCTCTTTCTGGCTTCGCACAAAGATTCAATGTATGTATTGAGTCTTTCGCAGTTGTTAGGATCTACAAAACAGGCCTTGGAAAGATCCAGTCCCTCTGCGCGGCTTAAAATTTCCTCCTCGTTTCCCACAAGAATAATGTCGGCGATCCCTTCTCTCAGCACTGTGTCTGCAGCCTCAAGAGTACGGGGATCTCCGGTCTCAGGCAAAACAATCTTTTTTTTCTCACTTTTAGCTCGTTCTTTAATCACATCAATAAAACTCATTACGTTGCTCCTTCCAACTTTCTACAAAGATGAATTCTTCTCATGGAAATTATACAATATTCGTTTGTTGTATACAATATGCCTTGTTGTACTTTTCCTAGTACATCTCATCTCATAATGTTTTCATTTTACTATCTTTTATTTTTAATAGCAAGTTTCAGCCTTTTATTTCCTCTTTTTTGTGCAATTTTACCTTTTTTAAGTTCTTTGTTATAATGATTTCACAAAAGAAAGGAGAGCAGCAATGAAAACTGCGGCAATTATCTGTGAGTATAACCCGTTTCACAACGGACATCTTTATCATATCGAAGAGACAAAGCGCATTTTAGGCGCTGATTATATCATTGCACTGATGAGCGGAAATTATGTACAGCGCGGCGGCCCGGCCGTCATCGAAAAAAAAACAAGAGCCAGAATGGCCCTCATGAACGGAGCTGACCTGGTGCTGGAACTGCCGCTCTGGTTTTCCTCCGGCAGCGCCCCGTATTTTGCAGACGGCAGTGTCTCCCTCCTGGAAGGTCTCGGTGTGGTCGACATTCTCTCTTTTGGGAGCGAATGCGGTTCTCTGAGCCGTCTGATCTCCCTCGGAAGCTTTCTGGCGGACAGAGAGGATGACCTCACGGAACAGATTAAGTTATATTTAAAGACCGGCATTTCCTATCCTAAAGCGAGAGAAAAAGCGTTTCTCTCACTTGGCTGTTCCAAGAGTGACGCCGATATCCTAAGAGAGCCAAACAACCTTCTGGGACTCGAATATTTGATGGCACTGAAACGCAGAAACAGCAGCATCCATCCGTTCTGTATCCCGAGGAAACAGAGCAGCCACCGGAGTCTTGATCTGACGGGCAGCATCAGTTCTGCCTCCGCCATTCGGTCACAGCTGGCTGTTTTTGACGGCCTTAGCAAGTGTCTGGAGAGCATTCCGAAAAATCTGCACCCGATTCTGCTGGAAGATTACCGGCGCTGTTTTCCCATCCTGCTTGATGATTTTTCTGATTTGCTGTCTTATAAACTCTGCATGGAAGATTCCTTTGAGGACTATTGGGACATTTCAAAGGATCTGAGTGCCCGCCTGATCCGTATGGCCGTTCCGGGCCGGCCATTTTCCTGTCAGATCGAAGCCGTCAAAAATAAAAGCCTGACCTGGAGCCGTATCAGCCGGGGACTCCTGCACATCCTCCTCGGCATGAAGCAGGAGATGAAGGACAGCTATACCCGCTCAGAACAGCCCCTGTATTTTCAGATCCTCGGCTTTAAAAAAGAGGCTTCCTCTCTGATCCGGGAAATAAAAAAGAAAAAAACCTGGCCGATGGTCCGGCATTTAAGACCGCTTGACGACCCGCTTACCAAGGTCCAGTTACAGATGCTTCAGACAGAACAAAAAGCAGATGCCCTCTATCAAATGATGCTCCGGTCAAAGTTTAAGACCCAGGTAAAAGAAGAACAAATCATAATATAACCGTCCGCCTCATAGGCTTAAGAGGACAGGGGGGTTTTTCTATGGGTAAATACTTTTATCAGTTTTGTTTGATTTTAACTGCGTTCCTTCTATTTTTATTTCCGGAACAGTGCGTAGCAGGCGCCAAAAACGGCCTGCTTCTCTGGTCCGGAACCATCGTGCCCACGCTCCTGCCGTTTTTTCTTCTGACAAACCTTATGATGAAATACCAGACGGTCCACTATATTTCCTATCTGTTTTATCCTCTGTTTAAACTATTTCCATGGCTGAACAAGGATCTGGCATATACAATCCTTATGGGCTTCCTGTGCGGCTATCCTCTGGGCGGCAAGATCATCAGCGATCTGGTGCTTTCAGGTTCCTATACAAAAAAAGAAGGGGAATCCCTTCTTGTGCTCTGCAACAATGTAAGCCCGATGTTTTCCATCGGCTTTACGCTGACCCTGATCTTAAAAGGGACCCTTAGTGTACCCCTTTATTTTTTCTGTCTTTATATGCCCAATCTCCTGTACTTTATCTTCATCTTATGGAAATTCAGAGGCACAGGATTTTTACAGGTGCATCAGGAACACCCGAGGACTGCGGCGATCAAATCCTTTGACGAGATTGTTTTTGACAGTTTGAAGACGATTTTTACCATCGGTATTTTTATCATGGTATTTTCCATCGTATCTTCTCTTCTTCAAAGCGGCATACTGCCCTCCTATATCACGGCACCGGTCATCGGAATGCTCGAGATCACAACAGGGATCTCCCATGTGAGTTTTCTGTCCTTGGGCTTCAGACAAAAAGCAGCCGCAATCCTTGCCGTCAGCTCTTTCGGCGGCCTGTGCAGCCTGGCACAGGTCAAGAGCGTCTGCCAAAAATCACAGCTGTCTATGAAAAGCTATTTTATATTTAAGATGCTCTTTGCATGCATAAGCAGCGGCATGCTATTCCTCTTCCTGTGAAACGAAATCTTCGGCTGTTCTCACCTTCGTCCGGGAAGCCCCGTCAAGCTGCTGCCGGATTTCCTCATAGTTGGTGCTGATTGACTCTATATCACTGTCCAAGGTTGATAAAAGCTGATCAAAAAGGCTTCGCTGACCCTCTTTTACTTTTGTTATGTAGTCCTGGACATCTTCCATAATATCGCATGTGTACTGCAGTGCGCCGTATCTTACCTGTTCAGCCTCTTCATTGGCATTGTGAATGACATCATTTGCGTGGTTTAAAGCAGCTTCTTCCATCTCCTTTGCACGCATTTTTGCCATCTCTACGATCTCATTCTCATCGATCAGCTCTCCGGCTTCTCTGGCCGCCTGGTTTACGATATTCTGGGCCTTGATCCTGGCATCTTCCAGGATAGCGTCTTTGTTCATCATAACCTTATGGCTGCGCTCAACCTCTCCCGGAATCTGTTTTCTCAATTCCTCAATGACAGTGATCAGCACATCCCTGTCGATGACAACCTTCCCCGGATTAAATCTTGCCGGCTTGGCCTCATCGATCAAAATTTCAATATCATCGATCATTTCATGCAAATATTTCTCACTCATGCTTCTCCCTCTATTCTTTCTCTAAATTTTTGCTTCAGCTTCTGTTCCACATACGGAGGCACCAGTTCACTGACATCTCCGTGGTAGGATGCGATCTCCCTCACGATCGTAGAGCTTAAGTATGCGTATTCCGTACTGGTGGTAAAAAACATCGTATCCAGATTGGAGTCCAGCTTATTATTGATCTGGGCTATCTGCAGTTCATACTCGAAATCCGTAACAGCGCGGAGCCCGCGGACCGTAATATCCGCGTTATTTTCACGTGCAAAGTCCACCAGCAGGCCGGAAAAAGATTTCACTTCAACATTCTCCATATCCTTTGTGGCTTCCGTGAGAAATTCCACTCTTTCTTCCATTGAAAATAAAGGATTTTTTTCACTGTTCAGCAAAATCCCTATGACCAGTTTATCAAAAACTCTGATAGAACGTTTAATAATATCCAAATGCCCATAAGTTACCGGGTCAAAGCTTCCCGGATACACTGCAATGCTCATTTCTCAGCCCTCCTGCACTTTCTGCAAAAAAGTATGCTTGTTGGTTTTATACTCCTTTATCTTCAGAACCTTCAGATGCTCAAACAACTCCTCCTGAATCTCTGTCTGTAAGCTGGATTCCGCAATGACCAGGGTGTTCTCCTTTAAAAGATCCAAATGATCCAGTTCGGCAAGCACTGCTCTCTCCATTCCTTTGTTATAAGGAGGGTCCATAAAAATATAGTCAAACTTCCTGCTCTCTGCTCCAAGCTTCCTCAATGCACTTATGACATCTGTCTCCAGGACCTGAGCGTCATTTATAAGTTTTGTATGTATCAGATTGTACCGAATACAGGCAGCCGCTTTTTTGTTCTTTTCCACAAATACAGCATGCTTACATCCCCTGCTCAGAGCCTCGATCCCGATGGCTCCGCTGCCTGCGAACAGGTCCAGAAACTCTGCCCCCGCAATTTCATGCTGGATCATATTAAACAGCGTTTCCTTAATGCGGTCCTGCGTCGGTCTCGTGTCCATTCCTTCCACTGTTTTAAGCCTCAAACTCCTGGCTTTTCCTGAAATCACTCGCATTTTTTTATCTTCCTTTGTTTTTTCTCCCTACTATTGTATTATATTCAGATAATTTGTCAACTAAATAACAAAGAAATTCCCGTACTGCAAAAGGAGCAGTCAGAACTGACGCTCTGATTGCTCCTCTTTTTTCTTTCGTTCTCTCATCGAAATTACGAGTAAAAACTGATTCGTTTGTATCCGTTAACTAACGGCCAGACATTTCCTCTTCCTGTCTGCGGATCATTTTACGAACCATTTCTCCTCCAACAGAACCTGCCTGAGCAGTTGTTAAATGTCCGTTGTATCCTTCTTTTAAGTCTACACCGATTTCATTAGCAACCTCGAATTTGAATCTGTCCAGTGCTTCCCTAGCCTCTGGAACTTCCACTCTGTTGTTTCCTTTGCTGTTTGCTGAAGTACGTTCTTCCATTTTGAAAGACCTCCGTTTCTTTTGTTGTTTTTTGTTACGAAGATAGTATGTTTAATAACACAAAAGATACACTGAGAGTTTTTACATGGAATAACATTTTTTTCTTTGGAATTTTAATACTTTACTTTAAAGTCCTTTTCTCCCTCACAGAGCGGACATTCTTCAGCTGTTACATGGTCAATCCGCATAAACCGATGGCCGTGCTTCATGGATTCTATAAAATCTTCAATCTGTTTTTTTGTTCCCTGGGCTTCTGCAGTGACAGAACCGTCATACATATTCTTCACCCATCCTGTCACATGAAACTGTGCGGCATTCATCTGTGCAAAATACCGGAATCCGACTCCCTGGACTCTTCCCGTAAACCGCAAACGTACACGAATCATAGCGAACCTCCTTTATATCCTGTTGGCAAGCGAAATCTGTTTTTCCAGACGGCTGTTTTTTAATGTGGAGAAATCAAATTCTTCCTCACACAGCTGATGTACTGCATCGCTTGCCTGTTTTAAAAGATCTGCATTGGTATAAATATCGGCCAGGACAAAATCCATCATCCCGCTCTGCCGGACTCCGAAAAAGTCTCCCGGTCCTCTGAGCTTCAGATCCTGATTGGCAATGTAAAATCCGTCGTTAGACTTATTTAACACTTCCAGCCGCTCCATCGTTTCTTTCTTTTTTACTCCGCTCATAAAAATACAGTAGGACTGGTGTTCTCCCCTCCCCACCCTGCCTCTCAGCTGATGCAGCTGGGCGAGGCCGAACCGCTCGGCGTTCTCCACCATCATGACCGTGGCATTGGGCACGTTGACACCGACCTCAATAACTGTGGTAGACACCAGGATCTGGATGCTGCACTCCGAAAATTCATCCATAATCTTCTGCTTTTCCTTTGGTTTCATTTTACCATGAAGCACCCCGATCTGTATACTGGGAGGAAACTGTTCTCTCAGCATATTGGCATACTGAATCACATTTTCACCCTCCATGGCCTCGCTTTCCTCCACCATTGGGCAGATAATATAGATTTGCCGCCCCTCTGCCACCTGCTTCTCCATGAATCGATACGCATTCGGACGGTAACTCTGATTGACAACACAATTTTTAATTGGAAGACGGTTCTTCGGCAGCTCATCGATGACGGACACATCCAGATCTCCGTACATAATGATCGCCAGGGTCCTCGGTATCGGAGTGGCACTCATAACGAGGACATGTGGTTCCTTCCCCTTCTTTGAAAGGATCTCTCTCTGCCGGACCCCGAATCTGTGCTGCTCGTCCGTGATAACCAGAGCCAGCCGGTCATACTCCACAGCATCCTGAATCAGGGCGTGGGTCCCGATAACAATATCATACTCATGGTTTTTAATTCCCTGATAGATTTCTCGCTTTTCTTTCGCCTTTACAGATCCTGTGAGCAGCGCCGCAGACACGCCGAACGGTCCAAGAAGTTCCTGAAAGGTCTCGTAGTGCTGGCTTGCAAGCACTTCTGTCGGAGCCATCAGAACGCCCTGATACCCGGCCTTCGCGCACATCAGAAGAAGGATCACCGCAAGGATCGTCTTCCCTGATCCCACGTCCCCTTGTACGAGACGATTCATGACCTTCTCCCCCATTAAATCCTTCTGCATCTCCAGAAGAGCCCTTTTCTGTGCTCCGGTCAGTTCATAAGGAAGCGACTGGATCAGCCTGTCCGCCTCGCCGCATACCGGGATCGGATAACGGTTTTTTTCCTCCCGGTGCTCCTGTTTCATCAGGTTCATCCCCGCCATAAAAATGAAAAATTCATCAAAGATCAGTCTCTTTTTCGCCTCCACCAGCGTCTGTTTGTCCCTTGGAAAATGGACATTCCAGATGGCTTCGCTGTAATCCATCGGACGGTATTTTTTAAGAATCTGCTCCGGGAGATATTCCCGGATACCCTTTATATACTCCTCCGTCTGCATGACGGCCTTGCTCACTGTTTTATTCGTAATCCCCGATGTCAGCGGATAGACCGGCTGTAAAGTCTGCTGCTTTGCGCTGTAATCCTCCTCTTTAAAAATCTCCGGGTGCTCCATCATCAGACGGCCGTTTTTAAAAACCGGTGTCCCAACGAAAATATAGTCCTCTCCCCGGTGAATCTGTTTCTTTAAGTATGGCATATTAAACCAAGTAAATGTCATAGTGCCGGAACTGTCCTTTCCGAGACAGGAGACAATCTTTAATCCTCTTACATATCGGATATTCACATCTGATGTAATCCTCACCTGTACTGCGGCCCTCTCTCCTGCCGTCAGTTCAGAGAGCAGGACAGGGTCTTCATAGGTCAGATAGTATCTGGGATACATAGTGATCAGGCTGTCCACAGTCTCGACTCCCAGCTTTTTAAATCCGTTATATGTTTTCTCACCGATCCCCTTCAGGCATTGGATATTTGTATCCCCGTTCATAAATCAACTACTCCTCTATAAATACGGACCTCCCCGTGGAAAAGGAAAAGGGAACAGTATCTGCTCCCTTTTGATTGTCCATTCTTTTCTTATTCTACAGACAGCAGGAAATAATAAATTGGCTGTCCTCCATATTCCATCTGGACCTCGCAGTCCGGATACAGTTCCTCTGCCTTTTTCGAAAGCTTCACAGCCTTCTCCTCCGGCGTCTCATCCCCGTAGTATATACAGATCAGTTCGCTGTCCTCGTCCACCATACTGCGAAGGAGTCCCAGCGTCACCGCTTCTACATCATTCCCAACTTCCTGAATGCCGTTGTCGTCAATCCCCATAATATCATCGACTTTGATCGTCTTGCCGTCAATGGTCGTATCACGGACTGCATAAGTGACTTCTCCGGTTTTTACACCGTTCATCATCTCGGTCATGGCAGCCTCATTCTCTTCCACACTGCTTTCCGCCTCAAATGCAATCAAAGCAGAAATCCCCTGCGGTACCGTCTTGGTCGGAATGATAATGATCTCTTTATCTTCCACGAGGGCTTTCGCCTGCTGGGCAGCCAGTATAATATTTTTATTATTCGGCAGGATGAACACATGATCCGCATTGACCTGAGCAATCGCATTGAGCATATCTTCCGTGCTCGGATTCATGGTCTGTCCGCCTTCGATCAGATAATCTGCCCCCAGTTCTCTGAATATGTCGTTGAGACCGCTTCCGATTGAAACCGCAACAAATCCCATATCCTTTCTCGGAGCCGGTTCTTTTTCCTCTGCCTGACGGCTCAGGTTCAGGCGCTCCTCATGCTCTTCCCGCATGTTATCGATCTTCATGCTGGTCAGTGCACCGTAAGAAAGTCCCTTTTCAATAGCCTTGCCCGGATGATTCGTGTGGACATGCACCTTCACGATGTCTTCATCCGCCACGACTACAATGGAATCTCCCATACCGGTCAGATAATCCTTAAACTCCTGTTCCTGCGCCGAACCAAATTCTCTGTCCAGCATGACAATAAACTCTGTACAGTATCCGAACGTAATATCCGCCGTTTCTCCGGATGCGGCTCCCATCGGTTTTTGCACCGGTCTGGAAACCGGCTCAACTTTCAGATCCACTTCCTTACCGAGAAGAACATCATAGGCTCCCTGAAGAACTTCCAGGAGTCCCTGTCCGCCGGAATCCACAACCCCGGCTTCTTTTAAAACAGGCAGCATCTCCGGCGTCATCTGGAGTGCTGTGTTGGCTTCCTGCATGACATTTTGGGCAAACTCTTCAAAATCGTCTGTCTTCTTTGCGGATCTCAAAGCGCTGTCTGCCGCTGCCTTGGCAACGGTGAGGATCGTTCCCTCTTTCGGCTTCATAACCGCCTTGTAGGCAGTGTCCACAGCCTTCTTAAAGCCCGCGGCTACATCTCTGGTTGTCAGTCTGTCCAAATATTTAATCTGCTTTGTAAAGCCCCGAAACAGCTGGGAAAGAATCACCCCTGAGTTTCCTCTGGCTCCTCTTAATGATCCGCCCGAGATAGCCTTTGCCAGCTCCTCGATCGTAGGATCATCTATCGCACCGACTTCTTTTGCCGCCGACATGATCGTCATCGTCATATTGGTTCCCGTATCGCCGTCGGGCACCGGGAATACATTCAATTCGTTAATATGCTCTTTATGAGCTTCCAGTCTCTTCGCTCCGCCAATAAACATCTTTTTGAGCAAAGCTGCGTCAATCTGCTTCATTTATCCTGCCTCCGTAATTATCCTATATCTTTCACACCTTCAACGTATACATTGATCCGTTCCACTTCCAGACTGGTGAACTCTTCTACCCGGTATTTCACAGAAGACATCAGGTTGTCCGCTACCGCAGAAATGGATACACCATAAGAAACAATAATGTGAAAATCTATGGAAATTTTGTTGTTCTTCACAGAGACAAAAACACCTTTTCTTATATTATCTCTGGTCAGCAGCTTTACGATTCCGTCTTTCATATTGACCATTGCCATGCCGACAATACCAAAACAACCAAGGGCACAAATCCCGGCATACTTGGCAATCACTTGATTTTCGATAGAAATCTCGCCGTTCTTCGTATTCATATGTCCTTTCATCGCTTTACCTCCATACTTCGTATTCTTGTGCGCCCACACAGCTCATTTTACCCGGAACGCTACTTAGATTATACTATTTACCTCTGAAAAAGAAAAGAGAATTTCTTCTTGATTTTTAGAAATCAATCTGGTAGAATGAAATAGTTGTCAGTCCCAGAGAGGGATAAGATCGAGTTAAGGAGGTGCTAACATGGCAAAATGTGCTATCTGCGGAAAAGGCGCTCATTTTGGTAATGCAGTCAGTCATTCACATAGAAGATCAAATAAGATGTGGAAATCAAATATCAAATCTGTAAGAGTGAAGGTAAACGGTGCAGCTAAAAAAATGTACGTTTGTACTTCTTGTCTGAGATCAGGTAAAGTCGAAAGAGCGTAATCTTTCCCGATTATTATAAACCTAGGGAGCTGGAATATCCGGCTCTTTTTTTCGTTTCAGATAAGATTCCTTCTGTTTACTGAAAAAACAGAAAATAAGACAGAGTGATACTCACCCCGGTCATTGCAAACTGTGTAAAATCTCTTTGGATGAACATTCCGATAAACAGCCCGAGGCCAAAAAAGAAAAAAGCGACTCCGCAAACACGTTTCATACATACACACCTGATTTAAGCTTATTAGCTAGTATATGCAGAACAACACAAAGTATTGAATAAAAAATACCCTGTATTACAGATTTCTGTTCATACAAGGTATTTTAGGGAGGTTATCGTTCGTTCTCTAAGTCTTCTACTATATCTTCCAGTGTCTCTTCTTTTTTTGTAAATTTGTCAATCACATCAGGAACCATGTCCAATAGTTTTGTAATCGTTTCCTGATTCTTAACATTCACAAGCTTCGTCTGTCCGTCACGGATCACAAGAACCGCACTTGGCGTCATCTTGCCCCCGATACCTCCGTATCCCCTGGCTTTCCTGTCTCCGCGGAAATCCCCGGCTCCCATGCCGAAAGATACGTCTACCAGAGGCAGAATGATCGTATCCTTCACATAGATGGGATCTCCAACCACGGTTTTTGAAGTCATAAATCCTTCGATTCCCTGAAATAACGAGTCCACGGTCTCATTAAACTTTTCTTTGTTCATAAAACTAACCTCCTATTGTTCTCATAATGCGTTCCTTCTGTCTCCAAAGCTCCTTATCGCGGTAAACATCCCATAAGATCTTCAGAAAATGAAACGCGTATATCCGGCCTGAAACTGTCAGTGCGGCCTCAAATCTGGCTTCCGTAAAATCCGGCTCCACAGACAGTCTGTCGTTAAACAGCGGCATAAAAGCACTGACAGCAGCGAGTGTCTGTCCTGTCATGGCGGGATCATCAAAGCCGAAAGCCACGTCCCCCGAAAATTTCTTCGGCAGAAAATGCCTGATCCCTTTTTTTCCGTATCCAAATAAGCGTTTGACTACACGGATCAATTCCTCATCTTCCAGCAGTTCTTTGAAAGATTCTGCCTGTTTCAAGGCAGCTTTTATTCTCCGATACTGACGCTTACCTGTATTATAACATCTTTGAAAGAAATTTTTCACCCTTTTTCTGAGCGGCAGCTTCCCGGACGGTTCTTCTATGACAGAGTCAAACTCTTGACCGTCTCCGGTATAATCCAGAATATCCCCTGAAAAGCCTGTCTCCGAATCAGGATCAGCCGGGTGTCCGGCTGCTTCCCGGGGCACTTCTGCCCGGTCTCTTATATCCTTCCCAGATTCTCTGATTTCTACCACATCATCAGCCGCTTTCCTGTTGAGCAGCGACCATCTTTCTTCATCCGAGTGATAGACAGGAAATCCCAGGATCCTTAAAGATACCGCCGGTTCCTCTCCCTCTTTCCATGACACCTTCATTCGCAGAAAAAAGAAAAGCCATGATACCCTGGCTTTGGCCCATTTCTCCCAGCCATTGTAAACTCCCCGGGCACGGTAGCCTGCCGGTGCGAACAAGATCAGAAGCAGGAACACGAAGATACAGAGAAGAATGATTCCTATGATTTTTAAAATAATCCATAAAGCTGCCATCGTCTCACCCCTCTTCAAAAAATTCCGGTATCCGAAACATGGAATCCTGTTGTCTGATGTCTTCCACAATCCTTCTGAGCACCACGAAAGCATCCTGTTTTGACACGGCACATCCCACGACTGTGACATCCTTTTTTCTGTAATAATCTTTCAGCAGTTCCCGGTATTCGTAAATCTCCAGCACTCCCACGTTTCCAAGAGGAAGCGTAATACAATACAGCGAAGGAATGCTCTTTCCTTTTACAATCCGCTTTATTAACTTTTCTTTCGTTATCGTTAAAATTTCCGATATGTAAAACTTTTCAGCAGCCTTCATATATTCACCTTACCAAAAAGGGGATGTTTTCACACCCCCTGATCCTTTTTATTCGCCGATTTTTACAACTTTCAGCATGTTTGTCACACCTTTTCCGCGGTGGTCTGCCGGACCGCCTCCGGTCAGAACGAGAATATCATTCTCCTGAGCAAGATCTGCACTCAGTACGATCTCCGTAGCCTCATCCAAAAGTTCCCTCGTAGATGACGCTTTGTGAGATTTGAACGGACGCACGCCCCAGTAAAGCTGCATTTTGCGCACGACAGCCTCATCCGGAGATAATCCGATGATCTGTGCATCCGGCTTAAACTTGGATACGATTCTTGCCGTAAATCCTGACATACTGGAAGCCAGAATACATTTTGCATTGATGTTATGGGCAGTCTGTACTGCGGAGTAAGCAACTGCCGCTGAGATTCCCCGGTTCACATAGATAGAACGGAAATCCTTGATCTTCGTATCCAGGTGCAGCTCTGTTGAGATAGCAATCTGATTCATCATCCTGACTGCTTCCACAGGATATTTCCCTTTTGCAGTCTCCCCGGAAAGCATGATCGCGTCGGTACCATCGTAGATCGCATTGGCAACGTCTGTTACTTCTGCTCTCGTAGGACGAGGGTTGCGGATCATGGAATCCAGCATCTGAGTAGCAGTGATTACCGGTTTAAATGCGTTGTTGCACTTTTTGATGATGGCTTTCTGCATGAAAGGAACTTCCTCTGCTGGAATTTCCACACCTAAATCACCTCGGGCTACCATGATTCCGTCAGAAGCCTGGATAATGGACTCGATATTTTCTACACCTTCTACATTTTCGATCTTAGAAATGACGCCCACTTCCATATTGTGAGCTTTCACAATCTCTTTGATCTCATTTACTGCGTCAGCATTTCGGATAAATGAGGCAGCGATGAAATCAATGCCGTTTTCCAGTCCGAATTCAATGTCGCTCTTATCTTTTTCTGTGATAGAAGGAAGATTTACACGCACATTTGGTACGTTGACCCCTTTGCGGCTTCCCAGAAATCCACCGTTAACTACGTCACATACGATATCGGTTCCGTCTTTGATCTCTTTGACTCTCAGCTCGATCAGCCCGTCGTCGATCAGAATCGTGTTGCCTTCTGCAACATCCTGAGGAAGCTCTTCGTATGTAATTCCTACGATAGAATCATTTCCTTTGATATCTCTTGTGGTCAGAACAAATTCCTGTCCTTCTTTTAATTCCACATCTCCGTCTGTATCCAAAAGTCCGGTACGGATTTCCGGTCCTTTTGTATCCAATAAGATCGCAATCGGAATATTCAGTTCTTCACGGAATCTTTTAATCCTCTTGATCCTTCCAAGCTGTTCTTCATGGTCACCATGAGAAAAGTTTAATCTCGCAATATCCATTCCTTCCAGCATCAGCTGTTTGAGCACCGCGTCGTCATCCGTCGCAGGCCCCATTGTGCAAACAATTTTTGTTTTTTTCGTCAGCATAGTTAATCTCCTTTTCATAACAATGTATAATAAATTAATCTATAAAAAATTAATTATTTCCTTATTTATCTTTCTTCACATGGACATGTGTAAACAAATGATCCTGACAATATTCATAATTACCCTCACACTTTGAACAATAGCGGAATTCCAACGTGGGATCATCCAGTTCTGTGCGGTGGCAGACGGCACATTCATGCCTGGCGCCGTTCTTTTTCGGCTCCACGTGTCCGGCAGGTTCCCCAAACTGTGCTTTCCTCTTTCTCTGTCTTACCTTTTGGCCGAACATCGCTCCCTTTGCCTTCATTTTCTTTGTTGAGAAAAAGAACAGAACAAAATTCAGCAAAGCGACTACTATTGATACTTTAATCGAAATTCCCGTAACTGTAAAGTCTGTTGCAATAAAAAATGTATAAAACAGGTATGCGGCGTCAAGATATGCCAGCCACTTTACCTTCATCGGAATGATCATATAAAACAATACCTGCATGTCCGGGAACATCATTGCATAGGCCAAAAACAGAGATAAGTTCAGATAGAAGGTATCCATCTGCACAAACATGGCATTAAACTCTCCCCCTGATAAGACAAGAATCAGGTATGTAAGAAATGCTCCTGAAATGGTCCCGAGCACACCAATCATATAGTACATGGTAAATCGGAAACTTCCCCAGACCTGTTCCAACGATGATGCGATAGAATAATAAAACAGCAGTACAAAAATCATAAAGAACAAGTTGGTAGACGGTGCGATCAGAAGGAACGTAAAAATCCTCCAGACTTGTCCGTGCAGTATAAGGTATGGATTCAGCGTAAACTGACTGTACAGCTCCGGCGCGGCAAACTGAACCATGATCCCTACGACATATAAAAGAATAATATACTTTGGAAGTCCCGGAATAGAAAACCTCCCAAACTTCCTCTCCAGCTTATTTAACCAATTCATAAGAAACCTTTCCTAAAATGTTTTTTTCTTTCCTAATACAATACTTCCGATCACCGTCAGCACCAAAGACACTCCTACCAGTCCGAAAAATCCAAACGGGCTGTCCGCAAACGGCACAGGCACGTTCATTCCCCAAAAACTTGCGATCATGGTCGGTATGGACATGACGATCGTGATCACGGCCAGAACCTTCATGACAATATTCAGGTTGTTGGAAATTACAGATGCATAGGCATCCATCGTTCCGCTTAAAATGTTGCTGTAAATATCGGACATCTCGATCGCCTGTTTGTTTTCGATGATGACATCATCCAGCAGTTCCTCATCTTCCGGATACTGTTTGATTTTTTCGATCTTTAACAGACGCTCTAACACCAGCTCATTTCCCCTCAGTGATGTAGAGAAATAAACCAGTGACTTTTCCAGTTCCAAAAGCTCGATGAGCTCCTGGTTCTTCGTAGATATATGGAGCTGTTTTTCGACTTCATCACTCTTTTTATCGATGATCCGCAGGTACTGGAGGTAAAGGGAGGCATTCCGAAACAGGATCTGTAAAATAAATCTGGTCTTCTTATATGTCCAGAAATTCCGTACCCTTCCCTCTTTAAAATTAGAGAGCACCGGCGTATCCATCAGACAGATGGTAATCAGGCACAGTTCCGTCAATATGATCCCGCATGGAATCGTCACGAAGTAGTTCTTCTCTTTTCTCTCCTCTGTGATCGGCACATCCACGATGATCAGCGTATAGTTGTCCTCAACCTCAATACGTGAGCGCTCTTCTTCATCCAGCGGTGCTTTTAAATGATCCAGATCGATCTGGTACTTCTGGGAGAGTTCCACCAGTTCCGTGGCCGTAGGGTCTACCACGGAAATCCAGCAGCCCTCTATGGGCTCAGATATTTCATTGATCCGGCCGTCCATTGTCCGAAAAATCTGTATCATTTGAGTCTCCTTCCACTCCGCTGCGGTCACAGGCAGATGAGATCATCCGCCTGTTTTCCACGAGTTCACGTTTCATTATAGAGATATTATTTCTCTTTGTCAATTAAGAGCACTGTCCCGACAGGAAGGGTCAGTTCTCTGACGCTTTTGTTTGATTTTGCTAATTTTTCAAAGGAAACATTCTTATTTTTCATAATATTCATCAGAGTGTCTCCTTTTTTCACTACATATGGCTCAAAAGCACCCGAAATCACCGGTCCCGCTGACGGAATACATAATTCATCACCAATCTGCAGATTATAAATGTTCACATAGGGATTTTTCCTCATGATCTCCCTTACACTCACATTATATTGTTTTGCGATTTGATACAAGGTATCTTTTTCCTTAATTACATAAACTGTTCCATTACAGTTTCCCCGTTCTGCCATATCTTATACTTTCCTTTGCCTTTTTATTATAGACTATGCCTTGTTTTTTATATGTTTCCGATTTATTTTAGTGAATTTTTTTCTCATCTCCATTTTCTCCGCCTATTTAATAGGTAAGAAGACCGCACTTGAATCTTGTTATTTCAAAATCTTTATTTTATAATAAGACTACTATCGAAAAGGAAAGTAGGTTACAGTTAGATGAAACGATTAGGAATTGATATCGGCTCTACCACCGTCAAAGTAGCGGTGATCGATGAGCAGCACAATATATTGTTCTCAGACTATGAGAGACATTATGCAAATATACAGGAAACACTGGCATCACTTTTAAGAAAGGCAAAAGATCAGATCGGAGACGTCACTTTTGCCCCAACAGTCACTGGCTCCGGCGGGCTTTCTATTTCTTCTTATCTGGAAATCCCGTTCTGCCAGGAAGTTGTCTGTGTCTCCACGGCTCTCCAGGACTATGCCCCAAGGACCGATGTCGCCATTGAGCTGGGCGGCGAAGATGCTAAGATCATTTATTTTACCAACGGCATTGATCAGAGGATGAACGGCGTCTGTGCAGGAGGCACGGGCTCTTTTATCGACCAGATGGCCTCTCTGCTTCAGACCGATGCAGCGGGACTCAATGAATATGCAAAAAACTACGATACGATCTACCCTATCGCAGCCCGATGCGGTGTATTCGCGAAATCAGATATTCAGCCTCTGATCAATGAGGGAGCAACAAAAGAAAATCTTGCGGCTTCTATCTTTCAGGCAGTGGTAAACCAGACCATCAGCGGCCTGGCCTGCGGAAAACCGATCCGCGGCAATGTTGCATTTCTGGGAGGTCCGCTCCACTTCCTCTCCGAATTAAAAGAGGCATTTATCCGCACACTCGGCCTTGAAGGAGAGGCGATCATTGCCCCGAATCATTCCCATCTGTTTGCCGCTGTAGGTGCCGCTCTGAATGCCCGTGAGGAAGTGACAACCAATTTCACGGAACTGCTGGATCATTTTAAAAGAAAAATTGAGCTGGGCCATGAGGTAGACCGCCTGGAACCTTTATTCAAGGATGAACAGGAATACCAGATGTTCCTTAAGGAGCATAACCGCCACATCGTAAAGCGCGGAGATCTTTCTACATATGAAGGCAGCTGCTATCTTGGGATCGATGCCGGTTCTACTACTACCAAAGTAGCTCTGGTCAGCGACAGAGGCGACCTGCTGTACAGCTATTATACAAATAATAACGGAAATCCTCTGAATGCGACTATCGATGCGCTGAGGGAAATTCATGCACAGATGCCGGACACGGCACACATCGTATCTTCATGCTCCACAGGCTACGGGGAACACCTGATCAAGGCTGCACTCAATCTGGATTACGGAGAGGTGGAGACCATTGCCCATTATTACGCGGCAGCATTCTTCGATCCGAACGTGGACTGTATTCTGGATATCGGCGGACAGGATATGAAATGTATTAAGATTAAAAATGGAGTCGTGGACAACGTACTTTTAAATGAGGCCTGTTCTTCCGGCTGCGGATCTTTTATTGAAACTTTTGCAAAATCGTTAAACTATTCTGTACAGGACTTTGCAAAAGTCGCTCTGACAGCCAAGACACCGATCGACTTAGGTTCGAGATGCACTGTATTTATGAATTCCAAAGTAAAGCAGGCCCAGAAAGAAGGCGCCAGTGTCGGTGATATTTCTGCCGGTCTTGCGTATTCTGTCATCAAAAATGCTCTTTTAAAAGTAATTAAACTGACAGATCCAAAATCGCTCGGAAAACACATTGTTGTCCAGGGCGGAACCTTCTACAACGACGCCGTACTGAGAAGTTTTGAGAGGATCTCCGGCTGCAGCGCCATCCGTCCGGATATCGCCGGCATCATGGGTGCCTTCGGAGCCGCCCTGATCGCAAAAGAGCGCTTTAAGACAGAACACACGAAGACACAGATGCTTCCTATGGAAGAAATCTTCGCTCTCTCTGTGGATACTTCTATGACCCGGTGCAAAGGCTGTACCAACAACTGTCTTTTAACGATCAACAAGTTCTCCAACGGCGGCCGCTATATCACTGGTAACCGCTGTGAGAGGGGCATCGGCGGCAAGGCGAATAAAGACAATATTCCGAACTTGTATGAGTATAAATTAAAACGTACCTTCGGCTACGAATCCATCCCTGCCGAAGAGGCAAAACGCGGGGTTATCGGTATCCCCAGGGTTTTAAATATTTATGAGAACTATCCGTTCTGGCACACGTTCTTCACAAAGCTTGGATTTTCCGTGGTCCTGTCCCCTGAGTCTTCCAGGAAGATTTATGAGCTGGGCATCGAATCCATCCCGAGTGAGTCCGAGTGCTATCCTGCAAAGCTCGCCCACGGACACGTGATGTGGCTCATTAAGCAGGGCATCAAGGATATTTTCTACCCGTGCATTCCTTACGAACGGAATGAGACCGAAGAGGCCAATAACCACTATAACTGTCCGATCGTCACTTCTTATGCCGAAAACATTAAAAATAACATGGAAGAACTTCGGACAGAAAATATAAGCTTTATGAATCCATTCCTGGCCCTGGACAATGAAGAAGCCTTAAAGCCAAGACTTTTTGAGGAGCTGGGTGAAAAATACGGCATTGACGCACCGGAGATCAGCGACGCTGTGCGTGCTGCCTTTGATGAACTCGACAGCGTGAGAAAGGACATTCAGAATCAGGGTGAGGAAGTTCTCGCTTATCTGGCAGAGACAGGGCGCACCGGAATTGTCCTCTGCGGACGTCCGTACCACATCGACCCGGAGATCAATCATGGAATTCCGGAACTGATCAATTCCTACGGCATTGCCGTGCTGACAGAAGATTCTATCTCCCACCTTTCCAAGGTGGACCGGCCGCTGAACGTATCGGACCAGTGGATGTACCATTCCAGGCTCTACGCGGCTGCCAACTACGCCAAATCCAACAAGCAGCTGGAAGTGATTCAGCTGAACTCCTTCGGATGCGGCCTGGATGCGGTCACAACAGATACCGTCAACGATATTCTTACCCGTTCCGGAAGGATCTACACGGTATTAAAGATTGATGAGGTCAATAACCTTGGGGCAGCCCGAATCAGGATTCGTTCTCTGATCAGTGCCGTCCGTGTCAGAAAAAAACATAACATTGAGCCGAAACCGGTATCTGCTGCCATGAAGAGAGTTGAATTTACGAAAGAGATGGCAAAGGAATACACGATCCTGATCCCGCAGATGTCTCCGATTCACTTTTCTATGTTGGAACCTGCCTTAAAATCCTGCGGCTACAAAGTCAAAGTACTGAAACAGCGGGGAATGAAGGATGTCAACACAGGACTTAAATATGTCAACAATGATGCGTGCTATCCTTCTCTGATTGTCATCGGACAGCTGATGAATGCACTGTTGTCAGGCAAATATGATACAGACAAGATCGCCCTTGCGATCAGTCAGACCGGAGGAGGCTGCCGTGCAACGAGCTACATCAGCTTTATCCGCAGGGCTCTTGAGAAAGCGGGTTACGGACACATTCCCGTCATCGGAATCAGTACCCAGGGTATTGAGAAAAACAGCGGATTCAAGCTCACTCCGGGCCTTTTAAACCGTGCGGTCCAGGCTATCGTCTACGGTGATCTGTTCATGAGAGTCGTCTACCGCACCCGCCCGTATGAAAAGGAAAAGGGCTCTGTGAACCGTCTGCACAAGCGCTGGGAAGCCAAATGCAAGAGGGATGTCATGAAAGGAAATCTTTCTACTTTCAAGAAGAACATTAAAGGCATCATCCGCGACTTTGATAAAATTCCTCTGACGGATGAAAAGAAGCCGAGAGTCGGTATTGTAGGTGAAATCCTCGTAAAATTCCTGCCGGATGCCAACAATCATCTGGTAGAACTCCTGGAGCGGGAAGGCGCAGAGGCTGTTGTCCCTGACCTTTTGGACTTCTTCATGTACGGTTTTTACAACAGCAATTTCAAATATCGTTACCTCGGAAAATCAAAGAAGACGGCGATCATATGTAATTCCGGAATCTGGATCGTGGAACAGTACCGGAAAACATTAAGAAAAGAACTTGCAAAGAGCAAACGTTTTGATGAACCGGCATACATTAAGGACCTGGCTGCCTACGCCAAACCGTTCGTCTCCATCGGAAATCAGACCGGTGAGGGCTGGTTCCTGACCGGCGAGATGGTAGAACTGATTCACAGCGGTGCGCCGAACATCGTCTGCACCCAGCCATTTGCATGTCTGCCGAATCATGTGGTAGGAAAGGGCGTGATCAAGGAACTTCGCCAGGCTTTCCCTGAATCCAACATCGTTGCCATTGACTACGATCCGGGTGCCAGCGAAGTCAACCAGATCAACAGGATCAAGCTGATGCTGTCGGCAGCGGTTAAAAATATGTGACATTTTCTGCATGATTTCCGTTCGGCTCTTAGAATGCCTCACTCCAATCATGCAGAAAATGAATATAGTATCTGCCGGAGAAAGCTGCCTGCTGAACAAAAGTGGTGTTTCCAAATAATATTTTACCTTCTTCAAGGTATTTCCCTTGAATATTTCGACATATTGTGATATTATCATTTTATACAAAAGAGAAAAAACAGCAGTCTGTGATTTGCAGGCTGCTGTTTCTATTTTATAGATTCTGTTTTTTATATTCTTTCTGAAGTATTTCTGCAAATTCCCTGACAAATCCGTCTTCCCGGTCTTTCCTCCAGCAGACAATATATTCCCTTTTTAATTGCTTTCCATCTGCGCAAAGCGGAATGCGGCGAAGTGGGATATCGCCCTGTCCCGGCCTTTCCCCCGTTTCTTCCGTAAGCAGAAATCCTTTGTCCCAGGCTGCTAAAAGTCTGGCTTCTTCCGGAGTATCAGCAAATAAAATATTGTCCTGTAACCCCAGCATATTGACACAGTTATCTCTCTGCCGCTCTCTCTGGTCAGCAGGGACAGCAATAATACAGGGGATTCTGCGTAACTCTTCAATATTCACATAATCCAGGGCACTCAGAGGACTTCTCTCCGATATCTCAATGAAATATCTGCCTTTGGTCAGAGAAATGTATTCAAAGTCTTGTAAGTCACCCGGCCTTGGGCTGCAAAGAATGATATCCGTTCCTCCGAAACACAGCATGTCTATCAGCTCTTCTGCATACCCGGCAGCGGTCTCCAGCTCCATCATGGGATACTTCTCAGATAATAATGCTGCTGCCCTGCAGAGTTCCGTTCCATGCAGATATTTTGAATATCCGACACGGAGACGCTGATTTATTTGTCTTCCGATCCGAGCGGTTTCTTTTTTCAGACGCTCCGCCTCATCCAGCAGCACAAGGCCGTGCCGATAAAAATATTCCCCTGCAGGTGTCATATAAAATTTCCGGTTCTTTCTCCTAATCAGCTCTGTGTCAAGATTTTCTTCTAAAGCGCGTATCTGCTGCGACATCGCAGACTGGGATATCCCGCATTTTTCGGCTGCATCAGTAAAACTTTGGCATGTGATCACCTCTGTAAAATACTTTAATTGTTTTAATAACAAAAAAGTCACCTCCCCTGCCGTTTTTCATCCTTCTGTATCTCAAAGCTTTTCCAGAATGTCGTCGAGAATCCGGACTGAGTCCTCCACACATCCCCGGCAGCTTCTGAGCATCGTGCCGGTGGTCATTCCTTTTAACTCCCTGCATACCGTACTTTGATTCTTCATCCGGAAACGTCTGATCAGCTCTCTTGTCAGTTGATATGTAGATCCTTTTGAATCCGGTTTCGCAAGATTCCCGGTGCTGTTCATCCTCCCCAGCACAGCAACTGCACCTGAAACCGCACCGCAGGTCCCTTCCATTCCTCCCATACCGAGCCCAAAGCCTTCTGTCAGTTCAAACACGGTCTGTTCATCAATGCCCATCTCCTCACAATAACAGCATGCAACTGCCTGTGCACAGTTATAACCTCTCTCATGCCTTTCGGCCGCTTCTTTTATCTTACTCATTCTGATACCTCCTCTGTCTGTTTCTTCTAACTAATTAAAACATATCCAATCCCCAAATACAACTTATCTAAATTTTCCTTCTCTTACCATTGACAACTGTATATATAGCGTATATACTGTATATATACAGTTAGGAGGGAATTATGTGAATATTATTATCAGTAACCAGAGTGATCTTCCAATTTATGAACAGATAGCGGAAAGCTTTAAAGAAAAGATCCTCTCCGGAGAACTGTCCGGGGGTGAACTTCTCCCATCCATCCGTTCTCTTGCCAAGGATTTGAGGATCAGTGTCATCACAACAAAACGTGCTTATGAAGAACTGGAAAAAGAAGGTTTCATAGAAACCATCCCCGGAAAGGGATGTTTTGTAAAAGCAAAAAGCACAGAACTTCTGAAAGAGGAAGTTTTAAGAAAGATTGAGGAGCATCTTGTGAACGCCGTACATATGGCAGTATCTTATGGAATTGAACAGGAAGAATTGGAAGATATTCTTTCCTGCCTTTATGAGGAGGGTATCGATCATGGAAAATAATATAGAAGTCAGGCAAATGACAAAAACATATCCCGCTTTCCGGCTGGACCGTGTGGATCTTTGCGTACCGAAGGGCTCCATCGTAGGTCTGATCGGTGAAAACGGAGCTGGAAAAACAACTCTGATCAAAGGAATGCTGGGCTTGATCCATCCGGAAGAAGGCGAAGTCCTGATCTTCGGCAAAGACACCCAAACTTCTATGAAAGAGATCAAAAAGGACATCGGCGTTGTCCTGGACGGCAGCTTCTTTATGGAACTTTTAAAGGTTCAGGCCATTGACACTGTCATGAAAGGAATCTATGACAAGTGGGACACAGCTCTGTTTTACGATTATCTGGAGCGGTTCGGCATTGATCCCTCCAAAAAGATCAAGGAACTGTCCAAAGGTATGCAGAAAAAGCTGGAGATACTGACTGCTCTCTCCCACCACCCGAAACTCCTGATCCTCGATGAGCCGACCAGCGGCCTGGACCCTGTTGTGAGAAATGAAATCCTAGATATTTTTCAGGATTTTATTTTAGATGAAGAGTGCAGTATTCTGCTTTCCACCCACATCACAAGTGATCTGGAGCATATTGCGGACTACCTGGCCTTTATTGACAATGGACATATGATTTTCTTTGAAACCCGTGATAAAGTCCTTGACAGTTACGGAATTTTAAAATGTGACCAGCAACAGTTTGAGCGGCTGGAACCATCCGATGTCATCCGCTACCGCAAAAACCGCTATAACTATGAGGTGCTGGTGAGCGACCGGCATGTTATCCGCAGGACTTACCGTGATGCGGTCATTGAGAAAATTACAATCGAAAATTTAATGCTTTTATATATAAAGGGGGAAGAATTATGATAGGATTAATAAAAAAAGATGTGCTGCTGATGCAGTCTTACTTAAAAAATCTGCTGCTGATCACAGCAATATTTTCAGGCCTTTCGCTGATCAACGAAAATTACTCTTTCCTTGCTGTGTCTCTGCCATGTATGTTTTCCATCCTGTGCTTTACGCTCATAAGCTACGATGACTATTATCACTGGGATGCCTACTCATTAACGCTTCCCATAGATTCAAAAGACAGTGTCCGGAGCAAATATATCGTTTCCACTTGCCTTTTGGCCTTTGGTACAATTTTAGGAACCGCATTGTCATTCGCAGTCATTACCGTAAAGGATCTGTCCGTACCCGGCAAAGAGGTTTTTCTCACAGCCTTCGCAGGTTTCTTCACAGCATCCGTTTTGATGTCTCTGATGTATCCCATCGCTTACCGATTCGGAACGGAAAAGGGACGGTTTGTCATATTCGGTATATTTGCAGGAATTTCTATTTTTATAGTATTATTGGGTAAAACACTGATGAACACGACTCTGCGTCTTCAGTCCATCGCCGACTTTTTCACAGGAAGCGGCAAATATCTGCTCATTCCTCTGATCCTGATCATTATATCTGTCTCTTACTGTATCTCCTGTAAGATCTTCACGAGAAAAGAATATTAAACCGGAACAAAGTTCTCAGGCCCCTCACTCTTTGAGGGGCTTATCTGCATGTGAAAAGTTCTCAAGGATACTCTCTGCATCTGCCGTTATTTTAAACTTCAGCTGAAGGCCCAAAATATTCACCGATGAATAGGCACTGTCTTTGTAAAAGGTTAAAGACCCCATCTTCACCATGCCGCCCTTTGAATCCTCATTGAGTTTCTTCGTCTCTGCCTGATACAAAAGACACCGGTATGCGGCTTTCTCCTCTGCCGGTATTTCTCTCACACTTTTCCACTCATCAATCTTCAGTTCACCGATGAGCTTTCGGATATCATCTTTATTCTTCAGCACAGCAATCGTTTTCCGATCCCTGCAGGATACGATTTCAATCTTCTGCGCTTTGCTGACCTGGCTGATATCGTCCTGCCTGCTTGTCACTTTGACCTGGCTTTTCTGCTTTTTAGCAGAACACCCCTGCAGTACGCCTGCACTCAGAATGAGAATTGCCGTCAAATAAAAAATTCTCTTCATACCCACACCTTTCTCATTGTTTCAGTGCATTCAACGGCGCACGCTGAGTCCTCTGTCCGCCAGATAATGCTTCAGATCCATAATCTCCAGCTCTTTAAAGTGAAACAGGGATGCCGCCAAAGCCGCATCTGCTTTTCCTTCTGTGAGAGTGTCATAAAAATGTTCCTTTGTTCCCGCACCGCCGGATGCAATCACAGGAATGTCCACGGCTTCCGCAATGGCCCTTGTCAGCTCATTGTCATACCCTGCCTTTGTACCATCGCAGTCCATACTTGTCAGAAGAATTTCTCCGGCGCCGCGGCGCTCTGCTTCCGCTGCCCAGGAAACCGCATCCAATCCTACATCGATCCTTCCTCCGTTTTTATAAACGTTCCATCCGGTGCCGTCTTCCCGGCGTTTTGCATCGATTGCTACGACCACGCACTGGCTGCCGAATTTATCTGCCGCGTCGCTGATCAGGTCCGGGGTGTTAATAGCAGAGGAATTGATGGAAATTTTATCTGCCCCTTCTCTGAGGATCGCCCTGAAATCCTCTACCGTTCGGATTCCTCCGCCCACTGTAAACGGAATAAAGACCGTCTCTGCTACTTTCCTCACCATATCGATCATAATATTTCTCGCATCAGAAGATGCCGTAATATCCAGAAACACCAGCTCATCAGCTCCAGCCTTGTCATAGGCCGCACCGATGGCAACCGGATCTCCCGCATCGATCAGATTTACGAAGTTGACCCCTTTTACTACACGGCCGTTATGTACGTCCAAACATGGAATGATTCGTTTTGTATGCATGTCCTTTTCCTCCTACAGTGAAATAAAATTCTTTAAAATCTGAAGTCCTACCGTGCTGCTTTTCTCCGGATGAAACTGACACGCAAACACATTGCCTTTTTCCACAGAGGCATGGATCACCTCCGAATACTCTGTGGTTGCCGCAACAATGTCCGGTTCCGAAGCTTTCAGATAATAAGAATGAACAAAGTATACATAAGAATCTTCCGGCACACCTTTAAACAGTCTGGCTCCTTCTTTGATCTTTAAGTTATTCCATCCCATATGAGGAATCTTTAACCCGTCTTTTTTCGGGATCTTTAAGATCTCCCCTTTTAAAAGCCCCAATCCCTCGACTCCCGGCGCTTCTTCACTCTTTTCAAACATGATCTGCTGCCCGAGGCAGATCCCTAAGAATGGGATTCCACGCTCTGCCACCTGGTGGATCGTCTCCTCAAGGCCGTACTGCCGAAGCTTTCCCATAGCATCTCCGAAAGCCCCTACTCCCGGAAGGATGACATGACTGCTTCCCAGGATCTGTTCCTTGTCTCTCGTGATCACCGCTTTTTCGCCCAGAAACTGGACTGCTTTTTCAACGCTTCTGATATTTCCTGCATCATAGTCAATAATCGCTACCATATCCTACCTCTCAATTTCAAGAAAATCTTTGCTGTCCATCTTTACTGCATCTGCTTTTCCCTTCAGTTCCTCACCTATCTGATATAAAGTGCGGTTAACCCTTACCATATAGGCTTTCTCATTATAAAAAGCCATTTTCTCAAACGGCCACCGAAACAGGCCCGGCACTCCAAAACCTTCTCCCAGCTCCAGAATAAAAAGTTTCTTGTTCAGCGTAGTCTGAAGCCATTTTGTATACGCAGCCCAGCTGTTCAGATAAGCTCCTTCTATATACGTACTCTTCGTATCCTCTGTACGTATATTATAGACTAATGGAGCGCCGCACTTTGGACACTCCAGATGCTCAATCTTCCCTGTCGTCTCATAGTGCCGGATCAAATCTTCAAGACCAAGATCCGCCGGATACAGCTGCTCACTGCACGGCCCTTTACACTGAAAAAAGTCTCCGCTTCCGCACGGTGCAGTCAGACGATTTTTGTCCAGACCAGAATGGAAAATGAGACCGTCATTGTTGCTCGTAATCACAAAATAATCCTTTTGATCTAATACTTCCTCCAACTTCTTAAAATAAGAAACCTGGGAGTGGTTCAGCAAATAATGACGTTCATACGCCTGCCGCATCCAGATGACATCTTTGTCCTCTTCATCCATCCTTAAGAGCTTCTGGTAATGCTCATTTTGTATCTCTGTTTTAAAATCTATTAACTCATATGCGCTAAGTTCCGGTCCAATGCCGACCAAAACCAAATCTGCGTCCTGTATCCTGCTAACATAATCCTTTAACATATGCCGCTCCTTTGCCTTCATGTGAATTATTCACTATTTTATCACATCTTCAGGCATTTGCACAATCCACATCGAAGTAAAATTCTACTCCGCCCTCCACATTGTTTACTCCATATTGCTTGCCGTGGGCCTTCATGGTTGCGGCTACGATAGACAGTCCGATGCCGCTGCCTCCATATTCTCTCGTTCTTGCCTTATCTACTTTGTAAAATTTCACCCAGAGCTTATCCAGATCTTCCTCCGGTATGTGGCTTCCGGAGTTAAAAACAGTCACCCTGAGATCATTCTCTATCCGCTGAAAGGAAATAGCAATCCTTCCGTTTTTTAAGACATGGTTTCTGGCATTGCTCAGATAGTTTCCGAACACTTCCTCTATCATAAACTCATCGGCCCATACATAGGTGGGAGGTTCATGAAACTCAACTGTAATATTTTCTTTCTGGAAGAAGATTGTATTGGCAGAAAGCATATTCTGAATCAGTTCCTGGATATTAAACCGTTCCATGCTGACCTGGTGGTTGCCGAACTCGATCTGGTTTAATGTCAGCAGTTTTTGGACCATCCGGTTCATCTTCTTTGCTTCATCCGCGATCACGTCACAGTAAAACTCACGGCTCTCCTCATCTGCTGAGACGTTGTCTTTCAGCCCTTCTGCGTATCCCTGGATCAGGGCGATCGGTGTTTTTAATTCATGAGAGACATGGGATAAAAATTCAGTCCTCATCTCGTCAATCTGGACCTTCTGCTCAATGTCCTGGCGCAGCTCATTATTTGCAGTTTTCAGCTCTGAGATCGTATACTCAAGCTTTGATGAGAGTTCATTTAAACTCTCACCGAGATGCCCCAGCTCATCTTCACCGCAGTCTATGACCTTCACATCAAAATCCAGATTGCTCATCCGGTTCGCGGCGGCAGCCATTTCTTCAATGGGCTTTGTAAACTGCTTGCTGTAAATATACATGGCGATTCCCCCGGCTACAATCAAAAGAGCACCCACGTAGGCGGTAAATCTCCCGGACAGCACCGCACTGGTCTGTATACTTTCCATCGGAGTGTTGATCACCACGGCGTAGCCGTTGTCAAAATATCCGAGAAGATTAATGCTGGTCCCGGTAGATTCCTTGTCGGACCCGCTCACTACGGCATATCCTTTTTCACTGATCTGCCTCTTGATCTTTCTCATATCCTCCAGCGTGCTGATCATATCATTGTACATCAATCCCTGTTTGCCCTCAGAAGAATATACGACCTGTCCGTTTTCATTGTTGACGATCAGCATCCGGTAATTATATTCTCTGACAATCTTTGATATCTTATAAGAATTATTATCGGCACCTTTTGTATTGAGCAGATGATTGATCGAGTCATAAACCTGTGTGATATTCTTTTTTTCCTTAAACACATAGTATGGTTCGATCATCAGGATGTTAATACAGATAGACAGAAGTATGGTGGATGCCATGATCACGATCAGCACCATCGTCATTTTCACTTTGATGGATTGATTCTTCAGTATTTTTTCTTTCACTTACTCCTGCACCTCGAACTTGTAGCCCATTCCCCATATCGTGCGGATATAGGCTCCTTTGCTTCCCATTTTATTTCTGAGTTTTTTTACATGGGTATCAATGGTCCTGGCGTCTCCGAAATAATCATAATTCCACACCTGATTCAATATGTTTTCCCTTGTAAGTGCCCTTCCCTCATTCTTCATGAAGTAGGACAGAAGTTCAAATTCTTTAAAACTCAGATCAATACTTTTATCATCTATGGTGACCATATGGGCTGCTTCATCCAGAACAATCCCGCCGGCTTTCAGCACTTCTCCGTCCTGCTGTCTGGTCCTCCTTAAAATGGCTTCGATCCTTGCCACTAAAATCTTCGGACTGAAAGGCTTCGAAATATACTCATCCACTCCCAGGTCAAAGCCCTGAAGCTCATCGTTTTCCTGATCTTTGGCCGTCAGCATGATAATCGGCACTTCGGAAACTTTCCGTATTTCCCTTACGACTTCCCATCCGTCCATCCGGGGCATCATCACGTCTAAAACGAGCAGATCGATTCCTTTGGTGGAAAAGAACACATCCACTGCCTCTTCCCCATCTCCTGCCTCCAGCACCTGATATCCTGCCCTGTTTAAGAAATCCTTTACCAATTTGCGCATCCTGCTCTCATCGTCTACTACTAATATTTTAAGATCATTCATCAAGGTTCCTCCTGCGGTTATATTCCAATTCACTATGTATAGTTTACCACAGGATTATGATAAAATTGTGAAAAAAAAGACATCAGCACTGAAAATACTGATATCTCTTTCGCTTACATGATTTTTCTATTCTGCCTCAGATACTCCGGCCGCTGCCTCCTGTCTGTCAGACATAGCCTTCAGTTTCTGCAGTCCAAAGATAATAACACCGCCGATGATAAAAAACAGGATACTGAAACTTCCCGCTGTCAGTGCTGGTTTCGGAACTTCCAGCGTGGTCGGTCCCATGACGATAGCATACAGGGATCCGATCATCATTCCGATGATGAAATAGACCATCTGTGACCGGAACTTTTCAAGACAGGTGCGGATCAGCTTAACGACTGACGCAATCCCGCACAGGATGCCGCAGCCAAAGATCAGGATTACCGGAAAATAAGCCGTGTTAAAATGCATAGCTTCTTTCACAGCTGAAATGACCGGCACATACAGCCCGAAGATTAAAAGCATGGTAGAACCTGAAATTCCAGGCAGCACCATAGCCGAAATAGCAACCATGGCCACGAGGAAAATATAGATTCCCAGTCCCAGATTCAAATGTTCCACACTTACATTCATGCCTTTTCCCGATGCCGGGTTAAAATAGGTGATTGCTGCCACCATGACAATTCCGATCAGGGCAAACAGAGCGTTGCCGTATTTACCTTTCAGACAGTCCTTTTCCTCAGACCAAATGATCGGTATGGCAAAAATGATAAGTCCTAAAAACAGGGAACTGATTTCATAAATTCTGTCACTGAAAATACTGGCCAGCACAGAAACCGCTGCCCCAAAGCCAACGACCCAGCCAACCCCGATACGCAGCAGGAACTTCACTGCCTCTATCTTTTTTTGTTTATTTCCTGTAATTAAATCGTCTAGGGATGAGATAAAACGGTCATAAAAACCGAGCAGAAAAGCCACGGTCCCGCCGGATACCCCCGGCACACTGTCGGCTAATGCCATACAAAATCCCCGAATAAAATTTAGCATATTGACTCCTTTGTTTTCTAAAACACATACAAATGCCGGAATCCATTCCAGCACAACTTTTAGTATTATAGCACACGTTATGTAAAATAAAAAGCAAGAAAATCTTAAAGATTTGTGAAACTATGTCCTTCTTTTTACTTTTATGATAGTATAATATTACGAATATGAAGGAGGTTCTATATGATAAAATTAATTTCATCCGACATGGACGGAACACTGCTGGACAGCTACCGCCAGATCACTCAGGTCAATATCGATGCGATCCGTACACTCCAGGACAGCGGCGTCGAGTTTATCATCAACACAGGACGGGAATACCAGAATGTGACAGATATTTTAGGAAAAGCAGGCCTTGAATGCGATATGATCTGCAGCAACGGCTCCTGCGGTTATGATAAAGAAGGAAACCTGCTGTTTGAGCATTCCATTCCGGCAGATACAGTAAAACAGATCCTCGGGGTATTTCACAAATCCAGCCTGGTTCCGACGCCATTTTCCCAGATGGGCCGTATTTCTCTGCTTTCCAGAGAGGAACTAAAAAAATATACGAAAGAAGTCATGATTCCATCCATGCAGATCAATCATCCCGACTTTGTATATACAGATGAAGAATTTGAAGATTTAATCAGCCAGGTTACCTATGTAGAAGGTGAAGCCGGACTGTTTGACAGCGAACACCGGGTTTTAAAGTTCATTTCCCAGTCAACAGATCCCGAAGCGCTGTTAAGACTGCGGGCAGAATTAGAACAAATCCCGGGACTTGCCGTAGTATCCACGGCACCTACGGATATTGAGATTACCTCCTCAGAAGCCCAGAAAGGGATCGGCCTGATGGACTATGCAAAGCGGAAAGGGCTGGTTCCGGATGAGATCGTTGCCATCGGAGACAGCGAAAATGACTATTCCATGCTCTCCATTCCGGGAATTCATTCCGTTGCTATGGCAAATGCCACAGAAGCCATCAAAAATATCTGTGTCTATCAGACCCGTGCCAACACAAAAGATGGCATTGCCTACATCATCCGCTGCATTCTCGCAGACCGCGATAATTTTAAACTGACCTAAGGTATCATTTTATAAAAGAAGATCTGTAATCCCACTGAGAGGTTTACAGATCTTCTTTTATTTTATCTTCATTCGCTTTTTCAGCTCATCCAGCGCCTCTTTGTATCTCTCAGAATTAAAGGAAGGAAACGCATTCAAAAGTCTCCTGCTGGTTTGGCTTTTCTTCTCCGCAATCTCCTGATACCGGCTTTTCAGATCTTCGATCCTCTGCTCCAGTTCGCCGCTGATCGTATCTTTCCGTTCTTTCAGGCCTTCCGATACGGCATTTCTCTTTTCCGCCAGTTCCTGGCCGGCCTCATCCAGCTTCTTTTTCGTCTCTTCCTGCTTTTCTACGGCAGACATGACACCGAGATAAATATTTTCACCCAGCTGCTCTGACATATTATGCAGTTCTTCTGCGATCTCGCTCATTTTGCGCAGCCTTTGATTCATCTTGAAGATACCCGCCGCTGTTACCCAGAGATCGGCTGCCATGCCGGCCAAAAGCATAAGGAGCAGGAAGCTGCCGAAGAGACCCGGTATGAGTCCCACAAATTTCGTAATCATAGGATGAACCACATAGACGATGAGCATACAGGCAGCACCCCAGATCAGTGAAAACGGAAGACAGATATATCCGTTTAAATTAAACGGCTGGTCCGAATAATCCCACCATCTGCTGTGAAAAATCTTTTCCAGCGCAAAGCCCGTGATCCACTCGATGGAAGATACGGCTATGACAGAGGCAATATACATGAAAAAAACATTGGACTTATACGGCATCAGCAAAGATACCACAAATCCAACGCCGAATCCGTAAACCGGACAGATAGGCCCGTTTAAAAACCCCCGGTTTACAAATTTTCTCTGCTTAAATGCGGCAAATGCCACTTCACTGCACCAGCCGAGAAATCCATAAATAAAAAAATATGACAAAAGATAATATACACTCATAATCAATCAAGCTCCCATCGGAATTATAGGATCGTAGCTCCCCCTGCCACATAATCGCCGTCATAAAACACTACCGCCTGTCCCGGAGTCACTGCTCTCTGAGGTTCGTCAAACAGGACTTTTATCCTGTCTTTTCCGTCCATGCTCACTGTGCACAGGGCCCCTCTGTGGTTATAGCGGACTTTCGCCTGAAATCTCATACCGTCTTCGATGGAGGATACAGACATCAAATTTACATGGTCTCCATAGAGGGTATCCGTCATAAGATCCTCATTGCTCCCGATCACCACTTCATTTCTCTCTTTATCTATCCGTACAACATATCCCGGCTGCTTCAGGGAAAGACCCAGTCCTCTTCTCTGTCCCACAGTATAACATACAATGCCCTTGTGAGTGCCGAGGATATTCCCATCCATATCCACAAAATTACCCGGCCGGATCTTCTGTCCCGTAGTTTCTTCGATAAAATCTCCGTAGCTGCCGTCTACAAAACAGATGTCCTGGCTGTCCGGCTTGTGGGCCACCGGCAGATGTATCTTCTCTGCTATTTCCCGTATTTCATCTTTCGTGTATTCCCCCACGGGCATCAGTGTCTTAGACAGCTGGTTCTGTGTCAGGTTATAAAGAGCATAGGTCTGATCCTTCTCGGGAGTCGCCGAACGCTTCAGCGCATATCGTCCGTTGGAAAGCTTTTCAATCCTGGCATAATGTCCGGTTGCAATATAATCGGCGCCGATATCCAGAGATCTTTTCAGCAGAGATTCCCATTTAACATAGCGGTTGCATGCAATACAGGGATTCGGAGTTCTTCCGTCCAGATATTCGTCTATAAAATAATCAATGACATGTTCCTTGAAATCCTGTTTAAAATTCATGACATAATAGGGAATATCGAGCGCCTGGGCCACTCTCCTGGCATCATCCACAGCTGACAGGCCGCAGCATCCTCCGTTTTCTTCCAGAAGTTCCTGTTCTTCATCCTGCCAGATCTGCATGGTAACACCGATCACTTCATATCCCTGTTCCTTCAATAAATAGGCTGCCACGGAGGAATCCACCCCTCCTGACATGCCTACAACTACTTTCTCTTTCACGGATGCCTCCTAGTACTCTTCTTCCACTTCCTCTTCTCCAATATCGGATTTCGGTTTCTCAAGGCCTTCGATCTTGATGCCGTTTTTCTGTGCATAATCCCAGAGGGCTGCATGGATTGCTTCCTCTGCCAGAAGAGAACAGTGCACTTTGACCGGCGGAAGACCGTCGAGAGCTTCCATTACCGCCTTGTTTGTAACTTCCAGTGCTTCCTGCACGGATTTTCCTTTGACCAGTTCCGTTGCCATGCTGCTGGTGGCAACTGCGGCTCCGCAGCCGAACGTCTTAAATTTTACATCCTGAATAATCTGGTTATCGTCGATATCAAAATAAATGCGCATGATGTCTCCGCACTTGGCGTTTCCGACAGTACCCACGCCGCTGGCGCCCTCAATCTCTCCTACGTTTCTCGGATGCTCAAAATGATCCATAACTTTTTCACTATACATAACAGTACCTCCTGTTTTTCTTCTAAATATAAATCAGGCAAAAAACCCGTTTAATGTTTCTTTACAAAATCTTCATACAGCGGAGACATTTTTCGCAGCTTATCTACGATCTCTTTTAATTTCTCCACAACAAAATCCATATCCTCTTTGGTTGTTTCTTCCCCCAGAGTCATCCTGAGAGATCCATGTGCAATCTCGTGAGGAAGTCCAATGGCTAACAGTACATGTGACGGGTCCAGTGAACCGGACGTGCAGGCTGATCCGCTGGAAGCACAGATTCCTGCCATATCGAGCATGATCAGAAGGGATTCGCCCTCAATAAACTGAAAACTGATATTAATATTGTTGGGAAGCCTTTTGTCTCTTCCTCCGTTTAAGCGGCAGTACGGGATCTCTGCCAGAATCCTGCGGACCGCATAATCCCTCAGCTCCTGTTCCTTGGCAGTTCTCTCCTCCATTGTCTCAAAAGCGATCTCAACGGCCTTTCCGAATCCCACAATGCCTGTCACATTCTCTGTTCCGGCCCGGCGCTTACGCTCCTGCGCTCCTCCGTGGATAAATGAGCGAAGTTTCAGTCCTTTGCGGATATACATAAATCCGATTCCCTTCGGTCCGTTCAGCTTATGGCCGCTGGCACTCAGCATATCAATATTCATCTCATCTACATTGATCGGTACCTGTCCGTATGCCTGTACCGCATCTGTATGGAACAGAACGCCGTGTTCTTTTGCAATCGCTCCGATCTCTTTCACCGGCTGGATCGTTCCTATCTCATTGTTGGCAAACATGACAGTGATCAGAATCGTATCCGGGCGAATCGCCGCTTTTAACTGATCCAGCTTAATATATCCGTTCTCATCCACATCCAGATAGGTCACCTCATAACCGTTTCTCTCCAGATACTGGCAGGTGTGAAGAACCGCATGGTGCTCGATCTTGCTTGTAATGATGTGTTTTCCCTTTGAGGCATAGGCTTCGGCAGTCTCCTTGATGGCCCAGTTGTCCGCCTCAGAGCCGCCGGCCGTAAAATAAATATCCTGGCTTTGTGTGCCCAGAGATTCGGCAATCCTGTCCCTTACTTCATTGACTGCCTTTTTCGCCTCAGCAGCCGGTGAATAGACGCTGGACGGATTCCAGAATTTCTCCGTAAAATATGGCATCATCGCTTCTACTACTTCCGGTCTCGCCGGTGTTGTTGCCGCATGGTCTAAATATATGATCTTTTCCATAACTTCTCCTATCTTTCACAATTTCGTTCCGCCGGTTTCCCCTGCTGGACAGCTCTTGCCTCGTCCGCCAGCTCATCTAAATAAATAGAATCCACTGTTTTGGCAATGCTGTCATTGATCCTTTTCCACACAGTTTTTGTCACGCAGTACTTAGAGCCGCTGCATGTTTCCTCTGTATCGGTAAGTTCTGTACAGTCTACCGGCGTCAGATCGCCTTCCAGTGCCCTCAGCACGTCTCCGACTGAAATATCTTCTGCATTTCCCGCCAGAACATATCCTCCCTGGGCTCCCCGGATGCTTTTTACAAGCCCCGCCTTCTTTAACTTGGAAAGAAGCTGCTCCAGATACCGAATGGATATATCCTGCCGCTCTGATATCGCGCTGACAGCCGCAGGTTCCTTCTCCCCGAACACTGCAATATCTACGATCGCACGAAGGCCGTATCTTCCTTTTGTTGATAATTTCATCTCACCACTCCAATCCCGACCAAAATAGTCGGATATCACACTGCTATGTTATCACCTGGGACTTCCGATGTCAACACAATCCCAATCATAACCGCGTATTTCTTGACATACAATAGAACAATATCAATCGGGGAGTTCTTATGAAAAAATCCAGCCCTTTTGTACAAGGTACATTAATTTTAACAGCCGCTAATATTTTTTCCAGATTTATTGGATTCTATAATAGAATATTTCTGGCTGGATTAATTGGTGCCCACCAGATGGGAGTCTATCAATTAATTTTTCCTATTTACCTGGTGGGTTTTGCCCTCTGTTTTCACGGATATGAGACTGCCCTGTCTCAGATCGTCGCCGCCCAGATGGCTAAAGGCCGTCCGGAAAACTGCAGAAAAATACTGAAGATCACTTTAGCCGTCACGATCCTGCTCTCTGTGATCTGTGCCTGTTTCTTTTATTTCTTTGCCGACGAGCTCTGCATGAAATTTCTCCACGAAAAAGACTGCATCCCCTGCCTCAAAGCCGCTGTCTTTGCTATGCCGTTTGTGGGTGTAAAAGCATGTATCCATAGTTACCACATCGGTCTCGGCAAACCCGGCCTCCCGTCCGTCTCTCTTTGCATTGAGCAGATTTCCCGGATATTGGGCATTTATGCAGTCTCTGTCACCTTCTTTTTAAAGCTTGAGACACCCGCGTTAATTGCAGTACTCGGCATGGTAGCCGGGGAAATGGCTTCCTGCCTTTACACTGTCATTTATCACCTTTTAAAGACAAAACGGCAAAGCAGCGGGCTGCCTGCGGCTTCTTCCAGAAAGCTTTTTGGCAGCCTGCTCTCATTAAGTTTTCCTCTGACCTGCAACTCTCTCTCCATCACACTGCTGCAGAGTCTGGAAAACATTCTGATCCCGCTGATGCTGACCAGGTTTTACTGCAACCAACACTATTCGGTAGAGGTATATGGAATCCTGACCGGAATGGCGATTCCTTTTATCAACTTTCCGTCCAGCATCACCAACTCTATCTCGGTGATGCTTCTTCCGAAAGTGTCAGCCGCGACAGCGGAACAGGATTACCGCACATTACATAGGGCCACCAAATACTCCCTTTCCTTTTGCTTTCTGCTGGGGATCGTAAGCTTCTTTTTATTTTTTACTCTGGGGCCGTCGATCGGACTGATCGTATTCCACAGCAAAGAGGCAGGCATGTTCTTAAGGATGCTCTCCTTTTTGTGTCCGGTGCTTTATCTTTCCGGAACTCTGTCCAGTATTTTAAACGGCCTTGGGAAGACCAAAACCACGCTGTTTAACAATTCCGTCTCCCTCCTGCTCAGGATCGCTTTTATCGTATTTGTGGTCCCGCTGGTAGGGATTAACGGATATCTCTGGGGACTGATGGCAAGCACTCTTCTGGTGGTCATCATGCATTACCGGAAAATAAAATGAACCCCATACAGCTCCTGGCTTTTAAAAGCAAGAAAGGAACCTCTTTTTTCAGAGATTCCTTTTTTCTTACCGTTCTTCCCGGAAATAGTTTGTCCCGCAGGATGCCGGCTGATTATTTTCTTTTGACTGTCTTACAGAGGAAATTACAAGTACAAGCGCCGTAATCACGAATGGGAGCATATCATAAAATGCATTCGGTATACTGATGATGCTCTTCGGCACATAGTATTTCAGAACACTGAAGCAGCCGAAAGCCAGAGATCCATAGATCGCTTTCACCGGACTCCACGATGCAAAGATGACAAGTGCAACAGAGATCCAGCCCAATCCGTTGACACAGTTGCTGATCCAAACACCTCCGCAGATGATCATGGCCGAATAGGCTCCTCCGATACCGCAGATTCCTCCGCCGATCAGTACGTTGATATACTTGGCGCGGATAACTCTGATCCCGGCCGCATCGGCAGCCCCGGGATTTTCTCCCACTGCCCGGACATTGAGCCCGGTTTTTGTCTTCTGCAGATAGTACCAGCAGATCACGGCTGTCACAATACCGATATAGACAAAGATATTGTAGGAAAACAGCAGTTTTCCCAAGACTGGAATATCACTCAGCACAGGGATATGCAGATTTGCAATCTGTGCAGAAATGTGTTCCGGCAGTTTTAATGACTGGGTGGCAGAGTGATTCAGCATATATTCGCCGATAAAGTTTGCAAGACCCACTCCAAATATGGTCAGTGTCAGTCCGGTTACATTCTGATCCGCCATAAACGTAATCGTGAGGACCGCATAGATCAGCGCCGCGGCTACTCCGGCAGCAAATGCGGCCAGAAGGGCAAACACCACATTGTCTGTCTGATAGCCGACCATAAATCCTGCACATGCACCTATTGACATCATGCCTTCTACACCCAGGTTCAGATGTCCGACCTTTTCGTTCATGATCTCACCGACCGTGCCAAACAGCAGAGGCGTGCCGGCCAGCACTGCTGCCACAAACAGATTCAATACCGTATTCATTTTCCGGCACCTCCTTTTCTTCCTACAAATTTATAACGAACAAAAAACTCACATCCGAGAACAAAAAACAGGATGATTCCCTGAAGAACATCCGCGGAATAGCTGGAAAGCCCGTAGGTAGACTGCATCACACTGCTTCCCTTCTCCAGAATACTAAACAGGAAAGACACGATCACGATTCCAGCCGGATTCAGGCGTGCCAGCCACGCTACGATGATCGCCGTAAATCCGACTCCTCCTGCCACAGAGGTTGCCAATGTCATGTCGGAGCCCGTTGCCTGCACCATACCCGCAATACCGCAGATAGCACCGCTGAAAAACATCGTCCGCAGCATCACACGCTTTACCGGAATTCCTGCATATTTGGCTGTGGCATGGCTGTCTCCCACTACGGAGATCTCATATCCCTGCTTCGTATATTTCAGATAAATATAAACGATCGCAGTGAGCACCAAAGCAATGATCCAGCCGGCCTGGACACCCAGAACCGAATCCAGCTGTGCGTTAATATCAAACCTTGCGATCTTCGGAAATCCGGAGGAATCCGGATCTTTCCACGGACCGTCTCTCAGATACACGATCACATTCAGGGCGATGTAATTCAGCATCAGCGTAAACAATGTTTCATTGGTATTGAACTTCGCCTTGAAAAACGCCGGTATCAAGCCGAACAGCCCTCCCCCGATCACACTGAATAAAAACATAACGATCAGCAGAAGAACATGAGGCATCGCATTTTGATACAGCGCAAAATAGGTGGCAAAAATTGCTCCCATAATGATCTGCCCCTCTGCCCCAATATTCCAGAACCTCATCTTAAACGCCATAGTAACGCCCAGAGAAGAGATCAGCAGCGGTATCATGATGCGGATCGTAGCCTGGACTGCCATCTCACTCCGGAAGGCTCCGCTTATAATCGTCTGATACACAGTAAATGGGTTAAAACCGATGATCAGAAGGAAGATCCCTCCTGCCAGCAGGGCAAGCAGCACGGAAGCAGCGCGCAGGATCATGGTCTTTTTTTGTGACAGCTCCGCCCGTTTCACTGTACGCAGCAGCGGCTCCCTTCCTGTCTTCTTACTTGCTTCCATCTGTGTTCTCCTCCTTCTTCTCTTTCGTTCCGTTTACCCCTGTCATTAGCAGGCCGACTTCTTCTTTTGTCGTCTTTCTCGCATTCACGATACCGGAGACCTCTCCATGACAGAGTACCAAAATGCGGTCGCTGATAGATAAGAGCACATCCAGGTCTTCTCCCACCAGCAGCACTGCCACACCCTTTTTCTTCTGCTCATTGAGAAGGTCATATACAGTATAAGAAGAATTGATATCCAGTCCGCGGACCGGGTAGGCAGTAAGGAGTACATTCGGCTCTGCGATGATCTCTCTGCCCAAAAGTACTTTCTGTACGTTCCCTCCGGACAGCATCCGCACCGGCGTATCCACACTCGGAGTCAGGATGCCAAGTTCCTTCACCATTTCTTCTGCCATCTTCCTCGGCGTTTTCCGGTCTATAAAAATACCTTTCTGATCCTGGTAGTGTTTCAGGAGGACATTGTCCACCATCCCCATAGACGCCACCAGTCCCATGCCAAGCCGGTCTTCCGGCACAAAGGAAATGCGGATGCCGCGGCTTCGGATGTCCTTAAACGTCATGCCCACCAGTTCTTCGTCTCTGTGAACGATGCTTCCTTCTTTGATCTCCGTAAGCCCCGTGATCGCCTCACACAGCTCTTTCTGGCCGCTTCCAGCGATCCCCGCCACTCCTAAGATCTCACCTTCCATCAGTTCAAAATTCACATCGGTAAGTCCCGGTGTGCCGTCCGGACGGTCGACATTCAGATTCCGGATGACGATTTCGGGAACTGCATCGGCCTTCCTTTCGGGACGGTCGATCTCCAGTGTCACAGGACGTCCCACCATCAGTTCTGTCAGCTTTTTCTCATCGCTGTTCTTTGTGTCCACAGTTCCGATGCTCTCCCCTTTTCGGAGAATCGCAACACGGTCGCTGATGGCCAGCACCTCATTCAGTTTATGGGTAATGATGACGATGGCACAGCCCTGCTCTTTCATTCTCCGAAGAATTGCAAACAGCTTTTCTGTCTCCTGGGGTGTGAGCACCGCCGTCGGCTCATCCAGAATCAGAATACTTGCTCCCCTGTATAAGACTTTCAGGATTTCCACAGTCTGTTTTTCGCTGACCGACATGTTGTAGATCTTCTTTTCCGGGTCGACCTCCAAACCGAATTTTGAACTGATCTCCTCGATCTTTGCTTTCAGCTCTTTCGGCCGGATTCTCTTCTCCTTTGTCCCAAGTACAATGTTGTCCATCGCACTGTGCACATCTACCAGCTTAAAATGCTGGTGGATCATGCCGATTCCCAGTCCGATCGCATCCGTCGGAGAATTGATGGAGACTTCCTGTCCTCCGATCCTGATGGTTCCGGAATCCGGGTGGTAGATCCCGGAGAGCATGTTCATCAGAGTCGTCTTTCCTGAACCGTTTTCTCCGAGCAGGGCAAGGATTTCACCATATTTTACATCCAGATCTACGTTATTGTTTGCCACAACACTCCCAAAAGTCTTTCGGATGCCTCTGCACTCTATGGCATATGTATCCTTCTTCTCTTGTGCCATTTCATCACCTCGTATCATGTGTTTTCTGCCTCTCTTCTTTCATTGAGTTCCAAGAAAGAAGGGCACTGCCTTCTGATTCAGAATATACAATGCCCTTCTCATTCATCCATGACTCTCATGGAAATTTCTGCTGCGCTGCTTATTTTACAACGATGTTTTTGAAGTACCAGTTGATTTTTCCTTTGATGTCTTCGTCGCTTAAAGTTTCGCCCTTTTTGCCGACCTTCTTGCCGTCGTTGGTCTCGATGACACCGTCAAATACATTGAAGTCGCCGGAAAGCATCTTTTCTTTTGCCTCCTCGATCTTCTTTTCCGTACCCGGAGCGATCAGTTTCTTGTTAAGCGGAGCGATGTCAACCAGTCCCTCTTTCATGCCGCCGTAGTAAACTTCCGGCTTCCATGTTCCGTCGATGAGTTCCTGAACTGCCTCTGTATAGTAAGCACCCCAGTGCCAGATCGTAGATGTCAGCGTAGCTTTCGGAGCATCTTTTGTCATATCAGAGTTATATCCGACACCCCATACGCCTGCTTTTTCCGCTTCCAGCTGTGGGTTCGGCGTATCACAGTGCTGTCCGATCACGTCACATCCCTGGGAGATCAGGGCTTTTGCCGCATTTGTCTCTTCATTCGGGTTAAACCAGCTGTTTGTCACTTTTACATATACTTTTGCCTTTTTATTTACAGAGTAAATACCCATGGCAAACGCATCCACGCCTCCGGTCACCTCGGCATTGTCCTTGCCCATAGCCGCAACATATCCGATCTTGTTGCTCTTCGTCTTAAGGCCTGCCGCGATACCGCTTAAATATCTTGCCTGATAGATTCTTCCGAAATAGTTGTTAAAGTTGGAATCATTCTTCTTATATCCGGTTCCGTGGGAGAATACTACATCAGGATACTCTTTTGCCATAGCTTCCATCGTGTCCATGTAGCCCCAGCTTGTACCAAAGATCACGTTGCATCCGTCTTCGATACACTCTTTGATCGCAGTCTCTGTCTTAGTCGGGTCTGTGTCTGTGATATTGGTCTTGCGCACGATCTGATTGTCTTTCAGGCCCAGCTTCTTCTGCATTGTTATGATACCCTGATCATGTGTGTAAGTGTACCCTGATCCCTCGGAAGGGTCGGAAATATGGATCACTCCGATCTTGAGATCTTTTTTGGCAATCTTGAACTGTTTTTTCTCCTCCTTCTTGTCAGTTGTCGTCTTCTTGGAACCGCAGCCTGTCATCAATCCAAGGACAAGCACTAACGACAAAATAATACTAGTGACTTTTAAAACTTTTTTCTTCATGAACCTTCCTCCTTCTGCCTGGCTTCCGCCTTGTGCACGGATGCCAAAACTGCGCCTGTGCGCATTAAATGATATTAAAATTATAACAAAAGCGCCTGTCCACTGCAAGATACTTTTGCCTATTCAGGTCTCAAATGGCAGGCAATATAAACTTTTCTTTTGCATCAAAAAATCCGGTGAAAGCAGCCTCTGAAAGCTGCCCGCACCGGATCTTGCTGTTTTGTACTCATATTCCGCACATATCAGCGGATACGGTCAGGGAATCCCACTTTGTGCTGTACCTTTCTCAAGGTCTTCGCTGCATAGTAAGAAGCCTTTTCCCCATTATCTTTTATGATCTTATTTAAATAATCTTTATTCTTCATAATGTCGTTATAGCGTTCCTGAATCGGCCGCAGTTCTTCCACAACCACTTCTCCAACCCGCTCTTTCAGCTTTCCGTATCCCATGCCTTCAAATTCAGCCACTGCTTCCTCGGGTTTCTTTCCGTTGATCGCGCAGTAAATATCCAGCAGATTTTTAATGCCTGGCTTTTCTTCTGAATAAGCAATACATGCCTCGGAGTCCGTCACCGCCTTCTTAAACTTCCTCATGATCGTGTCCGGATCATCCAGAAGCAGAATGTGTGCATTGGCATTCTCGTCAGATTTGGACATCTTTTTCTCCGGCTCCTGAAGGCTCATGATCTTCTGTCCGACTTTGCCGATATATGCTTCCGGAATCGTGAATACATCACCGTATATCTTGTTAAATCTTTCAGCAATATCTCTGGTGATCTCCAAATGCTGCATCTGGTCTTTTCCCACGGGCACCACATCAGACTGAAACAGCAAAATGTCTGCTGCCATCAGGACCGGATAAGTGAAAAGTCCTGTGTTGATATTTTCCGGATGCTTCTGTGACTTATCTTTAAACTGAGTCATCCGGTTCATTTCCCCCATATAGGTAAAGCAGTTTAAGATCCACATGAGTTCTGCGTGTGCCGAAACGTGTGACTGGTAATAAATACAGTTTTCTGCCGGATCAAGTCCTGCCGCTATATAGAGTGCCAAAAGGCTCCTGGCCCTTTTTCTCAGCTCCGAAGGCTCCTGTCTTACTGTGATGGAATGCATGTCCACAACACTGTAAAAACACATATACTGATCTTTATCAATGTCCACCCAGTTTTTTAATGCTCCCAGGTAATTGCCCAATGTAATAGTACCGGTGGCCTGCATGCCACTGAATAATGATTTCTTTCCGTCTAACATCTGTCGTTCCTTTCTTCCATAAATTTTCTCTGGATTCATCATATCATATTGCAGGAAAGTTTCCAAACATTCAGCGCAATCTTTTCACAGAACTTTTCAGTCAAGTCCGGAAAATCAATGTGTGATTTCATATCCATGATCCGCTAGAACACGGACGGCTCTTTCAAAGTTTTCGGCTTTGGTCAGTATATAATCCGTATTATAAGTAGAAATAACAAAAATCCCGATTTTGTGATCGGCCAGCATGGAAGATATTTCAGCCAAAATCCCAATCAGAGAAAAATCAAGGATTCCCTGTATCCGGAACGCCCTCCAGCCGTCTTCTCTCTCGATCATGTCGTCAGGCATAAACTCCGTGGGGCAGACCAGTGAATTCTCCTGGTCGGTTTTAGCAAAAAAGCAAAACTCATTTTGTAAATCTGCCTGGGAAACATCGTGAAGCTTACCGATGGAAAAATCCTGTTTTAAAATCTTTAGTTCCATTTTGTATTACCTCCATATTTCAATTTATATGTTCCTGAAATATTTAAAAAAAAGAGACGGGTAGCCGAGTAACCCGCCTCATAATCTCTAGTGTTTCAGTGCCTCTTAACTCCGCATAAAATTGTACTTTTTATAATAACCTTATTCTTATTTACCATTTTCTCATGTAAAAGAGGGCCTACATCTGCAAACGTTTAACATGACTAATCCCAATGAATGTCTTCATGCAAAATTGTAGCACTCCTGTCTGCTTTTGCCTCTGCAATTGCTTCAATCTCATCCGGATCAGGACTCACTTCCGGAATAAATTTCAAAATTACCTTGTAAATTGTATCTATATCCTTTTCATCTATCATGTCAATCAAATTCTTTATTGTTTCTCTGCTCATTGTTTACACCTCCTAAAGCCTCTTATATGCTTTTCCCCTTGGTCTTATCTCATTTATTGTTATTATATCATTTTCAAACGTAAATAACACACGCAAATTACCAACCCCTAATCTATACTCACACTCATATCCAGTTAATTTTTTTACATCACCGAGCGGTAATTTCTCAATGCTGTCTTTCAAGCGTCTTTTAGTTGATTTATCACAACTATTTATGTATTTAACAGCTTTCTTTTTATATTCTATTTTCATTGTACCAACCCCTTTCTTGGTACTGTAAGTATATTTCATGATTCTACTTTAACATATTTGGAATTTAAAGTAAATCATTTTTTGTAAATATATGTAATAAAAAATCTCGTTAAAATTATTATATCAAAATCATTTTCCTATTCTTCATACAAAGCATTCAAGCAAAAAAAACGACTCAAACCCGCATAAAATCAAGGTTTGAGCCGTTTCTTACGATAAGCTGATGACGGGAGTTGAACCCGTGACCTCCTCACTACCAATGAGGTGCGCTACCACCTGTGCCACATCAGCAAGACCGTTATTAAATTTATCATACCGATCGAATCTTGTCAATATTTTTTCATATTTTTATATAAAATTCTTCCTGATCATTCAATCTCAGACAGCCAAGATTTTCACCGTAGGCGGCTCCGCAGTCAATGGCGATCCTGTGATCCCATTTTGTAATATGAAATGCGGCAGCCTGTTCCCTTGCTTCTTCCGTCAAAGTCCCGGCATAATAAAGCAGTGCACCTGTGGGTGTGTGTCCAAAAACAACGGTATACGGACAGGCAAGGGCAGCATTGAAAAACTCCCTGCGAATCCATAAAAGGTTATCCCGGTCCATCTGTGAAATCTTATCCTCTGAATCTCCCAGTGCTGCATCAATGCCTGCATGAACCAAAAGATAACGCTTGTTCTCCACTGTGATCATCCGGTAAAGAGGAAGCTTTCGCACAAACTCAATACATTGCTCCTGCTCCTTTTTCGGAAACGACATAAGAGAAGCTAACGTAACACCTCCGCCGTTAAAAATCCACGTCTCATACCATGACTCTTCGTCATCCATCGTTCTTAGAAACATATCTTCATGATTTCCCATGAGAAGTTCCATATTCGGCTGTTCCCTTATATATTCCAGCAGCTGGATGCCATCCGGCCCGCGGTCCACCACATCTCCGATAATATATAATTTATCTTCCGGAGAGAAACGGATCTTCTCCAGCATCTCAAAAAAAGCCCGGCCCTGGCCGTGAATATCGGACAACGCATAAACATTCTGCATGTATACTCCCCCTCCGGGTGATTAACTTTCTTCCCCTAATTTTCTGCGGATCCTCTGAATCGCATTGTCAATGGACTTTTTCGGTTTGTCCAGTTTTACGGCGATCTCCACATAATTCTCTCCGCTCAGATAAAGTTCCATCACATCTTTCTCAAAACTGCTGAGCTTTGTCTCAATTTTCTTATAATAGTCAGAGATGTTTTCCTTTTGTATCAGAACCTGTTCCGGATTTGTGTCTTCTTCCATAAACTGGTCTTCCTCTCCCTGTTCATTAAACAGTGAGATATAATTGTTCAATGGACCGTGTTTCTTTCTCTTGGAAGCCGTCACCGTCGTATAAATCTGCCGTTTTACACAAAGTGATGCAAATGTAGAGAAGGAGGCGTTCTTTTCGTCATCATAATTTTTTACAGCTTTAAAAAGACCGATCATCCCTTCCTGGATCAAGTCCTCCTCATCGGCTCCGGCCAGAAAGAACTTCCTGGATTCCCTGCGCACCAGTCCCCCATACCGGTTCAGAAGAAAATCCATCGCCCGATCGTCACCGCTTTTTATCTCATTTAACAGGTCCCTGTCAGAATAATGTTCAAAGTCTTTCATAGTTCCCCTATTTTAAAAGCCTCTGCCTCACGATCTCATAAGCCAGCACGCCGGCTGCAACCGATGCATTCAGAGAATCAATATCGCCGTTCATCGGAATAGAAGCGGTATAATCACACCTCTCCTTCACAAGGCGGCTGACACCGCTGCCCTCGTTTCCGATGACCAGCCCAATAGGACCGGTTAAATTCTGGCGGTACATCATGTCCCCGTCCATATCAGCACAGACAAACCATAATCCCCGCTCCTTCAGTTCTTCCATCGTATTTGACAAGTTGGTCACTTTGACCACCGGGGTATAATTCAGCGCTCCTGCGGATGTTTTTGCCACCGTCGGGGTCAGTCCCACTGCCCTTCTTTTTGGAATGATAACGCCATGGGCTCCGGCAAGATTTGCTGTTCTTATGATAGCTCCCAGATTGTGAGGATCTTCAATACCGTCCAGTAGAATAAAAAACGGATCTTCCTTCTTTTCCTCTGCCCTGGCAAACAGATCTTCCATCTGTCCATATTCATAGGCCGCAGCCATTGCGACTACGCCCTGATGATGTTCCTTTGTAAGCTGATCCAGACGTTCTTTTTCTACAAAATTCAGAACTGCGTCTGTCTTCTTTGCCTCCCGGACGATCGTCCGGACGGGACCGTCCTGGCATCCGTCCAGAATATAGATCTTATCAATGGGCTTTCCCGCCCTCAGTGCCTCCAGCACCGCATTTCTTCCCGCCAGCAGATATTCTTCGTAACTCATTCATTTTCTCCTACATCTAATCCAATTTTAATCAGCTCCAAAGCCCGTGCCGTCCTCCCGGATAAGTACAGATATCCGATCAGGGCTTCGACCCCTGTGGCCATCCGGTATTCCACGATCGAAGCATTTTTTGCGGCCGTAGCAGATTTGGCATTTCGGCCCCGCTTATAGACGGCTGCCTCTTCGTCTGTGAGCTTTTCTTTAATATTATCATAAACCCCTGCCTGAGCGGAAGCTTTCACCAGACTGCTGGATTTTTTGTGATACTTATTCACACTCATGTTCCCTTCAGAGATAACCAGTGTCCGAACGGCGATCTCATAGACCGCATCTCCGATGTAGGCGAGCCCAAGGGGTGAGTAAGCCTTAGGGTCCATTTGAGGCAGGTCAAGTCCCTTCGTCATAAACTCAATTAAGCTCGTTTCCATTTTACGCCTTCTCTTGTATCCTTTAAAATAATCCCTTTTTCCAGCAGTTCGTCTCTGATCTCATCTGCTCTGGCAAAATCTTTTTCTTTTCTCGCCTGCTGCCGTTCCTCAATCATCCTTTCAATCTCTTCATCCAGAATATCTTCTTCCTGCTTTGTCTCGATTCCGAGTACTCCGCACAGCGTTTCCATGGTTTCCAGGAGCTTTGCCGCATAATCAGAGGATGACTCTTTTACGGTTGTATTGGCCAGCTTCACAAGTTCAAAGATGGCAGAGACCGCATCCGCCGTGTTGAAATCATCTTCCATAGCTTCCTCAAACTTGCCGACCAATTTCCTTGCTTCTTCAAGATTAGCCTCTTCTTCTTTTCCTGCAGCTGTCTCCGGTTTATCGGCCTGATCCCTTACAAGATCAATCGCTGTGAGGATGCGGTCCAGTCCGTTCTTGGCAGATTCCACAAGCGTATCGCTGAAGTTCAGCGGATTGCGGTAATGTGCGCTCAGCATGAAAAACCGGATAACCTGCAGCGGATATTTTTCACTGATCTCTCTGACAGTAAAAAAGTTGCCGGCTGATTTGGACATCTTTTGATTGTCGATATTTAAGAACCCGTTGTGCATCCAGTAGTTTGCAAAACATTCGTCGTTGCATGCTTCACTCTGGGCAATTTCATTTTCGTGATGAGGAAAAATCAAGTCCTCTCCTCCCGCATGAATGTCAATCGTATCCCCGATATACTTTTTCGACATTTCGGAACATTCGATATGCCATCCCGGGCGGCCTTCTCCCCAAGGAGACGGCCATGCAATCTCACCTTCTTTTTTCGGCTTCCAAAGCACAAAATCAAGCGGATCTTGTTTGCCTTCTTCCCCGCGGACTTTAATATCCCTGTGGCCTGCCTCCAAGTCGTCAATGTTCTTTTTGGAAAGCTTTCCGTATCCGTCAAAAGAACGGGTTTTAAAGTAAACCGTACCATTTACTTCGTAGGCATGCCCTTTTTCAATCAAGGTCCCGATCATACGGATCATTCCGTCGATCTCTTCCGTGGCTTTCGGCTGATGGGTCGCCGGCTTCACGTTTAAGCCTTCCATATCTTTTTTACACTCTTCAATGTAACGCTCTGCGATCTCTGTGGCAGATACGCCTTCCTCATTGGCTTTCTTGATGATCTTATCATCCACATCTGTAAAATTTGAGACGTAATTCACATCATATCCTTTATATTCAAAATATCTGCGGACCGTATCAAAGATGATCATCGGCCGTGCGTTTCCGATATGAATATAGTTATAAACTGTGGGGCCGCACACATACATCCCCACTTTCCCAGGGTGTACCGGTACAAACTCCTCTTTTTTTCTTGTCAGTGTATTATAGATCTTCATTCTCTATCTCCTTTCGCAGCATCTTCTACACGTTTGCAGTGCTCCATAAATATATTCAGTGCACTTCTTAACTCAGCGTTTTCTTTTGCCAGCTTCTCAATATCCATGTCAACCGGGTCCGGAAGATCGATCTGGTTGAGCTCCAGGCTCTGAATCCTGGTCCCGTCTCTCTTGATCACTCTGCCCGGCACTCCGACCACGGTGGAGTTGGGAGGCACATCGGAAACTACAACGGAACCCGCTCCTATTTTGGAATTCTTCCCAATCGTGATCGATCCTAGTACTTTCGCACCGGCGCTGATCAAAACATTGTCCTCGATGGTAGGGTGGCGCTTCCCGGTTTCATTTCCGGTGCCTCCCAGCGTGACTCCCTGGTAAATCGTCACATTGTCGCCGATGATCGTAGTCTCACCGATGACAACCCCATGTCCGTGGTCAATAAACAGGCCTTTTCCTATCTGTGCTCCCGGGTGAATCTCAATCCCAGTCTTTCGGGCAATCTTTTGTGATATCTTTCTGGCCTTATAAAAATTTCCTTCCTTATACATACGATGGGTGATCCGATACCAGTATAAAGCCTTTACATAAGGATATAAATATACTTCCTTTTGATTTTTAAGGGCCGGGTCCCGGTCCTTTATGATGTCAAACTGGCTTTTTGCAAACTCTCTAAAGCCCATACTTACCTCCATAGAACAAAGTGGGCAAGCCCACACTTCAACTTCCCAATGACGCAGTCAAATAATTTCCTTACACATCTGTGTACAGCCCGCGGAGCGTTTTTTATTTCACAGGGAAGGTCGCAGAGCTTTCCTAAGTAATAAAAAACTCCGTCTCAAAAAAGAGACGAAGTTATATCCGCGGTTCCACTCTTACTTAAAGTATCCTTGAGGATGCTTTCCCTTAACCTTCCGTTAACGCCGGCCACGTACAGGACTACTTTCGATTCGCCCTGTCTGCTCCCAGAGGCATTCCCAACACATTTCCTAAAAACTGCTTTCAGCCGGTGACAGTTTCTCTCTGTTAGTTCCAGTGTAGGTACTCTTTCTGTTCTGCGCATTTCACTTACCATATAGTTTATGCGCTTTCCATAAAAATGTCAACCGGGTTATTTGATATCCACACGTTTAAAATGTATAACTCCGCCGGCCGCAGCCGCAGTAAGAAATACAAGTCCGGTTAAAACCCCCGGAAGAAGTTCAGCATGTTGTGCGCCGCTCTGAATGATCATAGACAGCATGTTGCCCGGCCAGTATTTTGACAGCTGCACCGTATGCCCCAATAGTTTTGTGAGTCCCATATCGCCATATAATGCAATGGTTCCGATAACGTCCAGCCCAATGATGGCAACCGGAAGGACAAACTGTGTCTTCCTTATTACAAAGGCGGCCATGACATACAGAGAAGTGATACTGAGGACCAGAATATATTTTGTGAACAAAAAGCCTGCGGTATTGCTTATAACATTCCCGCTCAAATCTCCGGTTTTCCAGTAAAACGCAGCGGTGATTCCCACAATTACGATGCTCACCGCGAAATAAACCGTTGCCAGCAGAACACTCACGATCCACTTGGAAGCAAAGATTTCATTCCTCTCGTAATGCTTTGATGCCAGGTTTTTAATGGTTCCATAGGTATATTCACTTCCGATGAACAGGGAAATAACGATCGCCAGCAGAATCAGATAAGAGGTATCTGTCCCCTGTATCCTTGAAAGGACCGTCGTCTGCGTCCCAGTACCGCCGCCCATTTTTTCCACAAGATGATAAAGAAAATTTTCAGATCCCGCCAGCAAAAGAAACAGCACTCCGCACACACGAAATGACGTTGATTTTAACAATTTATAAACATCTGCCCGAATTAAATTTAACATGCCGCACCTCCCACTGCTCTTAAAAAGTATTTTTCCAAATCCATGTTTTCTACGAAGATTTCTTCTACCTGGATTCCTTCCTGCATAAGCGCCTGATTGACTTTCCCTGGCTTTTCTAAAAATCCGTAGACCTTCAGTTCTTCTTCTCCAACCATCTGGAATTCTCTGGCTGAAAACTGCTCTCTCATAACTCTGCACGCCTTCTCCCGCTGTTCCTTCGGCATCTTTACCGTGAGACTGGACTGGCTCTGCCTGTTTAATTCTTCTTCCGTAAATTCCTGGATCAGTTCGCCCTTGTGGATGATACCGTATCTGGTAGCCAGTTTCGATAACTCTCCCAAAATGTGGCTTGATATCAAAACCGTGATGTGATGTTCCTGATTCAGCTCCTGGATCAGCTCTCTGATCTCACGGATTCCAACCGGATCAAGCCCGTTGGTAGGTTCATCCAAAATTAAAAATTCCGGATCGCCCAAAAGTGCAATGGCGATCGCCAGCCTCTGCTTCATACCAAGGGAAAAATTTTTCACCTTCTTCTTTTTGGTGTCTGCAAGCCCTACCTTTATAAGAACTTCTTCAATCTTTTTCGGATCCTTCAATCCCCTGAGCTTCATCTCCACCATGAGATTCTCTCTGGCCGTCATACCGGGCATCAGCGCCGGATATTCAATCACTGTCCCGATCTTCTCTCTGGCCTTCACCAGATCACCGGAACCGAACAGGGAAAGTCTGCCGGAGGAGGGTTTGGCCAGTCCTGCCATCATCCGGATCATGGTAGTCTTCCCTGCACCGTTCTCCCCGATGAATCCGTAAATATCTCCCTTCTTTACTTCCATACTGACATTTCTCACTGCTATTTGTTTTCCAAAGGATTTTGTAATCTCCTCTGCTTTCACAATCGTATCCATATATCCTCCTTGTACTATCGTATTATTGTACTGATCTTTTAATACAATAATACGATAGTACAAATAATTTGTCAACAAAAAGGCATGAAAAAATTATTTTCATGCCTTTTCATCAATGCGAAGACGCCGACGCCGTTTGCTTCACCGTATGCCGTATGCTGTTTCCTATCGCCGCAGCCAGTATCATTTTCACCAGGTCCCCCGGCAAATATGGGATGACTCCGGCCATGAGGCCCTGGAGCGGTGTAAGGTTCATCTGTAAACAGAGCCAAACGGTTCCGAACAGATATGCTGCCAGCGTTCCAATCACCATTCCTGCAAATTGTATGGTCCTTTTTCCTCCGGAGTGATCCGCTGCAAACCCGCAGACTGCAGCCGTCAATATGAATCCGATCAAATATCCGCCCGTAGGACCGGCAAGTTTGGACAGGCCTCCCGTAAATCCCGAAAAAACAGGAAGTCCCGCTGTGCCAAGCAGCAGATAGATCACATAACTCACAGTACCTGATTTGCACCCGAGTACAAATGCTGTCAGATAAATGATCAGATTTGTCAGAGATATTGGAACCGGTGTAAACGGCAACGGAACAGAAAGCGGTCCCGCAACGCACATGAGTGCCGACATCAATCCTATGAGTGTCATCTGCCTTGTTTCTAGTTTCTTCATGGTTATTCCTCCTTATGTCAATGAAAATCCAAGCTGTAAAAACATTTTTCTGTCGTCTTCCACCCTGTTGCCGGATGTAGTGAGCATATCACCAGTGATTGCTCCGTTTGCCCCGGAACAAAACGCCTCTCTTCCGCAGTCTTTCATCAAATTCCGCCCTGCAGCCAGACGAATTTCTGCTTTTGGATTTAAGAGCCGGAACACTGCGACCGTTCTCAGTATTTCTTCTTCCTTAAGCCTTCTTCTTCCTTCCAGAGGAGTACCTTTGATCGGCGTAAGAACATTGACCGGGATCGAGTCAACTCCGAGTCCTGCCAGCTCAAGGGCCAAAGAAAGCCTGTCCTCCTCTGTCTCACCCATTCCGATGATCCCTCCGGAACAGATCTCAAGGCCTGCTTTCTTTGCCCTCTCGATATTTGCGATCTTATCATCATATGTATGCGTCGTGCAGATCTCAGAAAAAAAACGTCTTGATGTCTCTAAATTACAGTGATATCGTGTAACTCCATTCCTTTTCAGATCTAAAAAAGCATCATAAGACAAAAATCCGTGGGATGCACAAAGGGAAACACTGCACTGCTCAGACATAACACGATAGGCCTTTAAAGCTCTTGAAAAATCTTCTCCCTCAAGGGATTTTCCGGCTGTCACGACAGAGTATCTATGTATTCCTTTCCTCTCCTGCATCCGGCAGTCCTTTAAGATCTCTTCGGCCGGAAGAAACGCATAATCTTCCGCATGGGTCCGGTGATGGGATGACTGTGCACAAAACCTGCAGTCCTCGCTGCACTTTCCGCTTTTCCCATTGATGATCGTGCAGAGATCTCCATGGTCTTTGCAAAAATGCTTTCTGATCCTGTCCGCCGACCGGCACAGCATCTCAAGATCTGCATCCAGCAAAAACAATACATCTTCTGTTTTAATCTGTTCCTGTTCTCCTGAAAGGATCTGTCTTGTAAATTCCTCCAGCATATAAACTCCTTTCTCTTTCCCTCTTCGTTATTGAAGTATACGCTATGAACTTCAAATTGTCAACCATGATAAGTATATAGGTTAACAATTCAGATGTATGAAAACGTGCGCCGCATATTGACGCACGTCTAAAATTGCATTTTATTCTTCCTCTTCAAGGATGCCTAATTCCTTAATCCGTTCCTCAATCTTTTTCATAGATTCTTCATAGGTAAGTCCGTCTTCCGTATCTTTTTCCTGTACATCAGCACGCTTTTCCAGCAATTCGTCGATATCTTTACTAAATGGATTATTATCTGTTACTCTTGTTAAAAGTCCCATGTATCTTCCTCCCTGCTTTCTGCTCTCCCTTTTCGCTGATCTTTATTTTATTCATTTTATCCGTTTCTTGTCAATATATTCTTATGAGAAATTTGACTTTCCGCTGAAAAAATTGTACCATGACATTGCATCAGCAAAGAAGAAAGGGGTGTTTGATATGAAAACCTATAAAATATTGTTAGATTCCATAGACAAAGTAAAAGACTTTGTCAACTTGATCAACCGGTTTAAATCCGAGATAGATTTAGCATCCGGCCGCTATGTTGTCGATGCAAAATCCATTATGGGCATTTTCAGCCTGGAATTGTCCAAACCGCTGCTTCTCACTGTTTACGGTGAAGACGAACTGGAAGACATTGAAAATGCATTAAAACCATTTATTTTAGATTAAAAGGAAATGCCGTATCCCCGTTTTATCCTCTGGGATACGGCACTTTTTTATTCCTTTTTCAGGTTCTCTTCCATCACCTGATTGAGATATCCAATGTCTATCGGCTTTGGCACAAAACCGTTCATTCCTGAGGCAAACGCTGCATCCATATCTTCTTTGAAAGAGTTTGCTGTCATCGCAATGATCGGTACTGTTTCTGCATCCGGATGGCTGCTTTTCCTGATCTCTTCCGCCGCTTCATAACCGTTTTTCAGCGGCATCTTGATGTCCATTAAAATAAGCTGATAACGGCCCTGTTCACCCGACAAAAATCGTTCCACGGCTTCCTGCCCGTTGACTGCCCGTTCTGCGGACGCGCCTTCCATCTCAAGCAGTTCTTTTACAATTTCTGCATTCAGATCGTTATCTTCCGCAACCAGAATCCGGATATCATGGAACTGCCGAAGTTCCAAAGCATTTTCACTCCTGTAGTTCGTGCTGTCTTTCCCGGTGGGCAGACAGAGTCTGAAATAAAACTCAGAACCTTTGCCAGTCTGGCTCTCCACCATGAGATTTCCTCCCATAGCCTTGATGATGCTTGAACTGATCGGGAGTCCGAGACCTGTTCCCTCGCTTCTTGCGCTGCTGGCTCCCAGCTGTTCAAAGGCCTCGAAAATCTGTTTCTGCCTGTCCTGGGCGATACCGATCCCATTATCTTTGACAGAGAAGAAATATTCCCCAGTACTGACGTCCCTGTGCTCCTCCCGGACAGTCAGAGTGACTCTGCCTCCGTGCTTCGTAAATTTAAAGGCATTAGAGAGAAGATTGGTCAGTACCTGGCGCAGGCGGATCGGATCTCCTGTTACAAAGTCATGCTCAATCTCCCTGACAAATTCAAAATGAATCTGCTTTTCTTCTGCCTGCACTTCCATCATTTCAATTAACCCATCCAGCAGTTCTGTCAGAGAGAAGTCTTCGGGCTCAATGTTCAGCTTTCCATTTTCAATCTTTGACATATCCAGAATATCGTTAATCAGTGACAGCATATACTGAGAGGATGCATGAATTTTTTGCAGTTTTTCCCTGGCTCCGTCCGGAAGCTTCTCCTCCATCCGCAGCAAATCGGTGAGACCTGTGATCGCGTTCATAGGTGTCCGTATCTCATGACTCATCTGAGAGAGAAATTCACTCTTTGCCCTGCTCTTTGCCTCTGCTTTCTCAAGTTCACTCTGCATGATCCTGCTTCTCATTTTGGATCTGTAAGTCAGAATAAAGGCTGCTGCCGCCATAAGCATAATGACTGCCAGCAGACAAAGTACAGCGATGGGGTTTGCATAAATATAATCTTTAAACGAAAATGAGGTGCCGAAGGAAACCAGATTCCTGTTAAGAATTGTATTCCTCTCATCCGATGTAACATTATTTATGGATTTGTTGAGTATCGACAGGAGATTGGTATCCGCCGGGCCCGCCAGTGCAAAGGACACCCCCATGTTAATGTTGACTCCTGTCACCGGGACGACATTATTATACCGGTGGTTCTGCATCTCCTGTTCCATAGAAGCCGCCAGACCGTACACGAAGTCCACTTTTCCTTTATTCAGTGCCGAAATAATCTCTTCTGCATCCTTATAATATTTCACTCTTTTCGCCTTTATTTCATCCGGGAGTGTTCTTCCTTTCAGAACCCCGGCTTCCATCCCGTCGGAAGGAAAATTCTCTGATTTATTTCTGATGACAATATTGTTAAGGCTGACATAGGCGCTGGTCAGGACAAGATCATTCTTTCTCGCATCTGCTTCAGTATCCAGAAAAAATCCCATAATATCTGCCTTGCCTTCTTGTACCAGCCGGATGGCCTCCTCATACGAATCCGCAGTGACATAAGTAAACTTCAGGCCGGAAAAATCAGAGATCTCTTCGAGTATTTCCGGAATAATACCATCATGGTGATCTGTAGTATTCTGCTTACAGTAGAAAGGGTGCCAGTCTGCTACAACAGCAACCGAAACCGATTTCTTGGCGGCGATATATTTCTCCTCTTCTTTCGTCAGATAGACGGACGATATCTTCTGTCTGTCTTTAAAATTTTCTTCATACTTTTCCTTTTCAAAACCAGGATCGGCGTCCTGGATCTTTTCCAGCGCAGAATTAATTCCGTTCAGAATCTCTTTATTTTTCGGGCTTGTTACAAGATAATAAGGCTGAGCATCGAAGGAAGCAGCCAGCCGGAAATCAGGATTCTCCTCCAGTTCATTTCCCAGCAGCAAATCGACTTCTTTATTTAATAAATACTTATAAAGGTCTCCACTTTCTGAGAGGTCTTTGGGACCATAGTATTTCAGCCTGCACTTAATATTGTTGATCTTTAAGAAGTCTTTCAGCCTTCGGATCTTTTCATCCGCTTTCTCATAGACTCCGATGGTTTTGCCGTTCAGCGTATTCAGCTCATAACTTTTGATCCTGTTATCTTCTTTCAGACACAGAAGTCCTGCACGGCTGCTCCCCATACTGTACTTTGGATATGCAAAATAAGGCTCCAATTCCTTGGCATAGTAGGCACCTCCCAATACATCATACTTTCCATCCGCAAGATCCTGTATAAAGGTGTCCGCTGTAGTCGGGACATATTCGTATTCCCAGTTCGTATATTTTGCAATCTCATTCAGATAATCCGGTGTCAGCCCGGTATAATTTCCGTATTTATCTTTTTCGCATATCCCCGGAGTTTCTAAAAATCCTACCTTCACCACCCGTTGATCCGTTTGTTCTGTTTCCTTTTCGGAGGCCTCAAAACTCCAGTGATTCCCCAGAAAGATGATGCTGATCAGCAGTACAGACAAACAGACCGCTGCTCTTCTGCAAAATCTTCTCCCTGTAATTTTTTTCATATATCCCCCTTTTTCTGATCATCCCTGTCTCTCTTCCGTTTTCTCTATTTTAAAGCTTTTCTGTTTTTCTGACAAGAAAAAGGGAACCGATTCCCAAAATAAAATCAGGATTCGGCTCCTTTTATCACCATCTTATAATATCCTCACTCTTACTCTTATGGCTTTCAGCAGCTGGATCAGCGGAAGATTGGCCAGTGCCAGCCCATATACGGTAAACAGCTGCTGCATATTCAGTGTCTGGACCTTAAACAATGTATGAAGCGAAGGTATCGTCATTACGCATGTCATCAGAATCACTCCGAGTATAAATGCACCAATCAGATACACATTGTCGAAAAATTTCCTTGTAAACAGCACCGGATGATTTGACTTGCAGTTAAAGCCGTGCACCAGCCTCGACATACAAAGCGTTCCAAATGCCATTGTGCTCGCCAGAAGAGCATTGTGGTCCCGGTATCCCACCATAAATGCGATCATCGTCATGACTCCAATCACAAATCCTTCGATTCCGATATTAACCAGAAAATCTTTTGTGAGTATGGATTCGTTCACAGGCCTCGGTTTCTCTTCCATCACCTTGTCGGTGTGGGGTTCCAGTCCGAGTGCAATGGCCGGAAGGCTGTCTGTCAGCAGATTGATAAACAGTAAATGCACCGGAGCAAACGGAACCGGAAGTGCAGCGACAGACGCATAGAGCACCGCAAGGATTCCCGCAAAATTTCCCGACAACAGGAATTGGATCGCATTTTTTATGTTCCGGTACAAATTCCTTCCGTTTTCCACTGCCTTTACGATGGTTGCAAAGTTATCGTCTGTAAGCACCATTGAGGAAGCGTCTTTGGAAACTTCACTTCCCGTGATCCCCATTGCAACCCCGATGTCTGCCTGCTTGAGCGCCGGCGCATCGTTGACTCCGTCACCTGTCATTGAAACGATATTGCCCTTTCTCTGCCATGTCTTTACGATTCGGATTTTATGCTCCGGCGAAACTCTCGCATAGACAGAAATCCCTTCCACAAATTTCTCAAGCTCCTGATCAGACATATGGTCGATCTCAGAACCTTCACAGGCTTCGCTTTCATGTTTTAATATGCCGATTCGCTTGGCTATGGCGGCGGCAGTTACTTTGTGGTCTCCTGTAATCATGATCGGGCGTATCCCCGCCTGGATACACTGCGCTACCGCAGATCTGGATTCATTTCTTGGAGGGTCCATCATAGAGATCAGTCCAAGGAACGTATAGCCGTTTTCATCCTCCGGCGTGAGCCGTTTCCCTTTTTCTATGGTCTTATATGCAATAGCCAAAACTCTCAGACCGTTCCGTGAAAACTCCTGGTTGCAGGCTTCAATCTGTTTTTTATCCCAGTTGGTGATCGGCGTGGTTTTGTCTCCTTTCTGAATCGATACCAGACGGTTTAACAGCACGTCCACAGCTCCTTTTGTCACCATGACATAGCCGTTTTCCATATCATGTACCGTAGACATCAGTTTACGGTCACTGTCAAAAGGTATCTCTGCCACCCTCGGGTAAAAGCAACGGACGCTCTCAGCTTTTCTTCCCAGCTTGTCCCCCAGATTGATCAGTGCCGTCTCCGTGGGGTCTCCAATCTCTTCGCCGTTGACGTTCGTAGAATCGTTGCAGAGCATGCTGTAGTCAAGCAGCTGTTTTTGGGCCGGTTTCTTCAGATCGATATGGGCGGCAGGAATCCTGACACCTCCCACATAATAGTCTTCTACTGTCATCTTATTCTGCGTAAGCGTACCGGTCTTGTCAGAACAGATAATGGACACACTTCCCAGTCCTTCCACCGCCTGGAGCTTTCTGATGATCGCATGCTCCTTGGCCATCTTCTGTGTTCCGAAGGAGAGAACGATCGTCACGATAGAACTTAATGCTTCCGGGATCGCCGCAACCGCCAATGCTACGGCAAACATAAATGCGTCTCCCATATCCTCGCCCCGGATAACGCTGATCCCAAATAAAATGCCGCAGAATACCAGAATCAGGATGGAAAGTTTTTGTCCGAACTGATCCAGATTGACCTGGAGAGGAGTCCTCTTTTCCTCTGTATTTTTCAGCATTCCCGCAATCTTTCCGACTTCTGTGTCCATTCCCACCCCGGTCACAAGGAATTTTCCTCTTCCGTAGGTGACAAAGCTTCCCGAGTACACCATATTGGTCCGGTCACCAAGCGGAACCTGGCTGATGATGATGCCTGTGGTCTTCTCAACACCCAAGCTTTCCCCGGTCAGTGCACTCTCGTCCACTTTTAAGCTGGCTGATTCTAAGATTCTTCCGTCCGCAGGTATGGAATCCCCTGCTTCCAGAAGTATCTCATCCCCCACAGTCACTTCCCTGGAAGGAATCTGTACCGTGATTCCGTCCCGGATCACCTTGGCTGTAGGAGCCGAAAGCTGCTTTAAGCTGTTCAGAGACTGTTCCGCTTTCACAGTCTGGACCGTACCGAGAATGGCATTGATCGTGATGACAACCAAAATAACCGCGGTGCTCTCCACATCCCCAAGAAATCCTGACACCGTGGCCGCTGCAATCAGTATAATGACCAGAAAATCTTTAAACTGTTCCAGAAAAATCTGAAGCACACTTTTCTTTTTTCCTTCCACCAATTCATTATACCCATACTGCTTTTGATGTTCCGTGACCTGGGCTGCAGTCAGCGGTTCCATTGAGCCATTGAGCTGCTTCCTGACTTCTTCTGCTGTCTGTTGGTAAAATTCTTTCATTTTCATCATTCTCCATTTCTATATGTATTTTCTTTCTTTTTCCGACGAAAAAAACAGCGGGACTTTTACTGCATCTTTCGTGCAATAAAAGTCTCGCTGTTTCATTACGATACGGATGAATTTCTTCATCGAGATTGACGACACCGCAAACGATTTGCTCGCCAGCTACTCCCTTTTATTAAAGTTTATAATAGCGGATTCTTTTTGGCTTGTCAACTAATTGTTGTCGACCTCCGGCATCGAATTCTGCCTTATAAATGTTTTCCTGTCACTTTAAGCCTTGCCATTGCTCTGGAAAGCGCCGCCTTGCTGTGATAGTACTCTCTCTGGCTTTCCTTCTGTCTGAGCCTCTCCTGGGCCCGTTCTTTTGCTTCTTTTGCCCTCCGGATATCAATTTCATCCGGCCATTCCACCGTGTCTGCCAAAAGAACGACGAATTCCGGCATAATCTCAACAAATCCATCGCCCACGGCAGCTTCTTTCCACTCACCATTTACTTTGAACCTGAGTTCTCCTGCCTTCACAGCGGTCACCATGGACTCATGGTTGGGCAGGATGCCCTGCTGCCCGTCGATCGCCGGAAAGATCATCATTTCACATTCACCGTTATAAAACTTCCGGTCACTGGCCGTAATTTCCAAATAAAAGGTCTTTCCCATGCTCATCCCTCTTTCTTACGCTTCCCTGGCCGTTTCACTCTTTGCCTTCTCAATGACTTCATCAATGGTTCCCACCATAAAGAATGCATTTTCCGGATATTCGTCCATCTCTCCGCTTATAATGGCTTTAAATCCGCGGATGGTCTCGCTCACCGGCACATATTTGCCCTTCATGCCGGTAAAATTCTCTGCCACATGAAACGGCTGTGAGAGGAATTTCTGGATCTTACGGGCACGGTAAACTGCGAGTTTATCGTCTTCATCCAGTTCTTCCATACCGAGGATAGAAATGATATCCTGAAGCTCTTTGTACTTCTGGAGAAGCTCCTGAACCTGCATTGCAACTTCGTAATGTTCTTCTCCCACCACTTCCGCTTCCAGAATTCTGGATGTGGATTCCAGCGGATCTACCGCAGGATAGATTCCCTGTTCCACGATCTTTCTGGAAAGCACCGTGGTGGCGTCCAGATGGGCAAAGGTAGTTGCCGGAGCCGGGTCCGTCAAATCATCCGCAGGCACATAGACGGCCTGCACAGAGGTGATCGATCCGTTTTTCGTGGACGTGATCCTCTCCTGCAGCTCTCCGACTTCATTGGCCAGCGTCGGCTGATAGCCGACGGCAGAAGGCATGCGGCCAAGCAGTGCAGACACCTCGGAACCTGCCTGTACGTAGCGGAAAATATTATCGATGAACAGCAGCACATTCTGATGCTCCCTGTCTCTGAAATATTCTGCCATCGTAAGACCGGTCTGCGCCACTCTCATACGGGCTCCCGGCGGTTCGTTCATCTGCCCGAACACGAGGGCTGTCTTGTCAATAACCCCGGATTCATTCATCTCTGTCCACAGGTCATTTCCCTCCCTGGAGCGTTCTCCCACCCCGGTAAAAATAGAATATCCGCCGTGTTCCGTGGCGATGTTATGGATCAGCTCCTGAATCAGCACCGTTTTACCCACTCCGGCACCGCCGAACAATCCGACTTTACCGCCTTTTGCATAAGGTGCCAGGAGGTCGATGACTTTGATTCCTGTCTCCAGGATCTCTACGACCGGGCTCTGCTCCTCAAATGTAGGAGGATCCCTGTGAATGACCCACTGCTCTTCTCCTTCGACCTGCTCTTTCCCGTCAATATTCTGTCCCAGCACATTAAACATTCTGCCCAGTGTCTGCCTGCCCACCGGAACCGTGATCCCTGCTCCCGTGGCTGTCACTTCCATATCTTTAGACAGACCTTCACTGGATGCGAGCAGGATACAGCGGACAATGTTGTTCCCCATATGCTGGGCAGCTTCCATGACAAGTTTTTTGCCGTCCAGTTCTACCGTCAGCGCATCTTTGATCAGCGGAAGATACCCGCCGTCAAATTCCACGTCCACGACTGGACCTAAAACCTGTACGATTTTTCCCTTTTCCATATCTTCACCACAATTCTTTCTATGACTAAATCAATTTTATTTCTTCTGAAACGCTTTCGCGCCGCTTACAATCTCTGTAATCTCCTGGGTGATTGCCGCCTGTCTGGCACGGTTATACAAAAGCGACAGCTCCCTGATCATGTCTTTTGCACTTTCCGTAGCCCCCTGCATCGCCATCATACGCGCATTCTGCTCGCTGGAAAATGACTCTACCAGGGCTCCGTAAATCAGTCCTTTCACATAGTTGGGCACCAAATGGTCCATCACTACTTTGGGAGACGGAGAATAATCGGCAATCTTGTGATACTTTTCGAGTTCCACATTCATTTCCTCAAAACTCTGCCGTTTCAGCGGCAGGATCTGGATAATTTCAGGCTCTGCCTTCAAAGGCGTCACCATCTTTGTATAGATAATATAGATCTCATCCAGTTTTTCCTTCCGGTAAAGATCGACCAATGTTTCCGCAATATTTCTGGCACGCCACATGCTGGGGTCCTGAGCGGTATAAAGAAACTCCATGTCTATCCTGACATTCTTTTTCGTAAAATACTTCCTTCCCATCTGGCCGATGACAAACAGGGTATTGTCATTTCCCTGTGCCAGACGCTCCTGTGCAAGCTTCAGCACATTATGGTTGTAGGCTCCAGCCATCCCCTTGTCTGCCGTCATGACCACATAACCCCGCTTTTTATCTTCCGGTTTTATCTTTTTCCTCTGGTCAAAAAAGGTATGATTAATGTCCGGTGAATGAAACAGAATATCTTTGATTGTCGACTGGAGCAGTTCAAAATATGGGGCCGTGGCATCCAGCTTCTCCCTTGCCTTCCTAAGCTTTGTGGAAGAGATCAGATACATTGCGTTGGTGATCTTCATGGTCTCCTGAATGCTTTTCATTCTGGAGCGGATTTCTGTCATATTTGCCATGTATGCTCACCTACTTTTTAAATTCTTTTACTGCTTGAACGATCTGTTCCGTTACCTCATCGGTCAGTACCTTTTTCTCATCAATCTCTCTGACCAGCTGACTATATTTAGCCTCAAAAAATGATACAAGATCTTCTGTAAAAGATTTGATCTCATTCACCGGAACATCCATGAGCAGACGATGGTTGGCTGCACATAAAAGAATAACCTGTTTGTGCAGGCTCATCGGATGATAGAGCGGCTGTTTCAATAATTCTACCAGCCTGTTTCCATGATCAAGGAGTTCCTTTGTCTGCGGGTCCAGATCTGAACTGAACTGGGTAAAGACCTCCATTTCCCGAAACTGGGCCAGGTCGATTCTCAGACTTCCCGAAACTTTCTTCATCGCTTTCGTCTGTGCCGCCCCTCCTACGCGGGAAACGGACAGACCCACATTGACCGCCGGCCGGATTCCGGAGAAGAACAAATCACTCTCCAGGAATATCTGTCCGTCTGTGATGGAAATGACATTGGTAGGAATATAGGCAGATACATCGCCTGCCAGAGTCTCAATGATCGGCAGCGCCGTAATGGATCCTCCTCCGTGTTCTTCATTCAGCCTGCATGAACGCTCAAGCAGCCTTGAATGAAGGTAGAATACATCTCCGGGATATGCTTCCCGTCCCGGCGGCCTCTGTAAGAGCAGAGACATGGCCCGGTAAGCTACCGCATGTTTGGACAGATCGTCATAGACGATCAAAACGTCTTTTCCTTTGTCCATGAAATACTCTGCCATGGCCGTGCCGGAATACGGCGCGATATACTGGACCGGAGCCACATCGCTTGCCGATGCGGATACGACGATTGAATAGTCCATGGCATCATGCTTCTTCAGTGTGGAAACAATTTTAGCCAGAGTGGATGCTTTCTGCCCGATAGCTACATACACACAGATGACGTCTTTGCCCTTCTGGTTCAAAATTGTGTCCACAGCAATGGACGTTTTGCCGGTCTGACGGTCACCGATGATCAGTTCTCTCTGTCCCCGTCCGATCGGAAACATTGCGTCAATGGCAAGGATCCCTGTCTCCAGCGGTACGTCTACGGATTTTCTGTCGATGACTCCCGCCGCTTCTCTCTCAATCGGGAGATACCCATCGGTCTTGATCGGTCCGTTTCCGTCGATCGGAGCGCCCAGCGCATTAACCACACGTCCGACCAAAGCATCCCCGACCGGTACTCCGGCACGCTTGCCGCTTCTGACGACTTTGGACCCCTCAATCAGCCCGTGATCACTTCCCAGCAGCACACAGCCAATCGTCTTCATCTCCAGATTCTGCACAATGCCTCTGGTACCGTTCTCAAACTCTACCAGTTCCCCGTACATCGCATGGTTTAAACCATGCACGGTCGCAATACCATCGCCTACCTGGATAACGGTTCCTTCCTCCTGCACCTCAATTTTATTCTCATAATCTTCTATCTCACTTTTTAAAACGGAAATAATTCCTTCCGGATTTATATTGCCCAACTGTTTCACCTCCGCACAAGGCTGTTTTGTAATTTTGTAATGGAAGCCTTCACGCTTCTGTCATATACATCATCACCTACAGTCAGAATGAATCCGCCGATTAATGACGGGTCTTCTTTCAGCTGCAGATTTACGCCTGTTTTATGATATTTTCGGCAGATCATATTTTTTATGTCTTCAATTTTCCTGTCATCCGGTTTGGTGACATAAGCAAAGACTGCCTTGACTACTTTATTTTTTCTTAGAACCAATTCATCATATGATGCAAATATCTCAAAGATGCTGTCTGCCTCACCGTTGTCTGTGACAACCTTAAAAAAGCTCTGCACCGGTCCCGGGATCACTCTTTCAATGACTGCATGTTTTTCTTTTTTTGTAACTACCGGACTTGCCAGTGCCTTCACGAATTCCGGACACTCACTGCAGATCCTTTTCGTCTCATGGATGTACTCTTCAGGGATCGTTAAGTCAAAAAATACTTTTGCATAATTATCTGTCAGCTCATTCATTGGCCTGCACCCGCTTCTCTCAAAAAATCATCCAGTATTTTTTCATTCGATGCCTGGTCAACATTCTCCTGAATCACTTTGGAAGCCGCCGCGATCGCCACCTGGGCAATTTCATTCTGTATTCCCTGCACTGCTTTTTCCCGCTCTGTCTCGATGGTTTTACTTGCGTCCGCAATTATTTTGGACGCCTCCGCACCGGCATCTCTTAAAATCTTCTCATATTCTTCTTTTCCCCTCTCCTTAGCTGTCTTTACGATCATAGCCGCCTCCTGATTGGCGTTTTTAAGCTCGGCCTCGTATTTTTCCTTCAGCAGCCCGGCTTGGGTATTTTTTTGTTCCGCGTCCTCTATCTGTCCGCTGATCATCTGTTCCCTTTTCTCAATCATGCCCATAACAGGCTGAAAAAGAAGCTTTTTTAAGATAAGGAAAAACACAATGAGATTCACGAACGTCCACAGGAGTCCTGAGTTAAATGTTAACACCTATACCGCCTCCAAGCTCTCTTTAAAGTACAAACATGATAATGATTGCAACAACCAGACCATAAATTGCCGTTGACTCTGCAAGCGCACATCCGAGCAGCAGCGTCTTATTGATCTCTCCTGTTGCCTCCGGCTGTCTTGCGATCGCATCTGTTGCGCCTGATGTGGCGATTCCGATACCTATACCTGCTCCAATACCTGATAATACTGCAATACCTGCTCCTAATGCTACTAATGACATAATCTACATCTCCTTATACTATAATTGATTGTTTTTGTTATTCTAATCCATCAGCTCTTTCATAAAGATGGCCGTCAGGAAAACGAACACATACATTTGAATCAGTCCGTCAAATACGTCAAAATAAAAACTGAACGGGATCGGCACCAGAATCGGCGCTACGATCTTTAAGAGTTCCATTATGACGAATCCACCCAGAATATTTCCGAAGAGCCGCATACACAGCGACAGAGGCCTTATGAAGACTTCCAGCACGTTAAGCGGTGCGATAAACGGAACAGGCTCGGCAAAGCTCTTTATGAACCCCTTAAAACCCTTTTTCCTGATTCCCGAATATTCTATCAGCACGATGCTCATGACCGCCAGCCCTGCCGTTACGTTGATGTCCTTCGTAGGCGGTGTCAGTCCGACCAGACCGCTCAAATTGGAAAGGCCGAGATAAATTCCGACTGTCGCAAGATACGGGATATAGCCTTTTCCTTCGTCGCCCAGAATCCCGTGGAAAAACCGGTATACTCCTCCCACCGCAGTCTCAATGCAGGCCTGCTTTCTTGTGGGGACAAGCTTTAAATTTCTCACAAAGATCAGGCACAGCAGGATGACAAAAGCCATAATACCCCATGTGACGACAACCGATTCCGGTACCGGAATCCCGCCGAAGAGAGGAATGGTGAACGCTGTCCTGCTCACAAGTTCTTCCATCAATTTCTCCGATAAACTCATCGACTGCTCCTCCTTTCCTAAATTTGTAGTGAGTATAATACTCCTATATTGCTTTGTCAATTCTAAAAATTAACCTATTTTTTACGAAATTTTTCGCGAAAAATTACTTTTTTTACTCTTGAAATATAATTTTCTTTGGTTCTACCAATTATTATTGTATGTTTTGTCTGATATTTTCCTCAAATCCATATACTTATTTATGCAATTTATACTACTCTTTTGTTTTCCACAAAAAAGAGGTCAGATTTTTTGATTTCTTCTTATTAAAAGAAGTTCATTTTTCTGACCTCGGTTTTCCCGGTTCCTGCCCGTTTTGTTGTCTTCTGATTCTTAGTATATGCAGTGCTTTTAAAACTGATAATTCAATAATTGATTTTAATAATCTGATTTTTCAAAAACCGGTCAAAGCATGCAGCCGTATGTTCATAAGTACCTCTGAAACAAAAACAGAACGGTACATTCCATCCAAATGTACCGTTCTGTTTTTTCAGCCTGTAAAATTAAATGAATGCGGATGACAGGAATCGAACCTGCACTCCGAAGAACTAGATCCTAAGTCTAGCGCGTCTGCCAGTTCCGCCACATCCGCATAAAAAATGCCACCTATACTATAAACGATAGATGACTAGTGAGCGTGCGGGGATTCGAACCCCGGACAACTTGATTAAAAGTCAAGTGCTC